>VYLJ01000406.1_pt1 | contig 17192 bp, 18 predicted proteins | sample 5114331 | NCBI WGS metagenome assembly VYLJ01 (sample SAMN12291791, study PRJNA351875) | freshwater metagenome | isolation source: freshwater lake | place: USA: Michigan, MSU2 Lake | collected 2011-08-16
GCAGGGCTTCGCGCGGCAGCGGCTCGGCCGCCGGCGGGGCGAAGGTCACCGGTCCGGGCGTCTGCGCGTCGGCATAGACGCTGACCCCGGCCTCAGGATCGACCGGCTGGGCGTCCACCGGTGCCTCGACCCGCAGCTCGCCGACCGGCTCGCCGACGGCCGGCGGCGCGTCCTCGGAGGCGCGCAGGCCGGAGCGGTAGAACAATACCACGACGACGATCAGGGCCAGCAGCACTGCCACGCTGACCATCAGGGTCACCGGTGGCCGGCTCGGCCCCGAAGGCGCGCGCCGCGCGTCATAGCCGCGGTTGAACGGCAGGTCATCGTCGGTCGGCGGCGTATAGGCACCCCGTCCATGGTCGCGTTCGGACCGGCCGCGAGGATCTTCGTGGGACATGTCAGGCTCACCCGGATCGGTGGGACGGCCGAATCGGCCGCGCTCCGCGACAGTCTAGACGCCCCTGGGCCGCTTTCGAATCACAAGTCGAGGGCGACATCGAGGCTGAACAGGTGCCGGTGCTCCTCGATCGCATAGCGGTCGGTCATGCCGGCGATGTAGTCGCACACTCGCCGCGCCCGGCGCTCCGGGTCCGCCGCCGCCGCCGCCCACTCCGGCGGCAGGACGGACGGCTCGGCGAGCAACAGGGTGAACATCTCGCGCAACAGCCGCCGCGCCTGGCTGCGCGTGCGGTTGACCCGGTAGTGCCGGTACATGCGCTCGTACAGGAAAGCGCGCACCCCGGTCAGCTGCTCCAGCATCCCGCGCGAGAAGGCCACCATCGGTCTCCCGGCCAGCCGCACCGCCTCCGGCCCGTTGATCTGGTCGGCGTCCAGCCGGCCCCGCGTCTCGGCCAGCACGTCATCGACCATGGCCCCGATCATCCGGCGCACCGCTTCCAGCCGGACCATCCGGTCGTCGAGGCCCGGCCAGTCGCGGCGCACCCCGACCAGAATCTCGCCGATCAGCGGCAGGTCGGCGAGGTCGGCGAGGGTGAACAGGCCGGCCTGCACTCCGTCGTCGACGTCGTGGTTGTTGTAGGCGATGTCGTCGGCGATGGCCGCGACCTGGGCCTCCATTGACGCGAAGGTGCCGGGCCGAAGGTCCCAGTCCGGTGCATGGTCGGCGATCGCCCGCCAGGCCGGTTCCCCCAGCCGGTCCGCCACCGGCCCGTTGTGCTTGACCACCCCCTCCAGCGTCTCCCAGCTGAGGTTCAGGCCCGGAAAGGCCGGATAGCGGCGCTCGAGCTCGGTCACCACGCGGAAGGTCTGGACGTTGTGGTCGAAGCCGCCGTGGTCCGCCATCAGCAGGTGCAGCTCGTCCTCGCCCGCGTGTCCGAACGGCGGGTGGCCCAGGTCATGCGCCAGCGCCACAGCCTCGGCCAGATCCACGTCCAGCTTCAGCGCCGCTGCCAGCGAGCGGGCGATCTGCGCCACCTCGAGCGAATGGGTCAGCCGGGTGCGGTAGTGGTCCCCCTCATGGGCCACGAACACCTGGGTCTTCTCCTTCAGCCGGCGGAAGGCGGTGGCGTGAATGATCCGGTCGCGGTCGCGCGCGAAGGGCGTCCGCGTGCGGCTTTCGGGTTCCGGGTAGCGGCGGCCGGGGCTGGCAGTCGGGTCGCTGGCCCACGGTGCCAGTCGGCGGTCGACGGAAAGGCGGTCGTAGCTCACGCGGATCCGGGCTTTCGTTCACGCCGGGGCTTTTCGCCCGGCCCTCGTCAGCCCATATAGGGCGGCGTGAGCGACGCCCCAACCCAAAGCTTCCAGATCGCCGGGCGGGCCGCGCCAGACCATGGCCTGGTCCTGGCCGACAGCGCCGCGCGCCGTCTCGCCCGCCTGTCCGAGGCCGAGGGCCGGCCGCTGCTGCTTCGCGTCGCCGTCGACGGCGGCGGCTGCTCGGGGTTCCAGTACCGTTTCGAGCTGATCGAGGCGCCAGCCGCGGACGACGTCATCGTCCGCTGCGACGGCCAGGCCGCCGCCGTGGACCCGGTCTCCCTGCCCCTGCTGCAAGGCTCCGAGATCGCCTTCGTCGATGAGCTGGTCGGTGCCCGGTTCGTGGTTGGCAACCCGAACGCGGCCTCCTCCTGCGGTTGCGGCGTCAGCTTCTCGATCTAGACTGGGCCACGGGCGGGTTGACCGCCGCGGCACAGGTGGCCCGATGACCGCACCCGATCCTCAGCGCACACTTCTCATGCGCGGGCTCCGGTGCCTGCGCGACCGCCATCTAAACCTCGCCGAGGAGCAGTTCGACATGCTCCTCGCCATCGCGCCAGGCCACACGAACGCGCTGAGGCTCAAGGGCGTGGCCGCCGCGATGCTCGGGCGAACGCAAGAGGGACTGACGCTGATCGAACAGGCTGCCGCCGCCGCGCCGGGCCTGTACGCTCTCCACCGGGACCTTGCGGCTGCGCGCATCCTCGCCGGCGACCCGCTCGGGGCCGCCGAGGCCTGGGCCCGGGGCTCGGACGTGCCGCTCCCGGCCAGGATCGCCTTCGCCAGCGAGCTGAATAGCCACCGCTGCGAGCTGTTCGACTATCCGTTCGAGGTCACCATCCGCTATGGTGCCGACTGGCCGCCCCACCCGGAGCTGGCCGCCCTGATCGAGCCGGGCCGTGCGGCCTGGCTGGATCAGATCCGGAACATGGGCGCGATCACGGATGATTTCGGCGATGTCCCGCGGACAGCGGCCCTGAGCGCCCCGATCCCCATGTGGAACAATGGCTGGTTCCCGCCGCTGGATGCCATGCTGCTGACCCACATGCTGAAGACGCACCGTCCGGCGCGCTTCATCGAGATCGGCTCGGGCTTCTCGACGAAGTTCGCCCGCCGCGCCGTCAGCCGCTACGACCTGCCGACCCGGCTGATCTCGGTCGACCCCCAGCCGCGCGCCGAGATCGACACCCTGTGCGACGAGGTCATCCGCCACCCGCTCGAGACCGTTGATCAGGCCCTGTTCCAGACCCTAGAGCCCGGCGACATCCTGTTCCTCGACAGTTCGCACCGCGCCTTCCAGGGCTCGGACGTGACCGTCTTCTTCCTCGAGGTCCTGCCGCGGCTCAAGCCCGGCGTGATCGTCCATATGCACGACATCTACCTGCCGGAGGACTATATTTCCGGCCATCTGCATCGCATGTGGAACGAGCAGTACCTGCTGGCCACTGCCCTGCTCTACGGCGATGCGCTGGAGATCCTCTTCCCCGCTTGGTGGGCCTGCCGCGACCCCGAGGCGGCGACCCTGGCCCGCGCCCGGCTGATGCGCGGGCCGACCGACGGCCTCAACCTCTACGGCGTGTCCTTCTGGCTGACGCGCCGACGCTGAGCCGCCTCACACCTCGACGCTTACCCCGACCGGGCAGGTCACGCCGGTGCCGCCGATACCGCAATAGCCGCCCGGGTTCTTGGCCAGATAGCCCTGGTGATAGTCCTCGGCGAAATAGTAGGGGCCGGCGTCCACGATCTCGGTCGTGATTTCGCCCCGCCCCGCCGCCGTCAGCGCCGCCTGGTAGGCGTCGCGCGAGGCCTCGGCCTCGGTCCGCTGCGCCTCGTCGAGGACGTAGATGGCCGAGCGGTACTGGGTGCCCACGTCATTACCCTGGCGCATGCCCTGGGTCGGGTCATGGTTCTCCCAGAAGGCCTTGAGCAGCGCGCCGTAGCTGGTCGCCGCCGGGTCAAACACCACCTGCACCACCTCGGCGTGGCCGGTGCAGCCCGAGCAGACTTCCTCATAGGTCGGGTTCGGCGTGATCCCGCCGGCGTAGCCGACCGAAGTCACCCACACGCCCGGCAGCTTCCAGAACACTCGTTCCACGCCCCAGAAGCAGCCCATGGCCAGGATCGCCGTCTGGAACCCCTCAGGATGGGGCCCCTGCAGCGGCCGGCCGCTGACCACATGAAGCTCGTCGGTCTTCAGCGACGTGTCGCGGCCCGGCAGGGCAGTGTCGGCGGTCGGCAGGGCGTGGGTCATCTTGCTCGGCATGGCGGGTCTCCGCATCGGATCCGGCATATGGGGGCACCGGTGCCGTTTGCCGAGAGGGCCGCTTGCCGCGCGGCCCCCGTTGATCTATCTCGCACCCCTTCCCGCCTGCGGTGGGTCCGGACAGGTGGCCGAGTGGTTGAAGGCGCACGCCTGGAACGCGTGTATAGGTGAAAGCCTATCGAGGGTTCGAATCCCTCTCTGTCCGCCACACCCTACTGATTTGTAATGAGAATATCCCTTTCGTGCGAAGTTCCCGTAAAGGCTTCCCGATGGACATGGGATAGGCGGCTCGTCGTATCCCCAACGACCTGTCCCTCGATCATCGTGAGAGCGCCTGGGGCTGATAGTTGATCTCCGGGCCGGCGGTAGCGGCACGCCGATGATCAGCGCCTTGTTGAGCTTTCTCTTCTTGACGTCCGTCTCCGCAGGTAGACTGATCCTCACGCAAATCGAGGGATCAGGAAGGGGCAGGCCACAGCTACTTCAGCACATGCGGCCATGATCCGGCATGATCTACATCCGGTCTCGGAACGCGGGTGCCGATCCGGGTAACGCGCAGATACCAAATGGCCAAAGCCTCGCCTCGGCTTTCGAGGAGATTATCCATTGGTCCGGGTACGAGCTCGGAACTCTGTACCCTTACGCATTCTGACGCCGCATCCTCCGACTCTTGAGGTGAAATCATGGTCAATGTTTCTCACGAAAACGTCGCTGAAATAGACACCCGGCTTCGGCGTGTAATGCAGCAAGCTCGCCTGAAGGTCTATGCCGACGTCTATGGCTTCGAGGAGTTCCCGCTCGACGCCTTTGTGGCGCATGCACGGAGCGATGCGCTCGCACTCGTGCGGGATGATGCGGTCTGGAGCCAGCTGGTGCCCGGCGAAGGCCCCGGTGAACGGTTCAGGATGTTCCGGTTTCATTTTCCGGAAGGCGTCGACAACAGCGGCTTTGTCGGGTGGCTGGCGACTCGCCTGAAGCTGGAGTTCGGCACGGGTGTGTTCGTGACCTGTGGTCAGAACAGCGATGACGGCGGAATTTTCGATTATTGGGGCGTTCCGGAAACGCTGGGCGACGTGGTCATCGCCTATGTCAGCAACCTGTGCGCCAATGACCCGGATCTCTCCCGGGGGCGACACGGCCAATGACCCGGATTACCATCGTTGAGTGGCCGGAGGGCCGGAGGGCCAGGCAACCGGCCGGATTCTCATCACGGGCGGACCAGGTTCAGAGGGCGGACCACAGGCTTGATCCCCGTCGACTTCGCCCCCTGTACGGCGAACAAGCGCAACCGATCTGCAACATTTCTGCAATCGTGCATCCGATCTGTTGAGCTAGAGTAATTTCTTGAATTGCAAAAGAGTCCACATGCGTGAGCAAATTGGACATTGTCTGTCGCTCTCGGCCGAGGAATTTTTTCATGCCAGGTCATGTTGAGCCATTCTGGTAGGGACGGCATCAGTGCCCGGGGACGTGTCTGTCTACATGGAATCAGTCGCGCGGGCGCTGTTGTGACTGGCTGCCGCAGATGCCGGAGCGGCAACGGGCTCGGCAGGCTGAGCTTCTTCTTATCATTGACTCTGTTGCGCTCCGATCGGTGGCTTCCACACAGCCGGAGGCGTGGCGCGCGGAGCGCTTCGGGTATGACCTCGCGCTTGAATGGAGGCGGGTATACGAGGAAGGCGGGGCTCTGGAGACCATCTGCCAGGTTGGAGATGCAGGACAAGCGGAGGCCCTCTAGAGCGTGAACGTGCGGGACCGGACCTGGCAAGAACCTCTCCCGACGGGCTGGTTGGAGCGAGGGCACAAGCGGAGCACTGCGGGGGGCGGAGGGCCTTCGTCGAGCCCTCGAGCGCCGGGTGATCATATGTCAACGATTATGATGTGGATTGAAATCAGGACTGCGGCGCGGGTCGAGCGAACCCTCGCTCTCGTCACCCCGCCGGGAGCCGCGCAAGTCCTTGTCGGCGTTTCAGTGTTCGAGAGGCCGGGATTTCTGTGGAGCGATATTATGCGTCTGCGCGCCGAAGACGCCAGGGGCTCGGCGCAGTGAGTTCCGATCAGCTGCCCGAGGCCGGCACAAGCCTGAGCGGTGTGCGCACGCTCATTGTCGAGGACGAGCCCGAGATCGCCGAGATCGTCGACGCGTTCTTTCGACGAGAGGGGGCCGAATGCCTCATCACGGGTGATGGCGTGGAGGCGCTGGACCTCGCGCGATGGTGGCGACCTGAACTGATCATTCTCGACCTGAGGCTGCCCGGCCGCGACGGACTTTCGATACTCGCGGACCTTAGGGCGAGATCTGGTCAGGTGCCGATCATTATCGCCAGCGCTCTTGGCGAAGACATAGACAAACTGACCGGATTTAGGCTTGGGTGCGATGATTACGTAGTTAAACCGGTCAATCCGCTCGAACTTATTGCCCGGGCAAAAGTTGTGCTCCGACGGCGACGGGCTTGTCTTGAGGATAGCGGTTACATGACCTTTGGCGGCGTTCGCGTGGATCCGAGCGCATTCCGCGCCTACATTGGTTCTACCCCGCTCGAGCTTACCCCGTCTGAATTCAAGCTTCTCTGTCTATTTGTGGAGCGGGGCGGCAGACTGGTCGCGCGCGGTCAGATTGTCGATCAGGCGCTGGGCGGAGACGCGAATGACCGGTCTGTCGATCCCCATGTCAGCCGCCTGAGGCAGAAGCTGGAGCGGCTGGCACCTGGCGTCCGTCTGACCAGCGTCCGGGGCGAGGGTTACCGGCTGGACCTCACGCCATGAAAACCCTTCGTAATCGCATTGCGTTGAGCGCTATCGCGATCAGCATACTTGCAAGCCTGGTCGCGGCCTTTGTGCCCGGACTACTTTACGACATCCGGGATCAACTGTTTCTGGCCAGCTTGGCCGCCGATCAGCGAGCCGCCCTGGCGGAGCTGATCGAGACTTCAGGACAGTGTTCCCCCGATGTCGAGGCCTTCAAGATGTGCCACGGGTTCGGTTCCTGGCAGCTGAACTACAACTGGGCCCTCGCGAGCCTGATTTTCATCACATCGATCTTCTGTGCTGCAGTAGCGTTCGCCTCGGCGCGATGGATCGCGGCCCCGATCTCCGACCTCGCCGCCCACGCGAAACGGGTCGCCGAGGGGGAACGTCAGGCACCGCCTCCCCTGTCGTCGGCAGCGCCACGCGAGATCGCCGAGCTCCACGCCAACTTCTCGGCCATGGTGGCGGCGCTCGCGGCAGCCGATGACGATGTCCGCCTGAGATCCGCCGCCATTGCACATGAGCTACGCACGCCCCTGTCGGTTCTGCGTGGCCGGCTGGTCGGGCTGACCACAGGCGTCTTTCAACTTGATGACGCCCTTGTCAGCAGTCTGCTGCGACAAGTCACCGTGATCGATCAACTCGTGTCTGATCTGAACCTGCTTGCAGCCCAGTTCAGACCGGACATGGTGATCGAACGTAGCTTGTGCGATCTTGCCGAGATCGCCACGTCGGTCGTTGAAACCCTCCGGCCTGACGCCGAGGCCAGGGGAGGGCGACTGGTCCTCGACGCCGAGCTGACATCGCTGGCCGTCGATCCCGTTCGTCTTGAGCGCGCCCTGAGCAATCTGGTTGAAAACGCGATCCGCTATGCCCCTGGAAGTCTGATCAAGGTCTCGGTTCGCTCCACCGACGAAGAGGCCCGGCTTGTCGTGCAGGACTCCGGCCCCGGATGGCCCGGCACCGATCCCCGTGTGTTTGTCGACGCCTTCAAGCGCGGCGAGGGATCGCGGTCCCGCGCATCCGGCGGCTCCGGCCTGGGTCTCACCATCGTCAATGCCATCGTGCGCGCCCACGGGGGGGAGCTTCGCCTTTCGTCAAACCCGGCAGGCGGGGCCGTGGCCGAGATTCTGCTGCCGAGGCACAGGACATGATCCCATCTTCACAAACTCAGCGATCGCAACAATCACACAATAAATCACAATCAAACTGCACATAAATGCCCATCATATGAGTCCGGTCTTCAATCCGGAGCTGTTATGCGGTCATCCCTGTTCATTTATGGTGCTTGTTTTGCGGCAGCCTTGCTGTCGACCGGAGCCGTCGCGCAGGAGGGACAGGCCAGAGCAACATTTCCGGCATCGTTCTTTTCGGACGCCAATCCACAGAACGCCCTTGATTTACTTGAGAGAGTGCCGGGGTTCACGCTGGTGGAGGGTAGCGAAGTTCGTGGCTTTGGCGACGCTGCCGGCAATGTTCTGGTGAACGGCGTCCGGCCTCCGTCAAAGGATGTCTCTCTTGTAGAGTATCTTGAGCGTATCCCTGCCGCGTCCGTGGTGCGCATTGACCTGCTGGACGGTGCTGTGGTCGGCCTCGACGCGGGCGGGAGTCTTTTGGTCGCCAACATCGTCCTCGCAGCCTCCGACTCCTCCTCCGGAACGCTGCGGATCAATGGCGAAGGCGTGGGAGACGGTCGCGTCGGCGGGTCGGCAACTGCGACCTGGCAAGGAAGTTTCCGGGGCGCTTCGCTTTCAGCGAGTGTTCAAGGTGGTCGAAGTGGCCTTGAACTCCTCGAGGGACAAGAGATGCTTTTCTCCGGCGATGGCAGCCTGATCGAGGAGGGGCCCTTACGCGATCGCCGCGCCGAAGATACATTTGCAGGCTCTCTCCTGGCGTCGGGTCGCATCCTCGGACTCGACACGATCCTGTCCGGATCGATACGGACCTACGCTTGGGGCAGGTTCTCCGAAAACCACCTTGTCGCAGGTGGCTTGTTGACCCGCCCGCGGACTGACGTCGAGGCTCAGAACTACGACCGCAGAGCCTCCGAGGTTTCGCTGCAGCTGAGCAAGGCGTTTGACCGTCATGAGATCAGGTTCAACGCCCTGCGTAATACATCCGACGTTAGCGACTCGTCTGGCATCGAGATTCGTCGCACCGCTTCCGATTTTGACTCATCTTTATTCATTTCTGATAGTGACCAGACAGAAGATATTCTTCGTCTCAGTTGGGAATTTAAGTCCAATGATTGGTCTACCCAATTTGCTTTGGAGAGTGTAAGAACCTCGCTTTCGGCAGAGTCGGCTTTTCGTCGCACTGTATCCAGTATCTCTCAGCCTGTAGAAAGTGAATTCACGCAAGTAGGTGAGGTTCGTGGCTCAGCAGCGTTCTCTGCTACATATTCTGGCCTGCCAGCTTTCATAATCGTGGCCGGTCTGGCATCTGAAAGATCTCGGATATCGTTGACATCGCCCTTAAATTCATCAAATACTTATCAGTTCTTGAAGCCTCGCCTTTCGATCTCGTGGGCTGCCTCATCGAAAATGACCTTGAGTCTGTCCGCCGAGCGATCGGTTGGCCAACTCGACTTCAGCGACTTTGTGGGCGCGCAACAGGTCGGTGACGGATCCTCGACGCAGACCAATGCGGACCTCCAGCCGCCTCAGACCGACGCCTTCAGGCTTGCCGTGGAGCGGCGGTGGGGAGAGAGCGGCAGCCTTGGGTTAACGCTCGTTCGGGAGCAGTGGAAGAATCTGGTCGATGTGGTTCCGGTTGACCTCGGTCAAGGCGTTGGCAACATTCCCGAGGCGGAGAGCTACGGCTTTGACATTGAAGTGACGTGGCCGGTCGACTTCGTCCTGCCCGGGGCCGAGCTCAAGTTGGCGGGCGCGTGGAGAGACACGTCTGTACGGGATCCCTTCAACGGCCGTTCCCGGCCACCCCAGATGTTGGAGCATGACAGAACAACCCTTTCTCTCAGGCACGTCCTTTCAAGGACGCTGACCTATGGCGGGTCCTATGTCTATACCCCGCCGCGCCGGATCTTCCGCAGAGACCAGTTCATTGAATTCCTGGAAGGTGAATCCATGAATGTCTACGGAGAGTTGACGCTGAGAGAAGGTCTGAAGCTCCGCGCTGAGATTAACTACATCGGAGGACAGGATCTCGACAGATCGCTTATCCGCTATGCAGGAATAAGGGAATTGGCCGATGTCTCCAGCGTCGAGATCCGGGAGCGGATCGGTCGGTCCAGTCTGGCCATTCAACTCGCCTCTACATTCTAGAGCATTTTCCGATCAGTCTGCATCATATCCGGCGGCGGAGAAGTAGTTCCGGCATTCTTGGGGGGAGAAGGTCTGGATGATCCGGGCGATGGCGTCCCAGAGGGTGTCCGGGCCTCGATCAGCTCCCGCACGCGCGGGCCCTTGTGGCGGGACAGGTTGTCCATGACCACCACGTCGCCGGGACGGAGCTCGGGCGCGAGCACGCGCTCGACGTAGACCTCGAAGGCGGCCCGGTTGATCGCGCCGTCCAGCACGAACCGGGCGATCAGGCCGCTCGTGCGCAGGCCGGCCACGAAGGTTGTGGTCTTCCGGTGGCCGTGCGGCACGGCGGCCCGCAGACGGCGGCCCCGCGGCGCCCGGCCGTGGGTGCGGGCCATGTTGGTAGAGGCCCCCCGTCGGCGCATGCGCCTCCACATCGATGAACACCAGCCGCGCCGGGTCGAGGTCGAGTCGAGCGTCGAACCACGCCTGACGGCGCGTCAGGACGTCGGGGCGGTCCTGCTCGGCCGCGTGTGCGGTCTTTTTTGCGCGTGATCCCGTGGCGGCGGAAGAAGCGCCACAAGGCCGCCACGCTCGCCTGCGCGCCGTCGGCGGCCAGCCGGTCCTTGAGCTCGGCCAGGGTGATGTCGGGAACCTCCGCCAGCGCCGCATGGATCTTCGCTGCGTGCGCCTCGGTGCGGTGCGAGAGCCGGTCGCCGCCCTGCGGCCGAGGCCGGGCGTCGCCCTCCCCGCGGCGTCGCGCCGCCCAGCGGAGCGCGCTGGACGGGCTGACCCCGAAGCGCTCGGCAGCCTGACGACACGACAGCCCGCCGTCGACGGCGGCCAGAACCCGAGAGCGAAGATCGAACGACAGCGGCTTGGGCATGCGGGCCGGCCTCCCTCGCCAGCCCCCACGGTGAATCGGATCACACCCCGCTTGGGAATCCCCCGCGATTCCAGACGCGCGAAAGCCGCTCTAGTGCCTACCCTCAGGCGCAAACCGGACAGGTCGGCCGGTCTGCTGCGCTGGTTGATGGCTGCACAGACCGGCCTCTTGCCAACCCGGGCAACCCCGGATCAGATCACCCGCGGACTCTCGTTATGGCTGGATGAGAAACGGGGTCACGTCAATGGCTAAAGCATCGTTTCCCCATCCGGACGACGATCTCTCACCCGGGCTCTACGAAGGGCACCCGCTGTTCAGTGACGACGTGGACATGCTGGCCCGTTATGCCGAGGTTGTTCTCATTCGGCATGGCCTTCCAAGTCCAAGGTCGCCGGGCGTGTTCGACCGCGATCCTGAGGGACGGGTCACTGTGCGACGGTTGGGCCGTCATGAACCGGCCGGCGCTGGCTCCGTCACGATGCTGGACGTCGAAACGCTCAACGCGTGGATCAAGCAAGAGACGGCGAGGGGGGCTACGGACCCTTGGGAAGCGGCTTACGCGTACGCCTTGATCGACCTTGTCGCTGTGGTTCGTAACGATGAGCGGTTGGCGAACAAGGCGCTCGACAAGGAATGCCGGGATCGTCGGACGACCCCAGGATACCCTGATGCCGGCGTGGCCGCCTTCAAGAGCGCTTTCAGCCTTGGGCAGCAGATCGGGGGCCTTGTGACGCGGTGGCGTGTCTTCTGGAGGCACGGCGAGGTGATCTCGGGCGATCACCCGACGCCTCTCCGTGAGCTGCTCTGGTCTATAGTCGTACAAGAGCAGCTCGAAGAGCAGCCCCGGGGTCCCCATCAACTCGCTGCAGTTCTAAGCGAAGAGCGCGATCTTGCGACTGAGCTCGGAATGAAGCTGAGAGCTGCCAACGCCCCATCGGCCGACAGGATGGGCCGCATAATGTCCGACATGTTATCCGCGATAGAATCCCTTCGACCCGCACCCCTTCGAACCGTGCGGTGATCGGTCCATCCGTGCGCCCGGATCGGCGCAGCGAATGCCGATGACCCGGTCATATCGCCCGGTCAGCCTCCGTAACTCGCTGTCGCATTGGGCGGCGGCGTGGAAGCGGAGGAGAGAGCATTGGCCATCGATAAGCCACGGCTGCTGTCGACCAGTCAGGCAGCCGAGCACCTAGGCCTTAGTGCGGCCTATCTGACGAAGAAGCGCATCACGGGCGGTGGCCCCGCCTTCGTCAAACTGGGCACGCGTGTGTCCTACGACCCAGCGGACCTCGACGCCTGGGTAGAGGCGAACAAGCGGCGCAGCACGTCCGACCAACGGGGGCGCGCATGACCCGGCGGACCACACAGACCAATCCCGTCGAGGAGGCTCGCGAGGCGAAGGCCGCTTGCGACGAGGAGCTGAACCTTCTGCGCAGCCGGCTTTCAGAGGAACAGCGCAATCTGCTCGTAGCGGAAGACGCCGCCCGCGAAGCTGGCCTCGCCCTCGCGCGCTCCGGCGCAGACGCCGACCGGATCGCCTCGCGCGAAGCCCTGGCGGTCAAGGCGGAGATCGAGCGCATAGTCTCGCACCTGAGCGAGATCCTGATTCCGGAGGCTCAGTTCGCCTGCGATGAGGCTGCCGAGCGCCTTGATCAAGCGAGCCGCGCAGAAGCGGCGGCGCTGGCCGAAGCCGCCTGTGAAGCCGCGGCCCAGCACTTGGCCATTGAGTATCCCGACCTGGTGCAACGGCTCGAAGAGCTGAAGAGGATCGTCGCCGAGGCCGACGCCAAGGCGGCCGAAGTGAACCGGGCTCTCCCGCCCGGCCTCAAGCCCGTGATGCCGGTCGAGGCCCGCGTGCGGGATCTGCCTGCAGAGCCTGCACGCGAAGTTTCCAGGGAGCCCGTCAGCGTCTGGTGCTGGGCAGGCACGACGAATCCGATACCAGATGATCGTGTCGGCGATATCGTGGCTACCGGTACGAGACGGCATCACTCTCTCGGCCCTAGCCCCCACCACGTCCTGTTATCCCGGTCCGGGGGCAACACAAAGCCGGTCGAGCGCCGGCGCTTGCTGCGGGTCACGTTCTGCGACGCAACGAAACACGTCCACGGCCCGCGCATCGAGGACGCGACCCTTCCGTCACTTCGTCCGCCTGAGCGACGAGCGCGCAGCTGGTCCGAGCTCAGGCCTCTGGACGCTGAGGGAGCGGCCGCATGACTGCCGTTCCGCTCTACTCCGAGACCCGGGAGCGGTGGGCTCTTGTCTCGACAGGAGTTCCAGCAGGCCACGGCCTGCGTGGAGAGTGGCGGGGTCGGATCCTTCAGGACCCGAGCGGCGGGGGCTTTCACCTCCGCCGGCGTGCCTCGAGGCACCGGCCAGCGATCGATGAGCCGGTCGAGGTCCGGCGCTTCCGCCTGATCTGCGAGGCCTTCGTGGATGAAGACAGGCCTTCGCCACGAATCCGCATTCGGACGGTCTGGGTGCCGGAGACCGCCACATGAACGGTCGCATCAGCTTCGCGCGGGTCAATGCCGCCGCGCTCCGGAACAGCGAAGCCGTCGTGAGGGGGCTCCTCCCGGAAGGTCGCAAGGATGGGGCGGAGTGGGTGGCGCGCAATCCTCGGAGGTCGGATCGCCGCCCGGGAAGTTTCAAGATCAATCTGGCGAGCGGCCGATGGGGCGATTTCGCTACGGGTGATGCAGGCGGGGACCTTGTCAGCCTCGCCGCCTTCGTCGCCGGCCTCGGCCAAAGAGACGCCGCCATCCGCCTGGCTGAAAGCCTCGGCATCAATCCATTCGAGTAGGGATGTCATGCGACCCCGACTGAAATTCTCCCCCGCCCAGGTTCGGGCGGGGCGGGCCTTGCGCGGCCCGACGGCTGAGCAGCTAGCCGCAGTCGCCGGCCTGGAGCCGGAGGCGATCGAGCTTTACGAGCACGGCGAAGGCGAACTGTCTCCAGCCGAACACTCGGCCCTAGGCGAAGCGCTGTACGCCGACGGCGAGGGCGTGATCGCCATTCCCGCGAACTATGGCGGCGAGGGCGTCAGGCTTGCCCGCGCTCCAGATCCGGCCCGTCACGCCGCCTTCGTACTTGCCGAAGCGTCGACCAGCCCGCTGAGAGGGTCGCGTGATGGCGACTGGTGACCAGGGGGAGGGCGACCCGTTCGCCCGGATCCGTGCGGCCAAGGACCTGAGCCAGAGCGATGCGAACGGCGTTCGCGCCTCGGGGCCGACCGGCGACCATGTCTCTCCGATACCCGCAGATGCTCGACCTCGGCCCACTTCCTTCAAGGGGAAGGGAGAGCCCTCGACCGTCTGGACGTACCGCAACGCCGATGGGACCCCGCTGGGCTTCGTCGCGCGCTTCGACGCGGGCGGCGGCAAGGAGGTGCTTCCGCTGACGCTGTGGCGCGAGAAGGGGCAGTTGCGATGGCGCTGGAAGGCGGGGCCGGAACCGCGGCCGCTGTACGGCCTGGAACAGCTTGCCGCTCGACCCCTTTCGGCCGTTCTGCTGGTCGAGGGTGAAAAGGCGGCCGACGCCGGCCAGGACCTGTTCCCCGACATGGCTGTGGTCACCTGGTCTGGCGGCTCGAAGGCGAGCGGAAAGGCCGACTGGTCGCCGCTGGCGGGCCGCGCCGTGATCATCTGGCCCGATCATGACAAGGCGGGCGCTGATGCTGCAGCCGCTGTCGCGCGCCATGTGAGCGCTGTCGGCGCAGCCCAGGTGGGCACGGTGAGACCGCCGGCGTACTTCCCTGAAGGGTGGGATCTGGCCGATCCCATGCCGAGCGGCTTCGACCGTGCGCAGGCGGCTGCGCTGATCGATGAGGCGGCCATGCAGGGCGTCGCGGGCGGCGTGACGCTGCCCTACGGCTTTCGCCTCGACCACGAGGGACTGTGGCAGGACGCAACGACGAAAGACGGCAAGACGCACTCGATCAAGATCAGCGCGCCGTTTGAGCCGATCGGAGAAGCGCGGGATCCGGACGGATCAGGGTGGTCGATCGTCGTTCGTTTCAAGGATCGCGACGGTCGGTCCAAGACCGAAATCATTCCTCGGGGGACGCTCGTTTCCGAGCCCGGCGCCGTGCGCTCGCGGCTCGCCAGCCAGGGCTTGATGATCAAGCCGGCCAAGGGTCAGGGCGACCGCTTCACCGCCTGCCTTGGCGAGATGGAATGTTCTAACCGGATCACGCTTGCCCATTCGACGGGCTGGGCGCCGGGCAACAGGTTCGTACTGCCATCGCGGACGATCGGCCCCGCCGGCGGCGAACCTGTCATGTTCACGGGCGACCCGGCTGGCTTTCCCCATGGGACGCACGGCACCATGGAGGGCTGGCGGCAGGAGGTAGCGGCCCGCGCCCCGGGCAACAGCCTCCTCCTGGCGCTCTCGATCGGCTTTGCCGGTCCTCTCCTGCGGCCCCTGGGGTTGGAAGGCGGCGGCTTTCACTTCCGTGGCCTGTCTTCCATGGGCAAGAGCACCCTGGGTCGTGCTGCGGCCTCGGTCTGGTGCGGAGGAAATGGAGCCCTCGGCGGCGCTCAGTCCTGGCGCGCAACAGACAATGCCCTTGAGGCTGTCGCCCAGGGACATTCGGAAACCGTCCTTGTTCTCGACGAGATCAACGAGATCATGCCCGACCGGGTGGGTAACGCCGCCTACGCCCTTGCCAGCGGTCAGGGCAAGGCCCGGGCCAGCACCTCCGGTCAGCTACGCCGGCGGGCGGAATGGCTTGTCCTGTCAGTTTCGACCGGGGAAATCAGTCTGGCCGAGCACATTCGATCGTCGGCGAAGGGCGGGCGGGTAATGGCGGGACAGGAGCTGAGGCTTCTCGACATACCGGCAGACGCTGGCAAGGGCATCGGGATCTGGGAGACCCTGCATGGGTTCGATGATCCGGCGCTTCTATCGGATGCCATCAATGCCGGAACCCGCGAACACTACGGACATGCGGGGCCGGCGTTCGTCGAGCGCTTTGTTCTCGACCCCAAGGGTTCAGCGGCGCTTGCACGCGACATCATGCGGAGCTTCGTTGAGGCCTCGAAGGAACACGACGACAACGGACAGGTCCACCGTGCGGCGAACCGCTTCGCCTTGGCCGCAGCGGCCGGCGAGCTCGCCACTCTATTCGGCATTGTGCCCTGGCGCGAAGGCGAGGCAGCGTTGGCCTGTCGCTCCGCTTCCAGAGATGGGCCAATGCCTTCGGGCGTTCTGCGCCCCGGGAGCAGCGGGCGGTCCTCCTCGCTCTCAAGGCAGCGATCCAGCAACAGGGAAGTCGTTTCGGCTCGCGTAGCGAAGGCGACCGGACCGAATGGGGGGTCGATCCGGATGAGGGGGTCGAGGGTCACAGGACCGGCGAGGCGAGATCCTTGAACGCCCTGGGCCTGCGCTACGTCACGGCGGCCAAGGAGGTGTTCTACCTGTTCTACCCTCAGGGGTGGGAAGAGGTCCTGAGGGATGTGACGGGCGGGGTCGATGCCGCCCGGATGGTGTACGCCGCAGGCCACCTGGAGAAGGGCGACGGCAAGCACTGGGCGAAGAAGAAGAAGATCAACGGCGTCGCGCAGCGGCTCTACTGGGTGCGATCGAGCATCCTTGAGGCCGACTTTGACGAGTGACAGCCGCCTTAGCGAGACGATCCAGGCTGCTCGCGAACGATGGCGCAGTCGGTTCCCACCTGATCGCCGGTGGGAACCGGACCACGGAGAGGTGGGAACCCGATTTTCTCAGTCCGACCAGACCATTAGGGCCGCGGTTCCCACAGTTCCCACAGTTCCCACCAGAAAAACAGATACCCGCACTCGGCACGAGCCAGACGCCCATGTGGCCACATGGTTGGAATGGGCCGAGAGAGCGGCCATTTGCGAGTTCTCAGGGGATCTGACGCGAACAGAGGCCGAGGCCGTAGGCACCCGCGAAATCGCTGCTCGTGGTGGCATGGTGGTGTAACGGCAGTTCGACAAGGCGACGATGCGCCGCCTAAACTATTGAATTCGCTGGCGCACCCGACACGACTCGAACGTGTGACCTTTGCCTTCGGAGGGCAACGCTCTATCCATCTGAGCTACGGGTGCCTGCAGCCAGCGGCGGCAAGAGGGGGGTCCTAGCGCATCGCGGCGGGCGCCTCAATCCCGGATCGCAAGGGCGGCCCGGATCGCAAGGGCGACCCGGATCGTGCGCGACCGCCCTTCAGTCCAGAGCCCGGTCCAGCTCCTCCTGGCGAATGCGGTACAGCCGGTCCAGCGCGCCGGGGCCGTCCAGGGCGGCGCGGTCCAGCGCCCACTCCCAGTCGGCCTGGTCGGCCAGCACCCGGCGCGGATCG
>VYLJ01000146.1_pt1 | contig 17161 bp, 8 predicted proteins | sample 5114331 | NCBI WGS metagenome assembly VYLJ01 (sample SAMN12291791, study PRJNA351875) | freshwater metagenome | isolation source: freshwater lake | place: USA: Michigan, MSU2 Lake | collected 2011-08-16
AGGGCACTTCGATAGTTAAGAACTGTTTCCAATTCGGCAAAGGGTTTCCCCTGCTCGAGCACATACAAAACGCCTACCGTGAACGAGGCACCCAATAATTCGAAAATGAGCGATACCGTAGTGGAGGTGGGAAGCCCCAATGAATTGTAGATATCTAGTAGAATTACATCCGTTAGCATCACCGCTAAGAAGATGATCATCACTTTGTCGAACGTAAAAAACTCTGGTTGAAAAATGCCGTTGCGGGCGATTTGCATCATGCCATTGGACGAGAGCGTGCCGACCAACACACCTGCACTTGCAATGATGAGGATCATTCGGAATGAGGCGACTTTAGAGCCAACGGCCGAATTGAGGAAATTGACCGCATCGTTACTTACCCCAACAATTAAGTCGACAATTGCAAGCAAGACGAGCAAGCCGATGATGATTTGAAAAGCCAGCATAGTTGAACTCGAGGTAAATTAGCCGATCGCAGATTACCGCAATGTTAAGGTTTTTCAAATCTGACTCTGAAAAGCTCTATTGACCATCACATTAGGCCGGGCTATAAGGTTAGACTTGTGCGAAAACCAGGTCGAGTAAGCCAAAAATCCCCGCCCCTAAAATAATTGTCCACGAGATCCAGTCTTTAAATTCGTTTTTCTTGTGTAGGAGAAAGAGTGCGTGTAAAACTACATGAATGACAAAGAAAACATCTAGCCCAAAAATGAGCCGACCGTTGTCGGGTTGCGCAAGCCCACGGAATAAAAAAAAGAAAAGTGGAATATGAGCCAGCATAAAAATACGGTATCCCCAAATGTCGTTCAATAATGATAGCCCAGGAAAAATTCTCCATTCCTTACAACGGATTGCATCCATCTCGTGCATGAGTATAAAGGTGAGCCCCAGGTAAAAGAAAAGATGATCATTCATAAGTAATAATTATTCAGGCAAGTTATGCAGAAAGAAATCTCTCACATTGCCGCCCAGGATTTTTTCTGGGAATTTTTCATGTAAGAGATTAAGGTGACATGGTTAATAATTGTCTCTGACAATCTTCAGAAATTTACTCTAGTTTGTTGTTGGTCTTTCAAAGACTAAATTGTTCCTCATAACGTTTCGCGGCTTGGCGTAATGGCGGATTTCCACCACAAATGTTGATACGAAGCACTACTGTTTGTTTAATCACAAAACTGTCATACCAAGCACTGCACCCGCCATTACGCCAAACCGCTGTTAGCGGTTCGGATTTAATTTTTTAACGGAATTCTGTATGGGCCAATAACAGAGTTAAATAACAAATCTCCATTTTCTAAAAGTTGAAGAATTGCATAAGCTCCATTTCCTCTATTCGTTTGTCCAAATTCAATTCTTGTTCTATTTTTTCCAGTGTTCCAATCTAATCCTGTTATTTCCCAACCTCTTTCTTTAGTATATCCATTAACTAACACCATGTTTGAACCACTGGTAACTAATGGAACCATACTTGTCGATACTACATCGTTTCTTGTCCAAACCGATTCAAATTCATTTTTTTCTGTATTCCATTCCACTCTCTCCATTCCTTTTGGACCGGGGTGAAGCGGACCAACTGTCATTACATCAATAATTCTATCCGGATGACCTTCGTCAATTAAATTATTAACTAAGAACGCACCCCAACCATTTACAACAATTGTTTGCTCCGATTGAACCCATTCTCTATCCTCTGGCAAACCAGCTTTTATTGGAATTAAACCTGCAATTCTTCTTGATTTAGCTCCTGCTTTTTGTTGGTGTGTTTCGGGAATTCCATCTCTCCAAAAAGCCACTAAATTCATACGGTTTTGACCATCGGTAATTAAAACCAATTTATCGTCATCTTTATCAAATCCCATTAGTGTTGGTGTGGATCCCGCACCAGTTCCTGCCTTGATAGCTGGTGGCCAATCGCCTCCATTATATGGACTTATCCAAGCTCCATCGGTTTCTTTATCCGAAATTTCAGTTCCTGTCCAAACCAGTTTACGCATCATTCCGTCTCCTCTAGGCGTTTTACTTCCGGTAGCCACGTAAATGCCGTTTTTATCATCTACTGCCATTGAATTGGTACATAATTCGGAGTCATTAAAGGCATAGAATTTCCCGGGTCCTTTTAATTCTTTATCAATCACAGAAATTCCATTTACTGCTCCAATTATAATATGACCATCATAAGTCATATTCATTCCCACCATATTAATTCGTTTTACACCTGGAGCAACTTCGGCAGCAGGAATAAGAGAGGAAACATCAAATCTATATTTTACTTCAAGGCCTTTTTTTGGATCTTTTTTATCAATTAAACCCACTGCAGAAACTACTGTTCCCGCATTAGAATATACATAATCCTCTGAACTTACCAAAGCATAAACGCCTGCTGGTAATACCAATCCAGGATTTGGTCCTAAAATTCCTTTAAGATGTTTAGTAGCAAAATCGAGTGATGTGTATTTTACGTCTGCTATTGATTTTAATTGGTCAATTGTTAATCGCTTTGCGCCAGGAAGGTCAATATCGGTAACTATATTCCAATTAATACCCGATTTATCAATCAAAGCAATACGATCTGTTGATACAGACCACATATAATTAGTATCAGCAGAGGCATAGGTAACATTATTTACCGGACCACCCCAAATTGGTATTAGTTTGTTTAAATCTGCTTTGTATTCGCCATCGTTTATTTTATAGGGAACACAGTTTGTTTGCCCAGAGTTGACATGTGTAACACCATAAATACCTTGTGATAAAAAAGGGTTTTTTGAAGGATAACTACTATGAGTTTCTGTTGGAATTGTTTCAATGGATTTACTTGATTTTTTATCTTCTTTACAGGAGATAAACATGAGCACTTCCAAACTCATGATTGAAATTAGTTTAAGGTGTTTCATTTGTGTTTATTTAATAGTTAAAATTAGTTAGAATAATAAATAATTAATACCTACTTGAAAGGATGCTCCTCCAAATCTATTTCTCGTGCCGAAGTTATTAGTAAATCTTGATAAAACACCAAGTTTACCAGGTTTAAGCCAATAGGAACCATAAATTCCTAAACCATATATTTGGTCTTTATCTAAAACAGCTTTTTCACCTTTATCATCACCAGTTTGCCACGTTCCAAAACCATATAAACCTACTTCGTGTCCCATTGTAAAATTATAGCTTGCGCCATAATCTACAGTTAAATGAGATGCCTCTTTAAAGTCGGTTCCTTCTTGTTTACTGTTTATTTCGTAGGTTAATCCAGAGGTTAAACTTATTTTGTCTTTCGGTTTATACCGTCCCATTACCCTAAAATTGTGAGACCAATACCCTAAGCCTACATTTTCAGTACTGTTCACCTCATATTTTCCTATCGGAACCCATATTCCATAGGAGAAGGTGGTTGAAAGCTTATTTTTCTCCCAAGTAAGCCACACAGGCTGTAGATAAAAATCTCCGAGCCCAAAGGAATTTAAGTTGATTTTTGTACTACCAACTGTAGTTTGACCTGAATAAAAATCTAAAGCAATGTTTGCATTTGGATTGTTTAACATGGGTAGAGCAAGTACTCCCCATTTAGCATTTAGAATTTTGCTTTTACCAAAATAGCTAATCATTGGGATAATAGAATGTGTTTTCACGTTCTGACCTAAATTAACGGAAAAAGGAGGGTTATCATTAATTTGAATGACATCAGTTTTATTTCCTGAATCATTATAATAATTCATTTCTGAAAAAGAATAGTATAATGAAAATACCCAACCTGAAGCAGATGGAATAAAATAATCATTTGTATTGAAACTTCCTCCAATGTAATGTCCTTGCCCACTTATGTTTGATGATATTGCAATTAACAAAACGCACAGACCTAGTTGTAGTGATTTTGATTTCATAAATAAAATATTTAAAAGTTCTTATTGAAACCTATTTGATACAGTATTCCTCTATCATCAATTGTAGATTTTTTAGTGGGGATTTCCATCAATCCAACTAAATTGAAACCTGCACCCAATGATTTACCAACTATAGGGGAGAGAATTAAATCAAAATTTTTGTTTTCAAAATCGATGATTGTTCGGGGTTCAAAAACATAAAACAGTCCAGTTTTTGTAAATTTTGCGATGAAAATACGATTGGTTAAAATTGATAAATCGGGATACAAATCATCTTTGGCAATGGCAAAGGTATATTGTGGTTGAATGGCTAAAAACAAACTTTGATTTATGGTGTAGGAGTAGGTTAATGCTGGTGTCGCAGAAAATAGTTGGCTACCAAAACCTTGTTTTCCCGTTGGCAAATTGAATTCTACTGAGCCTGCTAATGAGTTTTTACCTTTGACATAAAAAGCATTTAATATCGAAAATTTTACATCAGAAAATGATGATTGAAATCCAGTTCCACTAACCCCACTATGAGTAGTCATTATTTCTGGTTTAACAGAAAAACTCCATCGATTCACCCCTAAGACAAGACTGAATTTATTACTGATAGAAGAAGCATTATTTGCTTTATCAAAATACAAACCAGAGTAACCAACTCTAGAATTTACTCGTGTAGGATCAACACCCGATTCTGTTCTTAATTTTTCAATAGATAACGAATCAGTTTGCCCACAAACAGTAGTTGATACAAAAAAAAATAAAATAAGCCCATTTTTTAATTTACTCTTCATTTTTACCAAGTTTAATTTTTTTATTTAGAATAAAATATAAGAAACCCAAAACAAAAATTAATGATGAAACACCTAATAAAGTATTGCCATTTATATGTTCGAAATCCATTATTAAAATATGTCTAACCACAGCGATAATTGCAATTTCAATAATTACGTTTATGTAATTAATATTATTTTTTTGTTTGTATTCCCTTAATGATTCAATTACCTCAATTAGTATTGTAATTAATAAAACAGCAGCAATTAGACCTTGTACTGTTGAAATAAATAAATTTGCTTTATCAATTTTTGGTTCTAAAAAGTTAATTAGTTCATTTTTAATAAATATTGTTCTCAAAGTGATCAATACAATTTCTAACAATGAATAAATCATTATAAGAGATAGAAGTAGTATCAATGTGTTTTTAGTTATTTTAATTATTCTGTCCATATAATTTTTTGCATTAAGTTTTTTGAATTTTTCATATCGTTTTAAGCTGACCGCTAACGAGGAGCTTATTGTCTGGCGGGCAATCAAAACCTTCGCTTTGTCCCACAAAACGAAACGTTGAACGAAGATAGAACTTAATACCAACCCATCACCGCACCATTGAAGAAATATTTTGTTTGGCACAGTTTTCTCTTCCTCTTCATACTTTAATTGTCTCTTTACTGTTCAGTTGAAAAAAAGGATCAATTGAGCTAGTTGTTTAGCTTCTTTAAAAAACAGTAGTCGAATCGTCTAGTTTACAGTCCGAATAGTCTACAATTAACATCTTTTATTCCTTGTGGGACTCTTTCCATTTAGCCAATTCGTGTTTCTATTCTTATTGGTTATTGTAGGTTTCTGACCAATAATCTTTCACTCTAATTGCATGGGCTATTTTTCCTTCACAAGAAATTCAACCGCCTCGTCAAAAGAATTATAAGCATAAATTTGTCGCTTATACCACAGATTTATCCCTTTTAAAATCCATTCTTGCACGTTAGAAATTCCTATAATTGCCTGCCTGTCAATGAGTTCGTCAACTTTTAATAACTCCCTTTTAACGTGCCGAAGAAAATTTGGAGACACGAAGGTCTTCTTTTTGAAAATGGTGAGAGTTCAGTACTTTTTGTTATCAGATAGAATTAATTTTTTAGCCTGTTCCTTTAATCTTATCGTCACCTTTACATCCAGAATAGTCTATAATTAGTATCTCTTTATTCATGTAAATGATATTTCGAACTCTTTCCATTGATCTATTTAATATGCTTTCCCGCCAAATCCAAACAGCCTACTGCACCACCCTCTTCACCACTTCTACCACTTGCCCTTTTTCTTTTGCATTCACGCTGTGATCGTACATGGCCTCGCAGCTTACTCCCGGCAAATAAAACGTACCACTGAAACTCGCGGTGAGTGATACGCGGAAGGTACGTTGTCTGCCAGCACCTAAACTGAAATAGGTGTACACCCGATCATCGCGGATGTCTTGGTAGTCGCCACGATCTGATTTCTCTGTGCCTTCGTCATCGGTGAGGCGCAAGTTGTTGATCTCCCAACCGGATGGGAACACTTGTGATAGTGCCATGTTCTCATACGAGCCACGCAAGCCCGGATTTTTTACCGTGACAATTGCATAAAACTCAGTGCCCTGCTCCAACTTAGTTACGTCAAGTTGATTGCCTTTTGAATCGGTGAACGAAGTATTCACAACTAGATTAGATTGCTGTGCTTCTTCATTGCCACGAGAAGGCGTGCCGGTGTTAATTACTCGAATGAACAAACCCGCATTACTTGAATTAGTTAGACTGACCGAATTTTTTTGCACCCCTTTTATTTCTATTGGTATTTGTGCCAGAGGCAACTGCGAAGAGGCGTTAATCGATTTGCCATTGTAGGTATAGGTAAAGGCGAGGCCGCCTCGTTTTTCTGAAGCAACGAACTGACCAATCGATTTTAAGCAATACGCTACTGTCTGTGTACTCATCCAGTAATTTTGGTTGCTCAATGATTTCGAAATTTCGCGCACTAACTCAAATGCTTTTGCTTTTTCGTTGAGTCGCACCAACGTTTCAAGAATGATTGCTTTATCGCGCAGGTCGTTACCATAAGAATCAGACATTTCCTGATACGGTTTTATTTGCATAGTGAGGTTAGCTACCAATGCTTGAGCCGCTTCGGGCTGGCCAGCCTTTGCGTAGGCTGCCGCCAGCATCCACTTGGCTTGCAATGTTGTTTCTTTTAACTCACGCAGACGATTCATGGCGCCTAACTCCGGCACACCGGCCAATGCCAACGTGTAGAGGCGATAAGCTTGAATCAAATCGGTGTTATAGTAACCTGCGTGGAGATTGCTTCGCCATTCGGCTGCTTTGTTCTTCTGGTATTTTTTCCAACGCTTCATCATATCATCGGGCACATAGTATCCTTTGTCGATAGCCGATAACAGGAAGTGACCCGCATAGGTGGTTCCCCACTGATCAGAATCTTGATAACCCGGCCAATAACCGAACCCACCATCTCGCGCAATGAATAGTTTCAATCGCTCGATGCCGCGGGTTACGTTGTTTTTGGTTCTGGATTTTTCCGAATCGGTTAATTCTTTCACCACATCTAAATACAACTGAGGGAAAACCGATGAAGTTGTTTGTTCGATACATCCGTGCGGATATTCGATCAAGTAGCGCAAGCGGTAGCCCAGGTTGATAGGAGGGATGGATGACACTTCCAGCGTGCTGGAATTGGAACCGGCAACACCAACAGGAATGATGGCGCTGTTCCATGACTTGCCTGCCTCTACATACATCTCGCTTACTTGCGTGACGGGCGTGTTGGGATTTCGAACTTCTATTTCAATTTCATCTGTAGATTTGATGTTGCCGGAAGTGGCAATCACCGTTACTTTTCCAATACCGGTTTCGGATTTTACATTGAGATCAAAATCAATCGTAAGATCACCGGAGGGAGGAATAACAATGGACCTTGTGGATTCACCAGCCAGCGAAACTGCGCCTGCTACTTTCACTTCTACTCTCACATTCTTTAATTTTTTGTCTTGGGTGAAAAGCGTAATCGGCAGTTTTACTTTTTCGTCTGGCCCTAACACGCGTGGTAATGTAGCCAACACCATTAGCGGCTTGCGAACGGGCACTGCTTTGTCTGTGTTTCCGTAAGCGCCTTCGTAGCCGGCCACAACCATCACCTTTACCGAGCCGATATATTGCGGCATAGTGAATTTTAATTCGTGACTTCCTCCATCAATAGTAATCGGACCAAAATATTTTACCACTGCCTTGAAACGATTGGCACGCGGATCATCTTCCTTGGCACGTAACTCGGCATCGCCACCCACAGCCAGTATTCGTTCAATGCGTGAGCCAAAGGCGCCCATCACGTCATCGAATAAGTCCCATGTTTTTACACCCAATGCTTCGCGCGCATAGAATTTGTTCCACGGTTCAGGTGTTTTGTATCGGGTGATGTCAAGCAGTCCCTCATCGACCATTGCAAGTGTAAACGTCATCTTGCGTTTTGATTTTTCAAAAATTTTGATTTTTACCTCTTGTCCCGGCTCAATTTCGTTGGCCATTTCAATGACGGGCTCCAAATGTGTTTTCGGGTTTTCGATTCCTATAGGGATGATGCCATATAAGCGAATCGGTAAATCGTTAATGGTTTGAGAGTGCGGTTGCAGTAGCGTGACGTTCACAAAAATATTGGGCGTCATTTCTGCGGTGGCATCGATGGAAAGTTTGTTTTCACCCTTCTTTGTTTCAATCCATCGGGTGGAAAGAATTCTGCTTCCATTTTCGATGGAAACCAGTGCACGACCTTCTCCGCTGCCGGGAATAGAAATATTTATTTTTTCACCTACGTTGTATTTTGTTTTGTCAGCGGCAAAGGTGAGGCGTGTAGCTGCGGTTTTGGTTTCTTCGCGGCTATTGCGACCAAAGTAGCCCGGCTGATCGACATAAATAATTTTGCCCGTGCAATGACCTGAGACTGGATCGCACACTTTGATATAGTACGTGCCCCAGTCGGCATTGGCAATGTTAAAAGACCAACTTGCTTTTCCGCCAACGGTATTGATATTCTCTTTTGCTATCAAGCTTGAGTTGTTGCCCTCTACGTAGTTGGCAATGTTGTCGTAGGTATTGTCCCACCACCAATATCGTTCCAGGCGATATAGGTTGACAGATACTTTGTTTCTGTCAACTGGTTTACCATCGATGTCTAAGAATACCAAATCTATCTTTTGTGGGTTGTCGGTGTACAGCATGCCACTGTATTCTTCTCCTTTTGGTACGCGAAGTCCTGCGTAGGATTCAAACGGATAGAAGGGAAGTGCGAATCGATCAATGCTGAAATTACCACTCTCTTCAAAAACTTTTCCTCTGAAAACGGCTGTCACGAACCCGGGGTAATTGCCCTCAGGAAGAGAAGCACTCATCGAGGCATTGCCTTCAGCATTAGTGAATCCTTCAAAGAAAGTTTGTGTTTCAGAGTTGAAATTGGACGAAGGCTCTTCAAAAACGAAGTCATCGTATTTTACAAAAGACGTATTGCTTTTGAGTACGGTGACATCAAACTCCGCTTTTAGATTTTTTCCAGGCGCGCCATGCAGCCACTTCACATTTAATTCTCCTTGCACTTGCCGGGAAGTAAGTCGCTCGCTTCCGAGGTTTAAATTTATTTTTAAGCGATTGGGTTTTACTGTCTCGATCTTTACACTTTGATTGAATTCGGTACCACCTACTTTGATACGCGCCATCCAATTGCCCGTTGGTGCATCTGGCGAAGTCATCGTGGCAAAGCGATAGAATCCATTCTCAGAAGTGGATCTGACCAGGCGACTGGTAACCACCCCTTGTGGATTTTGCAATTCAAAGACGACCGGATGCGTAGGCGGAAGTACTTTGTTCTTGTCTTCCAAAATAAAACTGAGGTAGAGCGAATCGCCCGGGCGCCATACACCACGCTCGCCATACAAAAATCCTCTCAGCCCTTTGCTGAGCGCATCACCCGATACATCAAAGCCACTCAGTGACAATGATTCGCCATCGACTAAACGCATATAGCCGCGCTGTACTCCGTTTTTAGCAATTAATGCAAAAGGAGATTCTTTCGAATAGTAAACCGCTTTGCCTTCACTATCTGTTGTGAGTGTGGAGAGAAGTTGTTGTTGAAAATCGTAAACTTCTATGGCTATTCCAGAGAGCGGGGCAGTAGTTTTTAAATCCGTTACAAAAACAGAAGTAGTGCCATCATCTCCTCGTTTAGCGATTAGACCGAGATCTGAAGCGAGTACATTTTTTTGAACCTTGCGAGAAGAAGAGTAATAGGAGGTATTGCAAGGATTGTCGCGCTCGTTCCAGTCGTAGTCGCCATCGTAATAGTCGTAGTCATTTTCATAGTAGTATTCGCGATAACCTGAGTACTCCGTTTCTTCACTATCGTCAATCTCCAATTCTGTTTCTGTTTCACCTTCGCAGAGATAAGCCGAATATTTTTTCTTAAACTTTAAAGAGATTTGGTAAATGGCTCCGGGCTCGGTGTTGAGTAGTTTTGCCAAATCCAATGTAAAGCGATTCCATTTTCCTAAATCAGTGATGCCGGTGTTGTCTAGCTGAATCGTTTTCTTTAATACATTTTTACCCACGCGGTGCAACTCACTCGATCCATTGATCCGATTGTTTTGTAAAAACTGAAGAATGTTGCTTTCGTATATTTTGTTGATGCTGACGTCTACTGCTTTTAGATTGACCGCTTCGAAAGGCAGAATCAGACCATCGGTACTGGGAAGGATCGAGCCTTTGCCCAAGAATCGCACTTCGGGTTTCAATTGTTCAAACAGCACTTCTGTAGTGGCAGCTTGCTTCATTTTATAATCATTGATATTTCGAATGCCTGCTTCCAGATAAATTGTTTTCGTTCCTGCCTGCCGAATGGGAGGGTAGACCCAGATTTCGTTATCGTGAATATCAAAGTCGAGGGTGAGATTACGATCTTCACCGATAGTAATTAAGCCGAGTAGTTGTTGCTTCTCTTTGATAGGATCAGAAAATTGTAAGACCACATATTGGTTAGGATTTTGAATTACTTTCGTGGTCGTCAATTTAAAATCGCTGAGCGAAGGCACTTCTACTTTTTCTTCTTCGGTGCGATCCACACCAATGGCTTTTCCGTTTGCCGACAACATCACCGAGCTTGCTTCTTCTTTGCGGGCAACATCTTCAATAATAAAGGTGTGTTGTTTTCCTTCGCCACCGTGTTGCCAATTGATTTTTAGATTTTTTCCCTCTTGTTGGGCCGACACGATCTTCTCTACTGCCTCGGTCTCTGCGTAATCAGCTGTTAGTAATGTTCCCTCAATCTTTTGTTTCTTAAGTTCTGTTTTTACGTAAGGCTTAACGTTGTCGATAGTCAACTCAAAGTGCTGAGGCATGATTTGAAAGGAGTAATCAAATGAAGCCAACTCCTTGGGCACTTCAAAAAGTTTTGAGAGTTTGAACGCTACCGTATAAACTTGCCCGGACGTCATTCTGGTTTCAGGTTTGAATTCCAGCGTTCTTCGATCGAGCCACGTTGTCTTTCCTTTTAATGACGGACTAAATTCAAAAAGCTTCACCGAAGTTTCTTGCCCGACAGAAGTAGAGTCAACAGCTTCTTTAGAAAGGATGATTCGGATCGATGAGCCCGAGCCGATTACACCGGTCGAGTAGGTAGAAATAAATTCGGCAAAAGCTGGGTTAATCTGTACCCTTGCTGGTTGGTTGGTTGTTTTCTTGCATTGAACAAGGAGGATGGTGGTAAGTAATATCAAGAGAGTACGCAACTGTTTCATGGGTAATTGAGTTTACCCAAATGTCGCGAAAGGATTAGTGATCACAAAAACCAAAAAATGAAGATTGAGTTCAATAAAAAGCCTCGAGGATAATCCCCGAGGCTTTGTTTGAATTACGAGCAATCGTTATTGTTCCACCTTTCTTGTCCCATTCATGGGGAACGATCCAAATTGCCCAACAGACATTGTGCCAGCAAATTGATCATTGGTGATAATGCCTTTGACAGCTATTACCGCAGTGTTTCCTCCAAAGTTGACTTCGTAAGTAAAGCTTAACTCATTGTTTTTAAATACGACACCTTTCAAAGGATTTTCACGTGGCGATCGGTTGCTAGCAATTGTGCCTGAGTAAATACTTCCCTCTTTCTTAATTTTCAACGTACCCACTCCGCCTTGTGGTGATTCGATGGTGTAATTCCAAGTGCCTGCCGCCTCGTATGTAATTGTGTCAGCTTTGGCTGGTGTTGATTGTGCAGGTTTTGCAGTCGAAGGAATCGTTACAGGAGGGCCACCTTGTGGGCGTCCGCCACCGCCACCTGCTCCTGCAGGTGCGCCAGCACCGCCACCTTGGCCACCATCTCCACCACCGCCTTCGTCTTTCATGTCATCATTGTTGATGGATTTCTTCCGTCTGCGCGGTGCCTCCATACTCATTTTACCAATGCGATAACTGAATGTTACTTTGAAATTGAGGTTTGTAATTTCGTTAACAATGTTCTGACTAAGTAGCGGAGAATTTTGTTCGTTGCGAATGGTGATCGATGGGTAGAAGAAGTTCTCGGCACCAAAACCAATACTTCCTTTTTTATTCGGCAGATCTTTTCGCAGGCTGAGGCTGTACACACCAAATCCTCCCTGGGTTCCCTGCAATTGTACCTGACGTCCACGATAGAAAGTGAAAAACTGAAGTCCCCATCCCTTGGCTAAGTTATAGCTTCCAAATAACCGCGCGTTGTACACCCAGCCTGAGTTACTTGCATTATACCTTCGATCGGTCACGTTGTTGCTCAACACAGCATAGTAGGTATCAACACCACCATTCAGTGAAAGCTTGCCCGCACTCACGTTTGCAAAGACGCTGGCGCCATAGGCATCTTCATTTCCAATATTTTGATAGGAGGTTTGAACGCCACCTGGCAAACCCGGAATAGTGTCGCGCACAGGTTGGATAGAGCCAAACGTATTCCTCATGAAACTCGAAATGCTGATGGAGCTTCCTTTTACGAATGTATTGTACGACAATTCATAGTTGTTCGTAAACTCAGGTTGCAAATTGGGATTTCCCAACGTGATGTTCAATAGATTGCTTCCCTGTATATTGGGGTTTAGAAATTGAATAGAAGGTCGTTGAATTCTGCGGTTGTAACCCAGCTTCACTGCGCTTCCATTTTTAAAGCGCTTTGATGCATTTATGCTGGGCACAAAAATACCGTAGTCAGGAATCTCCAATTTTTCACTATTGCGCTTAAATGCATCGATGGTGGTGTACTCATAGCGGCCGCCTGCCTTCAAGCTAAGTGTTTTTGCAAGTTGGGTTGTGAAAGATGTATAGCCGCCCGTTACATTTTGATTGTAAAAAAGTGCATTGGATAAATTCACATCAGTTGTTGGAGGATCATAAATTCCATCTGCATCAGCAAACCGTGTGACGAAATCGCTATTTACACGTCTTATAATTTGTTTGGCTCCCATTTCTAAAATAGATCCTTTGCCAACGGGTGTCTGATAGTCAAGCTGTATTGTCATTTCTTCGTTCTTGCTCTTGTTATCATTTTTTCTGAATACTCTACTAGGAGGCACTACAACGTTTAATTGTTGATCAACAAAATCGTTGGTACGGTTATTTACGCTATACAACCCTAGTAAACTCAATTCTCGCTGAGGTTTGTCAAATGTTTTAGTATAGGTTAAGCTGAAATCAGAAGTCCCCGATTTGTCATCAGTATTCACGTTGCTCAGCGAAACATCAGTTCCATTGCGGTTCGTGCGTAAGCCATCTTGCCAGTTGTAATTGTTGCGCAAGCCATATCGTAAGGATGCCGCCAACGAGTTTTTCTTGTCGATATCATAATCCCAACCCAATGTGTATTGACCAAAAATATTTGCAACTCTCGTATTTGCCGATTGAATGTTTGTAGAAAGCAGTTGTCCGCGAGTTTGCAAAGAATCGTTAAATTCATAGGTTGATTGATTATTCGTAAAACTACCGGGTTGGTTGTAGTTTGAACGACCAAAACCGCCTAGTGAAAAACCCATCTTACCTGTACGGTAGTTTCCGTTTAAGCCTAAGTTAGAACCTCGCAAACCAGCGCTTGCATCTACGTTTAAGGTGAGGCCTTGCAGCGTGTTTTTCTTGGTGATGATGTTGATGATACCGGACGTTCCCTCGGCATCATACTTCGAAGAAGGCGATGTAATTACTTCTACTGTTTTTATTTGGTCGGCAGGTATCTGCTTCAATGCATCGGCCACGCTGCTTGCCGTAATGGTAGAAGGCTTGTTGTTAATCAACACCAAAATGTTCTGGCTGCCGCGCATCGACACGTTTCCGTCTAGGTCCACCGAGAGCATAGGCACTCGCTTGAGCACGTCTGTGGCATCGCCTCCGCGGGTTGTGGCATCGTTTTCGGCATTGTAAATCGTGCGATCCACCTTTTCCTCAATCAGGTTTTTTTGACTTTGAACGACTACTTCGTTTAGCACTTTGTCGCTGGGGCTAAGTGTTACAAAACCCAATTCGATGTCTCCTTTCTTCTCAGCAATCTTGATAGGTAATCTTTTTGTTCTGTATCCGATAAACGAAATGTCAACGAAATAACTTCCGTTCGGAATTTTTACAATAGAAAATTTGCCTTTTTCATCGGCTACCGAACCATTTATTGGCTTGTTTGTCTTTGGGTCTATCAACGCAATGTTAGCAAACTCAACGGGTTGAGTGTTTGTAGAATCTCGCACAATGCCTGTGATTTTTCCATTGCCTTTGAGGATTTCTTCAGTTTGGGCTGCGGCAAAGTAACTTACGCCTGATAATACAGTGATATAAAAAATATTTTTCATTAGATTAATTCGCCAATGCTAGGGTTACAGACGAAAACAGCCTGATTAACCAAGAATCGAAAGGTTTGTTTTTTTAGTCGGATATAAATGGTGCAAGTTACACGTCTGCCCGAAGAAATGGTTATTGATTTTACATGAGTGGACAGTTGGCATCACGTTACTTGTTTGGGTTGTTTGACTTCTATGAACGCGTTTTCTTCTTGAGAATGATTCTAATTTGCTGAATTGATCGGCCTTCAAAATTGGTTTGAATTCGCAGTCATCGTGGCCAACGACATCCGTTTTTATCTTGGTGACGATCGATGGCAAAAGCCATTTTTCTCGTTCTGAGAGAGCAGCCACAACGTATTTTTTATACCTTTGCTGCCTTCGTTCTTGGCCTCGTAGTTCAATGGATAGAATACCTGCCTGCCGGCAGGCAGGGAGGTTTCCCACTCTTTGTTACGATTATGTATTTCGTTTACGCAATCAGAAGCTTAGTTGACAGTCGCATATATGTGTGAATGACAAATGATGTTTCAAAGCGTTTGTCGGAGCATAATGCTGGCAAAACAAAATCGACAAAAGGCTATACTCCTTGGCAATCGATTTATACTGAATCGTTACATTTGCGCACCCAAGCTAGAGTTCGAGAAAAGTATTTAAAGTCCGGAGTTGGTAAGGAGTTCTTAAAAGCAATGGCCCCGTAGTTCAATGGATAGAATAGAAGTTTCCTAAACTTTTGATACAGGTTCGATTCCTGTCGGGGCTACTCCTTTTTTAATTCTAAAGCAGACGTTGTGCAAAGTGATCTTCCAATCAATTTTCATCAAGATATGCAGCTGCCTTCCCCCACAATTGTCCTTTTGATTTGCGTGAGAAAAATCCAAGATGTCCAACTTTTTGCAAATGGTTTTCTGAGAGAATTATTTTTTCAGTGGTTGTAGTGGCATTGGTATAAAATCCGCGCAGGCTTTCAACGGTTTTATCAGTGGCAATTGTGTCGTCTTCGGGATAGAGAAAGTGCATGGGTATTTTCACTTCGCTGTAAAACTGCTTTTGAATGACAGTACCAAAGTACTTTCCAAAGTATGTAGAATTTAAGCACCAGCTTCGCCATTCCGCAGCCACTCCTTTAGGTAAGTCTTCACCCAACCCAAACCAGGTGGCTGGCAAGTAGCCAACGGTGTTGAGCATAAGTGGCGTAAGGCCGTGCCAAACAAAAAGCGTAAAGTATTTGTAAGGCGAGGCAATCCATTTCCAATAGCCCGTTGAACTTGAAATTAAAAGTGCTTTTGAGAATTTGTGATGATTGTCCATCATACCCAGTTGTTGACCACCTGCGCTATGCCCAATTAAAAATTTGGGCAATGAGGGATAGCGATCATATAGCCAATCCAATATGGCTGCCATATCTTTTTGTCCCCACTCATGATTTTTGGCTTCAAAACCGCGCAGCGATTTGGGCTTTGATCCGCCAATGCCGCGATAGTCAAATAGTAAAACATGGTAACCTTGTTCTTGCAGATAGCGGGCGAAGTTCAGGTAAAATTCTTTTTTGATACCAGTACCGCCAGCAAGTTGTACTACACCTTTTGCAGATAACTTAGATTCCAACAAGATGGAGTCGAGCTGGAAGCAATCACGAGACGGTATTTGGATTTTTGTTTCGCTCATTTTTGTAAAAATAAGTTAACCTTTAAAAAAGTCAGTAGCTCGAATAATAACACATTGCTCGATAACAAACAGAAATCATGCAAGAAAGCGGAAGCCTTTCACGCTTAACGCCCTCTTCCATAGTCCAATTTATTCTTTTATCACCAAGCGAATCATTTCGCGCTTGACACCCTGTTCAAAATAGGCGATGTAAAGACCAGCTGCTAATTTGCTTGCTAGTTTAATTTCCATTGGTTGACCGTCCGCGTTTTCAATGGTTGAAACGAATACCACCTTTCCGAGTTGATCCAGAATACGAAGGCGAACGGGCTCTTGCTTATCAGATGTTTCAACGCGCACGTTGATGTTTTCTGAATCTGTTGGGTTGGGAAATAAAGTGGGTAAGAACACAGGGATGACAGGGACGTCAAAATCAACCTCAATGGAAACTAAGTCAGAGTAGGTGTGCTTCCCATCAAAGTCAACTTGCTTCAAGCGATAATAGTTGATTCCTCTCACAGGGGATTTATCATTGAATTGGTAACGCGTTTCTTTCACCGTAGTGCCGGCACCTTTCACCGTTCCAATTTTTTCAAATGACTCCCCGGTAGTTGACCGTTGTAGTTCAAAGAAATCGTTGTTAAGCTCAGACGAAGTCACCCAGTTCAAACCTACTGATTGCAGATCGACCAAGTTTGCCGTGAAGTTCTTTAAAACGATCGGCAATGGGTTGACAGTGTTGGAAAGTGAGCCAAATGTTAATGGACCAAATTGAGTAACCACGGCTGTAGTACTAACCGTTCCGGCCAACGCGCTGGATAGTGAACATGCGCCCGTGGTGGTCACCACATTGTTATTATTTTGCCAAGCTGTTCCATTGTATTGGGCAACGCGCAGGTCTGCAGTACTGCAATCATTGATTTGGCTGTATTGTGAATCTTCCCAAAACAAAGTTACAGTAGCATTACCTGATCCCACAGTTCGGTTGAGGGTCCAATAT
>VYLJ01000149.1_pt1 | contig 16956 bp, 18 predicted proteins | sample 5114331 | NCBI WGS metagenome assembly VYLJ01 (sample SAMN12291791, study PRJNA351875) | freshwater metagenome | isolation source: freshwater lake | place: USA: Michigan, MSU2 Lake | collected 2011-08-16
GTCGATCGCGGCGGGCGCATCTCCGCAACCGAATTGAAGATCGACGGTGAGCCGATGCCCGTGCAGGACCGCGCACCGCGTCCGCCGCGCGAGGGCGGTGGATATGGCGGTGGCGGTGGCGGCGGCGCTGGCGCCGGCGGTGGCTTTGGTGGCGGACCGCAGCGCCAGCTGACCGGGGAGAAAGCCTCGGGCACCGTAAAGTTCTTCAACGCGATGAAAGGCTTCGGCTTCATTCAGCGTGACGACGGACAGCCCGACGCCTTCGTGCATATCTCGGCTGTCGAACGGGCCGGGATGTCGTCGCTCAACGAGGGCGATCGCCTGAGCTTCGAGCTCGAGGTAGATCGTCGCGGGAAGCACGCCGCAGTGAATCTGGCACCAGGCGAGTAACTTGCAAGAATAGCGAAGCCCGCTGCTCCCCACGGAGCGGCGGGTTTTTCTATGCTGCCAACAGCTCCGGCGTCCGTTCGCTCGGCACCGACTTCGGGCTGCTTGGCACCCGATCGAGGCCGTAGTCGGCGCGGACCTCGGCCAGCGGGCGGTCGAGCATCGTCTCGAACGCGACGAACTGGATGCTGCGCGCGCGCCGGCCATATGCCCAGCCTTCGGTGATCGCGTCCATCGCGGGCTTGATGAGATAAGGGTCGACCAGCGTCGCGTGCCCCATGATCGTCGCCAGCGTCATCGCCGAATACGGATAGTCCTGCTGGGCGAGTTGGAATGCCTGCAGCGCCAGCTCGTCGAACGGCGTCGCCGCGTAACCGGTCAGCACATGATGCAGGTCGTGCGTCTGGTAGCCGCGCAGCACCTTATAGCGCATCACATCCGGCATCCGGTCGAGCTTACCGTCTGCAGCGAACTGGTCCGTCAGCTCCTTGTAACCTTGCGCCAGCTTCTCGACGAGGTCGTTGTCGACCATGAAACGGTGGTAGGCCTCGCCGAGCGTGCCCAAAGCGAACCCTTCGAGTTGCTTGAGCGAAAACACCGGCGCGTACCAGCGCGCGGCGGCGAGCGGTCCCTGCTCCGGATGCGATTCGATTGCCTCGACGTATTTGTCGATGACCTCCTGCGGTGCTTCGACCCACCATTCGTTGAACAGCAGGTGGACGCCGTAGCTATAGAAATCGTCGGTGCAGGTGAGGTATTTCTCGCCGAACGCGCGGTCGATCCTGTGTGGCATCGTGGCTCTCCTTGTGGTGGGGTTATCATCTGCCCACGACTAACGATAGGCGATCATCCGCCCGAGGATGATCGCCGCGCTCCAAAGCGAGAGCGACATTATGGCAAGAAACCGCGCCGGACCCGGCACCTGCGCCTCCCACCCTGTCAACGCGTCGCGCCAGCGGAACCGAAAGAACAGCGCAAGTCCCGTCGCGAGCGCGACCACGCCCATTTTCGCGACGAACACGGGCTGGCCGATCAGCGTCGTCGCCTCGGCCGCGAACAACGCGACGCCGCTCGCGACAAACAGCAGCAACCCGGCAACGGCAAAACGCGTCAATGCCGCGTGGATCGCCGTCAGCGGCAGCCGGGGGAACGCGCCGAGCAGCCGCAGATCGACCGCAAGGATGCCGCCCGCAAGCAGGGCGAGGCCGAACAGGTGCGCGACATTCGCAAGCGGATAGGCCCATCCGGTCTCCCTCATGAGAACACCGAGAGGCGTCGCGTAGAGCGCCTCCGCGCCCGCAGCGATCATCGGCTCAGCGCAGCTCGACCGTCTTGTCGCCAACGATCACGCGCTCAATCCGCATCTCAGCGGTGGCGTCGCTCTTTGGATAGCCGACCAGCGTTACCGTCTGCTTGGGGCCGAGCATGTCGCGCGTCAGCCCGCGCGCTTCCATCCGCGTCGTGGGCGCGAGGATGACGTCCCAGGTCTTGCCCTGATAGCGCGTTTTCGCGGTTCCGTGCGGATTGCCCCAGGTGACATCGCTGACCGTGCCCGTGATATTGAGCACCTTGGTCGCGTCGTAGCTGCTCCAGCCATGATGCGCGGTCGCTGCCACGGGCAGCAGGGCCACAGTGGCGGCAAGGATCAAATGCTTCATATCGTCATCCCTCGATTCGCCCGCTCGCGACCAAGCTAGCCGCGCCACCCCGGTCGCGCTATAGGGTGCAGCCATGTCCTCGATCCGTCCCTGGCGTGACATCACGCGCCGCACGTCGCGCCAGATCATGGTCGGCAATGTCCCCGTCGGCGGCGACGCCCCGGTGACGGTGCAGACGATGACCAACACGCCGACGTCGGACGCAAAGGCGACCATCGATCAGATCCGGCGTTGCGAAGAGGCGGGGGTCGACATCATCCGCGTGTCGTGTCCGGACGTCGAGAGTACCGCTGCCTTCGGCCAGATCACCCGCGCGGCGCGCGTGCCGGTCGTTGCCGATATTCATTTCCACTACAAGCGCGCGCTCGAGGCCGCGGACGCGGGTGCGGCGTGCCTGCGCATCAATCCGGGGAACATCGGTTCGGCGGAGCGCGTGGGCGAAGTGGTGCGGGCGGCGAAGGCAAATGGCTGCGCGATCCGCATCGGTGTCAACGCCGGAAGCCTCGAGAGGGACCTGCTCGAGAAGTACGGCGAACCCTGCCCCGAAGCGCTGGTCGAGAGTGCGCTCGACCATATCAAGTTGCTTCAGGACCATGATTTCCACGAGTTCAAGGTCGCGGTGAAGGCGTCGGATTTCTTTCTTGCGGTCGCGGCGTACCAGCAGCTTGCCGACGCGGTCGACTGTCCGCTGCATCTGGGCATAACCGAGGCGGGCGGCTTTGTCGGCGGAACCGTCAAGTCGTCGATCGGGATCGGCACGCTGCTGTGGTACGGCATCGGCGATACCATCCGCGTGTCGCTGTCGGCCGAACCCGAGGACGAGGTTCGCGTCGGTTTCGAGATCCTGAAGGCATTGGGCATCCGCAACCGCGGCGTCCGCGTGGTCAGCTGCCCGAGTTGTGCGCGTCAGGGCTTTGATGTGATCCGCACCGTCCAAGCGCTCGAGGAACGACTGCAGCACATCCGGACGCCGATGTCGCTGTCCGTTCTCGGCTGCGTCGTGAACGGCCCCGGCGAGGCGCGCGAGACGGACATCGGCCTGACGGGCGGCGGCAACGGCAAGCACATGGTGTATCTGTCGGGTGTGACCGACCACCATGTCCAGGACGCCGACATGATCGAGCACATCGTGAGGCTCGTCGAGGCAAAGGCCGCAGAGATCGAGGCGGGCCGCGCGGTTGCGTTCGACCCGCATCTGGTCGCAGCCTAGCCATCGCTCCAGTCGCCCGCTAGGCGACCGGCGTGTCTCCTCAGCGCTCGAGCCTCCTTCCCTTCGCTGCCGCGACGCTCGGCATTGCGCTATTCGCGGGAATGGACACCGCGATGAAGGGGCTCGCAATCGCACTGGGGGCATATAGCGCGATGCTGTGGCGGCAGCTGATCGGCGCGGCGCTTGCGCTGGGTCCGTATCTGGCGACCCGGACCGCCTGGCCGAGCCGCGCGGCCATGCGCTTTCATCTGCTGCGCGGTTTCATCGGCGCGTGCATGGCGACGACGTGGTTCTACGGGCTCGCCCGCCTGCCGATGGCAGAGGCAGTCGCGCTGTCGTTCTTCGCGCCGCTGATCGCGCTGTATCTCGCCGCTGTCCTGCTCGACGAAAAGATCGGGCGCGCCGCGATCCAGGCGTCGATGCTCGGGCTGCTCGGGATGGCGGTGCTGCTTGCCGCACGCATCGGCGCGCCCGGCGAACGGCATCTCGACGGGGTGCTCGCAATTGCAGTGTCGGCCATCCTCTACGCTTATAACCTCATCCTTATGCGGCAGCAGGCGCTGGTCGCGACGGCGACCGAGGTGGCATTTTTCCAGAATGCGGTGTCGGGCGGCTGGCTGTGGCTCGCGCTCCCCGTGGTGCTGTTTGTCCGGCCGGAGCTGTTTGTCGTGCCGCAAGGGGCGCAATGGGCGCTGCTCGCGCTCGGCGCGGGCCTGACCGTCGCGTCGCTCTTTCTGCTTAGCTGGGCCTATGGCCGCGCCGAGGCGCAGGTGCTCGTCCCCGTCGAGTACAGCGCGTTTGTCTGGCTCGCGATCCTTGGCGCGATCTTCTACGGCGAAACGCTGACCTGGACGACGCTCCTCGGCGCAGGGCTGATCGTCGCGGGTTGCCTGATTGCCGCGCGCGGCAGTCGGCCCGTCGAGGCCGCGGCTGCATGACGCGCACATCTCTCGCCCCCGCTCACCTGCTGCTCGCCCTCGCGGTGACCGCGGTCTGGGGGAGCAATTTCGTCGTCATCAAATATGCGCTCGCGCACCTGCCGCCGCTCACCCTCGCGGCGCTCCGGTTCACCGCCGTGGTCGTGCCGCTGGTCTTTGTGCTCAAGCGTCCGGCCGCATCGTGGCGCAACCTCGCGGCGTACGGCCTGCTGATCGGGGCCGGCCAGTTCGGCTGCCTGTTCACCGCGCTCCGGGCCGACGTGACGCCGGGCCTCGCTTCGCTGCTCATGCAAAGCCAGGTCTTCTTCACCATCGGCCTTGCGATGATGATCAGCGGAGAGCGCGTGCGCGGGTATCAAGTCGCCGCGCTCCTGCTCGCGGTGGCGGGCGTCGGCGTGATCCTGATGCACACGGACGGCAGCGTGACGCCGCTCGGCCTTGGTCTCATCCTGTGCGCCGCACTCGGCTGGGCGGGCGGCAACATCGTCGCGCGTGAAGCGGGGCAGGTCGACATGCTCGCTTATGTCGTCTGGTCGAGCCTGTTCGCGGTCCCGCCGCTCTTCGCGCTCGCCTTTCTGCTCGAGGGGTGGCCGGCCATGGTCGCAGGTGTGCGCGCCGCCGATGCCTGGAGCTGGGCAGCGGTTGCCTGGCAGGCGGTCGGCAACGCGATGTTCGGCTATGGTGTGTGGGGCTGGCTGCTCGCGCGTTATCCGGCAGCAACGGTCTCGCCGCTCGCACTCCTTAGCCCGGTGTTTGGTATCGGCGCGTCGGCCCTCGTGCTCGGCGAACCGCTGCAGGACTGGAAACTGCTCGCAGCCGCGCTCGTGATGTCGGGCCTCGCGATCGGCATCCTGTGGCCACGCGTCTCGGCGCGCTTTATGACGGAGCCGGTATGACCCTGAATATCCGTGCCGCTGCTCCCTCCGACCTCGACACGATCGTGCGCTTTATCCGCGCGCTTGCAGAGTATGAGAAGCTCGCGGACGAGGTGCGGCTGGCCCCCGAGACGCTCGGCCGTCACCTTTTCGGCGGCACACCGATGGCCGAAGTGCTGATCGGCGAGATCGACGGGATTCCACGCGGCTTTGCGCTGTTCTTCCACAATTTCTCGACGTTCGAAGGGCGACCGGGGATCTACCTCGAGGACTTGTTCGTCGAACCCGAGGCCCGCGGCGCGGGGCTTGGCAAGGCCCTGCTCGCGCGTCTCGCGCGACTGGCGCAGGAACGCGGCTGTGCGCGGCTCGAATGGGCGGTGCTCGACTGGAACGCGCCGTCGATCGCATTCTACAAGTCGCTGGGCGCAGAGCCGATGGACGAATGGACGGTCTATCGCGTCGATGGCGACGCACTTGTCGAGCTTGCGGCGTGCTGACACCCGTCCAGCCGCAGCTGGCCGACGATCGCGTCCGGATGCGCCCGATGCTGGCTGGCGACTTTGACGCGCTGTTCGCGGTCGCTGCGGACCCCGAGATATGGGTGATTCACCCGATGCACGACCGCTGGCAGGAGCCGGTGTTCCGCGCCGTCTTCGCCGACTGCCTTGCGTCGAACGGCTCGCTGGTCGTCCATGACGCAGCGACCGGCGCTGTCATTGGCCATTCGCGCTACGATACCCGCTATTGCGAGCCGGGCGAGCTCGAGATCGGTTGGACGTTCCTCGCGCGCAGCCATTGGGGCGGCACTTATAACTGGTCGGCAAAGCGGCTGATGCTTGCCCATGCCTTCGCCAGCGGCTGGGACAGGGTGATCTTTCGTATTGGCGAGACCAACCTGCGTTCGCGCCGCGCCATTGAGAAGATCGGCGCGATGCTGACCGACCGGCGCCAGGTGGCTGAGCTAACCCTCGGTTCGGCGGTTCACGTCGTCTATCGCATCGACCGCGAGGACTTCACCCGCGGTCCGCTGGCCTGATGGCGGTCGATGCGGGCCTGATCGACTGGATCGCCGAGGCGACCGGCCGCTGGACACCCTGACCAGCTGCGCGATGATAGGCGGCGCTACCCTCTATCTTGACAGCACGACCTTCGCGATCGTCGCCAACGATACACTGTGGTTCAGGCAGATGCGGCCAGCGACGCGACCTGGGACGCCGCGGGTTGCGAACGCTTTACTTACGATATGGGCGGTAAACGCGGATCCATGAACTACCGCTGCGCGCCCGACGACTGCTACGACGCTGCAGAGGTGCTGCTGCACTGGGCAGCGCTCGCGTTTCAGGCTGGCGCCCGCGCCCCGGTCAAGCGCCCGTGATCGACTGGGTCGTCCATCGCTGGCGCCAGGCGTGGCATGAAGCGGCGTGCCGTCCCGTGCTGTCCACACCGCCCGTGATGCCGCGCGACGACGGCGTCATCGTGTTTTCGATGATCGGCACGCGTGTCCTGCTGTCCTATCTTGTCGCGATCAAGTCGCTGATGGCCTCGCTCGGCCGCGGTCGCGTCGCGCTGCTCGACGACGGAACGCTGACCGCGGTGGACAAGGTCGTCATCGCCGCGCATCTCGGCGACCCCGTCATCTACGACATTGCGACGGTGGATACCGACGCCTGTCCTCGTGGCGGGTGCTGGGAACGGCTGATGGTTTTGCTGGGGCTCGCGGACGACGCCTATGTCATTCAGCTCGACAGCGACACCGTGACCCTGGGGGACGTGCGCGAGGTGCGCGACGCGATCGAAGCCGGTCGCGCCTTCACCTTGCTGGGTGGTATCGACGGCGAAGCGCTCGGGCGTCTCACGCTCGCTCAGTTTCGGCAACACGCGCACCCGGATGGCCCAGCGCCCGAGGGGCAACACGTTCAGGACCAGATTGAATCGCGCCTCGACCTTCTCCCGGATGCCGGGCACCGGCGATATGTGCGCGGCTGCGCGGGATTTGCAGGGTTCCCCAAGGGCAGCGTTTCGGCCGTCGACGCGGCGGCTTTCTCGCAGGCTGCGGCCGCGCTGGTGGGAGCGCAGGCCTGGCAACGCTGGGGCAGCGAGCAGGTCGCGTCGAACTATCTGATCGCGAACACGTCGGACCCTGTGCTGCTCCCTTACGACCGCTATTACAATTACTGGGACGACGAGCGGCCGGATGCGGCGTTCGCGCATTTCGTGGGCATGCGCCGCTACTCGGGCAAGGCCTATTCCCGCGCGACAAGGGCAGCGATCGCGCGGCTCAGCTGAGCGCGGCTTCAGCCAGCAGGTTGGCCGTTTCGCGCGGCTTCGTCAGCATCGCTTCATGCCCCGTCGCCAGTGTCCGCGCGCTCCAGCCGGGGCCGTAGCGGCCGGCGACGATGTTCTCATAATGCTTCGGGAAGCTGGTCGAGGTCATCGCGGGCTGGTTGCACCAGATGTAGGTCCGCGGGCATTTTGGACCGCCGTTCCGGAAGCGCAGCACGTCGGTCCAGCTCGACAGCGGGTGATCGGTCAGGCGGCGCGCGATGCGTTGGCGCAGCGCCTCGGGCTCGCCTGCCAGACCGAGCACGTCGAGTGGTACCGGCATCATCCATTCCCCGTCGGGCGCGAGCGCCTTCAGCCCGGCAACCGTCGCATCGACCTGCGCCTTGGGCATGTCCGGGGACGCGACAAAGCTGTGCCCGTCGAATGGAACCCCCGCGTCGAGGTAGACGAGGCGCGCCACGCGGTCGGGCATACGGTCGGCGACACCCGTCACGACCATGCCGCCGAAGCTGTGTCCGGCAAGCGTGACGCCGGTCAGTTCTTCCGTGCGGACCATCGCGCTCACGTCCTCGATGAAGGTTTCGAGTCCCTTGTAGCCGTCGCGCAGATGCGCCCGTTCGCCCAGCCCCGTCATCGTCGGCGTGAAGACCCTGGCCCCACGCGCGGTCAGCAGGTCAGCGACCTCGCGCCAGCACCACCCGCCGTGCCATGCCCCATGAACAAGGACGAAAGCGCGGCCGTCGAGGTCAGCCATGCACCCCGTCGACGGTCCGCGCGCGCGCGATCGACTCGAGGATCAGCTGCTTGGCGAACGCGGCGTTCTCCCAGCGGCCGACGCGGACCCACTTCTTCGGCTCGAGATCCTTGTAATGCGTGAAAAAATGCTCGATCTGCTGCATGATGATGCCGGGGAGATGCTCGCGCTCGTCGACCTTCTCATAATAGGGAAAGGTCGAATCGACCGGCACGCACAGCAGCTTTTCGTCGCCGCCGGCCTCGTCTTCGAGCATCAGCACCGCGATCGGGCGGGCCCGCACGACGCAGCCCGCGATGAACGGCGAACGCGCGATGACGAGCGCGTCGAGCGGATCGCCGTCGCCGCACAGCGTATGCGGCACGAAGCCATAGTTTGCCGGATAGCGCATGGGCGTATGCAGGATTCGGTCGACGAACAGCGCGCCGCTCTCCTTGTCGAACTCGTACTTCACCGGCTCGCCGCCGACAGGTACTTCGATGATGATGTTCAGCGAATGCGGCGGGTCGTCGCCCACGGGGATTTTGTCGATACGCATGCCCCGCGCTTAGCTCGCGGCGCTATCGCGCGCCAGCATTTCCAATCGGGCGGCTTCGCGCAGATGCGCGACCGCATCGGATCGCGTCATTTGTGGCGCAGCCGTGAGCAATGTGATCGAGAGGCCGTCGGCGAGCGCAAGCAGGCGCCTCGCTGCTGCACCGACTCTGCCGGGTCCTGCCATATGCGGTTCAAGAGCCGTAACGATCCGCGCACACCAGCCGCGGGAAACATCGGCGAGCAATTCGGCGATCGCGCGGTTGCGGACCGATTCGTCCCAGGCGTCGGCGAGGAGTTGCCAATGCGCGTCGTCCGGTGCGACGATCAAAAGATCTAGCAGCGCATCGAGACGCTCGTGTGCGGGGACCGCACCAAGGACAGCCTCTGCTTCGCTCTCGGCCGCGTCAGCCGCCGCTGCGAGCGCGGCTCGCTGTAGGTCTTCCCACGTCTCGAAATAGTGATGGATCAGCCCGCGGCCGATCCCGAGCCGCGCCGCCACGTCGCGCGTCGTCGCACCGGCAAAGCCCTTGTCGATCAGCGTCGCGATCGTTGCCGCAACCAGCGTCGCTCGTCGGTCGTCGCCTGTCATCCGTACCATCGGCACGGCCTAATCAACCTCGAATTGACACACAACCGCGAATTGGCCAAGTGCTCAATTGGGCAAATGGCCAACAAGGGTGAGTCATGCAGGAGCGGGTGAAGTCGGTCGATACGTTGCGGGCGTTCGCACTGTTCGGCATTGCGGTGACGAACATGCCATTTCTGGCAGGACAGTTCGGCCAGCTGCCCAACAACGGTGTCCTTGACACCAGCGTCAGCTTCGCCGTCTCGCTGCTGTTCCAGGGCAAGTTTTTCCTGATTTTCGCGTTCCTCTTCGGTTGGGGGTTCGGCATTCAGGAAGCTTCGGCGGTGCGCGCCGGTCAGCCCTTTGCACCGCGTTTCGCCCGGCGGCAGATTGGCTTGCTCGCAATCGGCGCGCTGCATGCGACCCTCGTCTTCGCAGGCGATATCCTGATGCTTTACGCGCTTGTCGGTCTCGCGCTGTTCGTAGTCCGCACTTCAACCGCCGCGAAGCTGGTCGGATCAGCCGGCTGGGCGCTCATCCCGGCGGCGCTGGCGTTCGCGGTCCTCGCGGTGCTTGCCGAGACGACGGCGATCCCGGCAGTGATCGGTCCGGGCTACCTCGGCAGCTTCGGACAAGCCGTCATCCAGCGCGTCAGCGAGTTGCCCACTGCGTTCGGCTGGATCGCAATGTTCAACGGGCCTCTGGTTTTCGCCGCGTTCTGCGCCGGTCTCGCGGCGGCTCGCACGGATTTCCTCGTCCCCGGCCATCCCGCCTTTGCCCGCCTGTCGCGCCGCCGCTGGAGCCTACTGGCCGCAGGGATCGTCGCGAACATTCCTTTCGCAATGGTCGCCAATGGCCAGATCGTCGAGCCGGTCGGCGCGATACTCGCGTTTGTCTCGCTGTCGCTCGCCGCGCCGCTGTTATCGGTCGCCTACGTGGTCATCGTCGCGACGTGGGCAAACCAGCGCGCGGGCATACCGGGCACGGCGGCAGGGCGCATGTCGCTCACCGCCTATATCGCCGAAGGCGTCGTTGGCGGCCTCGTCTTCAACGGCTATGGCCTGGCTCTATGGGGACAGCTCGGCGCGGCGAGCGTCTTCGCCGTCGCGGTCGCCGTATTCCTGGTCGTCGATGTCCTCTGCGGACTCTGGGCTCGGTTCGACCTGGTCGGCCCGTTCGAGCGCGTGCTGCGGAGCATCACCTATGCAGGCAAGAGCGTCAGGGCTTCGGGCTGAGCAGCCGGTCGAGCGGGCCGTCGCCTGCGCCCGCGATCTTTTCGAAGCGCGGATAGCGCAGGCCGCCGTTCCACTGCACCGGTACCTCGCGGACGCGATCGTCGGTCTTGATCGTCAGCCGGATCGGATCCTTGCCGCCCTTCGCTGCGGTCACTGCCGCCTTCAGCGCATCCTCGGTATAGGGGACCCCGTTTACCGCGACGATTTCCTGCCCGACGGTCAGCCCGGCCTTGAACGCTGGCCCGTCCCACTGGACCGCACTGATCTTCGCCTTCGCGACGTTCAGGCCGAGCGAGTAGATGAGGTCGAGAAACTTATTCGCCTTCATCCCGCGCAAGGTCGCGTTGGTCGGCGTGTCGGTGTAGATCAGTCGGTACCCGCTCCGTTCGAACCCGCCCAGGGGGGCCTTGTCCTTCTGCGTCAGACGTTCGGTCAGGAAGCCGCGCCAGTCGTAGGCGTGTACGGCGTTCAGCCCGGCGACGATGTCGTCGAACGTGTAGGTGCGCTGCCCCCAATCGCCCTCGCGCCCGCCAAAGAAGCTGCGGGCGAAATCGTCCATCGACTTGGCGTCATTCGTGGCGCTCCGGATGACCGCATCCGCCTCGGTCCAGACCAGCAACCCTTCGTTGTAATAGTCCTCGCTCCGCTGCCAGCTGACCCAGGCCTTGGGCCGGCGCGGCGTGATGATCGGATCATGGACCGTGTCGTCGAGGCTGCGCCACGACCGCGCCGGGCGGTTGTCGAGCGCAGCCGCGATGTTCGCGAGCTTGCCCAGAATATCCTCCTTCGACGACATGCCGCTGCGCGCTTCGAGGACATGGCCCCAGAACTGCGTCTGACCTTCGTACACCCACAGCAGCGAATTGCGCTTGGGCGTGCGGAAATCGGGCGTCCAGCTGTCGGCGCCCAGGCGGTGCTTGCCGTTCCAGCTGTGCACGAATTCATGCGGCAGCAGGTTATGGTCGGGCAGCGATGCGGCCCAGTCGATGAAATAGCCCGGGTCGTTCTGGTTCTCGCTCGACCGGTGATGTTCGAGCCCGATCCCGCCCATGCGGTCGGTGATCGCGTGCAGGAAATCGTACCGGTCGAAGGGGCGCGTGCCGAACAGCTTGATCGACTGGTCGACCAAATTCTTGTGGACCTGAAGCACGGTGGGCGGAACGACCAGTTCTTTCGGGTCGTCGGCGACGGTGTTCAGGAAGACATTGTTTCCCAGATCGTCCTGCCGGAAATATTTGCCCGCAAAGATCGGCGAGTCCTGCAGCGCTTCGTAGCTGACCGTGCCGTAAGTCACCGTGTCTCCGCTCGTGCCCGAGGGGCGCAACGCCGACGCGGCCTTCCATCCCTTGGGATAGGTCACGCTCGCGGTCACCGGAATCCGGCGCGTGAAATATCCGGCCGGGTAGAAGGCGAGCTGCTCGAACTGCAGGTTCATCATCTCGCGCGTGACCGTGATGCGGCCCTGATCGGGCGCGACAGCGGAGAGATGCTGGAACTCGAGGTCGAGCGCGCGTGCCCCGGCCGGCACGTCGATGTGAAAGGCGTGGACATCGACCGGGTCGCGCGCCCAGCGCAGCACGCGGCCGTTCGCGCGCACCACCAGCCCTGCCAGCTTGTCGAGCTCAAGCCGACTCGCGTGCTTGCCCGGCAGATAGGCGGGGAGGAGCAGCGTGACGCGCTGCCCGCCCGCAACGGGAATCGTCTGCTTCACCTGCATGATCCCGCGGTCGGTATCGGTCGCGTCCACGCGCACGGTCATCGTGCCCGGATAATCGACGTCGCGCGGGGCCGGGATCGTGTCGACATGGGGGACCGGCTGTGGCGCGCTGATCTGCGCGAGCGCGGGGGCGGCGAGGACCGACAGCAGAAAGGCGAGCAGGCGCAAGGACATGGGGCAACTCCGTGGAACGTCGAGCGTCATGCCCGCGACAAAGCGGATGATGCAAGCGCTGTGATGAACGGAGCTCGCGAACCACATTCTGGAAGGGATGCCCGTTTCCGCCGAACGGCGATGTCGCGGGCTTTCTCGGACAAGACGCGGTTGCCCTGTCGCGGCGCGCTCGCTAACCGCGCGCTTTGACCGGGGATCGTCGCATGGACGCTACACCGCCGCTGGTCGGCATCATCATGGGCAGCCAGTCCGACTGGGAGACCATGCACGGTTGCGCGGAAATCCTGCGGACCTTGGCAGTGCCGCATGAGGTCAAGATCGTCAGCGCACACCGGACGCCCGAGCGGCTCTACGACTACGCCAGGGGCGCGGCGGCACGCGGTCTCAAGGTCATTGTCGCGGGCGCAGGGGGCGCCGCACATCTGCCCGGCATGGCGGCGGCGATGACGCACCTGCCGGTGCTTGGCGTCCCGGTCGAGAGCAAGGCGCTGAGCGGCCTCGATAGCTTACTGTCGATCGTCCAGATGCCTGGCGGGGTGCCGGTGGGCACGCTCGCGATCGGGCGTGCGGGGGCGACGAACGCGGGGCTGCTCGCGGCGTCGATCCTTGCGACGTCGGACGATGCGCTGGCGACGCGGCTGCAGAATTGGCGTGCGAAGCAGACCGAGTCCGTCGCGGACAATCCTGCCTGAGATGTCCGCGCTGCCGCCCGGCGCCGCCATCGGCATCATCGGCGGCGGCCAGCTCGGCCGGATGCTGGCGATGGCGGCGGCACAACTTGGCTTTCGCTGCCGCATTCTCGACCCCGATCCCGATTGCTGCGCAGGCCAGGTCGCGGCGCTGACGGTTGCCGCTTATGACGATCGCGCTGCGCTTGCCGCGTTCGCGGGAACGGTCGACGTCGCGACCTACGAATTCGAGAATGTCGATGCCGACCCCCTCGAAGACATCGCCTGCCGGGTGCCGCTCTTCCCGCCGATTTCCGCCCTCCGCATCGCGCAGGACCGGATCGCCGAAAAGAGCTTCGCCGCGGCGCAGGGCGGCCGCACCGCGCCCTGGCATGCGGTGGACACGCGCGACGACCTCGACGCGGCACTTGCCGCCATCGGAGTGCCCGCGATCCTCAAGACCACGCGATTCGGCTATGACGGCAAGGGGCAGGTGAGGCTGATGTCACCTGCCGATGGCGACGCGGCCTGGGACGATATCGGCGGCGCACCTGCGATCCTCGAAGGACTTGTGCGCTTCGACCGCGAGTTCTCAGTCATCGTCGCGCACGGGCAGGACGGGGCAAGCGCGGTCTGGGACGTCGCCGAAAACGTCCACGCGGACGGCATTCTCGCGTCCTCCACCGTTCCTGCGAGCCTGCAGGTGCGCGCGCAGGCCAAGGAGGCCAAGGCGCTCGCGGTCCGCATCGCCGACGCGCTCGACTATGTTGGGGTGCTCACCCTTGAATTCTTCGCGGGCGCAGATGGCCCGGTGTTCAACGAAATGGCCCCGCGCGTGCACAACAGCGGTCACTGGACGATCGAAGGCGCGGTCGCCTCGCAGTTCGAGAACCACATTCGCGCGATCGTCGGCCTGCCGCTCGCCTCGACTGCGCTGGTAACGGCGGGCGCGACAATGCAGAACCTGATCGGCGATCAGGCCAATGACTGGCCAGACCTCGCGGGAGAACCCGGCGCACACCTCCACCTCTACGGCAAGGGCGACCCGCGCCCGGGCCGAAAGATGGGGCATGTGACGCGGCTTACCTGAGGAACGCGCTCAGCGAGGCCCAGTCGCCGCTCACTGCCGCACGGCCCCCGGCGATCGCGGCGGCGATCTTGGCAGGCTTGAATTCCAGCGTGTCCGAGTAAACGACCGGCGGCGCGAGAATGCGGATCGGCGCGAAGCGGAATTCGGCGATCTGCCGGTCGAGCGGGGTGAGGACTTGAGCCTGCTTGGCGGCACTCAGTCCCGACGCTGCGAGCACCCGCGCCTGTTCACCGCGCGTTGCGAGCAGCGCGTTGATCTGGACCGCGTGCGCGGTGTCGTTCGCCATCACCTCGGCCTGCAGCAGGCTGACCGAGCGCAGCCCGATCTCGACGAGGTCGTCGTACTTTCTGGGTGGCGCGGCGGCGGGATCGAGCGGCTGCGTCATCACAACCAGCACGGCGCGCGGGCGCGTGTCGAGCGCGGCGCCGAGCGGCGTCACGTCGCGTACGCCGCCATCGACCCATTGCTCCTCCACCCCGTTCGCGGCGCGGGTCAACAGGGGCGGGAAGTAGGGCGGCTGCGCGGACGAGGCGTAAACCCAGTTGTGGATGCCCGGCGTCGTCTCGTCGATCGAGCGGAACAGGCCGGTGGTCAGGCTGACGACGCCGAGTCGCAGCTTCTTGCCCGACGCCTGAAGCTTCGCGTCGTTCGCGAACGCCCGGATGCGCGCGCGAATCGGCGCGGGGTCGTAGAGCGAATCCGCGCCGAACAGAGCGCCGACGACGCCGAGCGCTTTGCGCGTATAAACGTCGCGATCGTTCCTGATGCCCTGCCATGCCGCGAGCAGGCCGGGCAGGTCGTCCTGCGCACCGCCCAGCGCCTGGATCGCGCCGGTCGAGACGCCTGCGAACACATCGAATTCAATGCCGCGCGCGGCAAGCTCGTCGAGCACGCCCACCTGAAACGCGCCCTTCGCGCCGCCGCCGCTCATCACGATCGCGAGTCCGCTGGCCATGTGGCGGAGGATAGCACGAAAGAGGCGAAAAGCCCCTCCCCTTCGGGAGAGGGGCGCAAAAACTAAGCCCGCGTTCCCGACATCGGGAACGTCCCGAACATGCCCGCCTTGACGCCGCCGGTCAGGGTGTCGCCGTCGATCGTCGCGTTGCATTCCAGCGTCATCGGCATCGGCACCTTCATGTCGCTCTTCCAGGTGAGCGTGTTGCCGTCGACCTTGCCCTCATAGATATCGAGCGCGCCCTGGTCGCCGGTGTTGGTCCCGCTCCAGGTTCCGTCGCCGTTGTCATTGACGGTCAGCACCGACTTCTGCTCGCCGAGCGGCGAGTTGACGACGCAATTATAGCTGCCTGCGACGTTCGACATTGCTTCTTCTCCTTGTGGCCCGACGTCACTTGGTCGCGGGCAGTTGAACTTGTTCGACCGGGATGCCCAGCTTGTCGAGCTGCGGCTTCACGATGCCCGCGTCGCCGACGACGACAAAGACGAGCTTCGACGGATCGATCGCACTGCGCATTGCCGCATCGAGCTCGGCGGCGGTCATGCGCCGGTAGGTGTCGGCGATCGTCTCGTAGAAATTGTCGGGACGCTTGAGGAACACGATGCGCTGCATTCCGCTCAGCACCGCCGACGATGTCTCGAAGCTTCCCGGCAGTTCGCGGATCGCGCCGTTGCGTGTGCGCTCGAGCTCGGCGGGCGTGACGCCCTGCGACCCGACGAACGCGTTGATCTGGTCGAGCAGCGCCTTGATCGAGTCGCCCGTCCGGTCGGACTGGACCGGCGCGCTTATGATGAAGGGCACGCGGTCTTCGAACTGCTGCACCCCGCTGCCGACGCCATAGGACCAACCCTTGGTCTCGCGCAGGTCCATGTTGAGCCGCGAGAGGAAGCTGCCGCCGAGCACGTCGTTGGACTGGGTGAGGATGACAATCGACGGATCGGCCCCGGTCTTTGCCAGGACCTGTCCGCCGAGAATCACCGACTGCGGCGATTTCGGCCGGTCGGCGAGATAGATTTTTGTCGTGGCGGGTGCCGGGATCGCAGCCGCAAAGTCTTTCGCCGGGCGCGCCATGCGGTTTGCCGCCCAGTTGCCGAAGCGTGCGTCGAGCAGCGGCTTGATTGCCGCAAGCGTGGTGTCGCCGACGACGAAGATCGACGCCTTGTCGGGCACCAGCCAGTCCTGCTGGAATCGGACGATGTCGTCGCGCGTGATCGCTTTCGCCGTTTCGACGGTCCCGAGGCCGCTGAACGGCACGGCATAGGGGTGCGCGTCGCCGTAGAGCTTGCCAGGGAGGATCGTGTTCGCGATTCCCTGCGGCTGGCTGAGCTGCGACGCGATGCTCGCGAGCCGCTGGTTGCGCAGCCGCTCGACTTCCTTCGGGTCGAACGCCGGGTTGCGCACGATGTCGCTCAGCAGGTCGAGCGACGGCGCGAGGTTCGCGGTCAGCGCATAGAGCCCGACGCCCGACCGGTCGAAGCCGCCGCCGGGGGTGATGGATGCGCCCAGGCGCTCCTGCGCCTCGGCGATGCCGCGGGAGTCGAGCGTCTTGGTGCCCTCGTCGAGCAGATTCATCGTCAGCGACTGCAGCCCCAGCTTCGCCTTCGGGTCCGCCGCCGCGCCCGCGTCGAAACTGACCGAGACGCGCACCGTCGGCGTTTCGGGCCGCCGCGCGAAGTAAACGGGAATCCCGTTCGACAGCGTCGTCCGCTCGATTGTCGGGAAGCTCAGGCCCGGGAAGGTGCCAAGTTGCGGCGAGGTGCGCGGCGCGCCACGCGGGGCGGCCGTCGCGGTGGGCGCCAGCTTGGCGCCCTTGGCGGCGCCGGGCGCGACATCGCCGGTAATCGCGAGCGTCGCGGGCGAGGTGTCGCGCTCACCCTGCGAGGTCACGACGTTCAGCACCGGCCGCGACA
>VYLJ01000836.1_pt1 | contig 16913 bp, 10 predicted proteins | sample 5114331 | NCBI WGS metagenome assembly VYLJ01 (sample SAMN12291791, study PRJNA351875) | freshwater metagenome | isolation source: freshwater lake | place: USA: Michigan, MSU2 Lake | collected 2011-08-16
CCTTGCTAACTTTACAGCAAAGTCTTTACGTTGCCTACTTATTTTAAGATGAGCCTTAGCCAATCTTTGTCTAGCTTTTTGACGATTTTTACTTCCCTTTTTCTTTTTAGATAACCGTCTTTGAAGTCGCTTTAATTTTTTCTCGGACTTTCTTAAGAATTTAGGATTGTCAACTTTATTACCCTCGTGGTCAGTATAGAAAGAAGCTAACCCCACATCTAAGCCGATACACTTACCTGATGGTTTAACATCTTCTTTAACATCACAAGAAAGAACAAATTGGCAATAATAACCATCGGCTCTACGAACTAATCTCACCCGTTTAATGTCAGACTGTTGAAAGTATCCTAAGTCCCAAGTCCCTTTTAGCTTAAGTGTTCCAATCTCCTTTTTATCGCTGAAATGAATGGTTTTAGGGTTAAGAAGCTTCCATCCTGTTGTTTTATACTCAACGGAACGGGAAAACTTCTTAAACTGAGGATAGCCTTTCTTTTCTGCTACCTTCTTTTTACAATTATCAAAGAAACGGGAAATAGAAGACCATGCTCTTTCAGCCGATGCTTGCCTTGCTTGGGAATTTAACTCACCAGCAAATTTAAAGTCGTGCGCTAACACCCGACAATAAGCCGATAGGTCGTATTTATCCACACCCTTGTTATCCATCCAATACCTTAAGCATTTATTACGGATGAATTGAGCGGTGCGGATAGCATCGTCTATAGCTTGATATTGTTTTGTTTTAGCCTCAACCTTAAATTCTAGAACAAACATTTACGCTAGGCTTGACAGTATAAACTTAGTTTAGCACACTTAAAGCTAAATTGACAACCTGCCACTAAAAAGCCGCCCGGTCGTGCGGGGAACCTTAAACCCAAATTTTCGGTAACTGCTAGATGAGCCTTGTTGATTATAGCCGATCCGCGAAAAGCCTATAGCTGAGGACTAAGAGACCATAAAAATACCCCAAACAAGGGGACAAGAGCGACAAAATACCGGCATAATGAACAAGGCCGTCTGATTTTTTTCTGGCCACATCCTTTCTATACTACATTCGTAATATAAGTAATTCTCTAGTTAGACTATGCGAACTCACTACTGTGGCGACCTTAGCGCGATCGAAATTGAAAAAAGTGTCACCCTCTTCGGTTGGGTCGATCGTCGTCGCGATCACGGTGGCGTTATTTTTATCGATCTACGGGATCGCAGTGGTATTGTCCAGATCGTCAGTGATCCCCAACGAACCCCCGCTTCCTATCCCATTGCTGAAACCGTCAGAAACGAGTATGTCCTCAAGGTGACGGGAACAGTCAGTCAAAGGCCTACCGAATCCCTTAACCCGCGCATTGCCACCGGAGAAATCGAAATTTACGCCACTAGCATCGAGATTCTCAACGGGGTTACTAAACAACTGCCTTTTGTCGTCTCTAGTTCCGAAAGTGAATCGGTTCGGGAAGATGTGCGCTTGCGATACCGCTATCTAGACCTACGCCGGGAGCGTATGAGTCAGAATTTACAACTACGTCACCAAGTTGTCAAGGAAATGCGCCGTTTTCTCGAAGATGAACAGCATTTTATTGAAGTGGAAACGCCAATTTTAACTCGATCGACTCCCGAAGGGGCGCGGGATTATCTAGTTCCTTCCCGTGTCAACCCGGGCCAATGGTACGCTTTACCCCAATCACCGCAATTATTTAAGCAATTATTAATGGTGTCGGGAATGGATCGCTACTATCAAATTGCCCGCTGTTTCCGCGATGAAGATCTGCGCGCTGATCGTCAACCGGAATTTACTCAGTTGGATATGGAGATGAGTTTTCTCTCTTTACCTGAGATTTTAGCCCTGAATGAGGCTTTAATCGCTCATATCTTCAAAAAAGTCAAAAATATTGATATAAGCCTGCCCCTGCCCCGTTTAACCTATGCTGAGGCTATGGATCGCTATGGGATCGATCGCCCCGATACCCGTTTTGGCTTGGAATTGGTCAATGTGGCGGAGATTTTTGCCGATTCGGGATTTAAGGTGTTTTCAGGTGCGATCGCTAGTGGTGGGACGGTGAAAGTTTTACCGATTCCCAACGGTAACGAGGCGATTTCTAACGTCAGAATCAAACCGGGTGGGGATTTATTCAAAGAAGCCACCGATGCGGGTGCGAAGGGAATTGCCTACATCCGCGTGCGCGAAGACTACGATTTTGATACCATTGGTGCGATTAAAGATAACCTGACAGAGGCACAAAAACAGGCTTTAATCGAGAAGACTGGCGCAAAACCGGGGCATCTGCTCTTATTTGGGGCAGGAGATACCGATACAGTCAATAAATCCCTATCTCGCCTACGCTTAGTTTTAGGGGAACAATTGGGATTAATTGATCCTGAGAAAATCAACCTCCTCTGGGTGACGGATTTCCCGATGTTTGAATACAACGCCGAGGAAAAACGCCTAGAAGCATTGCATCACCCCTTTACTGCCCCTAATCCCGAAGATTTAGACGATCTAGCCCAGGCTCGCGCCCTAGCCTACGATATGATTTTTAATGGTATTGAAATCGGTGGCGGCAGTTTGCGGATCTATCAACGGGAAGTACAGGAAAAAGTCTTCGCCACCATCGGTCTATCCCGAGAGGAAGCCTATAATAAATTCGGCTTTTTGTTAGAAGCTTTTGAATACGGAACCCCTCCCCACGGTGGCATCGCCTACGGTTTAGATCGCTTGGTGATGTTGTTAGCCGGGGAAGAATCGATTCGCGATGTGATTGCTTTCCCGAAAACCCAGCAAGCTAGTTGTTTACTCACTTCTGCACCTTCAACAGTGGCAGCCAAGCAATTAAAGGAATTATCCGTTGCTTCTACCTACAAACCGCCATCCTAAGATTAGGGTGGGCATTGCCCACCTAATTTTTAAAAGTCTGTTGACACTAAGTTAAATTCTTTTCTGCCCTCACTTCATCCTCTTTGGCAGTGGCTAAAAATTCCTAGAGTTTAGTTTTGGGAACTAGGGGAAAAGTGCAGGGTAAGCGCATCTTAACAATCCTTGACAATTGTTAAGCAAAAATCGACCAAATGGGTCGATTAATTCCCTTTATTCGGGAAAGAGGACTAAATTTTATCGGTCGCTGGCTATATTCGTCTGCAATTGACTTTGTAGGCAATCAAATGCAGTTGAGCTTCAGATATGCACAGCTTTTTGGTTTTTGTTTAGGCACAGCCAGTAGTGGCGCTCGTCATATAGTGGGGGAAGAGGGGATAAGACTAATTGAAACCTACTACGCTAAACTTATCTACGAAATCGGTATCGTCGGTTTTATCGCTTTTATGGCACTGGTGACAATTCTCTGTATTCTCACCTTTAAAGCCTATTTAAAAGTAAAAAATCCCGCTTTAAAGCATTGGGGTCTCTGTATCTGGATTTTTATAGTCATTTCAGATAAGTCTGATACAGTCTAGACCGACAAAATCCGTATGAACTCTGGGATTGATATTCTCAATCTTAATTGAAATGACTATATACTTTTTATTAGCTATAATCCCTACTATTATCCTCTCTCCGTCGAGCCTGTTTCTGTTTACTATTGGTTATTCGCTGGAATATTGCTAAAACTGCCAGAAATCAGCGATAAATTGGAAGATGAGGCGGGATTTACCCAAAAAAATTAATATGGGCAACAATCTCTAGGCGATCGCTGGAGAGTAACGAGACTTTCTCACTTTCCCCACCCGCGACCTTTTTCGGTTAGATTATCAATCTATTCATAGCGTTTCCTGTTCACAAGAGGTACATTTTTAATCCTAAAAAGCTTAATCAGCAAAGGTTAAGCTGTACCTCACATATGCGAGAACCGCTATAGTGATTATAAATAGCCGAAATTGCCCGCTTATAGCATTATAAGTTCTACAGATGAACAAAATTGAATTTTTTGATTAATTCGATATTGGCTCTGGGCTAATAATTGGTTGTGGGCGAACGCGGTTCGCCCCTACAGATAAACAAAATTGAATTTTTTGATTAATTCGATATTGGGGGTGGGACAATAATTGGTTGTGGGCTAATAATTGGTTGTGGGCGAACGCGATGCGCCCCTACTGTTTTATGTTCTCGCTTAAAACAACAAATCTAAATATAATTCTTGTGATTGTCGATCGATTGGCAGATAATCTCGATCATTTGGCCAGTTTTTGGGATTGTTAATAATATATTCTCGAACAACTGCTAGATACTTTTCATCTCGAAGAATTGATTCATAATAATTGCGTTGCCAGATAGGAGTATCTGTGTTCTGTCGAAGCAAATTAATTCGTTTAGTAACCGCCGATTTAAACCCCGCAATACATGACGATAAAGAATTCGGTTTCTGCTGTGGGGGCGCATCGTGGTCAGTGAGTTGATCGAACTGCGTGCGCCTAAATCTAGAGGCTGATTGCCCGTTGCCCAAACTCTGATTGTCGCCAGAATAATCATTAATTATAACAATTCCATGGAAATGATTGGGCATAATAACCCATTCATCCAATTGAAAATTAGGTCGAATTTTGCAGGTTTTTAGCCATTCATCAGCGACAATTTTTCCTAATTGATTAAGGTACATTTGACCATTTTTGATTTCTCCAAACCAAGGTTGTTTTTGGTAGGTACAAATAGTCACAAAATATGCTCCGGGTTGGGAATAATCATAATTTCTGAGGCGAATAGAACGACGATGATGTTTTTCAGGATCAAAGGTCATATATATTCCCGCAATACTCACAAAACCTCTTATCAATTCCCATCATAAGCGATCGCAATTCACACCGACGTATTTTTTCTGAAACCCCCCAAAAACCACCCCCAAACCCGTAGGGGCGCATCGCGTGCGCCCAAATCCCCCCAAATACCCCAAAAAACCCAAACCCCCCAAAAACCACCCCCAAACCCGTAGGGGCGCATCGCGTGCGCCCAAATCCCCACAAATACCCCAAAAAACCCAACCCCCCCCAAAAACCACCCCCAAACCCGTAGGGGCGCATCGCGTGCGCCCAAATCCCCCCAAAAAACCCAAATCCCCAAAAAACCCCAAAACCCGTGATTAACCCGATTATTGCCGGTGGGACAATTATTGCCGGCGGGCGAACGCAGTTCGCCCCTACAAAATCGACCCGCCTAAGGGCGGGAAAGAAAAGAAAAAAGAAAAAATAGAGAATGAGGGTAAAAAGGGAAAAAAGAGAAAAAGGGTTAGAGAGTTCTCCCGAATACGCAGACTACCCGAAAACCGTTAAAGTCGCTGCGGTAGTCGCGGCGGTTGAGGTAGCTGCTGCGAATCGCGGAACGGCAGTTAAGAGGATAGTAGCCCCAGGAACCGCCCCGCAGAGGAGAACGATTATCATCCCCATTTTCTATCCAGACACTGCCATCCGTCGGCGCATCCTTATAGTTATCGTGCCAAGTATCGGCACACCATTCCCAGACATTTCCGTGCATATCATAGAGTCCGAAAGCGTTGGGGGGAAATTTACCAACGGGGGTGGTTTCTTGACGATAAATACCTTTAGGACCGTCAGCATAAATATAATTGCCGTCGTAGTTGGCTAAATCCGGGGTGATGGTTTCCCCGAAATAGAAGGGAGTGGTGGTTCCTGCACGACAGGCATATTCCCACTGCGCTTCCGAGGGGAGGCGATAGTCTCGTCCCGTCGCTTTCGAGAGTCGCATACAGAATTCCACTGCAGCGTACCAAGAGACTTGTTCAACGGGGCGATTATTGCCAGAGAACTTAGAAGGATTTAAGTCAAGGTCACATTCAATTTTCGGCAGGGAGGCCACTGCTTTCCACTGGGCCTGAGTGATGGGATATTTGCCCATAAAGAAGGCAGGAACGGTCACTAGATGTTGGGGACGTTCGTTATCATTTCCTTGTCCATCGGGTGAACCCATCTTGAATTGTCCTGCTGGAATAGCGACCATTTCCAGGGTGACATCATTGCCCAAGTTTTCTGTAAAATACTGCGCTGGTTTCTTTTCCCGTTTGACTTCCTTGCCTCGACTATCGACGGTGACAGCTTGAAAATCAAAAAATTGAGCATTACTAGGTAATTGGCGACGGAGTTGGTTAAGTTGAGAATGATTGGGATAACGTTCCAACGCAGCATTAAGGTTCGATAAAGCTTCTTGCAATTGACCTGAATTCAGCAATTTAATGCTACGTTGGTAAAAAGATTCAGCACTCAATTGTTCTGACAATAAACCTTTAACTTGAGTAGCAAGCTGACGACTTTCTAGTTCTGCCAAACAGTGATGTAATTTATTAAAATACACTTCATCTGCTACGGTAACAAGACATTTCATCGCTTTAATCGCTTGCTCTAAATTTTTAGGAGGATTTATCCCCCGCAATCGCAACCAAGACTTAACGGAATAATCTAGCTGTTCTTTGGCCCAATTTTTATCAGGCAAGGCAGTTAAACTATCAGCTAAATCTAATGCTAATTCAGGCATCCAAGCGGGGCGTTCATTTTCTAAAGCCTCATAAACCTGACGATAGCCAGAAACGATAGTCTTTAATAACTTAGGATCATCAATACCTCGCATTAAATCGGGGATAAGCTTAGGCAAAATGGGCGGGACATTGTGATGAATTAGGTAGTGAATATCGGCAATCCAACCGCCTACCAGTGATTGACATTTGACTAAAAACTGACAGAGATATTCAAAATCCTTAGCCGTAACTTTATACGGTTGAGTCGCTAAATCACTGCTATCAATTCCTGCACTCTTGAGAGCTTCTTCGTCCTGTAAAATTTTCAAATTAAAGGCATTATCACTCCCATATTGCCGATCAATTTCCTCCGAAGATTTATTTAATTGTTTTGCCAGTTGCTCTCTTTTTTCTCGCCATTGTCTTGCTCTAATTTTAACAGATTCATAGACAACTTCTCGATAGGGAAGATTAGAAATAATCGATTGATAAAAATATTTTTGCTGTCCTTCTCCCCAATAGCCCACATTAAGATGAAGATAATCCCCATCAATTTGTGACTCTAAAATTAACATGGGTTCAGATTTTAATAAGGCAAAAAGACCTATAATAGCCGCACCGCCATGATAGCGTTTACTATCCCATCCACCATCAATTAGTTCGATCGGTCTTTCGGTACTTTGGAAAGAATAATGTTGATTAAAAAATTCCCGTAATCCTTGCGCTAAACCAGTTTCAATATTAGGAAAACTTTTATTGTTGCCACCAAATTGATCAAAATCGATAACGGGAGGTGCGGGAATTACTCTCAGAGAAAGTAAATTCTCATCATGATTAGCATTCAAAATTTGATCGGGAACAATTCTCAGAGGCCAGTTTTGAAATAATTTCTGATCTTGAACAACTTGACGGGCAGTATTTCGTTGTTCTAGGGCTACTTGTAACTGAGTTTTACGGTTATGTTCAGCAAGTTCTTTCTGCAATTGCTTCTGTTTTTCAAATTGCTCTCGCTGAAATTCCTGATTATTTAATTGTTGCCATTTTTGAAATTCCTGTCGCTTATCCTCCAGTTTTTCCGTCGCTTGTCTCGCCAATTGACTATTAATTAAATTGACAACCCCATTAACAACATAAAATCCCATCATTTCAGCAGTCATAAGATTCCCTCTCCCAGATAAAATTTGCTCAAGTAGTTTTAAACCGCCAAGCTTCCGCCGGTTTATCGGTAATTAAAACCTCCCCAGTCAACTGCTCATTTGCTTGTTCAATTTGCGAACAAGACCAAAACTTTTCCTCATAGGGAAAATTAGAATCAATCCCCCGATAACCAATAACGTCACCATCGAGATTTCGGCTAACATCGGTTAAAGTAATCGCGTGCCAAGATTGAGAATCGGGATAGGAAATCGGGTCTAAATTGTGGGCATCCCCGACAAAAACCACGGGACGATTCTCATCTAAAGCATTAACCAATTCCTGATGGTCAAAATTTGCCCAATGGGAGGGGATATCATAAGAACTCAAAATTTCTTGGTAATCTTCAGGATTTAAAGCACCTCCTCGACCGGGATAGTCTATTTGCAGTTGGTCTGAGAAATTATTCGTAATCTCGGGATGGAAACACTGGACAATATTTTCAATGGTTTCGTAACCACAGGTTGGACCCGTTTGTAAATCTGCCAACAAATGCACATTTCCTAACCCCGTAAACCCTAATTCTTGATGGGGAATATCATTAATTAAAGCTTCTGGCGATTCATAATGGAAATCTTGATGGCAGTGGGATACATCTTGCCAAGACTCATCAGGTTGATAGTTGAAAGAATCCACCATCATCTCATTTTGCCAATTCCAACCCCCTTGAGTCGGCATTTCCTGCCAACCGCTTTCGGTTTCCGGCAGATTCACCTCCGTAAAATCTGGGGAAACTAACTCCAAAGCTTCACTATCTAAAGGGTTAAGCGAATAGTCTTCTGGTGCAAAGCCTTGGCTATAGAGGTCATTCATGGTTGCCTCCGCTTCTTGACTGGGGCTATTTTTTAACCTAGAGAATCGGCATCACTAAGTATTTATACTTCGATGATACTCCCAACCCATGAAAGTCTAGTCTGGACGTTGATAAAAGTTAACTGATGTTGACAGCCTCGGATTTTGGGCGCAAGGCTTCACTGGTGTTAACTTAACGGTTGAGATTCCCTGTTTTTTTGATGGGTAACAATAAACCTCTCGCATAATTGATTTTTGAGGATTCAAAAACGTCAAAAAGGCGGATTAACTGGCATAAAATCTCTAAATAAACCATTTAATTGATTATTACTCATTCTTAATTCTCCTGTCTCCTGTCTCCTGACGACCGGCTCCTAACCCCACCAACAAACTTTTTCAGCAAACCCTAGTTAATTATTTTCAGCTAGTTGACTAACAACCCATGCTCTTAAATTCTTTTCTGCCCTCACTTCATCCTCTTTAGCAGTGGCTAAAAATTCCTAGAGTTTAGTTTTGGGAACTAGGGGAAAAGTGCAGGGTAAGCGCATCTTAACAATCCTTGACAATTGTTAAGCAAAAATCGACCAAATGGGTCGAAAAAGAAAAAATAGGGAATGAGGGTAAAAGGGGAAAAAGGAAAAAGGGTTAGAGAGTTCTCCCGAAAACGCAGGCTACCCGAAAACCGTAATTGTTGATGCGGTTGACGCGGCGGAAGTAGTAGTCGTAGCGAATCGCGGAACGGCAGTAAGTAGGATTGTAGCCCCAGGAACCGCCCCGCAGAGGAGAACGATTATCATTACCATTTTCTATCCAGACACTGCCATCCGTCGGCGCACCGTCATAGTTATCGTGCCAAGTATCGGCGCACCACTCCCGGACATTGCCGTGCATATCGTACAGTCCAAAGGCGTTTGGGGGAAATTGTCCCACGCGAGTTGTTTCGTTTCGATATTCTCCGTTCGGTTCATCGGCGTAGGTATTACTGGCATTGTAGTTAGCCAATTCCCCCGTAATGGTTTCCCCAAAGTAAAATGGGGTGGTGGTTCCAGCACGACAGGCGTACTCCCATTCCGCCTCACTGGGAAGTCGGTATTCCCCTCCCGTTAGTTTTGATAATCTCGCACAGAACTCGATCGCATCGTACCAGTTGACTTGTTCCACGGGACGGCGATCGCTATCGGGACGGTCTTTAAAATAGGCTGGCTTGAAATCAAGGTCTTGTTTAACTTTTAAATCCGTGCGAGAGGCGATCGCTTTCCACTGGGCCTGGGTGATGGGGTATTTACCCATAAAGAAGGGTGGGACAGTTACTTCATGTTGTGGTCTTTCCCTTCTAAATCCTTCCCAATTAAATTTTTTAACCAGTCTTTCGATTTCCTCATCTTCTGTTCCCATCAGGAAAGTTCCCCCCGGAATGGCGACCATTTCTAAGGTGATGCCTTTGCCCAGATCTTCCCTGAAATATTGGGACTGTTTCGACTCTTTTCTAATTTGCTCACCCTTCGCATTTACTCCCACCACCTCAAAGTTAAATACTGATAACAGTTGTTTTGGCTCTTCCGGTTCAAGCTTGAACTGATAGCCAATTGCTCTTTCTAGTTGCTCAAATCCGTCTTCTTCCCAATAATCAAGCCGGTGAATATCTCGCAGATTCAAGCTAACTTCTGCACTTCGCAGATCAGGAATTTCGCATTCTTCTAACCTCATGGGAATAAAAAAAATTGTCCCCGGTAGCATCTCTCCCAAGGTATCAAGTGCAATCCTCAACTCCCGTTGGATGTATCCCTGCTTATTAGCCGATTTCCCTGACAGACAGGCGAGAAAAATCTGACTAGCTTTAATCGCTTTCGGAATTTCATCTCGCCAAATTTGACCCGGAATCAGGTCTTTTTTATCCAACCAAGGTTTATATCCCGCTTGCTTGAGGCGGTCATACAGTGCCAAAACTGCTGGTTTGTCCTCACTGGCATGGGCCAAGAAAATTTGGATCTCTGACTTTTTCATAACTTTTTCTTATGACCACAAGTAGGGGAGAGCCAGATTAACTGGCATAAAATCTCTAAATAAACCATTTAATTGATTATTACTCATTCTTAATTCTCCTGTCTCCTGTCTCGGAGTCTCCTGACTACTGCCTACTGTCTCCTGACTACTGCCTACTGATTCCTCACCAACCACGACAATTTGGGATTTTTACAGTAAGTCCACTTTCTCACTTTCCCCACCCGTGACCTTTTTCCGTTAGATTATAAATGGATACAAAACTTAACATTTTATCCAGAATCTACCGAGAGGGCAGACCGTGCGGCCAGATACCCTAGAAAATAACCAGCATTCAGCCGATAATTCGCTAGTTCCCGAAGTTATCGCATTTAAACCCGAAATTGAGCCAGAGGAACCCGAATACTCGCCAAAACCGACAAAAACCAACTCTTGGCTATCGGGAGGACGGGGTTTATTTATCGGTGTGGGATTGGGGGTTTTATTGACCCTAGGGGCGACTCGTTTCGCTAATCGACCCCAAACAGCCCAAAACCCCAATACTCAGCCCGTAGCGGCAAAAAATGAAGCACCAGCACAAACAGTAACCACCACTAGGGTAGAATTTACTCCCGTGGCCCGCACCTTGAAAGCGACTGGAAGCGTGGCAGCCTATGAATTAATCCCGATTCTTTCCCAAGCGACAGGACTACAAATCAAAGAAATCTTTGTGGATGAAGGGGATAGGGTCAGCCAAGGTCAAATTTTGGCTCGTCTCGATGATAGCGTCCTGCAAGCGCAATTAACCCAAGCACAGGCAAATGTCGCCCAATCCCGGGCGCGTTTGGCAGAATTGCAAGCAGGTAGCCGTAAAGAGGAGATCGCTGGAGCTAAACAAACTATTCAACGCATAAAAGCCGAAATTAGTCAAGCTCAATCGGATTGGGATTTGGCCAAAAAACGCGTCCAGAGAAACCAAAGTTTAGAAGCGGAAGGAGCGATCGCCCGGGATCGTCTCGATGAAGTCCTCAATGAAGAAAGAAAGCAAGCGGCGATCGTACAACAGACCCAATCCCGTTTAGGAGAAGCAGAGCAGCAACTGGCACAATTGCAAGCAGGCAATCGTCCTGAAGTGATAGCCCAAGCTACAGCCCAATTAGCGGAAGCTCAAAGCCGTTTAGCCATTGTTAACGCCCAATTAAACGAGACGCGCCTGATTTCCCCGGTCAGTGGCAAAATTGCCGAAAGAAATGGCCGCATCGGGGACACCACCAACGGTCAAAATGCTCTCTTTAAAATCATCGAAAATGGGCGTTTAGAGCTAAGATTGCGGGTTCCTGAGAATCAATTGCCCTTAATCCGCGTCGGAGCGCCCGTTACTATCACTTCCGATGCTAATACCAGTTTAAAATTATCGGGACAGGTGCGCGAAATTAATCCCATCGTCGATGAGGCATCCCGTCAAGCAACGGTTAAAGTCGATTTAACCGACAATACAGGGTTAAAACCGGGGATGTTTTTACGAGGTGCGATCGTAACGAATACTAGCAATAGTTTAACCGTCCCCATGACCGCGGTTTTACCCCAAAAAGATAATCAAGCTCTAGTTTATTTAGTTGAACCTGATAACACCGTTACCGCCAAAACTGTCCAATTAGGTCAAATTATGCCCAATAACCGCGTGGAAATTCTCACCGGTTTACAAGCGGGCGATCGCATTGTGGTCAAAGGGGCAGCCTATCTCGGTGATGGCGACAAAATTACAGCAATCAGTGATCAGTAAACAGTGATCAGTAAACAGTGATCAGTGATCAGTAATCAGTAATCAGTGATCGGTAGCGGGGCAAACAGATGGAGAGTAAAGTTTATGATAAAGCTTATAAATTTGCCATTAGGATTGTTAAAGGCTATAAATATTTGTGTGAGACTAAACAAGAATATGTTTTGTCAAAACAGCTATTAAGGAGTGGCACTTCAATCGGGGCTAACATTGCCGAGGCTAATGGAGCTATTTCTCAAGCTGATTTTCGAGCTAAAATGTCAATAGCTTATAAGGAATGTCTAGAAACAAAGTATTGGCTGTCTCTATTGAAAGACACGAATTACATAGAGGAAAGAGCCTTTCAAAGTATCAATGATGATGCGGAGGAAATTGGTAAAATGCTTCACTGATAACTGATAACTGATAACTGATAACTGAAATTATGGCTTTTAATATTTCTAATTGGTCTATCAAAAATCCCATTCCGACGATCCTGATCTCCCTGGTTATGGCCTTAATGGGATACATTGCCTTTCTAGGATTAGGGATCGATCGCTCTCCTAATATTGACATTCCGGCCGTGATTATCACCGTTAATCAACCCGGCGCCGGTCCAGAGGAATTGGAAACCCAAGTCACCAAAAAAGTCGAGGATGCGGTGGCTGCTTTGGGTAATATCGATCAAATTACTTCTACCATCAACGAAGGCAGCAGCACCACCACCGTTAACTTTATCCTTGGCACTAACAGCGATCGCGCTACCAATGATGTGCGTAATGCCATAGCACAAATTCGGCAGGATTTACCCCAAGATACTAATGATCCAATTGTCCAACGTTTAGAATTTGCCGGGGGGGCGGTGATGAACTATACCATCTCCTCCCCGAAAAGATCGATCGCCGAATTAAGTGATCTAGTCGATCGTCAAATTGGCCGCGCTTTAACGGGAGTGCCGGGGGTAGCGCGAGTTGATCGCGTTGGGGGAGTCGATCGAGAAGTGCGTGTAGATTTAGATCCCGGTCGTCTGATCGCCTACGGTATCACGGCCACGGCGGTTAATGACCAAATTCGCAGTTTTAATATTAATTTACCCGGAGGGCGATCGGAAATCGGTGGTAGTGAACAAACTGTCCGCACCCTCGGCAGCGCTGAAACGATCGAAGATTTAAGAAATTATCAAATCTCTTTACCTAACGGTGATACGGTCCCCTTAAGCAATTTAGGGACAGTTAGGGATAGTTCCAGTGATCCCCGACAAATGGCCCTCTTAGATGGGCAGCCAGTGGTGGGTTTTTCGATTCTACGGGGGACTGGCAGCACCTTGGTGACGGTAGAAACAGCAGTGCGCCAAGAAATCGAGAATTTAAAGAAAAAACTGCCCGAAGATATTAAATTTCAATTAATTTTTACCCGTGCTGACTCAATTCGTGCTAGTTACGAAAGCCTTCTGAGCGATCTCCTGATTGGTTGTATGATGACGGTGATCACGGTGGGTCTATTTTTAGGCAATTGGCGCGCCACGATTATCACGGGTTTGGCCCTGCCTTTGTCGATTTTCCCGACTTTTTGGGTGATGCAGTCCCTAAATTATACCCTTAACGGTATGACCCTGCTGGCCTTAGCTTTAGCTTTGGGGAATCTGGTGGATGATGCGGTGTGTATGGTGGAGGACATCGATCAACATTTAGCTATGGGTAAAAAACCCTTGCAAGCGGCTTTTGATGCCTCAAAAGAGATTGGATTAGCCGTTTTAGCCAGTGCGGCGGCAATTATAGCGGTATTCCTGCCGGTTGCTTTTATGGGCGGTGTGCCGGGGCAATTCTTTCAACCTTTCGGCGTTACGGTGGCGGTTTCTACCCTATTTTCCAGTTTGATCGCTGTCACCGTCACCCCGATGTTAAGTGCCTATATTCTACAGCCGAAAAAGCTCAAAACCGGTGATGGTAATCCCTCCTCGCGCCCGCGTTTTCGTCCCTACAAAAGTTTGTTAACTTGGTCCCTACGTCATCGAATCCTGACTTTATTGGCGGCTTTGGCCTTTTTTATCGGTAGTTTACAGTTAGTTCCCTTGATTCCGAAAGGATTATTTAGTTCCGGGGATACTGGATTAAGTACGATCAGTCTAGAATTGCCTCCCGGTGCGACTTTGAATGATACTGTTGCCGTGGCTAATCAGGTGAATAGTTTACTGCAAAAAAATCCCGCCGTCGCTAATGTTTTGGCTATTCCGGGAGATTCGGGACGGGTAAATACGGGGTTAATATATGTTAATTTAGTTCCTAAGAAACAGCGATCGCTAACTCAACGGCAATTTGAGGAACAAACCCGCCGGGATTTCCAGAAGATACCTGGTGCTAGAGTTAGTTTTCGGGCGCAGGGTGGAGCAGGAAGCACTAAGGATGTCGCTATTATTTTAAAAAGTGAAAATGGCGATATTTTAACCCAAACTGCCCAAAAATTAGAGCGAGAAATGCGGGCTTTACCCGGTTTTGTCGAGGTCAGTTCTGGGGTAAGTTTAGTTAAACCGGAGCTCATTATTCAACCGGATCCCGTGCGGGCTGCCGATCAGGGAGTCTCGGTCAGAGCGATCGCCCGTACTGCATCTTTAGCTTTAATCGGCGATAATGAGTTTAATTTAGCTAAATTTAACCTTGCTGACCGACAAATTCCCATCCGGGTGAAAATTGCCAATGATGGACGCAGTGAGATAGAAACTCTGCAAAATTTGCGCGTTCCTAGCAGTAATGGGACGTTAGTACCGCTTAACTCGGTGGCGACAATTAGCTTAGGTAGTGGACCTGCGGAAATTCAACGCTTTAACCGTCAACGTCAGGTTAATATTGGAGCTAATTTAGAGGGAGTTTCTTTGGGAAGTGCGGTGACACAAATTCGCGCTTTACCAACTATGAAAAACTTACCCCCAGAGGTGACAGAAGAACCCTTTGGTGATGCTCGCATTATGCGCGATATCTTTGCTCGTTTTTTGGGGGCGTTAAGTTTAGCAATTATTTCTATCTATGGGATTCTGGTCTTATTGTATAACAATTTTCTCTATCCCCTAGCGATTTTAACTTCCCTTCCTTTATCGATTGGTGGTACTTTAATCGCTCTTTTAATTACCCAAAAAGAGTTAGGTTTATACGCTTTAATTGGCATAGTTTTACTGATGGGATTAGTCACTAAAAATGCGATTCTGTTAGTCGATTTTGCCCTGAGTGGCATTGAGGCAGGGAAACCGCAATTTCAGGCGATGATTGATTCGGGAGTCTCTCGTTTACGACCAATTATTATGACCTCCGTTTCCACAATTGCCGGGATGTTACCGATTGCTTTAGCTTTGGGTGCAGATGGGGAAATTCGCGCACCGATGGCGATTGCCGTTATTGGTGGTTTTACCACTTCCACCCTGTTAACTTTGGTGGTTGTGCCAGTAATCTTTACTTATATCGATAGTTTTTACTATTGGTTGCGGGGATTATTTGTTAAACAAAAACCCAAGTCGATTTAGTAGTAGAATATCTTGCTGAAAGCTTGAGAAAAAACCCAGAGAAACTGACCCATGAATCCCTTGACAGTCACACATCAAACTCTATCCCTTCCCCCCATGGGCTGCGGTACTTGGGCCTGGGGAAATCGTCTTCTCTGGGGTTACGATGAGAGTATGGATAGCCAGTTACAAGCGGTTTTTAATCTCTGCGTCGAGCGGGGTGTCACCCTATTTGATACGGGAGACTCCTACGGGACAGGCAAACTCAACGGACAGAGTGAGAAGCTATTAGGACGCTTTACAGGGGAATATAGCGGTTATAACGCTGATCATATTCGTATTGCTACCAAACTCGCCCCTTATCCTTGGCGTTTAACCCGTCATGCCATGGTGAAAGCTTGTCAAGCTTCGGCAACCAGACTAGGCCGCCCAGTGGATTTAGTGCAAATGCACTGGTCAACGGGCAATTATGCGCCATGGCAGGAGGGAGGATTATTAGACGGATTGGGAGATTGTCTGGAAAAGGGGTTAGTTAAAGGAGTCGGTTTATCCAATTTTGGACCGAAAAGATTGAAGTCTGCCTATCAAAAGTTTGCCAGTCGCGGCATTCCTATTACCAGTTTACAGGTACAGTATTCTCTCCTTTCTACCTATCCCCTCACTGACTTAGGATTAAAGGAACTATGTGATCAATTGGGCATTAAAATTATTGCCTATAGTCCCTTAGCTTTGGGGTTATTAACGGGGAAATATCGAGATAATAAAAACTTACCCCCAGGATTACGTCGCTTCCTTTTTGGTCAATTAATTCCCGCTATTTCGCCTCTGATGAGTTGCCTAGAAGTTATTGCCCAAGCTAAAAATAAAACTATTAGCCAAGTTTCCTTAAATTGGTGTATCTGTAAGGGAACAATTCCTATCCCCGGAGCTAAAAATGTTCGGCAAGCTGAGGATAATTTAGGGGCTTTAGGATGGAGTTTAGACAGTGGGGAAATAGCAGAATTAGATAAAATTGCCGCGGGTTTGGATAAAAAAATGGTACAAAATATCTTTCAAACTAAGTAGGGTATGCTGAATAAATCTAAAAACCTTGTTGGATAAGGCTTTTAGACTTTTTTGACCTCAAAAAGTGCCGACCATTGGAGTGATTGGGGGGAAAATCCCTGGACTTTTTCCCTGAAAATTAGGTAATTGACCCCCTCAAAATCGGTAAAACCCCACACCCCACACCCCACACCCCACACCCCACACC
>VYLJ01000165.1_pt1 | contig 16184 bp, 12 predicted proteins | sample 5114331 | NCBI WGS metagenome assembly VYLJ01 (sample SAMN12291791, study PRJNA351875) | freshwater metagenome | isolation source: freshwater lake | place: USA: Michigan, MSU2 Lake | collected 2011-08-16
CCGGAAGCGCCTCCGCCGCCTCCGCCGCCTGCAGTCTGCACCCCGGGACCGTTCATCGTGTTCTTCGAGTGGGACAAGTCGGACATCACGCCAGAGGCTGCCAGCATCCTCGACGGCGCGGTTGCCAACTACGCCAACTGCGGATCGGCACAGGTCGAGCTGCGTGGTTACACCGACACGTCGGGTACCCCGCGCTACAACCTCGGCCTGTCGCAGCGCCGTGCCGACGCGGTCAGCGCGTACATGCAGTCGAAGGGCATTGCCCAGGGTGTTATCACCACCCAGGCGCTCGGCGAGACGAACCTTCGCGTTCAGACCGCCGACGGTGTTCGCGAACTGCAGAACCGCCGCGTGGAAATCATGTACGGCCAAGGCGCCGGCATGTAAGCCTTTTCGGGCCCCTCACCGGGTTCGAAGCGAAAAGGGTCGGTCGAAAGACCGGCCCTTTTTCGTTTTCAGTTTGCTTGCGCAGGTGCGGCGCGCGTCGCTACAGGCGGCAGATGATAAACGCACCCGTTCCCAAGCCCTGGATCATGGACATCGCTCCTTATGTGCCGGGGCGCGCAAAAACCGATGACGGCCGGAGCGTCGTCAAGCTTTCTTCCAACGAGAACCCGCATGGGACCAGCGAGGCGGCGCGTGACGCCTTCGCCGCGCACCGTGCAGACCTTGATCGTTACCCGGATGCTACTGCTTACGACCTTCGCGCTGCAATCGCTCGCGCGCATGACCTAGACCCTGAAAGAATCATCTACGGGACCGGGTCGGACGAGATCCTGCACCTGATCGCCGGAGCCTATGCAGGTCCGGGCGACGAAGTGATTTATGTCCGTTTCGGGTTTTCCGTATACGATATTGCGGCACGGCGCGTCGGCGCGACGCCCGTTGTTGCGCCCGATAGCGACTATGGGACCGATGTCGATGCGGTGATCGCTGCGGTGACGCCCAGGACGCGCCTCATCTACATTGCCAACCCGAACAACCCGACCGGTACGTTCGTGCCGCGTTCCGAGCTCGAGCGCTTGCATGCGGCGCTGCCGGCGGATGTCATGCTCGTGGTCGATCAGGCCTACGCGGAGTATCTCGAGGTTGAGCAGGACGACGGCGGTCTTGACCTCGCACGGTCGCGGCCGAACGTCGTCGCAACGCGTACCTTTTCCAAGATCCACGGCCTGGCGGCCGAACGGATCGGCTGGGGCTATGGCTCGCCCGAGGCGATTGCGGCACTGCATCGCATCCGCGCACCGTTCAACATCACGACGGCGGGCCAAAAGGCAGCGATCGCTGCATTAGGGGCCCATGACTTTATCGAGCACAGCCGGAGCGCGAATGCGACGTGGCGAGCGTGGTTTGCCGCCGAAATCGGGAAACTGGGAAACGCGGGACTGCGTGCCGTTCCGTCAATGGCGAACTTTGTCCTGGTTCTATTCGAAGGGGAAGTGAGCGCGGAGCAGGCGTATCACGGGCTCATGGAGCGTGGCTACATCGTCCGCTGGCTGCCCGGCCAAGGGTTACCGCACGCGCTCAGGATGACGATAGGGACAGAGCAGGAAACACGCGGCCTGTTGACCGCTCTCCGCCAAATCGTCGGGGCCGACTGACGGCCCCGACGCGCGTTGTCACGCGAGTTTGAACCCTTCCTTGTTCATCGCAAGCGTCAGCTTTTTGTTCGTCGCCGTATCAAGTTGGGCCTTTAGCGCGGGGAAGAGCTTGTCTTCCTCTTCGCGTACGTGCTTTTCGAGCTCCGACCGAAACTTCCTGACGATCGAAAGGAAACGATCGCTGTTTTTCGAGCAGTTGTCGAGTTCGTATAGGTGCTGCTTGACGTAGCCGTGGTCGTGATTGAGGTGGTCGGCCGCTTCGGTCTGTCCGCTTTCACGGAGCGCGGGATAAATCACGTTCTCTTCCTGAAGCGCATGTTTGGCGAGCGCATGCTTGAGCTGCGCGAGCAAAATCGTGCGCTTTCCGGTATTCTCATTGGTCGTTGCCTCGATCGCATCGAACAGCTTGATCACCATCTTGTGCTCGGCTGCAAGCGCTGCATCCCAGTCGCCTGCCAGGGCGGTGGGTGCCTGTACGGCAACCTTGCGGCCGATCATCGCTGCGACACCGACGGCGACGCCCGCCGCTGCTGCGCCCCACAATGCGCCGCTCGAGTTCCTCGTGTCCTTGGCCTGCGTGCCTTTGCGCGTGCGCGTGTTCGGCTTCGGTTTGTCGTCAGTCTGAGTAGCCATGGTGTGTCTCCGCTGCTGGGGTTGCAGTCTCAATCCGTCGCACGCGGAACTGTTCCCTTCATGCGCTGCGGCGGCTAGGCTTTGCGACGAGAGAGGGCAGACACAGCATGAGCGACGCACCCGATACGATCGCGCGCATCCCCGCACCGCAATCGCTGCCGCTGATCGGCAATCTTCATCAGATTCCGAAGGCCGGTCTCATCGGCCATCTGCTCGGCCTCAGTCGCGACTTCACGGACCCTGGCATCTTCAAGCTGCTGTTCGGCAGTCGCGTCGGCATCTTTGTCACGCACCCGGATCTGGTTGCGGAACTGTGCGACGAGACGCGCTTTCGCAAGATCCCCGGACCGGGTTTGCGCGTCGTACGCAAGTTTGCGGGCGACGGTTTGTTCACTGCGTTCAGCGAAGAGGAAAACTGGGGCAAGGCGCACCGCATCCTTTTGCCGGCATTCAGCCAGCGATCGATGCGCGGCTACTTCGACCTGATCCTCGAGGTTTGCGACCAGCTCGTGACGAAGTGGGAGCGATTGGCCGGCGGGGAAATTCTCGTCGCTGACGACATGACCCGGCTGACGCTCGACAGCATCGCGATCGCGGGCTTCGGGCATCGTTTCAACAGTTTCGAGCGCGACGAGCTGGACCCGTTCCTTTTGAGCCTCGGCGATGCCCTGGGCGAAGCGCTGAACGTCATTACCCGCCTGCCGATCCAGCAACGCTTTGCGACGCGATCGACAGCACAATTCAATGCCGACATCGCGACCATGAACAAGCTGGTCGACGACGTCATCGCGCAGCGTCGCGCCTCGCCGACTGACGCGAAGGACCTCCTGAACCTCATGCTGACCGCCGCCGACCCTGAAACGGGCGAGCGGCTCGACGATCTCAACATCCGTTACCAGGTGCTGACCTTCCTGATCGCGGGCCATGAAACCACTTCGGGCCTGCTGACCTTCGCCTTCATGGAACTGCTCAAGGCACCTGCTGTGCTTGCGCAGGCCTATGCCGAGGTCGACCGCGTGTTGCCCGGCGAGACCCGCCCCGCCTACGAGCACCTCGCGCATCTCAAGGTCATCGAGCGCATCATCAAAGAAACGCAGCGACTTTGGCCGACTGCCCCCGCCTTCTCGGTCGGCCCGTATGAGGATCAGGTAATCGGTGGGAAGTGGAAGCTGCGCAAGGACCGGCCCGTCAACATCTACGCGCCGGGCCTGCAGCGTCACCCCGAGGCGTGGAACAATCCTGACGAGTTCGACATCGACCGCTGGCTTCCCGAAGCGGAGGTTGCGCACCATCCGCACGCCTACAAACCGTTCGGCAACGGTGCGCGCGCCTGCATCGGGCGGCAGTTCGCGCTGGTCGAGGCAAAGCTTGCGCTGGCGATGATCCTTCAGAAATTCGCGATCGCCGACAAGCGTGGTTACCGGATGACGCTGAAAGAGTCGCTGTCGATCAAGCCCGACGATTTCTGGATGCGCGTACGGCTGCGCAAACCGAATGAGCGGCTGACCGTCGCGCAGCCGGTGGAGGTTGCAACGGGCGGCGCCGACATCGGCGCTGCAGCCGGGGCCGGGCAGCGCCTTTCAGTGCTTTATGGCACCTCGCTCGGCACCGCGCGCGATATCGCGGAAGAGATCGCCGAGCGCGCGGCGAGCGACGGCTTTGAGACGCGCGCGCTGTCGCTCGACGAGGCGATGAACACGCTTCCCGAGGATCGCGTGGTGGTGGTCGTCACCGCGACTTACAACGGCCGCGCGCCGGACAGCGCGCTTGCGGCAGAGGCCGCGATCGATGCGGGGCAGTTTGCCGATGCGAAGTGGCCCAGCACGAAGTTCGCGGTGCTCGGTATCGGCAATTCGCAGTGGCCCAACTATCAGGCGTTCCCCAAGAAGATCGACGCCGCGTTCGAAGCGACGGGTGCGCAGCGGCTGTGCGTGCGCGGCGAAGCGAATGGCGATGGCGATTTCGACGGTGGCGTTGCCGCGTTCCTCAAAGACCTTTGGACGGCACTCGGCGCGAAAGGCGAAAGCGCCAAGGCGCCTGCGCTATCGCTGCAGATCGTGGACACTCGTGATGCACGCGCGGCGGTCTTGCCCGAACATGCGGTGGAAATGGAAATCCTCCGCAACGACGAGTTGACCCGGCCGGCTGAGGGTCTCTGGGACTTTGCAAAGGAGCCGCCGCGCGGATCGACCCGGTTCATCACGGTCAAGCTTCCCGAGGGGCAGACCTACGCGGCGGGCGATCACATCGCCATCTATGCAAGGAACCGGAAAGAGCACGTCGATCTCGCAATCGAGCGACTGGGCGTGCCCGGTGCAATGCAGATCGTGCCTTCGGGAGCATCGGCGCGCTTTCGACATCTGCCGATCGGACGGACGGTGACCGTGCGGCAACTGCTGACCGACTTTGTTGAGATACAGGATCCTATGCCGCGCCGCGCGCTCGATGCGGTGATCGCTCAGACGCGGTGTCCGAACACCAGGGCAGAACTGGCCAAGCTCGTCGAAGATGCAATCTGGCAAAGCGAAGTTGCCGACAAGCGCCTGACGTTGCTGGGGCTGCTGGTGAAGTACCCCGCTGCCGAACTCAACCTAGACACCTTCGTCGAGCTTTCATCGGGCGTCGCGCCGCGCTTTTACTCGATTGCGTCGTCGCCGCTCGTTCAGAAGGATGCAGTCGATCTGATCGTTGGCGCCCTGCATGCACCCGCCTGGTCGGGGATCGGTATGCATCAGGGTTTTGCGTCGACCCATATGCGGGATCTATCCGCCGGAGATGCGGTGGTCGGTTATATCCGGCGACCCAATCCACCGTTCGCACCGCCGCAGGATGGTGCGGTGCCGCTCGTGCTGATCGGGCCAGGGACCGGCTTCGCCCCGCTTCGCGGGTTTGTTCAGGAGCGTGCCGTCTTGAAGGCATCCGCGCCGTGCCACCTGTTCTTCGGCGCGCGTCATCCCGACCATGACTGGCTGTGCCGCGACGAAATGGAGCGCTGGGCGACTGATGGTGTCGTCGACCTCCACATGGCCTATTCGCAGCTCGAGGGGCACCCGCACCGCTATGTGCAGGACGCGATCTGGGCGGCACGCGACGCGGTGTGGGAGACCGTGGCGCAGGGCGGACAGATATTCCTGTGCGGGGATGGCAAGTACATGGCGCCGGCCGTGCGCGATACCCTCATCCGTATCCATGCGGACAAAACCGGCGGCGACCATCTGGCAGGCTCAACCTGGTTGGAAGGGATGATCGAGGATGGCATCTATCATCAGGACGTGTTCGGGTTCGGCAAGTGAGCGATTTGTTTCGCAAGAAGGTCATCGTCGCCGGAGATGATCAGCCCGATCACCACCGGCTCGCGCGGACATTGTCATGGCCGCACCTGATCGCACTCGGTGTGGGAGCGATCGTCGGGACGGGCATCCTGACGCTGATTGGCGTCGGAGCCGGACTTGCCGGACCCGCAGTCGTGCTTTCGTTCGCCATTGCCGGCGCGATCTGTGCGTGTGCAGCGCTCGCTTACGCCGAGATGGCGACCATGATGCCCGCGTCGGGCAGCGCCTACACCTACAGCTATGTGGTACTCGGCGAGATCATCGCGTGGGTCGTCGGGTGGAGCCTGATCCTCGAATATTCGCTTGTCGTCTCAACCGTTGCGGTCGGCTGGTCGGGCTATGCCGCGCCGCTGCTAAACGGCTGGACGGGGTTTCCGATGGCGCTGGCGCAGAGCCCCGAGCTCGGCGGAATCGTGAACCTACCCGCAGTCTTCATTATCGCGGTCGTCGCGGGACTGCTGATCGTTGGCACGCGCGAGAGTGCGACGCTGAACGCGATCCTCGTTGTTGTGAAGCTAGTCGCACTGATGGTCTTCGTCGTCGTTGCTCTGCCCTATTTCCGGCCTGAGAACCTCGAGCCCTTCATGCCCTTCGGCTTCGGCAAACAGGTGACACCGGAGGGCGTCGAGCGCGGTGTTATGGCGGCAGCGGCGATCATCTTCTTTGCCTTTTACGGCTTCGACGCGATTTCGACGGCGGCCGAAGAAGCGAAGAACCCCGGTCGCGATCTCGCGATCGGCATCGTCGGGTCGATGGCGGCGTGCGTCGCGATCTATATGGTCGTTGCCGTTGCTGCCGTCGGTGCAGCTCCGTTCACACGGTTTGCCGACAGTGCTGAGCCGCTTGCGCTTATCCTGCGTGAGATCGGACAGGGTGGGGCGGCGACCTTCCTCGCGGTTTCTGCCGTCATTGCGCTGCCGACGGTGTTGCTCGCGTTCCTTTATGGACAGAGCCGCATCTTTTTCGTGATGGCGCGCGACGGGCTTCTCCCGGCTTCGCTTGCAACCGTATCCGCCCGGGGCAGCCCCGTGAGGATCACGCTCGTCACAGCCGTCATCGTTGCCGTGCTCGCGGGCCTGCTTCCGCTCGACGAGATCGCGGCCCTTGCCAATGCAGGTACGCTTGCGGCGTTCATCGCAGTTTGTGTCTGCCTTGTCGTACTGCGTCGTCGCGCACCCGACGCGCTACGACCCTTTCGAGCGCCGATGGGTCCGCTGATCGGCGTGCTCGGTATGCTGGGTTGCACCTATCTCTTCATCAGCTTGCCCGCGCGCACCCAACTCTACTTGCTGATCTGGAACCTGTTCGGCCTTGCGATCTACCTGTTCTGGGCGCGGAGTCATGCGGTCGCGCGATAGCGCGACACACCACGCGCTTGCCCGCGCCGTCGTTTCAGTTCAGCATCGTCCGCAGGCGCATAGACGCACGGGGAGAGGGCAATGCAACAGCTGAGCGGTCAGGACGCCAGTTTCGTCTACATGGAGACGCCGAACACGCCGATGCACATCGGCAGCGTCGGAATCTACGATCCATCGACGGCGCCGAACGGGTTCGTGCGCTTCAAGGATATCTTGGCCTTTATCGAGAGCCGGCTCGGCGGCGCGCGTTCGTTTCGCGAGCGGCTGGTGCGCGTCCCGTTCGACCTCGATCACCCCTATTGGATCAACGACCCCGACTTCGACCTTGAATACCATGTTCGGCACATTGCGTTGCCCGCCCCCGGCGACTGGCGACAGTTGTGCATCCAGGTTGCCCGACTGCATTCGCGCCCGATGGACCTGAGCAAGCCGCTGTGGGAGTTCAACATCGTCGAGGGGCTGGACAACATCGAGGGGCTGCCAAAGGGCTGCTTCGCGCTCGTTGCCAAGGTGCATCACGCCGCGATCGACGGCATGTCTGGTGTGGAGATGTCGGCCGCGGTGCACGATCTTTCTCCCGACAAGTCGAACCGCTTCCCCGATGAGGAATGGAAGGCGGACGACAAGCCAGGTATCGCCGACCTGTTGATCAGCGGCTATTTCAACGCGCTGCGCCAACCGCAGAAATATCTTGAGACCGTCGCGCGGTCGGTGCCAGGCATGGCGCGACTGGCGACCGAGGTGACGAAGGGCGAGTTGTCGATCGCCGGTGCGAGGGTGCCGCCCAAGACGCGCTTCAATGCCAAAGTCTCGTCGCACCGGGTGTTCGACGGCGTACCGTTCCCGCTCGCGGACGTCCGCGCGATCAAGGACGCAGTGCCCGGCGCGACGGTCAACGACGCGATTCTCGCGATCATCGGCGGCGGGTTGCGGCAATACCTGCTCGACAAGGGGGAATTGCCCGACCAGTCGCTTACGACGATGGCTCCCATCTCGGTGCGTGCAGAGGGCGAAAAGGCCGCGCTCGGCAATCTCGTGTCCGCGATGGTTGTCAGCCTCGGGACTCACATCGCCCATCCGATCGAGCGGCTCACGCATATTCACAACGACGCGGTCAATTCCAAAGGGCTGACCAACGCGGTTGGCGCGCGGACGCTGACCGATTACTCACAGCTGATACCGAGCGGGCTCGCAGGGCTCGGCGCGCGTCTCTACACGCGGCTGGGCGTCGCCAACGCAACCGCCCCAGTCTTCAACGTCGTCGCGACCAACGTGCCCGGCAGCCGCGTTCCGCTCTACTTTTGCGGCGCACGAATGGTGAAGATGTTCGGGCTCGGGCCGGTGTTCGATTCGATGGGGCTGATCAACACCATCTATTCCTATGTCGACGAGATCGCGATCAGCTTCACCTGCGACCGTGACATGATGCAAGACCCGGCGGCCTATGCAGCCGCGCTGCAGATGTCGTTCGATGAGTTGAAAGCGGCTGCGGCGGGCAAGCCGGCCACTGAAAAACCGAAACCCAAAGCGAAGAAAGTCAAGGAGACAGCATAATGGCAAAGGGCGAGAAAATGGCGGAAAAAGCTGCCGAGACCGCGAAGAAGGCGGGCAAGGGCATCAAGGACGCGGCCGAGAAGGCGGCGTCCAATGCGGCGGCGCTCAACAACAAGGTCATCGACCACGCCGAGGCAAATACGCGCGCGGCATTCGCCGCCATGCGCTCGGCAGCAAGCGTAAAGTCAGTGAGCGAACTGGCCAAGGTCCAGACCGACTACGTCAAGGAGCAGGGCGCGCGTTCGATGACGCAGGCGAAAGAGGTCGGCGACATGATTGCGCAATTCGGCCGCGACGCGATGGCCGCATTCCGACCCTCGAAGGACTGAACACCGGTCGATTGGGGCGTAGCGCAAGGATTCAAGACTGCTATCGCAGCTAGATGGGTCGATGCGCTGCGCCCGCATCGGCGCGCTAGTGGATATGCCCCGACGAGGGATAGATCACGGTCCGCAGACCTCTGCGCTCGAAGGGATGCCATTCGCCCTCGGCCTGGGCAAGCCGGTCGGCAACCGCGTACAATACCGAAGCGTTCACACCAAGGCCGCAGTGGCTGCCATAGACCTCGATGTTGTCGGTCGTGGGGCTCGCCGGCTCGAGGCAGTTCTGCCACGCGACGATGCCGTCGCCCTTCGAATAAATTGCGGTGGCGGGGACGGGCGGCGCATCCTCGCTCTCGCGGAGCTGTGCTTGTGTATCGGGATCCTTCAGGCGCTGCCCGGTCATGAATTCATAGGCTTTCCAGACATTGGTCGCGCGCGGATCACCGGTGAACGGCGACCCCAGCGAGATGACCTGTCGGACAAGTTCCGGCCGCCGACGCGACAGCTGGCGTGCAAGGATTCCGCCGAGGCTCCAACCCACGAGGCTGACGTTCTTGCCGGTTTTTTCGTGAACGGCCTCCAGACGGGCGACGAGCTTTTCCCCCTCCCATCCGATCGCGCGGGGGCCGAGATTCCGGCCGAGTTCCCACGCGTGAGTGTCGTAGCCGAGGCTTGTCAGGAAGCGGCGCAGAACCGTCGTCGACAAGTCAGTCGTGACAAAGCCAGGAAGAACCAGCACCGGGTGCCCGTCGCCACGCTTTGCCGCTGCGAGCAGTGGCGAGGCGAGCGGAAGCGTTCCGAACTCGAACATCGCACGGCTGATTTCGGTCAACGCGAGCGCTTTAGACGGCGGCGCGATGCGTCCGGACGTCGGCGTATAGGCCTGACTTGCCATGATAATCCTTCCCGCTCCTCGGCGGCGATCTGTGTGAATGTCGCCGTCCGAACCCGCATCCTGCCGGAAAGGTTGCGATTGTCTACTGGAATTTACGTCAAAAACAGTTGCAGATTACGCAAGTGCCGCGCGTCGTGCGGCGGCACGGCTGGCATCGAGTGACAGGATCGCGAGGTCGTGCAGCGCCCCGTTGCGGTCCTTGACATGATCGCGCAGCATCGCTTCGCCGCGAAAACCGGACTCCTCGAACAGGGTGATTGCGCCGCGCTGGTCAGGCGTCATCCGCGCCACGAATTTGGTGGCGCCTCCTTCAAGCGCGAGGGCAATCGTGGCGTCGAGCAGCGCGCGGCCGAGGCCCTTGCCGCGCATCGCATCCGACACGAGCAGGCGGATTTCAGCGACATGCGGCGACCAGCTCAGCGGGTCGCGCACGACGGCGCTGGTGCCGACGATCGCATCGTTCGCGCTCGCGACCAGGCTCTCGATCTCACCCGTTTGGATCGCGTCGAGCCATGCTTCGATTACGCGGGCATGCTTGATGTCGCGGCTGAGGAACAGGAGATCGTGCTCGGCGAGCCCTTGCGCAAATTCCGCCACTCCCGTCGCGTCGGCCCGTGCGAACGGACGGATACTCACCCAGGTGCCGCCGCAGTCGATCGTCGTCGTCATATGCTCCGCGCTCCCAGCCAGCGGTCGATCTGCGGCCACAGCCGCTTGATGGCATTGCTGCCAGCGACCAGGCTGACGTGGCCGCCTTTCAGAACCATCGCCTGTTTGTCCTCGGACCCGATCATATCGATCAGCGGTTCCGAGGCAGCGGCGGGGACAATGTGGTCGTATTCGGCGGTGACGTGCAGGAACGGCGCAGTGATCCGCGACAGGTCGACCGTACGCCCGCCGATTTCCATCGTTCCCTTCATCAGCGCATTGTCCCACATCAGCTGCTTGGTCGTCTGCCGGAAGTACTCGCCGGCAAGCGGCAGCATGTCGGACGACCAGCGGTCGAACATGCGGTACGACTTCACGAATTCGTCGTTCCACATATTGTCCCAGAGCCGGATGTTGCCCGCGACGCGACCGCCCGGGCGCAGCATGTCGAACGCGGTATAGAGCAGCTCGACGGGGCAGTTGCCGAGTGTGTCGACGAGCCGGTCGACATTGAAAAAGCGCCGGTCGGACCATGCCTGGAACAGCGGCATCCCCTCGAAATTCACCGGCGTCGTGAACGTTACGAGGTTCCTGAGATTCTCGCCGCCGTGCAGGCTCGCCCACAGCAATGAGAGCACGCCGCCGAAGCAATAGCCGACGACGGAGACGTGCGTCTCGCCGCTGACCTCCGCAACCTTCGCCACGGCGGCGGGCAGGAAGTCGGAGACGTAGTCCTCCATGCCCAGATGCTTCTCGTCGGCGCGCGGGGCTTCCCAGTCGACCATGAAGACGTCGTAGCCGGCGTTGAGCAGGAATTCGACGAAGCTCTGCCCCGGCACCATGTCGAAGATGTAGCCGCGGTTTGTCGTCGCCATGACCAGCAGCACGGGCACGCGATAGACGTCGTCGACCAGCGGTCGGTAGTGATAGACCCGCAACGGCCCGCGCGACATCAGCACGTCCTTGGCACTCGCCCCGAGCACCGGCGCGGGCGAGGCAAAGTAATCGAGCCCCTTTATGTTGCGCAGCATGGCGCGTTCGAACTCGACGCGCGCCTGATCCATCACGTCGGGCGCGTCGGTCATGCGGTCGGCTTGGGCTTCCGGCCGCGGGTGGGTTTGGGGGCTGCGGGCGCAGTGGTTCCGCTCTCTCCGCCCAGCTTCGCCTCGATCCGCCACAGCGCTGCCTCGACCGCGGTCAGCCTTTGCCCCAGCGCTTCGACCTCGGCCTTCGACGGCATGTTGGCCGCTGCGAGCACCTTTGACATAGCATCCTGGATCGCGCCTTGGATCTGCAAGCCCGCTGTGGTCGCGCCGTGCATCGCCTGCGCGGCTTCGGGGCGCTGGAGGAACTGGCTGCCGTACTCGTTTGCCAGCTTCTCCCACTGGTTGACCATGTCGCGAAACATGCCGAGCGGATCGTTAGGGGGTGTGGTCATGCGCGCAGCGTCGTGCGGACGCGCGGGCAGGTCAAGCCCTCAGAACGAAACCCGTGCCGTCACCCGCACATCGCGACCGGCGAGCGGGGCATAATCCTTCAAGAAGCTCGCATGCCGCCGCGCCTCGACGTCGAAGATGTTGTTGACGCTTCCGGTCAGGCTTGTCGGGTTCTCCTTGCCGAACGGGTGGAAGGCAACGCTTGCGTTGACCAGCGTAAACCCGCGCGTCGGCGTTTCGAACGTGGCGACACGCGTCTGCTCACTTGTCCATTCAACTTCGGCGCGTGCGGTGAATTTGTCGCTCGCGCCTTCGATCCCGCCCAAGAGCCGCAGCGGCGGAATACGCGGGGCAGGACCGAACCCGCTGATCGTCGCGCGGGTATAGTCCGCGACACCGTCGACGCTGATCGCGAACCCGCCGAGCATCGTAAGCCGCGCCGATGCCTCCGCCTCGAAGCCCCAGAATCGCGCGTTTGCCTGAAAATACTCAAACAGCGGCAGGTTGTCGGTGTCCGGCCCTGCGGCCGCCGTCTGCGTCTCGTAGATGAAGTTGTCGAACCAGGTATGATAGGCGGCAAGGCCGAAGCGCCAGCCGTCGCCCTGACCGCGCAGGCTTGCCTCCACGCTGTTCGCGCGTTCGACGCGGAAGTCGGGATTGCCGACCTCGAACGCCTGTGTCGCCTTGTGCGGGCCGTTCGAAAACAGTTCCTCAGCCGACGGTGCACGTTCGGCGTGCGAGAAGGTTGCGCCGAGGCGGACGGTCTCGCCAAGCCGATAGCTCGCGCCGATTGACCCTGAGAAGGCATCGAAGCTGCGGCGATAGGCCGGTGTCCCGAGCTGGTCACTCGCGTCCGCGCTCAACCGCGTGCGCTCGTAGCGCGCGCCGGCCTCGGTCTTGAACGGCCCAAGGTCGAACGTCTGCAGCGTGAACACGCCGAGTTGCTCGGTCGTGTTCTTTGGCAGGAAAGCTTCTTCGCCAAACACATTGAAGTCGCGAACATAAACCTGTCCGCCGAACGCGCCGCGCCAGCCGCCCCGGTCGCGCTGGACGAACTCCAGCCGCCCCTCGACGCTCTTGTTGAGGAAGGTCGTCGCGACTTCGCCCGTGTCCTCGATCTCCTCATGCTTGTAGTCGGCGAAGCCCGCGCGCAGGCGGACGCCCGACAGGAAACCGTCCGCAATGTCGATCTCGCCGCGCAGGTCTGCGCGGTCCTGCCGGACCTGCAGCCGCACCGCCTCCGCCTCGATGGCAGGATCGAGCGAGAAGCGGACCGGTACGCCGTAGAGGCTGTCGTAGCGGCCGAACGAGATGCCGAGGTTGCCGGTGTCGCCGACATAGGCCGCGCCGCCCGCGACTTCCCATGTCCGCGCCGCGCTGTTGGGCAGGCGGCCGCGCAGGGTCGCGAGCTCGCGGATCTCCTCTTCGGCGCTGGCGGCGGCCTGGGCGCGAAGCGCGGGGGTCAGGATGAAGCCGCCCGTGCGCAGGTCGTTCGTCTTCGACCAGCTGCCGTCGACGTGAAACACGAAACGCCCGAGCGCGACGTCGGCCTTGCCGCTGACCGAGCGTTCCTCCGCCGCGCTGCCATAGGTGCCGATCGCGTCGACGTGGAAGCCGCGCTCGGGAATCGTGCGCGGAATGCGGCTGTCGATCACGTTGACGACGCCACCGATGGCCGCCGATCCGAACAGCAATGCGGACGGGCCGCGCAGTACCTCGACCCGGTCGGCGGTCAGGGGGTTGATAACAACCGCGTGGTCGACGCTGGTGTTTGACACGTCGCTGCTGCCGATACCGTCCTTGAGAACGCGGACGCGCTCGCCCTGCAATCCGCGTAGCACCGGGCGCGAGCTGTTCGGGCCGAACGAGGTTGCCGACACCCCGGGCTGGCGCGCGAGCGTCTCGCCGATCGTCGGGCGCAGCTCGCGGGTCAGTTGCTCGCCGGTGACGACCGACGTGCCCGACAGCACGTCGAGCCGGTCGCGCTCGAACGGTGCGGTGACGATGATCGTCGTCACCTGCGGGTCGTGGTCGGGGCGCGCAGTCTGGGCAAGCGCGGGTGTTGCGGCAAGGGCGGCGGTGGTCAGAAGTAGGATACGCATGGCGAGCCGATACGCAACATGATACATCATATCAAGAATCGGTTTCGCCAAATTGCAGAAATCTGCCGCAGTATTCCGCAGCAGGTTGTTCGTGCGACGATGTCGGAAGCTGCCCACAAATCAATTCATCACGAACATGGGCTGTCCTAATTGGACAGCATTCCGCTTCTCAGAGAAAATTACTGCGGATGTTAAACTTCTTGTCGGACGGGGGCCTGCGCCGGGAGCGTGCGCGCAAGCGCCAGCCACAGCACGCCGAGCCCGACGAACCAGATCGCGTCGTTGAGCGCGACACCGGCAATGATATCCGCGCTGAAATTGCCCGCCCCGCCGAAAGCCAGCGCGCCGGCGAAAATCACCAGCTGATAAGCGACAAACCCGCCGAGCAGCGCAGCCGCCGCACGAAGTGCGAAAACGCTCCTGTCACCGCGCAGAATGACTGTCGCGACGACCCAGGCCGCGACTGCGCCGAGCCCCAACGACATGCCCAGCGCGGCGGTCTCGAAGGTCCTGGGATAGTCCATCACAGTGAACCCAACGACCTGGTTCGCCGCCCAGGTCGCACCGACCAGTGCAAGACCTTTGCGCGCGTCGAGCGTCAGCGCCGCGATCGTCGCGATCGCCGCAAAAGGGAAGACGCAGGCGAACGCCCAGGTGCCGAAGATCGCACTCACGCCCAGCACGGCGGTCCAGATCAGCGCGGCAGTGGCGGTCGGTTTGGTCATCATCGTCGTCCCTCTTTCGATCCTTCTACCATCGATGCGCGGCTTCACAACCGCACCCGCACGCCGACATGCGCGTTGCGGCCATAGGTGCCATAGCCCGACACCGTCTCGTAGCGCGTATCGAGGGCGTTCTCGATGCGTCCGAAAACCTCGAGCCGCTCGCCCAGCGGCATTGCCGCGCGGAGGGTCACCAGTGTGTAGCCGTCGAGCGCGGTCGGCGCGAAGGTCACGAAATCGAGGTCGGCGCTGTCGCTCAGCGTCTGCACGCCTGCGCCGAGCTTCAGCCCGAACGGCGCGGTCCAGTCGAGATTCGCGTTCACGCTGTGCACCGGTCGTCGCAGCAGCCGCGCGCCGTTGACGCGGTTGCGGGCATCGGTCAGCGTGTAGTTGGCGCTCAGGCTCAGCCGGTCGGTCGGACTCAGTTCGACGAAGGTCTCGATGCCCTCGGCGCGAGTCCGCGCGATATTCTGATAGTAGCCGAACGGCCGGTCCACGCGGGGCGGAGCGAAGGCGAAATCGATCTGGTTCACCGTATCGCGCCGGAACGCCGTCGCGCCGAGCCGCAGCCGGCCGCCGAGCAGGCTCTGCTCCACGCCCGCGTCAAAGCTGGTCGCTTCCTCCGGCCTGAGCTCGCTGTTGCCAAAGCTCGAGAACAGCTGGAACAACGTCGGTGCCTTGAAGCCCTCGGCATAGCTCGCGCGCAGCACTGTGCCGCTGCCGACCCGCCAAGCGGCGTTCGCTCCGAACGTCGCCTGGGTGCCGTAGGCGCGGTTCCGGTCGACGCGCACGCCCCCGGTCAGCGTCAGTGCGTCGACGGGGGTGACGATCGCCTGTGCATAGCCGCTGGTCACACCCGTCGACTCACCCGCCGCGCGGGAGGTTTCGTGCTCGACCCCGAACACCGCGCGCACGGCATCATCGAGCCTAGCATCACCCTGATATTCGAAGCGTTCGGTCCGTCCCTTGAAGCGCGACGGCGTGGCGGTCGCGCTTGAAAAGCTCGCGCGGCGCGTGTCGGCAATCGTGAACGCTAGTCGGCTTTTCAGCGCCCCTGTTTGCACGTTCAGGCCGGCATGGCCGAACGCCTGCTTCGTCGTGCTGAACCCGCTGGTGTCGGCGAAGGCGAACGCTGGCGGGGGAAAGCCGTCGAAGCTCGCCCGGCTGTCGGCGTAGTTCGCGCGCAGGTCCAGCGTCAGCGTCTCGGTCACATCAGCCTCGACGCGCCCGGTCAGTGCCCATTGGCGATACCCGTCGCGCTCGGTGCCAAAGCGATAGGCCGAGATGCCGTCATCGCGGAACCACCCGCCGCCAAGGGTCGCGCGTACCGGTCCCAAAGCGCCGCCGAAGCGTCCCGACAGTTTGGCCGCGTTGCGATAACCATATTCACCGCGCAGCTCGCCCGACAGGACATCGTCCGGTCGCGCAGTCACGACGTTGACAACACCGCCCAGCGCCGCGCTGCCCCAGGGGACCGAATTCGCGCCGCGCAGCACCTCGACCCGCTCGATGTTGCCGGCCAGCAAGTTCCCAAAATCGAACGCACCGGCAGGCGAGGACGGATCGTTGACGCGCACCCC
>VYLJ01000177.1_pt1 | contig 15950 bp, 15 predicted proteins | sample 5114331 | NCBI WGS metagenome assembly VYLJ01 (sample SAMN12291791, study PRJNA351875) | freshwater metagenome | isolation source: freshwater lake | place: USA: Michigan, MSU2 Lake | collected 2011-08-16
ATTGTGTTGCCAACAGGGTTTAAAGATTCTACTATTTTTTTACAGGGCTATTGGCGCAATCCCCAAAGTGACGCAGCAGGTCTCGCCTCATTCGCAATTGCGAAAACAGAGGGTGCCAGAAACCTGTTGAAGGGTTTGCCAAGCACCAACACACAGATCAAAGGTGTCTATGGAAATGGCGATGCCGCGCCCAATCAGGAATTTACGTTGCAATACCTCCGTCCGTTTTCTGCTGAGGTAAAGTCAAAGGATTTTTTTGTGGTCGCTCATCGTGCGGGGGGTAGAACGTCCGATCGGTTACCTGCTTCTGAGAATAGCATTCGCATGATTAATTTTACCGAACATCTGGGTTCCAATGGCATCGAAATAGACATTCGACTTACGAAAGACAAAGTACCGGTACTCTATCACGATGAAGACATCAATATTCGCCTCACTATCAAGGGACCGTTGAATGGAAATATCAATAGTTTTACCTATGCGCAGATCAACACTTTTGTTTGGCTGATTCGGGGCGAAAAAATACCAAAACTGGAAGAAGCTCTCGATTTTGTAGTCGACAGCACTAAGCTGGAGTTTGTATGGCTGGACATGAAAGCCGAAGAGGGACTGGAAGCAATCTCATACGTAAAACCAATTCAGGAAAGGATTTTAAAAAAGGCCCTGTCAAAGGGCCGAAAGTTAGAAGTATTTATGGGTGTTCCCTCCGAAGATATCTATAATGGGTTGCGGGCCACACCAGGATTTGAAGCGATTCCATCGCTTTGTGAGTTAAGTCCAGATCAGGCTCGAGCATTGAATGCTAAAGTTTGGGGTCCTCGCTGGACGCTTGGCACGCAAAACGATTTGGTACGGCAGATGCAGGCAGAAGGCCGCAAAGTTATATGTTGGACCATTGATGTGCCCGCCTTCATTCGACAGTACATCAATGAGGGCGAGTTTGATGGGCTGCTGACCAATTACCCATCGCTGGTTACCTACTACCATTACATCCGCCAATGATGAAATACCTTTTATTAATCATTGGTCTGGGTGTTACAACTTTCAATACATTTTGCCAATCTACGCCTACCCGCACTACGCGTTATTCCATTTCGGCAGGTGTAGGATTTGTTCATTACTTCAACACGTTGCGGATTGGAGCTGACGTGGTAGATGAAAATAGCCTTGGCTTTAATGGCCGAATCATGTGGGAACCGGAGCACCGACTCGCACTTGGCTTCGAATCGGGCTACTATACTTTTTATTCCGCTTCGCGGATTACGCCTTCGGGTAGCACAGCTCGCGTTTCATTAGCTGCTGTTCCTATCCTGCTCACCATCCGAATGCGCGTCTATAAAAACTTTTTTGTCTCTACTGGCACAGGGGTCACAATTCTTACTTCTGAAGCAAACGTGCTTGGTAGCCTTGCGGAGAACAGTCAGACTTCCTTCGCCACGTTTCAGGCAACGGCATTATATCTTAAGCCAATCGGTAAGCATTTCAAAATCGGAGGGGAGTTCAAGTATTTAAATGTCGCCAAGACAGAAGATTCCGTAATGGCTATCAGCTGGCTGGTGGCCTATCAATTCTAACGCTCCAGTTCTTGCGGCTTGTAGAATTTTACGGCAAAAAGGAAAATCATGAAATAACAAATGATGGGCAAAAGGTAGGCTGTCGCTACACTTGTTTTATCGGCCACATACCCCATGATAGGTGGGAACAAGGCACCACCCACTACGCCCATCACGATAAAGGAAGACGCTTTCTCTCGCAAGTCGTTCAGGTTTTTCATTCCTAAACCAAAAATAGTAGGGAACATGATCGAGAAAGTGAATTGCAACCCGATCAAACAGGCAAAAGAAAGCCAGCCCATGTGCTGCGAGATCACCAGGCACATGGCGATGCTCCCTAAACAAAATAGTGCGAGTAATTTATTTGGCGCAATAAATGTCATCAGGTAGGTGCCAATTATTCTTCCCAAAAGCATCATGCCCATACTTAATGAAAAGTATAATGCTGCATGTTGATCAAGCATACCGGGCATATATTTTACCGCGTAATTGATAAAGAATGCCCATGTTCCCCCCTGAGCAGCAACATTAAAAAACTGAGCGACAACCGCCCATTTAAAATGCTTGTACTGAAAAAGATCGCGATAGCTTCGCTGCGCGCCTGTTGCATTTCTGGCTTCCTGCAAGGGAGGAACTTTCGTAAACCAAAAGGCCACAGCAATAATGAAAACAGTCGCGCCAATGGCAGAGTACAACATTTTCACAGAGAACAAGTCTGCTTGAGTATTGCCCGTAAGTACGTCACCCAAAATAAAAACGCCACCTAAAATTGGTCCGATGATAGTACCTACTGCATTGAAGGTTTGAGAAAAATTTAGTCGTTGTTCGGATTTTCGCTCGTCACCCAAGGCAGCGGTGAACGGATGTGCAACAGCTTCTAAAGTAGCCAGGCCACAGGCAAGGATAAACAGGGCCATTCTAAAAAATCCAAAGGATTCAGCTCCGGCAGCGGGAATGAAAAGAAAAGCTCCCAACGCATAAAGGCAAAGGCCAACAATGACCCCATTTTTATAACCGTATTTTCTCATGAACAGTCCGGCAGGAATGCCCATTACAAAGTAGGCACCAAAAATAGAAAACTGTACGAGACCGGATTGTGCTAAGGAAACTCCCAATACCTTTTGAAAATGTCGGTTCAACACATCGCCCATTGAAATAGCAATGCCCCACAGCATGAACAAGCTGGTAACAAAGATGAAGGTAGGAATGTACTTGCGGTCGGTGAGGGGGATTTTTTCCATAGGCTTAGGTGGAGGCAAATGTGGCTAGAGTTCAAGCAAAAACCAAGTGGCCTGTTTTGAAAAGAAATTTTTCAAAACAACTCTCCAATATTTCAAATTCTTACTTAAAAACCGCGACTAGCGTTAGCGAGACAATACAGGCATATTTCCCACCAGCACTTGCAGGTCTTCGTTGTCTACGTTACCTTTTTCATCAGCTACGATCAAGAAGTTTTCGTAAAGTGTATTTAGTTCTTCGCCTTCGAAGTGATAACCCAGCAACTCGGCTCGATGTTTTAAAGCCGCGCGACCGCTACGAGCGGTAAGCAGGATCGAAGAATTCGGAACCCCTACGTCCGCTGGATTGATGATCTCATAGTTCTCGGCATGTTTCAAGAAACCGTCTTGATGAATTCCAGAAGAGTGAGAGAAGGCATTCTTTCCAACGATCGCTTTGTTCGGTTGCACCGGCATGTGCATCATTTCGCGAACCATCTGACTAATTTCAAAAATCCGTTCGGACTTGATGTTGGTATAGAGATCCAGATCTTTATGGACCTGCAGAATCATGGCCACTTCTTCCAAAGATGTATTGCCGGCCCGCTCACCAATTCCATTGATGGTGACTTCTGCCTGTCTGGCACCGTTCGTTAAACCCGCAATAGTATTAGCGGTTGCCAGCCCTAAATCATTGTGGCAATGAACAGAGATGACAGCTTTGTCTATGTTCTTTACATTTTCAAATAGATACTGAATACGTTTCCCATACAAATGCGGCAAGCAGTACCCGGTAGTGTCTGGAATATTTACAACATCAGCTCCTGCCGCAATCACAGCCTCGGTCAGTTGAGCTAAAAAGGCCAAGTCTGCACGACCCGCATCTTCGGCAAAAAATTCCACTTCATATCCTTTTGCTTTTGCATATTTCACTGCCCACACGCCTTGCTCCAGCACTTGCTCGCGCGATGATTTGAATTTGTGTTTGATGTGTACATCACTTGAACCAATACCCGTGTGAATGCGCCCATGCTTGGCATGATGCAACGCCTCGGCAGCTACATCGATATCATCTTTTTTCGAGCGTGTCAGTCCGCAAACAGTAACATTCTTCACTGCTTTTGAAATCTCCACAACAGATAGAAAATCACCAGGACTCGAAATTGGAAAGCCAGCTTCGATGACATCCACACCTAGTGCTTCCAATTCTTTCGCAATAATTACTTTCTCCTCTGTCTTTAGCTGACAGCCCGGCACTTGTTCGCCATCGCGGAGAGTGGTATCGAATATTTGGATTTTGTGGCTCATAAATTAGAATTTAGAATATTGAAGTCAGAATTTAGAATATTAAACAGCTTGAGCGCGTGTCACTTTTTCAAGTTTCTCAACTACTAAACTTCCCATATTGCTTGTGTTTAAAATTTTATTTTTATCGGTATGCGAATCGGCAATATCTGTTGTGCGATAGCCAGCTTTCAGTGTTTGCTCTACTGCTTTGATAATAGTTTCTGATTCTTCTTTTAAGCCAAATGAAATATCCAGCATTAAGGCAACAGATAAAATAGATGCGAGCGGATTGGCAATTCCCTTGCCAGTGATATCATGTGCACTTCCGTGGATAGGTTCGTACAAACCAACCGTGTCTCCAACCGATGCAGACGCCAACATCCCCATCGAGCCGGCAATCTGCGAAGCCTCATCTGTAAGTATGTCACCAAATAGATTTCCTGTAACAACCACATCGAAGCTTCTAGGATTTTGAATCAGCTTCATAGCAGCTGAATCTACAAACTGATGTTCCAATTCAACATCCGGATACTGTTTACCTATTTCAGTAACGACTTGCCTCCATAGGCGTGAACTCTCCAATACGTTCGCCTTGTCTACAGAGGTCACTTTCTTTTTGCGGGTGCCTGCTGCCTGGAAAGCTTTGTGGGCAATGCGTTCTACTTCATATCGCTGATAGATCATCAGATCAAAGGCGGTGTTTCCATCATCCTTTCTTCCCTTCTCTCCGAAATAAACATCACCTGTTAATTCACGGAAGAAAAGTATATCAGAGCCTTTCAATATTTCCGCTTTGATACTAGAGGCCTCCAACAACTCATCAAACAATTTGATTGGACGAAGATTGGCATAAAGGCCAAGTTCTTTACGCATTTTCAATAAGCCTTGCTCCGGTCGTACTTTCAATGTCGGGTCATTGTCATATTTTGGATGACCGACCGCACCAAATAAAATCGCATCACAATTTTTCAGTTTTGCGAGTGTTTCCTCCGGCAACGGATTGCCGCTAGTTTCAATCGCATCATGACCAATCTGCGCTTCATCAAATTCAAATTGATGATCGAACAACTCGGCTATTTTTTCTAATACTTTTTTTCCTTCAGCAGTTACTTCTTTGCCGATGCCGTCTCCGGGAAGGACTACTATTTTTCTTGTCATTGTGCTTACTTCTTAATTTTGTGTTATCTATAACGGGGCTACAAGCTGCAAGCCTCAAGCTACAGGCAGAGCAGCGTGTGGCTTGAGGCTTGTGGCCTGAAGCCTATGTATTCGCTACATCAAATTCCCTAATCTCTTTATTCAAACTCAACAAGTAATCGATATCATCATACCCATTAATCATACAGGTTTTTTTATATTTGTTGATCTCAAAGCTTTCCTTCACTGCACCTACTTGCAGAATTTGGTTTTCTAAGTCTACTACAATTTCAGTAGAGGGTTTTTCCTCAACTGCTTGTAGCATTTGCTTTAGAAATTGGTCGGAAACTACAATAGGAAGCAAGCCATTATTCAAAGCGTTGTTCTTAAATATGTCAGCAAAGAAGCTGGACACCACCACTCGAAAACCATAGTCATAAATGGCCCATGCGGCATGCTCTCTACTACTTCCACAACCAAAGTTTTTCCCAGCCACTAATATCTTCCCTGAATATTTACTGTCATTCAGCACAAATTCTGGTATCTGATTATTTTCAGCATCATACCGCCAATCGCGAAACAGATTGTCGCCAAAGCCTTCACGGGTAGTTGCTTTTAGAAAACGTGCCGGAATAATCTGATCCGTGTCAATGTTTTCGTTGGGCAGCGGAACGGCAGTTGTTTTTAGTGTTGTGAATTTATCTTTACTCATTTCTTACTCGTTGTTAGTTTTTCGTTCTTGGTTATTCGCGACTAACGATCAACCAACAACGAACATCGATTATACAAACTCTCTTACATCAGTCACTCTCCCGGTAATCGCGGCAGCGGCAGCACTCAAAGGACTTGCCAAAAATGTTCTTGACTTCGGGCCTTGTCGTCCTTCAAAGTTTCTGTTTGACGTGCTAATGCAATATTTTCCTGCTGGCACTTTATCCTCGTTCATCCCGAGGCATGCTGAACAACCGGGACTTCGTAGCTCAAAACCTGCTGCCTCAAATATTTTATCAAGTCCTTCTCTCCGTGCTTGATCTTCTACCTGTTTCGAACCAGGCACTACCCAAACCTCTACATTAGAAGCTTTAGTTTTTCCTTTTACCATTTCAGCCACCAGGCGCAGATCTTCAATGCGTGCATTGGTACAACTTCCAATGAATACATAATCGATGTATTTCCCAAGCAATGAGGAGCCTGGCTCAAGACCCATGTACTCTAATGATTTGGTAAATGAATGTTGTTCGCTTATTTCTTTTAGTTCTGCAATAGTTGGAATTCGATCTGTTACTTTCATACCCATACCCGGATTTGTTCCATAGGTAATCATAGGACCGATATCAGCAGCATCAAATGCTAAAACAGAATCATAGGTTGCTCCCTCATCTGTTTTTAATTTTTTCCATTCTTCTACTTTACGATCGAACGCTTCACCCTGCGGAGCAAACTTTCTTCCTCTGATATAATTGAAAGTAGTTTCGTCTGGTGCAATTAACCCACCACGTGCGCCCATCTCAATGCTCATGTTGCAAATCGTCATGCGTGCTTCCATGGAAAGACTAGTGATAGCATCGCCCGCGTACTCCACAAAAAAGCCAGTGGCACCACTGGCTGATATTTTTGAGATGATGTATAAAATGATATCCTTGCTCACGACACCCTTACCTAATTTCCCATTGATTTCGATTTTCATCGTCTTGGGCTTGTATTGCAAAATACACTGGGTAGCTAAAACCTGCTCCACTTCACTGGTACCAATTCCAAAAGCAATATTTCCAAACGCTCCGTGTGTGGAGGTGTGGCTATCTCCGCACACGATGGTCATACCAGGTTGTGTTAATCCTAACTCCGGTCCGATGATGTGAACAATGCCCTGGTAGGCATGACCTAAATCATACAATTCAACGCCAAACTCTTTACAATTTTTGCGTAGCGTTTCTACCTGATGCCTAGACAATGCTTCTTTGATGGGAAGATGTTGATCCTTCGTAGGTACATTATGATCGGCCGTGGCAGTAGTGCGTGAGGTATTGAAAACTTGGATGCCCCTTTTTTTCAAGCCGTCAAATGCCTGTGGGCTAGTTACCTCATGTATAAAATGGCGATCGATAAACAGCGCATCGGGATAGCCCTCCGCTCGTTTCACCACGTGGCTGTCCCAAATCTTTTCAAAAATTGTTTTCGGTTTTAACTGGCTCATTTCTCTATTCAACAACTGTTAGTTTGGCGTAATGCCTTTAAAATACAATCGCCCCGTCATCATTTTCATGATTAACGGGGCGATTGATTTGATATTAAATTATCGTTACGAAGATGAGAATTTTTCTACGACTTGTAATTCAAATCAGCAGAAAAATTTGCTCGCTTACGAGTGTTAGTTGATGATTACGTCAACAGCGATTCCGATGTGATGGTGACTTTCAATGCTTTGGACATGATACAATTTTTCTCTGCGCCTTTGGTCACTTCAACAAACTTCTCCGAAGTAATACCTGGTACTTTTCCTTGGATAGAAAGATGAATGCCGGTGATATCCAATCCTTCCATAGTTAAAGTAGCTACAGTATCTAGTGAGGTTGGGGGAGTACCCGCTTGTGTAAGTACTGCGCTCACGGCCATGGTAAAGCAACCTGCATGTGCTGCGGCTAACAGTTCCTCTGGATTGGTGCCAACTCCATCTTCAAATCGGGTTTTGAAGGAATACTGCGTATTGTTTAGTACGGTGCTTTGCGATGAGACACTTCCCTTTCCCGTTTTCAAATTTCCTTCCCAGTGTGCGGATGCTGTGCGTTTCATAATCTGGTTGTTTTAGTATATCTAAATTACTTTTGGATACTTTTTTTTACCACCAAGCTAGCGGCAACTTTAACTCATTGACTGAATCGATCACCAAATCCGGTTTATAGGCATAGCGAGAGAGGGTATCCTTTTTTGTTATGCCACTTAGCACTAAAATCGTTTTGTAGCCCATTTGCACACCACCGCGAATATCCGTATCCATCGTGTCGCCAATAATAGTAGTCTCGGCTGTTTCCAATCCGAGGGCTTTGCGGGCAGAGCGCATCATTACAGGACTAGGTTTACCTACTACAAATGCTCTTACGCCCGTAGCTTCTTCAATCATCGCGCTCGTAGCAGCAATACCTAAATTGTCCCAGCCTTTTTTCTTAGGTGATGGATCGCGATTGGTGATCACGAATTTTGCTCCAGCCAAAACCATGTCAACTGCTTTCTGCACCATTTCCAACGTAAAGTTTCTACCTTCTCCCAACACGACAAAGTCCGGATCGGAATTCACCAGGGTAATACCATTTTCATGTAAGCTGGAGATCAATCCACCCTCGCCCAAAACATAGGCGGTGCCTCCGGGAATTTGACTGGCTAAAAATTTTCCAGTTGCCATCGCGCTGGTGTAAACGTGATCTTCGCTCACTTTAATTCCCAACTTCTCTAATTTGCGTACCGCATCCACTCTGGTGCGCTGGCTGTTGTTCGTCATGAACATGAATGGAATCTTTTGCTCCAGCAGTCTAGCGATAAATTTATCGGCTCCGGGTATTAAAGCAGCACCGCTATAAATTACCCCGTCCATATCAATTAATAATCCTTGTGCCATCCGATTTTAATAAACCCCAAGGTAACGATTACAGAACGTATATTAAAGTTAGGTAGATTAAGCTTTTATGATGTAACTAAAATATAGTTACATTTGTTTATGAGTAAGTTTCAAAAAGCCTTAGATAGGCTTAAAAGTAAGCCAAGAGACTTTACATGGAGAGAATTACAAGCAATCATGTCCCATTTTGGATATCAAGAATTGAGAGGCGGTGGATCAAGAAGAAAATTCATGAACCCTAAAACCAGGATTTCTGTAAGCCTGCATGAGCCTCACCCCAAGCCGATTTTAAAGATGTACGTAGTTGAATTGATCATTGAACATTTAAAAGAAGAAGGATTACTATGAAAAATGTTTTAGTACATAATGGATATACAGGCTCTGTTGAGTTCAGTGATGAAGATGAAATCTTCTTCGGAAAAATAGTTGGTATCAGAGATTTGGTAACATTTGAAGCTGACTCTGTTGCTAGATTGAAAAAAGCATTTAGAGATGCTGTGGAAGACTACATAGCTACCTGCAAGGAACTTGGAAAAGATCCAGATAAAGAATACAAAGGGAGTTTCAATGTAAGGCTTAAGCCGAAAATTCACCGACTTGCAGCTATTAAATCTGCTAGTTTAAAAATGTCTTTAAATCAGTTTGTTGAAAAGGTACTCGAAAAGGAGATTGCTGGAGATCATCAGTAGATATTAAATTCTCTGCTCAACAATCTTTCTAAACAATGCGATTTCTAATTCGTGAAAGATTCTCTTCTTGTCATTCTTAAAATGGTAGTTAGACGAAAGTTTTACAATTACCGTATTGGATTTTGGATCGATGTAAATAAACTGATCATAAATTCCTTGAGCATCAAATTCACCCTTGCTTCCCACAGGTATCCACCATTGAAAGCCATATCCATCAGCAAGTGCAGCATTGACTCTTTTTCCCGGCATCACATGAGGTGCATCGGGAGTAATGGATGCTAACACCCATTCTCTGGGAACAATTTGCCGGCCCTGCCACTTACCAGTGTCAAGAAATAGCTGTCCCAGCTTTGCGTAATCTCTCGCTGTAGCGTTCAAGCCACCCAAGGCGAACTCCATTCCTGATTTATCAACTATCCAAAATGCTTCAGCTTCGGACCCGATTTGCGACCATAGCTTTTCGTTCATATACTGAGTTATTGATTGACCTGTGGCTTTCGTCAGTATCATTCCTAGCACCTGCGTATCGATACTAACATAGTGATTATAGGTGCCAGGTTCACGTTCTCTCTTTAATGTTTTTGCAAAATCTGCCATAGGCATACCCAAAGCAAAGTACCTACCCATGACATTAATGTCAGAATTGAAATCGCCATAGTCTTCATTAAAGCCAACGCCCGATGACATTTGTAACACATCTTTGATGCGAACCTTATCGTAGCCTGTACCAGCAAACTCAGGTAAGTAATCCGTTACGGTTTCTTCAATGCTCTTAATTTTACCTTCGGAAATAGCAATACCAAACAAAGCGGAGATCACCGACTTGGACATAGACCAAGCGATGTGATGACCGTCAACTGTGAATCCGTTTCCATAATACTCATACCGAATGGTATCACGTTGAATAATTAGTAGGGCATCAGTTAATGTGAAATCTAAAAATGCTTTTGTATTAACTACGGAGTCCTTACTTTGAAAAGTTTCTGGCAACGAATAAGGGGCAGCGCTAAGAGGGAACGGATTGGAATGATCAGGCTGAGGTACAGTACTTGTCTTAAATATGAGATTGGTTCCCCTAAAATTTTCTGAGATATTACCTTTATCAAAAAAGGTAAGGACTTTGTATAGTTGATATGATTCTTGACGATAGAACAAAAGAATGATGATGGCAGCTAAGCCGACTATTGCAGCAAAACCAATGAGAATCTTTCGGAAGAGTTTCATATCAAGTAGAATTAGAACCCCAAGATATGCAATTATAAAGATATTTGGAGGTTGCCTTAACTATACCAAATACTCAAACAAATTCTCATTCTGATTGATTTCTGTGTAATTGAGTTTATACTGCACCATTCGGGCAATTAGCGACTCGTAATCTTCTTTTGATTTTAATTCGATGCCAATCAAAGCCGGCCCGGTTTCTTTGTTGTGCTTTTGAATGAATTCGAAACGAACGATGTCATCGGTTGAGCCGAGAATGTGATTGACAAATTCTTTCAATGCGCCCGGGCGCTGAGCAAAGCGCACGATAAAATAATGCTTCAAACCTTCATAGAGTAGTGATCGCTCCTTAATCTCCTGCATCCGATCGATGTCGTTATTCCCCCCGCTTAAAACGCAAACTACTTTTTTTCCTTTGATTTGATCTCCGTATTGATCCAAGGCTGCGATGGACAATGCTCCAGCCGGTTCCGCAACAATCGCGTCTTCATTATATAATTGAAGGATAGTGGAACTCACTTTTCCCTCTGGCACCAGCAGCATATCTGCCAAAGCATCTTTACAAATCTCAAAATTACGGTCACCTACTCTTTTTACCGAGGCACCATCAACAAATCGTTGAATAGAAACTAAGATTACCGGCTTGCCCGCTTTCAAGGCCTCTTTCATAGACGGTGCGCCTTGAGGCTCTACCCCAATCATTTTTATTTGAGGAGCGTAAGTCGCAAAGTAGCTTCCCATTCCCGCAGATAAACCTCCGCCACCTACCGGAACAAATACATAATCTATATTGGATTGTTCCTCTAAAATTTCTTTTGCAACCGTTCCTTGCCCTTCAATCACTTTTTCATGATCGAACGGTGGTATGAAGACACTGTTGTTTTGCTTCGTAAATTCCAAGGCGTGTGCCTGACAATCATCAAACGTATCGCCCACCAACACAATTTCAGTATTGCTACCACCAAACATTTTCACTTGGTTGATTTTTTGCTTAGGCGTGATGGCCGGCATGTAAATCACACCTTTGATGTTAAGGAGTTTACAGGAGAAGGCAACTCCTTGCGCGTGATTGCCAGCACTGGCGCAAACAACACCTCGTTGCCGCTCCGCCTCGCTCAAGCTTTGAATCAAATTATAGGCTCCCCGAATTTTATAGGAACGAACCACTTGCAAATCTTCGCGCTTCAAATACACTTCGCAGCCAAACTTCTCTGACAATTTGCGATGAAACTGTAAGGGAGTTTTGAGTACCACGTTTTTAAGAACGAGATGCGCGCGGTTGATATCGATTTGTTGTGCTTTAGTGGTTGTCATTTTTTCGTTTGGACATAAGACATAAGTAATAAGACGTAAGACATCGCTGTATTTTTTCTTACTACTTGTGTCTTACTAATTACGTCTAATTGATCATGCTCGCCTCTACTTTATTTTTCTCTGGTCGCAAGGCGCGTACTGCCGCACCCGCTTGCCACAGTTCACTTTCACGAACTTCTTTCAATTCTTCTGCGAGCTTTTCGCGATAGTCAGGTTTGCTGCACGTATCAATTGTGCGTTTTGCTTCTGCTCCACTTGCTACGCTTTCATATAATTCTTTGAAAACCGGAAGTGTTGCTGCTTTGAATTTTTTCTTCCAATCTAAAGCACCGCGTTGTGCCGTTGTTGAACAATTGGCATACATCCAGTCCATACCATTTTCGGCAACCAGCGGCATTAAACTTTGTGTCAACTCTTCTACCGTTTCATTGAATGCTTCTGAAGGTGTGTGACCCTTTGAACGCAACACTTCATATTGCGCTTCGAAGATTCCTGCAATTGCGCCCATCAGCGTGCCTCGCTCTCCAGTCAAATCTGAATACACTTCTTTCTTAAAATCAGTTTCGAAGAGATAACCGGCACCCACACCTATACCTAATGCAATTGCTTTATCAGTTGCCTTTCCGGTCGCATCTTGAAATACCGCATAGCTCGCGTTGATGCCTTTGCCTTGCAAAAATAATCTACGCACAGAAGTACCAGATCCTTTTGGTGCCGCCAAAATAACATCCACATCTGTTGGTGGAACAATACCAGTTTGCTCTTTAAACGTAATGCCAAATCCGTGAGAAAAATATAGAGTCTTACCTGTCGTTAGAAATGGCTTCAGCGTAGGCCACGCAGCAATTTGTCCTGCATCGGATAACAAAAATTGAATGATGGTGCCGCGCTCGGCTGCCTCGTTGATGTCAAATAGAGTTTCACCGGGAATCCAACCATGGCTCACGGCTTTGTCCCATGTTTTAGATCTTTTACGCTGGCCAACAATTACGTTGAACCCATTATCACGCAGGTTCAGTGCTTGGGCAGGCCCTTGAACCCCATATCCTATGATTGCAATCGTTTCATCTTTCAAAAGCGCCAATGCTTTCTCCATAGGAAATTCCTCGCGTGTCACTACTTCTTCTACTGTGCCTCCAAAATTAATCTTTGCCATTTTATTTGTTTTTAGTTGTTTATAATTCGTTGTTAATTGTTCGTTATAGTTATTCGTTGTTTGCTAATATTACGCAGAGTGCGAACAACGAACTACCATTCTCAGTCTACATCCACGATGCGTTCACTTAACTCAAAATAGACCTGACTTCCCTCTTGTGAACGCACCATCTCTACTTCAATCAATTTCTCCAGTTGAGTAGAAACCTTCTCTATCATATCGGGTGTAGTGTGTAGTAGCATAATCACGCCTCCTTTGCGAAAATCATTTTCATTTTCGTGCGCCATCAGTTTCTTAATGCGCACTCGTCTGCGGTTAAGGATATTAATGATTCTGTTCAATACAGAAAAATTGTTATCGGCCGCTACTTCTAAGGTAAAATCTTGTTTCATAGTCATACTTGTATTGAGTACCTAGATTTGAGACGTGAGACTTCTCACGGCTCATATCTCACTTCTCATGTCTTGCTCGGTACTTCCAAAATCACATCTCCCACGCCTGCTCCGGCAGGTACCATTGGAAACACATTGTCCTCTTTTCCAACTACTGCTTCTAAAAAATAAGAAGTCTTCGAATCCAGCATTTCTTGTATGGCGGCTTCCAGTTCTTCCCTTTTACTCACTTTCCTTGCAGTGATGTTGTAAGCTTCAGCGATCTTAATAAAATCCGGATTATCCATTTCTGTGAACGAATATCTTTTAGCGTGAAACAACTGTTGCCATTGGCGCACCATACCCAGAAAATTATTATTCAGCACTAAAATCTTTACAGGAATTTTATACTGCATGATCGTTCCTAATTCTTGTACGGTCATCTGATAGCCGCCATCACCAATCACGGCTACTACTTGCTTGTGTGGCATTGCTAGTTTTGCTCCCATGGCAGCCGGAAGAGCAAACCCCATCGTGCCAGCTCCACCTGATGTTACGTTAGTGCGAGGATTTTTGAATTTATAATAGCGTGATGTTACCATTTGATGTTGCCCGACATCGGTCACAACAATTGCTTCTCCGTTTGTTTTCTTTGACAGGCAATTGATCACTTCTGCCATCATCAATTCATTGCATGTCGGAGCGAACTCATTCTTGATGACTTTTTCATATTCTATTGTGTCCATTGCATGAAAAGTAGAAATCCACTCAGTGTGTTTCTTCTCTTCACATTTTTCAATCAATGCAGACAAGGCTTCTTTGGCATCGGCTAAAACAAACGCATCCGTTTTTATGATTTTATTAATCTCTGCTTTGTCAATGTCGATATGAATGATCTTCGCTTGTTTAGCGTACTTGCTCACATTGCCGGTAACACGATCATCAAAGCGCATTCCCAATCCAATCAAGACATCACATTCATTGGTATTTACATTGGGACCATAGTTGCCATGCATCCCCAAGTAGCCAACATAGTTTGGATGATCTTGCGGAAACGCACCGAGTCCTAGCAGCGTTGACGCAACGGGTATTCCGGTTTTTTCAGAAAAGGCAATCAGTTCTTTTGTTGCACCCGAAAGCAATACGCCTTGGCCGGCCAAAATATAAGGTCGCTTCGCTTTGTTGATCAACGTGGCTGCCGACTCTATCTGTGTTGATTGCAGGGCAGGTTTTGGCTTATAGGTTCTAACAAAATTACATTGCTCATATTTCTCCTCAGCAAACAGTTCGTTCTGAGCGTTCTTGGTGATGTCAACCAGCACAGGTCCTGGTCTTCCTGTTTTTGCAATGTAAAATGCTTTGGCAATCGCAGGGGCAATATCTTTTGCTTCTGTTACTTGCACATTCCATTTTGTAACTGGGATGGTTGTGTTTATAACGTCTATTTCCTGAAATGCATCTGTGCCCAAAAGGTGCGCGAAAACTTGTCCGGTAATACACACAACAGGTGTTGAGTCAATCAATGCATCTGCTAAACCCGTAATTAAATTAGTGGCACCTGGACCAGAAGTTGCAAGTGCTACACCAACTTTGCCAGACACACGCGCATATCCCTGTGCGGCATGAATAGCGCCTTGTTCGTGCCTAACTAAAATGTGATTTAACTGATCAGCATAATCATACAGTGCGTCATACACCGGCATGATTGCTCCACCTGGATAACCGAACATAACGTCTACTCCTTCCGCCACCAGACAGCGCAAAAGAATTTCAGCGCCTTTGATCTCTTTAGTAGGTTTCGCTACTTCTCTCTCCTTAGTCTTCGTCAGTAACGCATCCATCAGCAGCTGTTTTTACTTGTTTCGCATATTTATAGAGCACACCACTCGTCACGCGAAGTGCTGGAGCTTTGTGATGCGACCGTCTGATCGCAATTGTTTTGTCATCGACTAATAAATTGATTTGATGCTTTTTGATATCTATCTCAATCCAATCTCCATCTTCCACTAAACCGATCAACCCTCCATCAAAAGACTCAGGAGTAATGTGTCCAATGACAAAACCGTGCGAACCTCCCGAGAATCTTCCATCGGTAATCAAGGCAACGGATTTACCCAAACCAGAACCCATGATCAGACTTGTTGGTTTCAACATCTCAGGCATGCCCGGTGCTCCTTTTGGCCCCACATTGCGAATGACCACTACATCGCCTTCTTTTATTTTACCTGTTCTCACTCCATCCACCACATCAAACTCACCATTAAACACGCGTGCAGTGCCTTTAAATCTTTCTCCTTCCTTGCCAGTGATTTTTGCAACAGATCCTTTTTCAGCAAGATTGCCGTATAAAATTTGGATGTGACCGGTTGCTTTTAAAGGTTTTTCCAATGGAACA
>VYLJ01000333.1_pt1 | contig 15901 bp, 17 predicted proteins | sample 5114331 | NCBI WGS metagenome assembly VYLJ01 (sample SAMN12291791, study PRJNA351875) | freshwater metagenome | isolation source: freshwater lake | place: USA: Michigan, MSU2 Lake | collected 2011-08-16
CTACCCCTGGAGCAACGAGAACAGAACAGATGAGGATTACTGAAAATGGAAATGTTGGAATTGGCAAAACAAACCCAGCATACAATTTAGATGTGGCTGGTACAATAAATGCAAGTTCATTGCTAATAAACGGTATATCGGTTGTGGGTAGTTCACCTTGGAATATTTCTGGTAGTAATGTCTCCTATTCTGCAGGAAATGTAGGTATCGGAACTTCATCCCCTACTTCAAATCTTGAAATTATCGGATCTGGATCAAGTAACCCCAACTTACTAACCACAAAAAACAACTCGACTAATGCTATTTCAAATTACACTTCTGGTGATCAAGGTTTTCTGCAAGCTGGATTCCTAGGCTTTCGCTCAAGAGGAACATGGCAAAGCCCTACAACTATTGTAGCTGGAGATAGAATAGGATCATTCGGAGCAGCTGGCTATGCAAACGGTGCTTACTCTACAGGAGCAGCAATGGAAATGTATACTGGAAATAGTCTTGGAACATATTTGATTTTTGGAACCACGGCTACGCCAGGAGCAACAAGGACAGAGCGAATGAGGATTTCCGAAAGTGGGAATGTAACTGTCCAAACAGGTGATATCCTAATTAATACTATTAACTCAGGAGTAATTATGAAATCTCCTGACGGAAATTGCTGGAGGATGACTGTAAATAATGCTGGCGCTCCAGTTTTTGCTTCTATCACTTGCCCATTGTAAATACTATAGTAACTTTCAATTAAAATAAGGTGTTGTATTATTCGACACCTTATTTTTTTTGAGGCTTAGTAATTACTTGACAAAAACAGAAATGCTTAAGGCAATATGAAAAAAGTGCTCGTCATTAGCTTCAGTGATTTGACCCACGATGCACGTGTATCTAGGCAAGTGGATTTTGTCAAACAAAAGTATAAAGTGATAGTAGCTGCTTATAATGGCAAAGAGAATAACGGTTACGAACTGATTCGGATTGAAAAAACAAAATTCACTCTAACGCATAAATTAATCTCATCCTTCTTATTAATTTTTCGTTTTTATGAAAAAGCTTACTCACTCCTTTATCAATACAAACCATTAATAAAAAAGTTAAACGATTCTTTTGATGTTATTATCGCCAATGATGTAGAAAGTTTACCATTGGCTTTTGCCCTTAGACAAAAAGCCAAAATAATCTTTGATGCCCATGAATATGCGCCAAGGCATTTTGAAGATCGCCTAATCTGGCGATTTTTTTTTCAATCCTTCAATGTCTATCTCTGCAAAAAATACATTCCATTAGTTGATGTTATGACTACAGTGGGCACAGGTCTGGCTAATGAATACGAAAAAAGTTTTGGCGTAAAGTCAACTATTATCACTAATGCCACTTGGTACAAAGAGTTAAATCCAACCCCAGTTATGGCCGCCAAGATCAAACTAATCCACCACGGAGGATCTACACCTTCCAGGAAATTGGAATTGATGATTGACATGATGAGACACTTAGACAACCGGTTCACGCTCGACCTAATGCTAATCGTTCCTCAGATGGCTTCTTCCAAGACATCCAACTACATCAATCACTTGAAACAATTGGCCGAAACTGATACACGAATTCGCTTTTTGTCCCCCTTGAAAAGTGAGGAGTTAGTACAATTTCTTAACAACTATGATATAGGTGTTTTTCTTTTGCCCCCAGTTAATTTCAACTACGCGAATACACTGCCTAACAAATTATTTGATTTTATTCAAGCAAGATTGGCAATTGCGATTGGTCCTACTCCAGAAATGGCTGAGGTTGTTAATCGTTATGATATTGGTGTAGTCTCAGAAGATTTTACTCCGTTTAAATTGGCTGCAGAAATAAATTTAATGACTGAGGAAAAGATAGAAGTCTTTAAGCAAAAGTCAGGCATTGCAGCGAAGGAGCTTTGCGCAGATAAGAATGAAGTATTATTCTTAGCAATAATAGAGAAACTTTTAAAATAAAGTTTTTTACCCTTAATTACTTTGCAGAAATCAATTCGTTTGGAAAGCCCAATAATACGACCTCAGAGTGAATTAAGTTATTCTGGACGCCTGAAGTTAGCTTTCTTATCAAAAAAGTATAGTTACTAAGCAACGCTTCCAGAGCAGGTTTTACTTCAAAGAATTCCGTGGGATTGTGATAGATCGCAATAGATAGCACGGGGCGAAATTTCGGTAAAGTCTCACTGGCTCCTTTCACAAAATCCATCGCTGCACCTTCAATATCTACTTTAATAAATTTAGGCTCTATGGCATTTTGCTGTACAATCCAGTCAAGAGATTTTTTTTCAACTAGGATTTCGTCATATTTTCCAGTTCTTCTATACAAGCTTAATCCCGTAGATCCCGTATCGTACATCTTTACCGGTAATTCATTGTCTGATGATGCCACACCAATATTCAAAACTTTATATCTTTCTTCTGATATACCATTTGCTTTCATGTTGAGGTAATATTGTCCAATTGATTTCAATGAAATTTCTAATGAGAAAATCTTGCTGTATTGATACTTACTCAAAGCGATGGCCGAGTCGCCTGCGTAAGCGCCAAGGTCCATAAAATGCTGCCCCGCTATGTACTTGTGTACTTCCATTGGCAACAGGCTTAAGCCGTGATAAAAGTAAAATACTGATTCTTCAATCATTTGCTTAGACAGCTTGACAGACTTGGCTACAATCTCAATTTGTCGCTCAATAAGTTTTTTCTGTGTTTTCGTTTCTATTGGTAGTAACCCACCCACGACTGAATTATTTTTGGAAGTCCATCTCTTATTTTTTGCATCCGGGTAATATAGTAGCCTTTGTACAATTATTTGTACCAATTCAATAGACTCAAGATCAAGATCTTTCTTAAGTGCATTAATCTTGAGTGGCATATCGTTGTTGATGAAATAGCTTTTAAAACTGCCCCCAAGATTATCAGTAACATAAATTGAATAAGGACGAGTAGCTAAAATGACCTTATTAACAAAACTGACCAAATAGTTATAGACAAAAGGGTATTTCAGCTTAACGTATTCGATAATTGATCGCATCTCTACTTACTTAAAATAGTTTTGATTACCCAACATTTAAAATATCTCTTCCAGATTACATAATTCCAAAACTTGGGCATCTCAGCTAGTTTCATTTTTATTGTAAAAATATTGATTCCGAAATCAACTAGGTGCTTTGATTTAATGACCGGAAGTCCACGAAAAAAACTATTGCTTACGTTCTCCCCATGCACTAACTGAACCCAAAGTGGGTACTTTAAAACAAATCTTGCTTGTCGTTTGGTCTGGTTAAAGAATTCAAGATAAATTTCCTTAAAAACAAATAATCGAAGGCTAGACCATTGCGTATGTACTCTAGCAAATATTCCAACAAGATTGCCAGAACAGGACTCAATCAAACTAATGAATGGCGACATTGGATAAAAGTAGTGAGCCAGCACTTTCCTTTGAGTATCCATGACATAGCCGGATGAAAGCGCTACGAGAAATTTATCTTTTGGTATAAAATTTTGCTGAATAATTTCCATGGCGATGCTGTGAAGCAAATCGTCATTGTCCAATCGGGTGGTAATTATCCACTGTTCGTCTGGCCTGATCCTACGTTTTACTTCTTTAAAATAATTTTCAAAAAAATCTTCACTTCCATCGCAATAGCAGATTTTAATAAAGCTGTATTCTTCAAGCTCCTTGATAAACGGTTTGAACTCACTAGGTGTGGATAAATCAAAATAGATGAGCCAAGAGAAATTCTTTTTAGTTTGGTTTAGTATAGAGGGAAGGCAATAGGTTTTAAATAGGCTGATTCTATTACGCGTCCAACTAACCCATTCGTCATTTACAGCAGGAGATTTTGGGAAGTTACGAAGATTAAACTGGGTAAGTAGGAAATGTGAAAAATTCATTGAACGGTGTTAGGTTAGACTTATGTTTACACTTTTCCCCTATCGATTCAGTTTAAAACTAGGCAACCTAAAAAATTGCAATATCGAATTTAAAAAATACAAAAATTTGATAGCTAGGTTTTTTGTTGTACTTAACTTATCATCTTCAAACACAGGCTTTCCTGTTTTTGAAGCTATCGGTGGATTTAACCTTGGTCTTTTTTCAATCACTACAACATTATCGTAATAATGAAGTGAGTCCATTGACTTGGTGAATAAGTCTGGCTGAAACCAACGTTGCTCAGAATGAAATGCATTCAGCCTATCAATTAAACTTTTTGAGAACTCTATAAAACTGCCCATCCTTTTATACCCCCCACCATAACCCAATTTATAAGAAGTGGCTACATCTTCACAGACATATACCCCATCTGGCTTAATCTTGCTAAACAGTTCTTCAAAAGTAAAAATCTGTTGTTTCATCTTGTGCCCACCATCATCAATCAAAATATCAATAGCAGGAAGTTCATTCTTCAACCTTTTCAAAAAATCCCGATCAGATTGAGAGCCAACAATGATTTCAATGTTTTCCTCTTTCAAATCGGCCACGCGAGGGTTAATATCGACTCCGTAAATCTTTGCGTTTGGACCAAAATATTTTCTCCACATTTGTAGGCTGCCCCCTTGAAAAACCCCAACTTCTACTACTACAATCTCTTTTCCCCTAAATCGCTTGAAATGCCGATCATAAATTTCAAAATAATGATGCCACTTAAATATCTGCCTTCCAGAATTGCCATAAAAATACTCTTCTAATTCATTCATTATCCTTCATTTAAAATTCTTAATAAATTGAAAAACCTTTATCTCATTCCTAAAAACCCATGCCAATATCCCGCCAGTCACCAGAATGTAAAATCCATGTACCCAATACGGATAGGCAACACCCAGCAAAGGCTCCGCAACCATTATGAGTATTGCCAATGAAAGCGGAGCAACGATCATTTTAGCGATGTTGATTTTATACGTGAACTTTCTTCTAACTCCAAAATACAATATCACAATCTCGCCAACATAACTGATCCAGGTAGAAGCAATTGCTCCATACGCGCCAAACCTCCTGATGAGAATAAACATGGCCCCAACTTTAATTAGCAAAATGACTAAATAATAAATTGGCAATGGGCGTGAGTATTTAAGTGCCGCATACGGAAAGGCAACAAATAATCTCATCGATCGAAAAAGATAAATGACGGCTGCAAAAGGCAATATTGGGATCGCTTGTTGATACCCAGGTTTTGTAAACACAAATTCAATAACCATTGGAAAAACAAAGATACTGGCACTTACTAACAACATTGCAACTGCCGTGAGACCGTGATAATATCGGTTTGTTTCAATGGTGTTGTGTTTCTCTTTTTGTAAGGCAACCACTCCCAATACCTTTGGATAGAAAGATGAATTCAAACCTGTTAATACAAACTCGATAGCCAGCATGCACTTCAATGCCAAATCGTAAACACCCAAAGACCCAATTGAAATAAATAGCAGCAGAAAAAAACGATCATAATAGTTGATAAACCATTGCTGCAATTGATAAACCACGGATGTGTTATTAAACGAAAACGTAGTTTTAAGCAATCGCCAATTGAAATAAAAACCAAACTGGCTAAAAATAAAACTCAGCACCCATGCCGCAGATATCAGCGTAGCAATTAACTTTCCACCAATGGGTCCCCACAAACTTTCCGGGAAAAGGAAAAGACCCGCAATAGTCAATCCAGCAATCAAAGAAAATGAAAGCACATTCGACCAAAGGAATAGAACCGGCTTCTGCTGTGTTTGCAAGAGACTATTGTTCACTTTTAATAAAGCCTGAAAGATACCAGTGGCCACAGACAGCAATCCAAACGGATAAAACACAATCTCTTCTTCCTTAAAAAGTGAACTAAAAATCCAATTGCCCAGAAAGGCTAATGATAGTCCTGATACAAAGCTGAGTAATAAAATAAAAATAAACGCAGAACTGATAAACGCGGAAAGCTTTTGGGGATCTTGTTTGTAATCGTGGTAGTTGATGTACAGTGAACTATCAAAACTATACGTGACAAAAATCTGAACTAAGAGTGAAACACTAAAATAAATAGAGAGTGTTCCGAAAATCTCTACCGGTAATTTGCTATAAAACGGCAATAAAATAATCGCACTGGCCATGGGCAACGCTCCCGCCAGTGTGTAGATAAATGAACTTTTAATAAAATGTTTACTGATCAAAGGAAATCAAATTTCAGGCCCTAAGATACGAATGAGTTGTTGGGTTAGTTGCTTTCGCGAATAAACCATGTTGGCAGCATTTGGTGTCAAATCCCCCTTTGTCCATTGTAGGTAAAACTCCTGAATCGCCTCCTTGATTCCCACTTCATTACTTCGGTCGAAAATCTTACCACCACCTGATTGGGAAAGAACCATTCCTGCATCTCCATCGACTGGTCCAATGCCCAAAATAGGATTACCTGATGCGAGGTATTCGAAAAATTTACCGGGCAGGTTACCTGGCGCAATGCAGGTGTGGGCAAGCACCAAAAGCTGTAGATCCGTTTCACCATAAAGTTTCAGCAATTGAGCATGCGGTACCTGATCGACAAAGCGAACGACTGTTTTCAAAATTATATCTCCCGATATGTAGGTCTTAAATGCCGAATTGACGTTTCCGATAAATTCAACAATCACGTTTTGTCGAAACAATTCATCTTTCAGACAAAGCGCTTTAATTGCTTCCATGACTGGCTTGGGATCGCGAAGTTCATCCACCACGCCAATATGGCGCATAGTAAACTTATTCGTCTTTTGATGCACAATACCTCTGAAGTCATCTTCATCAAAACCATTGGTAATTAAATCCACCTGTCGACCACTCAGCGCTTCCAATCTTTTCACATGATAGGGAGCAATAGTGATAATCCGATCCGCCATCGTCAAAACTTTTTTCTCCAAATTTTTGTGACGACTTCTTGCAAGACGGGTAAGTGAAAGTGTGTCCAGTAAGTCCCATTCACTCCATGGATCACGAAAGTCAGCAAACCACTTTAAAGATGGATTTTTCTCTTTTAGTTTTAACCCGATCAAATGAATGCTGTGTGGTGGCCCTGTTGTGATTATTCGATCAATTTTATTTGACTTAATAAAATCATCCAAAAAAGCCACCGAAGGTTTGACCCAAAATATACGAGCATCGGGTATAAAAAAATTACCCCGAATAAACGAGCTGATTTTCTGAAACAAGGACTTCTTTCCGGTGGAAATAAAGTCACTCTGTTTAACTGATTTTTTTCCAACTATTTTCGAAATCTTAAAAAACAAATCATAGGGTTCCCAAATAGGAAGTTTAATCACCTCCACCGAATCGGGCACGTCTTTTAGCAATGAGTTATCCTGAATTGTAAAGGAGGGGTTTTCCGGAGTAAATACAATTGGCTCCCAACCCATTTGGCTTAAGTACTTCACAAATTTTAGCCAACGTTGCACACCACTTCCCCCACTAGGAGGCCAATAATAGGTGATGATCAATACTTTATTCAAAATTCAAGATTCAAGGTTCACAAACTACTTCTCGTTCTGTTTAACCTCACCAAACAACGAAAGTTGACTATCAATGTCTTGTTGCTGAACTTTTGAGCGAGATGGTTTTATCGGATTTTCCGACAGGTAGGCTGTGTTGCTGAATTCATTGATGATTTCCTGACGCTCTTCCGATTTCGCTACAAAGGTTTCAATATCGGCAATGGCCAATTCAATTTCATTGGGTGCATCCGGAATCTCATTTTCTGCTTTGTAAATACGCGCTTCAATGATTTGATTATGCCAAACTTCGAGGAGCTCTAGCGAGGCGGTATTTCTAGTTTTTTCAGCAATCTCAGATTGTATATGTACCAATTCAAGTTTCTTTGCCAGTTCCTTATCAGGCAAAGTAGCCATCATGGCCACATATCTCTCGTGGTTGTCAATACAATCTCTTATGCGAATAGCCAGACTCATTTATTTTGCGCTTGTTGTTCTTCAATTATTTTTATATCTGCCTCGCTTAGATAATACAAGTAAAAAAAGTGATCAAATATACAAGATTGATAAACCCAAAATAGGCATGAGGTCTAACTATTATCTACTTCTTTGGTCACCTCTTTCAGCACCTCGTCCGGTCTCGTCCATTTTATCTCTTGATCCTTTTTAAACCAGGTCATTTGCCGTTTGGCATAGTGCCTGGAATTCCTTTTCAGCAATCGAATTGCCTCTTCGCGGTCATATTTTTTCTCCAGGTGACCAAAAATCTCCTGGTAGCCAACTGTTTGCAAGGCATTTAGATGTCGTTGAGGATAGAATCTGGTTGCCTCCTCGAACAAACCTCTTTCAATCATCTGATCCATTCGTAAATCTATCCGTTGATACAATTCTTCCCGAGGAAGTTCCAGTCCGATTTTAGTCACTTGAAATGGCAACTCAATCTTCTTCTTCTTCCGCAAGTCGTGCATTGGTTGTCCGGAAGTCAAATTCAGTTCCAACGCCCGCATCAAGCGCTGTGGATTTTGTACATCGACCAACGCAAAATAGTCTGGGTCTATTTTTTGCACTTCACCCTGCAGCCAAGTCAATCCCTTTTGGGTATATTTCTCAATGATCTCCTTCCTCAAACCTTCATGTATTTCTGGCATTTCATCAAACCCTTCCAACAATGCCTTGATATACAACCCAGATCCCCCGCACAAAATCAAGACGTCCTTTTCCTCAAATAATTCGTTGATCCGCTCCATTGCGTCTCGTCCAAATTGCCCGGCACTGTAGTTTTCCTCAATTGACTTAAAGTTGACAAAGTGATGCTTTATCCTTGATAGTTCATCAGCAGTAGGCTTTGCTGTGCCTGTTTCCATCTCCCTGTAAATCTGCCTTGAATCAGCCGAAATGATCTCGGTATTCCAGCGCTCTGCTAAACTGATGGCCGCGGCCGTCTTGCCTATTGCTGTTGGACCAACCAAAACCACCAGTTTCTTATCTTTCCATGCCGCATTTCCCATTACCAAATCTTCAAATTACTACCTATCTTGCAACCAAAATTCGCCACTACGAATGATTAAATATACAAACCAATTTTTGACCAAGCTCGAAGACCTGATCGCTGAGTCGGACTACATCATGCGATACGAAAAAGGTAACTTCAAATCAGGTTATTGCCTCCTAAAAGAGCAGAAGATTATGATTGTGAACAAGTTCTTTGCCATGGAAGGAAAAATCAACGCATTACTCGACATTTTAAAGAATGTAGAGCTAGACACCTCCAAGTTCAGTGAAAAGAATTTGAAATTGTATGAAGAGTTAACTCGTGCTGAAGTTAAAATCTAGATCAATGGTAAGTCTGCAGCAAAGGCCACCCCGCACTACCATGGAAGTATTTAAAATGCTTCCCGAGGGTACTCGCTGTGAATTAATTGAAGGAATAATCTATATGTCACCAGCGCCAACCATCAACCATCAAGACGCTGTTCTTTCTTTAGGCAGCGAAGTCTTACAATTCGCTAAGAAGAAGAATTTAGGTAAAATCTTTATATCGCCTGTTGATGTCTACCTTGACAGCCATAAAAATGCTTTTCAACCTGATCTGGTTTTTATCAGCAATAACAGGCTTAACATCATAAAAGAAGATGGTATTTATGGTGCGCCTGATCTAGTGATTGAAGTTCTTTCACCTGGCACAAAGAGCTTTGATCTTACGAAAAAGAAAAAAATCTACGAAAAATCGGGTGTGAAAGAATATTGGGTGGTGGACCCGCAAACCCGAAACGCGATTGGTTTTAAATTGTCAGAAAAGAAGTTTGTGGAGTTCAAAAAAGAAAAAGGTAAGATTACATCCACCCTTCTCTGCCACACATTCAAATTTTAATCAATCTCTTTGAAAATCACCTTCCTCGGTTCTGGTACTTCACAAGGTGTGCCGGTGATTGGCTGTCAATGTGAGGTTTGCCAATCTATGGACTACCGCGACAAGCGACTTAGGGTATCCATTCATATTGAGATAGGCCCACATAGTTTCGTAATTGACACAGGTCCCGATTTCCGACAACAAATGCTTCGAGAGGGCATTAAGCAACTAGACGCAGTCATCCTCACACACAGTCATAAGGATCACATTGCCGGATTAGACGATGTGAGGGCCTTCAATTACCTGCAACAAAAAGACATGCCGGTGTATGGCATGAAGCAAACCCTTGCGCAGGTGCAAACTGAATTTTACTATGCTTTCGAGACAGTGAAATATCCGGGTACGCCTCAAATCATGCTGCATGAAATTGACGATCGTCCGTTCGAAATCAACGGAATTACCTTTACTCCGCTTCCTGTCTTCCATTTGAGAATGCCCGTGTTCGGTTTTCGAATCGGCAACTTCAGTTACATCACTGATGCCAATCAAATTCCAGCATCCACCTACGAAAGATTAAAAGGAACTGAGGTACTTATTCTTAACGCCCTTCAAAAAGAAAATCATCCCTCCCATTTTACACTATCCGAATCAATCGAAGTGGCGAAAACAATTGGCGCTCGGCAGACGTACTTTACGCATATGAGTCACAAATTGGGTTTACATAAGTTGATAGAAAAAGAACTACCCGAATCGATTGCTTTGGGCTACGATGGACTTTCTTTCACCGTTTAGTTTTGCATAATAATTTCTATTTTCTAAGACAGTTAAGCCAAGCGCTAGACCAAAAGCTGAAGGGGTTTACGTTAGTTTCTTGTTTTAGTCAAAACAAAGAGGAACTAATTCTCGAGTTCAACAATTCAACAGAATCCTTCTTTTTCAAAGCAAGTCTTCAACCGGCCTTTTGTTGTTTATCTTTTCCTTCATCATTCAATCGGGCCAAGAAAAACAGTATTGATTTGTTTCCAGAAGCCATACTAAAAAAGGTAGAGTCCATCGGGCAATTTGAAAACGAAAGATCATTTTCGATTGAATTAGAGCAAAACGTTTTGCTACTGTTCAAAATGCACGGAAGCCAATCCAATGTTATCCTATTTCAAAATAAAAAGGCGCACGAGATATTTCGAAATCAGTTCCGAAACGATTTTGACATCTCTTTGCCAGGACTGGACAAGACTGTCAATTGGAGCAAAGAGCACTTCGTTAAGCACCTGTATGAATTACAAAAGACCTATTTCACATTCGGAAAATCAGTAATCCAATACCTGGAGGAAAAACTGAAAGCATTTTTGACAGATGACGAAAAATGGTCATTCTTTCAAAAGACAAAGACCTTACTGGAGGTGCCGCGATACTATATCATAAAAAGGCACAGCAAACTTTCTCTGTCGCTCATCCCAATGGACGAAATTGTTTCCGAATTTGAAAACCCTATTTCTGCGATCAACGATTTCTATTACCGATATACCATTTCAACTTCGTTTGAAACCGAAAAATCAAAGGCGTTAAAGGCACTAAAAGGCAATAACAATTACATTGCAAAGAATGTCCAAAAAGTAAACGACCTGATTAACGACACCCACTATCAATTTTGGGGAGATCTTCTAATGGCCCACATGCACGAAATCAAACCAGGTGTAGAAACGATCGAGCTGGTCAATTTTTATACTAATCAACCTGAAAAAATAAAACTTAAACGAGATCTCAACCCTCAACGGAATGCAGAGGTGTTTTATCGAAAAGCAAAAAATCAACAAATAGAAATTGCCAAGTTGAATGAGTCCATCCTATCAAAAAAAAAGGCAAACGAAAAAATAGAACAATCTATCGAAACTCTGGAGAAGTCAGATGACCTAAAGACCGTACGGCAATTTGGGAAGGAAGAGACTTCTTTAAACAAAAAGAGCAGATCAGAACCTCTTCCCTATCATACATTCGAATACAAAGGCTTCCAGATTTGGGTGGGAAAGAATGCAGAGGCCAATGATCAACTTACTCTAAAGCATTCTTACAAAGAAGATCTTTGGCTGCACGCAAAAGATGTAGCGGGTTCGCATGTAATCATAAAGCATCAATCAGGAAAAAATTTCCCGAAAGATGTGATCGAACGGGCGGCAGAACTGGCAGCCTACAACTCCAAACGAAAAACAGACAGCCTTTGCCCGGTGGCATACACACCTAAAAAATATGTGCGCAAACGCAAGGGCGACCCAGCCGGAATGGTAGTTGTTGAAAAGGAAACCGTTCTGCTGGTGAACCCAAGCTTGGCTTGATTCAATCCAGATTTTGCTGGGGTCTGCAACGATCTTCTCCCACTTCGTTAACTCATTGACCCTTTTCTCATAAAGTAGATAGTTATGTTTGGCTCACCCACTACTTCCATTTGATCGTAGAGTTCAAATCCTTTATGCTGATACAAGGCAACATTACTTTCGGTGGCTGTTTCCAAGTAGGTATCTATGCCATTTTTAGCGGCATCCCTTAGCATGTAATTCATCAAATGAGATCCCAATCCTTTTCCTTGGCTTTGGTTGGACGTGCCCAACATCCATAGATAGTAAATTGATTTATCTTTAGGGTATCGGCTATGCACACTCTTTTCATAGCGGTTAATGTCCATGACTCTTTTGTATCCATAAATCCACAAAAATTTAAGGTACTCCAGCGTTAGACTAATCGAAAATTTGGTGGCTGTATCATTTCTCCAAACTGCAACGGCCTGAGAATCGTTGGTGATAAACACCTCTCCGTTGGGTAAGCGTTTTTCAAAAACAAACGACATTAAAGCTTCTACTCTCTGCTTTTTATTATTATGTGTTCCGGCAAACCAATTAATATGTGGCTCGTTCCAGAACGCTTGAGTGAGTATGCCTACAATAGCTTGTTTATCTTTTCTTGTTGCCTTCCTAACATTCTCCATTTCATATTTTTTTAATGTTTAAAAAAACCATTTTTCAAATCACGTTTGCGCCATTCACTGAAGCAGGAGTAGTAAGCCTTACCCATGCTTAATCCATTTCCGAATGGCTTCAGATTTCCACATCCACAACCCACTAACCGCAACCAACGGGATGACTATAAACTTTACAGCCGCTTGAAAGCTACTATCCAAGCCGAGCGGAGAATAGAAATAGAGACCAATCATAGTGCCTGACATGATATGAACTATGCGAGTCAGCATTCTTTGCGAGGACGTTTTCATTTTGTGTGTTTGTTTATTTCGACACAAATGTGCACGTCAGAAAAGGCAGAATAAATGACCTATGTTAAGAAGTTGTTATAACGCTTTGCCAATCCTCGATTTAATCCTGCTTAGGCTTTCTGGTTTAACCCCTAAATAGGAAGCAATTTGATATTGAGGTACGCGCATGAAAATTGCTGGGAAATTCTTCATCATCCAGCGGAAACGCGTTTCCAGATCTCCTGTGTGGAGTAATTGCATGCGCTCTTCCACCAAGAGGAAGGCATACTCAGCAGCTATACGTCCATATCGTTCAAATATGGGGTGCTTTTCGCCAAGTATTAAAAGATCCTCACGATTAATTTGTAGAGCCACTACATCCTCCAAACATTCCAGGTTAAAACTAGATGGTTTACCACTATAGAAGGATGCAAAATCAGACGCAAAAGAGTTTTCAAAAAAGAAGAAGTCAGATATATTCTCTCCGTACTTATAAAAAAAACTGCGCAAAGCCCCGTTTTTTATGTAGTACATATTGGACGCTACTTGCCCTTCCTTGATAATCACACTCCCTTTTTCGAAGGACACTTCTTTCATGATAGATTGAAAGAGCAAAATCTCATCTTGATTTAATTGTGAAAAGATATCGTCTAAGTTCATTCTTTAAAATTTTCTGGCTACTGTTATTTGCCTTCAATCGATACCAATAATTGCCGATCAAGGATCGCTGAAAAAAGATATGAAAATCGGTATTAAAGCTGACTATCGAAGGTTGCTTAAAAAAAATAAAATTACAAATTTCGGTTGAACCTCGCCATTTAAAAATGATTTGCATCCACCTGTCGTAAATCATAAGTCCCTTCATTACTTATTTTTTGGTTTTGCGAGTCTGGATTTATTCTTTACGTTGAACCATATCTTTTTTAAAGATGTTTTTCGCAAGAGCGATGTCCCTCGAAAGAGCAAAGCCAACCAAACCTGCTATTGAAAAATCGGTGGCGTAGAATCATGCGTTTGTCGGCTAAACGTTTCTTCCGTCAGGGAAAACAACTACCTAAAAAAAATGCGGCCGTAACAAAATAGCGGGCTGCAGCAGCTACTGCACTTCAAGCACTTTAATCATATTTGTTCTACCTTTCTTCCCCCTAGCTGGCGCGCGCTCGTAACGCGTGCCCACCTACTCTATTTTATTCAACTCCAAATACCCTTTTTTGTTAGGATAATAATCCCTTACCGAACTGTACCGATATTCCCAGGGCTCATCCACGATCTCGTCCATCACTGGATTGTCGTGAAGGTAATCCAATTTTTGCCACGTAAACTTTGCCGAGGTGAGCAGCTCAGAGTGGTTGTCATCTTGCCAAACTTTGTAATTCTTTACCCTTCGCAAATGATCGGCCACTCCGCTCAAATACATCCCCTGCGGGTCATGGAACTTGTACTTCTGTGACATGGCCTAAAGTTATTGAAATGCGTGGACAGGTTACAAATAACAAATAAAATTAGGAGCGGCACGCGTTGCAAACGCACGCCAGTAAGGGTGGCCGACATTCTGATTGCTTGTATCGACAATCTCAATGGTTTTTCCGAGGCTATCGAAAGCGTTTTCCCCAAAGTAGAAGTGCAGAGCTGTATGGTTCACCAGATCCGTAATAGCCTCAAGTACGTAGCTAGTAAAGATCAGAAACCGTTCATGGCTGACCTTAAGGAGGTATATCGCGCAGCCACCAAGGATTTGGCAGAGCAACAATTGGATGCGTTGGATAAAAAGTGGGGGAAAAAATATCCATTGGTCATCAATTCATGGCGTAACAACTGGCCCAAGCTGAGTACCTACTTTAAATACGACCCAGCCATCCGTAAGATGATTTACACGACTAATACCATTGAAGGCTTTCATCGTCAGGTGCGCAAGGTAACAAAGACCAAGGGGGCATTTCCATCAGACATGGCACTATTGAAATTGATCTACCTAGCCTATTGCAACATCCAAAAAAAATGGACGGCACCACTCCAAAACTGGGCGATGACGGTATCCCAACTTTCCATTTGGTTTGAGGGTAGAATCAAACTAAGCTTGTAAATGCTTTTGATGTCGAAATGATGGACAACTCCCAACTAAATTTTATAACATTGCAGCGATGGGAACCGTTAGGAGATGACCACAGTCCAACATCAGTTATTATTACAACAATTATTAACTGACACAGTTTATTTTACAGACTCAAAACAGAAAGAAATCACGGTCTATGACACCAAAATTATTGGCAAGAAATCGTTGTATCCTGTTATTCTGCCAGGGATAACAACCACCTAATTTAAACTGGGGCCGTAACAAAATAGTGGCGCAACCACTATTGCACTTCGTGCACTTTAATCATATTTGTTCTACCTCTCTCTTGAATTGGCATGCTGGCCAAAATAATAAAAGTATCACCTTTTTTTACGTGACCATCACGTTTCAAAATTTCCTCCACATCCGCAATGGTCGCGTCCGTAGAAGCTGCTTTGTCGTAATGATAAGAGCGGGTACCCCAAACCAAGTTCATGGTGTTAATAATCGCATGGTTACTTGTGAAGGCAAATATATTGGCATCAGGTCTGTGTGAAGAGGCTTTATAGGCACTGTAACCCAATTGAGTCATTCCAACAATAGCCTTCGCGTTCACATCTTTCGCCAATTTGCAAGCTGTCAAAATTAAGCTATCGGCAAAATAGGTAGAAGTTGCAGGATCGGGCTCTCTAAATTTAAAAAATATCTTTCCTTGTTTTTCAACCGACCCGATGGTTCGAACCATACTTCTAATTACCTCGATGGGATATTTTCCTGCAGCTGTTTCAGCCGATAGCATCAGCGCATCGGCACCATCCATCACT
>VYLJ01000182.1_pt1 | contig 15737 bp, 9 predicted proteins | sample 5114331 | NCBI WGS metagenome assembly VYLJ01 (sample SAMN12291791, study PRJNA351875) | freshwater metagenome | isolation source: freshwater lake | place: USA: Michigan, MSU2 Lake | collected 2011-08-16
TTCGGGCCTGGCGAGCAAGCGATCATGCGCCCATTCTAGGGCTTCGCCGTCGATATTTTCTTTCAGTAGGCCTTCTCTCATCATCAGGCCCAGATTGCGCCGCGCGCGCCGCCACGGCGCATCTGCACTCTTGTAGATTATGTGGCGCAGATCATTCAGGCGACCGGGATTGGCGGGCTTACCCGCTTTCATCCAATTGTCGCGCGATTGTCCGCCCTTCCAAGCCTTGGTGGTAAAGCCCAAAATTTCGGTTTTTACGCCACAGCGCTCGAGTGTGCGGGCCAGAATATCGGCGCAGATGGCGGCGATCATAATCGGTCTGCCGCGCATGGAGCCCGAATTATCCAAGAGTAGCGTCACTACCGTGTCGCGGAAATTGGTGTCATCTTCCATCTTGAAGGTGAGGGGGGCCAAAGGCTCTGTCACTACGCGGGACAGACGGGCCACGTCCAACACGCCTTCTTCTAAATCAAATTGCCAGCTACGGTTTTGCTGCGCCATCAGGCGGCGCTGCAGGCGATTGGCGAGACGTCCTACGACGCCTTGCAATTGGGTCAGCTGGGCGTCGAGATAGCTGCGTAGACGGGCCAATTCTTCCCCGTCGCACAATTCCTCGGCACCAACGGTTTCATCAAAGCTTTTGGTATAGACTTTGTAGACAAAACCATCGCCGTCGCCGGGCTTAAAGTTTGGTCGAACCGGTGTCGTGCCTTCATCGACTTCGCTGTCATCATCATCGGGCGAGTCGCTATCATCAGCCTCGACGCGCACTTGCACATCTTCCTGCTCGCTGCCTTGAGACTCACCGCGCTGGGTATCTTCTTGCTGCTCGCCGCCTTCTTCCTGCTGATCCTCATTTTGGCTAGGATCGGGCGGGGGTTGGTCGGCACCGTCAGGCTCCTCGCCATCCTCATCGGATGGATCAGGCTCTGCGCCCAATTCATCGCCCAGATCTAGGTCGCGGATAAGATCGCGGGTGACTTCGGCAAAGGCCTTTTGGTCTGACAGGCGCTCAATCAGGCGGTCAATTGTCTCGCCCGCCTTCGCTTGCACTTCATCGCGCCAAAGATCGGCAATGCCGCGCCCAGATTCAGGTGGCGCAAGCCCTGTTAGTCGCTCGCGCAGCAATAGGCCTAAGGCATCGGCCAAGGGGGCCGTCTGGCGGTCCATCATGCGGGCATAGCCCTTTTTCTCGCAAGTCTCGACCAAAGCCGCCGTAAGGTTTTGAGCAACACCCGGCATGGCCAAAGCGCCAATCGCCTCAATGCGGGCTTTCTCAGCCACTTCATAGAGCGCCCGAGCGCGCGGGCCTTCTGGCATGGCGGCATTATGGGCGGCTAAATCATGGTGGGCGAGGCGTAGGGCAGCCGCATCAGCATGGCCACGCAACCGCGAGACTTCTTGCTCGCCCAAGGCACGCGCCGGATGGGGCAAGCCAATGCGATTGCCCGATACGCTCGGCCCATCGGCAGAGAAGCTCACCTCCACCTCCTCGGTCCGCGACAGGGCGCGCGCCGTATGCGTAATCACACGTTTAAAAACGTCTTGAGGGGTTTCTTTGCTCGCCATTATTAGACTGACATAAGCCGGAGCCGTGTGCCTGTCACGTCTCTGTGTGCGTTGATTTCAGTGGCGGGCAAATTTGACTCTCATATTGCATTATATTTGCCACCAAATGGGTTTGTGAGCTTCACGCAGGACTTTTTGAGCCTCGCATTTATGATGATCGTGCTGATTGTTTATGCAGCCATTTTTTGCTAGCCTCATCGCCGGGATGGTTTAGCCTTGAGGCAAAGCAAGCTTACTTTGTTTCGCCTGAGCCTTGTATTGAATCTACTCAGAAAGCTTTTGCTACCTTCATTGAAACAGACAAGCCCTTCACGGCGGGTTTTAAAGTAAAAGGCGAAAGCTTCGAGGCAGGGTCAAACATTTATAGTAAACTTATGTTCGATAGAGGCGGAATAAGTGGAAATTGAGCTTTTTGCAATTGGTCATCAGCCTTGCCCTGGGGGAATTCCCGATGGAATCTCATTGATTGGTACTGCAGGCTTCCATGGGGACTATGTGGATAATGTCTGCGACAACATCGCACATAAGAATGCTCGCTGGTGCGAGTTGACTGCGATTTATTGGCTATTGAAAAATTACACATTTAGGGGGAAGTCGATAGGCATTTGCCATTATCGTCGGTTTTTCGCTAACTACTCAACTGTGGAGCGATTATCTCGGCAAAGGGGGTTGCCTTTCTACACGATTGAGCAAAGTGAGTTCGAACTTTTGCGTGGTCAACTTTCCATAGAACAAATCCAAAGAATGAAGCATCAACTTCGCGCTGACATTATCGCTCCTGAACCGCATATTTCACAACGCTCTGTTCTGAAAGATTTTCAACTCTACCATGCTTCGACGGTTCTTGACTTGTTAATGGCGTTTGAGACTGCTGTCAGGAAGGGCTATTTTGATGCTGAATTTGCTAGTTGGTTTCTTTCGAGCCACGAACTCCACCCATGCAACATGTCCATTCTGCCGACTGAATTTTTCGTAGAAACCTGGACTAAGATTTTTGATATTCTATTTGCAATCGAACCAAACGTCTCTGAAAAAGAGACCTCTTACCAGAATCGAACCTTCGGATTTTTATCCGAAAGGCTGTTTTCGGCACTTCTTTTTTGGGCTTTGTATCGTACGAACACAAGTCTTGTAATGAGATTGTCTCCAGTGGTTGTGATCTCTGGGTAAAAGGATATTACTGTTTGGATGTTACCAAATTTAATAGAATTATCAGGTGCTTAATTTTTGAATATTTATTCCCAAAATACTAGCTAAATTTCTTTTCATAGTGACATGATCCCCTTGATTCATGCGCTAAACATGAGAATTATTTTATCTGATAATGCCATGTTTGGGTTTTGGCCAAGGCGCTAGAAGCGTAGCTTCTATATCGTATCAACGTACCGCGTGCTGCGGGCCCAAGCCAGCCGGTTCCGCCGCGAGGTGGTATCTTGTTGAAGTCGTGTCGCCATAGACTGGCTGCCCGTTTTGAGTGAGCCTGAACCCTTCTTGGTTTATCAACTCGCCACACAGCTTGCCTTTAAAAAAGCTCTCGGCAGAGCCATTATGCTGAGGCATGCTTGGGGCGATATTATCCAAGCTTACGCATTTGTTTGACCTACCCCCCAGTTTTTGGACCGTTTTTGATGGAATCTTCCTTCAATTCACGGACTAAAAAGCACTCAGGTCAACCTTCGTTCATTTAACCAGTGCTTTGCTCCAGCTAGCGACTGATTGATAACTTGATGCATATCAAGATACTGGTAAGTGCCGCATCGCCCAATAAATGAAACTTTGAAATTGCGACGGCTTAGTTCCTTATAACTGGCATATAGCTTTTCATATCGACCATCAGCTGTTTTGACGGGGTAGTAGCGCTCTAACTCGTTATCCTTATAATCACAAGGCTCCTCTGAGGTGTATGTGTATTGTCCCGTGTCTCGGATCAAGTGCCCTGGCAAAAGGTGCCAACAAGTCTCTCTTGTGATCAAACCCTCATCTGTAAAATTGGTTGTAGCCCAATCCTGATGCAGCTTTTGATTGCTGGTCCTGTGGTGGAATTTTATCGATCTATATGGCAGTTCCCCCAGAGAGAAATCGTAATAATCGTCAATCGGCATTGAGTTAAAGCAAAAGTCAAAGTCCTTCTCCATTTTATGATCAAACTTAGTATTCAGGATAACATCGATATTCTGGTGATCAAAAATTTTCTCGAATACAGCAGCATAACCGTCCTTTGGCATTGTTTGGTAGATCTCGTTGGGAAAGTAGCGATCTTCGAAATCAAAGCGGATAGGAATTCGTTTGACAACACTGACATCCATATCTTCCAAGTCCATATCCCACATTTTTTTAGTGTAGCGGCGAAAAAACAAGTCGGTAAGTTCCCTGCCGATCGTAGAATAAAGAAACTCTCCTGCATTCGAAGGTTTTGCGTTAGGTATAGCTACTTGCCTCAAAATTGACTTAGCTGTTTCGGAGTTATCAATTTCTAATCCAAGTACAGCCGAAAGGGTTTCCAGATTGATAGGCATTGGCACAAATCGACCGTCATCGAGGCGCGCCCTTACTCTATGCTCGTAAGGGACCCAATCAGTGAACTGCGATAACCACTTAACTACTTGGGAATTTGATGTATGAAACAAATGTGGCCCATAACGATGACGACGTATCCCATGTTCATCTTCGTAATCAAACGCATTTCCAGCGATATGCGCACGAACATCGATAACCTGAATTTTGTATCCATTTTCCGCCAAAACTCGCGCGTAACAAGCTCCTGCAAATCCAGCACCTACAACTAGTATGCGACCCTTCATATTTATCCACCCATAAATTTTTTCGCTATTAAGATTGAATAAGGCAGAAATTTCTCTGTTGAGTCAACGCAGTTTTTTCATGGTTATCAAGTTTTATGAAATCACTCGGCTGAAAATTGTCGCAATAACAGTGGCTTTCCTCCGCAAACTCAGATCATGGTAGGTTGGTGTCCCGAGTAAGATTTTTAGGCTGAGATCGCTGACAGATCCTCAATGAGATATTTGTTTTGTTGCCGATGGAGCCGTTTGGCCGGACGTCGTTGTAGTATCTGCGATAACTCTCCAACTTCTCCTTTGCATCCGTTTGGAAAAAGAACCAGTGAGCGTTCAATTATTCTGCGCGGAACTTGCCATTAAGACTCTCGATGAACTCATTATGGACATGCCCTGAAAAAATGGAGAGCGATCATGGGTTTGTGTTACTGGCGGCATAGTGATGATCTCGAACTCGAATGGACATTTGCACCCTGGGGCCGAGTCCCTGCGGTGCGGGTTTTAGAAGGTATCGGTGTAGGCTCGAATTTCCTGCTAAGTGGTGGATGACGTCTTCCTTTAGGAACTAATGGCAATGGCTAGCTGAAAAGTGAACAAAGCGAGATCTCAATTCAGCCGATTACCGAGCGCCCAGCCAACAATCTTGCGTCATTAAGAATTAAGCACGTTGGCCAGTTCCGGTTTCAAATTCGGGTCAATCGCCAATGCAGTTCGCAAAAGCGTTGATTGCCACAAGCAATTCCTCTCTTTCAAGACAAGTCCACTTCGTGTTAAGGCGATCATCAAAGGCTTAGTAACAGGGTTTGCCAACTAGACTACATCGTGGCGCAACAGTGCAATGAATTTCCATGTTGGGCAGCAAATCGCTATAGATTGGTCAATCAGAGCCACGTACAGCAGGTGCCCATGCCGTTAGAAATCGGTTACTTATCAGACCTTCAACTCATGATCCCCATGAACGCGCGACGTATCCTTGAGATAGGTTGTGGCGATGGCACCTTGGGCGCGTCAATCAAGGCAAGAATTCCCAACTCCTTTTATGTAGGTTTGGAGGAGGATCAAGACCTTGCGCTTGTGGCACAGACGCGTCTGGATAAAGTATTTGATAAAAATATTGAGCATGATGAACAATTTGAAGCGGTGTTGAAATTAGCGGATCAGGACCCTTTTGATGTAATAGTAATAGGCGTCAGCACCGAATTTTTGTTTAGCCAAAGTGGCCTTCTAAGTAGACTAATCAAATTGGTTTGCGCCAAAGGTGTTTGCGTTGGGTATCTTAAAGACATTAGAAACTGGGAGATATTGAAGCAGAAAGTTGCCGAAAATTCGGATATTGAACATTTGGCGTTAATGGATCAGGCTGAGCTAGAGCGTTTAGCACAAGAAACTGTATTTCAGAGCTTTATAGGTGCTGGGTGGACCGTCTTGGAGAGCAAGCCACTGATTGTTTCGAAAGTCCAAGCTACCGAAGCGGTAAACCTTGCTGAGCTGCATAACCAAGGCAAATCACCAAGTTCTGAAGGCGTTGTACATAACGCGTCCGCGCTTGGTTGGGTGGTCTCAGCGTCGAATGGTGCACCGGAAACGCCGATTTACATTGCGGCTCTCGCTATTCAGAAAGTTGCAGGGGTCAACGAAGCCCGGGTCGACTACCCACTAACCGCTTTGAAATCGCTGCCTAATGTGAAGGCGGTTTGGGGGCAGGGTTCACTAACTATTCCAAAGGACTTTAAGCCGGGTGTGCTCATCTTGCATCGCCAATTCTTGAACAGCTTAGCCGTAGCTCGTCACATCGAACGTCTTATAGATGCGGGCTGGGTGGTTGTTTCAGAGATAGATGATGATCCGGGTCATTGGCGTGGCTATGTCGATAGCAACTTTATCGCGTTTCGGGGTGTTCACGCTGTTTCAGTGAGCACGCAAAGATTGGCGGCAAGAATGCGTTCGTTAAACCCAAATACAACTGTATTCGAGAATGCAATTTTTGAGTTGCCCAAAATTTCCAAAAAACCAACAATGAAAGAGGGCCGGCTCCGCATATTTTTCGGTGCATTGAACCGAATGGCGGATTGGAGTGAAATCAAAGCAGGTTTGGTTCCTGCCCTTTCCGAATTGCGAAACGAGATAGAATTCATTGTAGTGCACGATAAGGACATCTATAATGATCTCCCGGAGTTTGTACGTAAGGAATTCCATCCAACTTTGCCACCCGCAGACTATTTGGAAGTACTCTCCAGCTGTGACCTTTCACTGCTGCCATTACGTGATACGCCATTTAATCATCTGAAATCAGATCTGAAATTGATAGAGAGTTGTGCTTGCGGTGTCGTACCGATCTTCTCTGAAGTCGTCTATGCTGACACACCCAATGCGGCGAACTTGGGTGTGATGATGCGCCAGCGAGAAAATTGGGGTGATGCACTAATTGAACTGGTCAGGAATCCACAAAGGATTGCAGACTTCAGACACTCAGGCCTTACCTATGTCACCACACAGCGTATGCATAGTCACAGCTTAGGTCACAGGCTTGAATGGCTTCAGGGCCTAATTGCCAACAAGGGTCGTCTAGAGGAGGAGCGACGCGAACGCTTGCGCTCAATGGGCTTATCCAGCCTAGAAGTGCATGAGAGCAAAGGGTGATTCCTGACCTAAACCCACAAATTTGGACCATGGTAAGCTCCAGTTTTCTGATTGACTGACCTCTTGCTAGATCAACCGAATGGGAAAGACTTTTAAAATCTATAGGAGTTAGGCTTACCCTGGACGCCGATGTTGGAGTTTTCAGCAATTTGGGTTTATGAAGTTCACGTTTCGGTGACGTGCACTGCGTGAATTATCCTTAGTGCCTGTCTCGTCAGCTTGGTTTTTATAGAGTGCCATGATAGGCCCCATTAAGTTCTGTAATCACAGGCTTTTATGCTTCACGGTTAAATCGCGTGTTTAAATTCACTCAGTTTGGGAGAAAATCCAATGACATTTAGGAAAGTTGCACTGGTTGCATTCATCTCGGCTGCGTCCTTTTTGTCAGCCTGTACTTCTACGATCAAGGCTACCGAGTATCGTGCAAGCGAAGTTGGCGAGGTTATACGCGCTGAGCCAGCCACGGTGTTATCGCAGCGGTATGTGAAGATAAAAGGTTTGTCTACAGGTGGTGCCCGTTCGTCTCGCAGAAACGGTATCAACTATATAATCAAGATTGATCGCACTGGTGAGACACTGTCCGTCACCCAAAGCTCAGATGTTGTCATTCCAGCAGGTTCACCAGCTTGGGTAGAGTTTGGCGATCGGATTAGGATTGCCCCGCGCAACTAGGGCGGGACAGCTAAAGTGTAGGACAATGGATCACAGGGCTGTCATCTTGGCTGCTGCAATGGCTGCCGTCATTTTGTCGCCGTGGGAAGTTCGTGCGCAGTCCGTTGTTGAAGCTGTGCGCATGGGCCTAGACAACAGCTATATTCTGCAAGCTGAACGCGAACGACATAATGCTTTGATTGAGGGGCAGGTCCAAGTCAGAAATCTTCGGCGGCCAAATATTCAGCTTGAAGCCACCTCCAACATCCGGCAACGCGCTTCGTTGAATGCTGGGGCCTATATTCGCGACACATCCGAGCCAGGTTCGTTGTCCCTAAGTGCTGTGCAGCCTCTAGTTTTGGGTGGTCGTTATCAGGCAGCCATGCGGGAAGCGGACTTAAGGGTCGCCCAATCTGTGGCACGCATTCGCGGTCGCGAACTTTCGGTCGTTCGCGAAATCATTGAAGCTTATGCTGATGTAAGGCGCGACTATCAAGTCTCGGAGATTAGAGCCGAAGGCGTAACTTGGCTAACAGATCAATTGGCAGGCACAAGAGCGCGACAAAAAGAGGGTTTGGTTGGACTCACAGAGGTTTCTCAAGTGGAAACCCGCCTCGCCAGCGCAAGACGCTTGGCTACAAATGCGCAGGCTCGGCTTCAAAGCAGTTGGGCAATACTTGAACGTCGAATGGGCGCAAGGCCCGCTGGTTTGACCGAAGATGAAATACATCCCGATGATCTTCCAGACACTTTGCTAGAAGCCATTGATCTGGCGATAGCTAACAGCAATGTGCTTAAGGCATCGCGGTTTGACGAGGACATTGCGCGAGCGGCCGCACGCAGGATTCAAGCGGAAAATGGACCAAGAGTAAATTTACAGGCTAGTGTTTCTGGCAGGAGCGATACTAGTTTCAATGGTGATCGTGACTACGATGCCCAAATTGGTGTGAGGTTTGTCATGCCACTTTGGAGCGGCGGTCAACCGCAATCACGTGCACGGGCGGCTTTGGCTGAATCCAACGCGGCTCGTTTCGAAGCGATCGCCGATGAACGGCTTTTGACGGAGCAAGTTACAACAGCTTGGGCTAGGCTAAACGCGGCACGCAATTCAAAAGCAATTGCGGAGGAACTGGTCCGGGCCGCTCAAGTCGCGCGTCGTGGGGCAGAATTAGAATTTGATATCGGTCTGCGTAGTATCATCGAAGTGCTCAATCAAGAACAAGAGTTGCAAGAGGCCCGGGTTGGCTTCGAAAGTGCAAAAGCCGAGCTCATGGGTGCACAAGCCGCATTGTCTAGCCTGATCGGCCTTGATCCCACGGGTGTCATTAATGAAAGGACGCAGTTCGACCCTTCGAAAATGGCGATTTCTTACGCCACTGCGACACCGGGCACGCTCGCTGTTTGGGAGCGTCCATTGGTCACTGTTTTTGAAGTCGTGGACGATGCACAATTGGACACCAGGTCAACGATAAACACCTTGAAGCGTTCAATATTTGGCCCGGAATTGTAATGGCGCTAGGCTATGCTTTGTAGGGCCCTGGCAAAGGTTGGCGCAATAGACTTCTTTCAGACTATTCAGGATTATCGGGACAAAGACGCCGAGGTCCGAATATTTAAGCTATGCAGAGCATATTACCTAACCCAGCATAGGATCGGTTAACTCGAAAAACCCCAGTTTACCAGAGGCCGAAAAAGCGGCAGGAGCTCAGCTAAACGAGCAGCCTAAAAATTGGCCATTATAGCTTGAGTTTCAGAAAATGCTGAAAGTATTGCGTCGCGTTGCTTGTCAGTTACTTCAGAGCGATTAACCAGAACGCGCTTTGAATACTCAGACTTTTCAGATGCTTGAAGTGTAAAGTCTTCGATTCCCCTTTGTTTGAGCAGAGCCGGCAGCTCTATAGCAAGGGTTTCGTAGCGTAAAATCTGGTCCACAATGACTTTTCGATTGCCGCTAACAGTTTCGGTATATTTGTCTATATCGAGGGGAAAGTTCCCATTCTCAACATATTCATCCCAACTCAGGCGATACGCATCGTCTGGGTTATGAAAGGAGGAGTTTCTAAGCATGTGATAATGACTAAGACATTTGGTGATTGGATCGCGTTCGACACAAAACTTGAACATCTGAGCAAATCTTGCTTCTCCGATTAATTCTCGAATTTCAAGTGCGCTCATGTGATTGTAAAAAACACCCGCATCCGTTTCAAAGTTTCTTGCTATGTGGTGCTTTGGCTCCGGATAAACAGGGGTTACGATGGCGCTTTCTTCTAATCGAGCGCCCAAATCAACTTCAATGCTGCTGCCAGCGGTCTTCTGGGTCTTCACGAAGACAATATTATATTTGAAGCTTACAAGTGCCATATTTGTCGTTTACCAATGAAAGCGCCGGTCTAAACCGCACCAAGTCTGCCGAATGCTGATTAACCTTTGTTACGCTGACTGTTTCGGGGGCGCAAGGCTGGCACAGTTGCTCGCATCCAATTCGGCAATAAGTGGGGCCTCTGATTTAAAACGCCATGGTCCTTTGATTGGGGCAACTTGGTACAAGCTCGCAAGTGATGCTGGCCGACAAAGGTTATGATTTCGATGCCACAGCCAAAGATCTCAAGGAACTCAGGCCAATTAGCTCGTTGGTAGCCTATTGGCTTTGACGCATATGGTAAAAATCGAAGGTGACGCGGCAGCACTATAAATGTATCACATGATGAATTGTGGATTCGGAGAAGAACAGTGGACAAGAATAGCAATCCTTTCGATTACTTTATCAATATCGGCGAACGCCTAGAGAAAATAGAAAATAACAGTACAGCCGCAAATAGAAATCACGGCATCAGCCATAGGGTGATTTTAAATTTGAAGGACATCATCCTTCATCAATCGACGTATGACGCGCAACAGTCGCACCCTAACCCATTAAACAGATTCGGAACGAAATGCTTTTCACAAGGCGACGAAGATGGGATCACCCTTGAGATCGTAAAGCGGTTAGGAATCGACAAGGGCGTATTTTTAGAGTTTGGTGTCCAAAATGGTCTTGAATGTAATACGCTTATTCTAGGCGCACTTGGATGGCGTGGGTTCTGGGTGGGCGGCGAAGATTTGGCATTTGACCACTCAAAAACAACGAGACTGTCCTACATTAAAGCTTGGATTACGGTGGAGAATGTTTGGGAGCTTACGCGTCGCGCGCTGCAGGAAATGCAAGCAAGTGAGATTGATGTCGCATCTATGGATTTGGATGGCAATGATATATATTTCGTAGAAGAATTGTTAAGCAACGGATTTCTGCCTAAGTTATTTATTGTTGAGTATCATGCGAAGTTTCCTCCACCAACTCAGTTTCAAATGAAATATGACCCAAACCATCGCTGGATTGGTGATGATTACTTTGGCGCAGCACTAACAAACTTTGTAAATATGTTCAAAAAATTTGAGTATAGTTTAATTTGCTGCAACTCTCAGACTGGAGCTAACGCTTTTTTTGTAAGAAATGAATTTTTGCACTTATTCACGGATGTTCCTAGTGATATCAGCAGCCTTTATGTGGCTCCACGGTATCATCTCTACCATAGATTCGGCCATCCAAGCTCTGTTAAAGTTGTTGAAGCTCTGTTTACGGATGAATAAGTCCGCACAAATGGACTAATTCTGAATTGAAATTTTATCCCCGCTGAATAGTCGTTCAACATAAATCAAACAGTAATCAGTGTTATTCTGGAAACACGTAGGCGGTATTCTGCAGCAATGCACAGAATATCGCCCTTTCGAGCTTATATGATAGGATTGCTGTTATTCAGCAGGGTGTGGTTAAGGCTTCTGTTCGCATGGTCTAAAGTTCGTAAAGTGTAGTAACGATCCGGCCACCAAATTGTGGTTTTGCAAGAAGTTCAGTTGCTTTCTTGAAGGACATCAAAAATGGTGCCTCAGACAAGATAATCCCACTACCTACACTTAATCGAATGTCCGCCCCACTTGGCTTGTCTACGTTCGGGGGAAAATTCGTAGCCAGCGGCAAATGTTCGGTTATCACCGCATATTGATATTTCCCGTTAAAGTTTTCTACAATTTTCTTAATCGAACGATTATCTAGATGTTGTAACACCTGCCGTATCAAAACGACATCACCTTTAGGTAGCTCCTCCGATGTCGCATCCAAATGTCGAAAATCTACGGAACTGTCACTGTGTTTCGATTTGGCTGCTTCTATGACAACTTTAGAGACATCACAAGCTGTGTAATTATCAAAAAGATGTCGAATTCTACTTCCAACCGCGAAATCGCCGCAGCCGACATCAACGGCACTTAACTTATTGTCAAATTTGCTGAAAAAATCACTTAGCGCCGCGACATATGGTCCAACGATCGCTTCGTCGTGTGACCCAAGGCCAGAATACACGTCTTGCGGACGCTCCGATGACTTTCCCCAAAGTTTTTTTGAATAAATATTATCAAACGTAAGACCAAGACTTGTGGTCGCTTCGCTTTCCGCAGCTGTCGATTGAAGTTTAACTGTTGTAGGTTTGACTGCCCCAGTTGAGATGTCATCTATCACAGTCTGGATATACGAGACCAGAGAGCGCCTAAACGAAGCGGACTGGTTTTCATAAAGCTCGCGCGCATTACGTCCAAGTTGTTCTCGCTCGGGGATAGACAAAGACTGAGCGTGATCGATTGCTTGGACGAGGTCCTTTTGCTCGGCGACATAAATCATTCCAAAACCTTGCGCCTGCACTGCCTTTGCTGGGACAAGTATGCCGGTTTCCTTTGTGATCAATTCGTTCATCGGCGGCGCGTCTAGCGCGATTGTTAGCGCCGACATCGCACGAGCCTCGTTTATGAAGTGTCCAAATCCCTCAACTTGCGCTGTGCATAAATGGATCCCACCCTGGGCGACTTCACGAAGATACTGCGCTCTTTCCATCTTGCCGAAATAAAAATGAATGTTGTCCGCCCGTGCCCAAGCATTAGTGTTGATGCTTACATCATTCCCATAAGCTTGCAGTCGCAATAGGGGCAAGCTTGGATTCTGCTGCCAAATATCAATCAAATTCTGGCTTAACCGTCGTTTAGATTTTCCCCGAAAATGCGTGAATGTAGAATAGTCGTTCACACTAACTGACGGATCAATGGAAGTAAAACCTGTGTAAACATGCCGATTCTTAGGGAATTTTTCCTTTAAACTTGAGTAATAATGCGAAGATTTATGCAAGTATAAAACATCAAACTCCTCACAAACTGCTTGATCTGCCTCATTGAACCATTCAGGGTTGATGTACAATGCTCGCGCTTTATACAATCTAAAAAAATCAGCTGAATACGGGCGCTCAATAGAGAGTGCTAGATCACCAACAAACTCAATCGTCTTAAAAAAAGACTCTGGTAATCGGCCGGTTTGATAATACTGCAGCGGTACGAATATCTGTCTGACTTTCACGTGATCTTTGAAAGCGGCTTTAATCGTCCTAGTTATTACATCAGCATCATGCTTTACGCCAAAATAGCTAGCTGGTGTGTAGATATCTACTATGATCGACATTTTGTCCGCTTTTCTTTGATGTGACTGGGAAGGTTAAGGTACGAATACGTAAGTGGTATTCCAATGAAATCCACCAAATGATCATCATTCTATGCTGTGTTCAAAGCTGAGTTTCCTGCCTCCATGCAAGTTGCAGAGGCTGCCTCGTGTTGATCTTCGCCTATTACTATGTTGCATCGGGACGACTTATCTAATGGGGTTTTGGTTGTAAAGCGTTGCTGTGAGAGATTGCCGAATTATTGCTACCTATTGTTGGTCCTATCTTGTCCAGTGGTAGTGCGCAAAAAAAGGGCCACCCGGCAGGTGGCCCTTTCTGTCTGAAACAGACGTTGAAACCGCTTAAGCTGCTTTCTTCGCTGCTTCGCCGCTGAAGCGGCCATAGAAGGTTTCGCCGTTTTTCGCCATGTCTTTCAAGAGCTTGTTTGGCTTAAAGCGGGGGCCGTATTTCTTCGCCAGACGCTCAGCTTCGGCAACGAAATTGGCGATGCCGATGCCGTCCATGAAGCTGACGGTGCCGCCCGTGTAAGGCGCAAAGCCCCAGCCGAGGATGGAGCCGATGTCGGCGTCGCGTGGGTCAGTTATGACGCCTTCTTCAAAACAACGCGCGGTTTCTAGGGCCTGACGATAGAGAAGGCGGTTCTTATATTCCTTCACCATGGCAGGATCGGCTTCATGCACTTTGGTTGCCACGACCGAGGTCAGGCCCGGCCAAATCGCCTTGGTGCCGTCTTCCTTATAGTCATAGAAGCCCTTCTTGTTTTTGCGACCAAAGCGGCCAAGGCCTTCCACCATTTCTTCGATGATCAATTGGCTGGGCGTCGCCACCCATTTGTTGCCAAGGTCCTTCTTGGTTTGTTGGCCGACCTTGTAGGCAAGATCGAGCGCGACTTCATCGGCCATCGACAAAGGCGGAACCGGCATACCGGTCATGCGGCCCACGTTTTCAATAATGGCTGGCTTAATGCCTTCGGCCAACATTTCTTGGCCTTCTTGCACATAGGTACCAAAGCAACGGCTGGTGTAGAAGCCGCGGCTGTCATTGACCACGATCGGGGTCTTTTTGATCTTCAAGACGTAATCGACCGCCTTGGCCAAGGTTTCCTGGGTGGTCTTTTTACCCATGATGATTTCAACCAGACCCATTTTGTCCACAGGACTGAAGAAGTGGACACCAATGAAATTCTTGGGCCGCTTGGACGCGGTAGCCAAACCTGTGATCGGCAGGGTCGAGGTGTTGGAACCAAACACCGCATTGGGGCCCATCATGGCTTCAGCCTTCTGGGTCACGTCGGCTTTGATTTCGCGGTTTTCAAATACGGCTTCGATGACCAAGTCCGAATGCTTGACGTGTGCGTAGTCGGTGGTCGGCGTGATGAGAGCCAAGACGGCATCGGCTTTCTCTTGGGTCATTTTGCCGCGAGAGACCGCCTTGTCGAGCAATTTTTTGGAATAATCCTTGCCCTTTTCAGCCGCCTCTTGGCTTTGGTCGATCAGCACGGTCTCAATGCCAGCCATCGCTTGCACATAGGCCACACCCGCGCCCATCATGCCGGCACCCAGAACGGAGACCTTTTTGATCTCATATTTGTCAAAGCCTTGAGGACGGTTGGCACCCTTTGCAAGCGCTTGGGTCGACAAGAAGAGCGAGCGCACCATCGCTTTCGCAGATGGGCTGGCCATATTCTTCAAGAAGTAGCGTGTCTCAATGCGCAAGGCCGCATCCATTGGCACTTGAATGCCCTCAAACACCGCGCTCATGATCGCCTTTTGGGCGGGATAATTGCTGTAGGTGGTCTTCGACAACATCGCATTGCCGCCGACAAAGGCCATACCACCGCCGGGAGAGTATGGGCCGTCCTTTACGCGGTAGCCTTTAACGTCCCAAGGCGCGACGGCCGTTGGATTGGCTAGCACCCAAGCCTTAGCTGCAGCGACGGTTTCACCCGCTGGCACAACTGCGCCAACAACGCCTTTTTTCAAGGCCTCTTGTGGGTTCATGCTGGCACCTTGCAACAGATGCGGCATGGCATTCATCACACCGATCAGGCGGGGCAGGCGCTGCGTCCCACCAGCACCAGGCAGAAGGCCGACTTTGGCTTCTGGCAAGCCGAATTGGATCTTAGGATTGTCTGCCGCCACGCGGTAATGGCAAGCCAGCGCGATTTCGAGACCGCCGCCGAGTGCCAAGCCTTCCAGTGCACAAGCAACTGGCTTGCCGCAGGTTTCCAGCGCACGCAGCGAACGGTTTAAGCCGAAGCCTTGCTCGAACGACTTCTTCAGCTTCTCATCTTCAGACAGCTTCTTGTCGGCATCCATGCTGCCGCCACCGATTTCGCCAAGGTCAGCGCCAGCGCAGAAGCCATTGTCTTTACCGGAATAAAGCACGGCACCTTTGATGGCGGCATTGCCTTTGATCTCAGCGACCAATTCGCCCATTTCCTTCATCACGCCACCGGTGATGGTGTTCATGGTCTTGCCGGGAACGTCGAACGCGATGTGCAACACGCCATCGGCATCGAGGTTGGTTTTGAAATTTTCCATAAGAC
>VYLJ01000185.1_pt1 | contig 15626 bp, 14 predicted proteins | sample 5114331 | NCBI WGS metagenome assembly VYLJ01 (sample SAMN12291791, study PRJNA351875) | freshwater metagenome | isolation source: freshwater lake | place: USA: Michigan, MSU2 Lake | collected 2011-08-16
ATTCACATGTTTCATTGCCCGATTGAAACCATCAGGCCATTCTGCTAAACGACACAAATGTTCTTGGTAAAAATTAGGTAAAAGCAGTTCCATATACCTGGGATTGCCAAAATCTTTCTTCGCTTCCAAGGCTCTTACTTCTGCCAGCACTTCGGGATTCATTTGCTTGGCCAACACTTCCTCGGCATACTTTCCATAATCGGGGGCACTTGCCATCATGTTTGCGACCAACAAGCCTTTTAGATGTTGTTGGTATTTCAACGCATACTCCATCGCTAAAATACCACCCCATGAATTGCCCAATAAATAGAAATTCGTGCTATCCGCACCGATGGCCTGACGAACCTGTTCCACTTCTTCTACGAATCGCTCTGTCGTCCACAGGCTGCTGTCGGTGGGCTGATCGCTGTAGTAAGAGCCCAATTGATCGTATTCATAAAACTCAAAGCCTTCTCGCAAGAAAAATGTTTCAAAGCACTCCATATATTCATGCGTCATGGCAGGGCCGCCATGCAGTAACAGTACTTTGATTTTGGGATTTGTGCCAAAACGTTTTGTCCAAACTTTAAAATCACCCACCGGAGTGTGGATAGGAATCATTTTCACGCCAGCTGATTCTACCGAATCGCCATAGGTGAAGTAGTTTGTTTGACTCACAGGTGCATCGGTAGTAGCCTGTTTACAAGAGATCGCAATAAAGAACAAAAGTAGTATGAGTAGTCGCATAGTAAAACGGAATTAGGTTGAACGAAGATAAACAAAAACCCTTTCATAAGTTCGCGATCAAACTCCAACAAAGTTGGGTTGCTTAGCCTGCAAAAGTCAAAACAAACTCCCTTATTGCTCTTCCAGCTCTTGATAGCGATAGGGCCGAAGCGCTTCCGGTGTATTGCCTGGTGCTTCTTTGCCAGTCAGTCGTTTGACGGTGAACGCGTCCAGTTCATTTTCCGGATAGGACTGCACAAGGCTTTCCACGAGTTCCTTATCAGCCTTTTCATGAATAGGTTTGAGCCAATCCTGTTCGGCATCTTTGGGTAAGATCAAAGGCATGCGAGGTCCTTCACTGGCTTTCGGATGATTATGAATTTTTGCCATAAGTGGATTCGCATTGGTAGTAACAACGGTATACGTTCTGCGAACAAGGCCAGATGTTTTGTCTGTCCACTCATCCCACAAGCCTGCAAAAGTGAGAGGCTCATTATTCTTAAGATGGATGTGATGCGGAAATGTTTTTCCGTTTTTTTGGTAATGCTCAAAAAAGCCATCGACCAAGACAAGGCATCTCCGCTCACGCGCGGACTCACGGAAAGAGGGTTTCTCAAACATCGTTTCAGCCCGTGCGTTGAGTGTGCTATTGCTGATGGTGACCGCTTCCGCGGGAGTTTTGATCCAGTTTGGAATTAGTCCCCACGCGAATAGGTGAATTTCTTTGGTAGCATGGGTGATCACAGGTACTAACGGATGAGTGAACCCAGAGACCGCATACACCGGACTCATATTGAGTAGTCCCAATTGTTCTTGAATGAACGCTACCTCTTGTGCACTATGGCCATATCGTTTGGCCATATTCTCAGCACGTTTCGTCAGGTAGGATTTACTGAAACACATACGTTAGCGTTCATGACGGGGGACACCCAAATAAATTTCGAGTATATTCGAAAAGTATATACCTTTGGGCAAAGGTAATAATATGAAAAATCTATCATTAAAACTCGAGGACAATATTTTTCAGGAGACTGAAAAAATCGTGACTAAAGTTAAGAAGAATCGGAACAGATACATAAACGAGGCTATCGAATTCTACAATCGACTCCATAGACGCAGGCTGCTTTCAAAACAGTTGAGTAAGGAATCAAAAATCGTTGCTAAGGACTCTTTGGAGGTTTTGGCAGAGTTTGAAAAACTGAACGATGAAGATTAAGCAATTCGAAATCTGGATTGCCGATCTAAATCCAAGAATGGGGACAGAAGCCGGAAAGATTAGACCCGTTATTGTCGTTCAAACTGACTTACTAAATAAGGAACATCCATCGACCGTCATTTGCCCAATAACGACAAATGTTAAGCCTGACTCTGAAATATTAAGAGTTCATTTAAAAAAGTCAAAGTTCGGACTTAAGGAGGACTGTGACATAATGATTGACCAAGTAAGAGCGATAGACAACAAAAGACTTGTAAAAAAAGTTGGAGAAGTAGACAGCGACATTGCTGACAAAGTGAGAGAAAATTTAAAAATAGTTTTGGACTTGGACTAATCGGAACGAAACGCTAACAATGAACTATTTGCGTCAAACGGGTTGACGCGTAATACAACGTTTTCGTATTTTTATTGCGTTCTGTGTCGTGGCCAGGACGCAGCTTCGAAAGCCCTGCTCGAACGAAAATACTCACGGTAAAAATAACGACTGTGACATTAGGTGTGCCCAATCTAGCAGGTACGAATTTTAAACGCTTCCTGACCTTTTCAAAGAGAGAATTTATCAGTTTAGAAAATAGGCTCACCAAAAGTCAGGAGATTATTGTCTGGATCGAGTATTGAAAATTCTTTTTGTCCCCAAGGTTTTATTTCTAAATGAACACCTTTGGGCATAGCCAATTTCTTATTGATGGCTAACTGGTACCATTGCTCGATGTTATCCGTTCGAATGTATACTTGCCCATAGTTTTCTTTCGGATCAAGTTCTTTAAATTCAAAAAAGTGAATTTGGATGTTGTCTTTTTGCACCATGAGGTAGCCCTCGAAATCGGCACTGCCAAACTCCCCAAATTCTAAACTTTTTAAATAAAAATCCCGCGTAACTACTTTGTTACGCATGGGTAATTTTGGGTGAATGGCGGTAAGCATAGTGTAAGCAAGTTAATTTTTTCTTGCTAACTTAGGAGTGCTCGGTTGGACAAATTTCTCTGGATTATTACCCCGTATTTTTCAACCCACCCGAAATCGCGTTGGTCATCATTAATAATTTATCGAGAAGTTTGGCGGCTTGCTCAGTATGGGTTTGCCTCTTGACTCGCCATTGCTTTAGCGTACCAATTTGCAAGCGGTGGAGGGGAGTTAATACGGGTTCACGCCTATTGGCATTGTCGTATACACTGAATCGCCTTACTACTGTTGGCTCGTTGAACAAAGCAGCAATTTGTTCGTGACTGTCTTTCAGCTCTCGCTCAATCTGATCAAAAATCAATTTGCATTCCGGTTCATCGACCACCAAACCTGCATAAGCTTTCATGATTTCTTCATTTGCATTGAGCAGGTTTGTTTCAATGTGGATAAGCGTATAGCGAAGAAACGGCCAGCGATTTGCAGCCTCCTTTATTTCCGCATAGTGAACCGGATCGTTTTCTTTCATTTTTCGTAAAGCAAACCCTGCTCCATACCAGGCGGTAAGGTTATACCTTGACTGATTCCAACTAAACACCCAGGGAATGGCTCGTAGGTCCGCCAAACTACGCTGTCCGGTTCTTCGGGCCGGGCGTGATCCGATTTTACTTTGCTCCAGCACATCAATGGGAGTTGCCTGACTGTAAAAACTCATGAACTGCGGATGATGAATCAGCTGCTGAAAATGATCAAAGGATAGCTGAGCCAGTTTATCCATAGCCGCATGCGGATAAGGTGCTGGCGGAACCGGATACATCCACGAGCTGGCTTGTAGTGCAGTGCCCGAGAGAAGCATCTCTAAGTTGTAGGCAGCATTTAACGGGTTGGCAAATTGCTGGGCAATTGTTTCTCCCTGAACAGTAAGTTTTATTTCTCCGTGCACCGTGCCGGATGGCATACTCTCCAGAAAGCGATGGTACTTTCCTCCGCCTCGGCTAATAGTACCGCCAATGCCGTGGAAAAAACGAAGTGTCGTTTGATGTTTTGCAGCAATTTCGGTGAGGGATTTTTCAGCCAGATGCAGGTTCCATCGGCTGGCCAATATACCTCCGTCTTTATTACTATCGCTATACCCTACCATTACTTCCTGAACGGAACCCGCTTTTCCTGCAGAATTTTTCTTGATCGAATGCTCCAGAAAATTATTTAAAATAGTTGGTGCGTTTTTTAAATCATTGATGGTTTCAAAAAGAGGAACCACTTGAAATAGGTGATACGACAGCCCTGCTTCACGCAAGAAAATATAGGGCACGAGCAAATCGCTAAGGCTTCGCGTCATACTAACGATCAAAGAACCAATTCCCTCTTGACCATACACATCAACATGCGCTCTTACTGCGCGGTAACAACCGACCACTTGCTCCGCTTCTGCGCCCACAGTAGTTCCAGGAGCTAAAAAGGGACGATTTGTTTGTAGCTCTTGGGTAAGGAAAGCAACTTTCTTCTCTTCCGACCATTCAGTATATGATGCATCAGGTATGCCCGCTGCAGTGAGTAACTGTTGCAGGGCCTTGTCATGAAAAGCACTGTTTTGACGGATGTCTAATTTGGCTAAATGAAATCCAAAGCATTGCACCATTCTTTCAATCGGAAAAATCAAGTCATTCACCAACCTGCGACTTCCAATTTCTAAAAGACTTTTGCGGAGTGTTTCTAAATCGTTTGCAAGTTGCGCAGGTGTTTGATAGCTGTTTGCTGAGTGATTTCCTTTTCTGCTGTTTTGTAATTTCAACAATAGGAGATTCACAAATTGCCTCCACGGTTCGCGGGGATTTCGATTAATCGCCTCTGCCCCAGCCGTGCCAGTTTCATGCTGCAATTCGCCAATCGCTTGTATAAAAAACGGTGGGGGGTGATTATTGATTTCTGAAAAACTGATATCAGCCGCTAGCTCCTGCATTTTTGAAATAAGTAAGTCCAGTGCAGTTTCACGATGAGTTTTTAAAGTATCAGCCGTCAGTTCGGCTGTCACATACGGATGCCCATCTCGATCTCCACCTACCCAACTGCCAAAAATGATTCGCGGAAAATCGGTTGGATGAAACAACCGCTCTGCGTTGAATCCTAAGGTTTGCCATGCTTTCTGAAGTCGTTGATCCGATTGACGCAACGCCTGTGGAAAAACATTCTTAAAATAGTGGACAACATTATTCCGCTCTGATGCCACCTGTGGTTTTTCGAGATATACTTCACCGGTGCGCCACCAACGCTCCAGCAGAGCTTTGATCGTTTCTTCGATGTCTGCTTGTTCCCAGTTCGATAAGTTGCCTTGTTCTTTTCGTGCAAGTTGCAGGTATACTTTCCTGTGCAAGTTCAATATTGAAATGCGCTTTGCTTCTGTGGGGTGCGCGGTAAGCACGGGCATTACCATCACCTGCGGAAGAAGCCGGGCAATCTGTTCTTCGGTCATACCACTGTCCTTCAGGCGGAGAAAAGTTTCTGTCCACGAACCACGAATAGCCGCAGGCCCTTTCTCATCTTCTAGTTTTCGTCTAAACCGCACAGCTGCATTTTCTTCCACAAGGTTCATGAGTTGAAAAAGGATACTGCACGCCTGAATGTATTTTTCGTTGGCCGGGTTGTCAAGAAGAAGAGTGTGATCGACCGAAGACGAATCGATTTGGGGAAGCAGATTCGCGATTTCAATTTCTTTTAAGCTGATCAGTACATCCCGGAAGCAGGAAGTAAGGTAGTCCAGATCATTTTTTATTTTGAGCAGTCCTTGTTTTTCAATTTCTGAAGGCATGGAATTTTTTTTCAAAGGTAGTACTGCGACAATGAATTGCTTTGCAAAAATTCGAAATATTCGTGCTTACTGTTGTAGCGAAACTGGTTGATATCGGTCTACTACTGTAGATGAAAGTATGTAACAGTCTATTTGGCAACAAGTGTCTGAATCGCATGTGACAAAATTTTTGCCTCTATTGCTTGCGATCCAACATATACTTTGTACGGTATCTCCTGATCAGTTTGATTCATCACAACGGTCACCATCGATCCATCCTCATTAATGAATGAAGTACACGACAAAGAACTTCGACTGCTGGTACTACTCACTCTTTTCGCATTCGGGCGAATAAATTTTGAGAAGTGGCCAATGTAGTAATACGAAGGAGTATAAATTAATTCTCCCCTGGTGACATCCGCATGAACAGGTGCAAAACAGAAATTACCAACGTGGTTGGGTCCGCCTGTTTGATCCAATAAAATATTCCAGTCCGTCCAGCCCACAGTGCCTTGATTAAAATCATTGATCATCGATCTGCCATAGCGTTCTGCATTAGGCCAGTGTTGATATTTCTCGGCATCAAATTTTTCTACACACCCCTCCGTAAACAAAATGTTTTTTTCCGGATAGGATTCTTTGATGTCGGCAAGGTTAGCAAACATGGGTTCTCCTCCGGCCCAGGTTTCATACCAATGAAATCCGATCCCCCACGCATACTTAGAAGCCTCCTCGTCAGCAAAAATCACATTGGCCCGATGGTTCATCAAATCACGGTTATGATCCCAAACCACAATTTTTTTATCGCCCAATCCGGCAGCCTGCATGGTCGGGCCTAAATATTTTTTAAGGAAATCCCGTTCTTCCTCCGCAGTGAAAATACAAGACTCCCATCGCTGTATGGCCATCGGTTCGTTTTGAATGGTGATACCCCAAATGGGCATGCCCTCACTTTCATATGCCTTGATAAACTTTGTAAAGTAGGTAGCCCACGACTGATTGAACTCCGGCAACAGTTTGCCACCCTTCAACATGTTGTTGTTATCCTTCATAAACGCAGGCGGACTCCACGGGCTGGCATATAACATGAGCTTTCCCCCCGCAGCGGCTATCGCGCTTTTGATTAACGGGATCCTATACTTCCGATCATGATCGATGTTAAAAGACGTAAGCTCTTTATCATTCTCAGCAACGTACGTGTAGCTTCCACTACTGAAGTCGCAACTGTGAATGGTGGTGCGTGCCAAAGAATATCCAATACCATTCTCCGGACTATAATAGGAACGTAACAACTCGTTTTGTTTTTCTAGCGGTAGTTTTGCGAAAACCTCTGCAGCAGCATCTGTAATCGCTCCCCCAATTCCAATAAAATCCTGGAACGTTTTTTCCGGATTTACAAAAATCGAAATGTCAGATTCCACGGGCTGTTGAGCAGGGGCAAACGATGCGGTGTCGGTGATTGTCAACCGATCAGTGGTTTGGCTGGCGGTGGTGTAAACAATGGCTGTTTTCCCTTCCGCATCAAACGCTGCAGCCGCTTTTTTCTGAGTCTCGTTTTTCTTTTCTTCGGCTTTGTCTGATGTGCCGCATGCTTGCAGGAACAGAAATAGGGTTAAGGCTGCTAGTTGGCTTTTCATAGATTCGTTGTGTTTGAGGTTGTGAACGAGAAAGACTGCAGATCTAATGGCAAAAGTTAACTAAAATTACAATTGCTTTGAAAACATCGGGTCTGAATTACTACTTTTAGTTTGAGTAAAATTCTATCATGGAAACTCCCAACCCATTCATCGCGGCAGTGGTGCAAGCAGCACCTGCATTTTTTGACAAAGCAAAAACGGTTGATAAAATACAAAGTCTGATTGGCCAGGCCTCCAAAGAAAAAGCGTCACTGATCCTTTTTCCGGAAGTATTCATTCCGGGGTATCCGCGTGGATTGATTTTCGGAACAACGGTTGGAGGTCGCTCTCCCGAGGGACGGGAGATGTTCTTGCGCTATTGGGAAAATTCGATTGTGGTACCTGGACCAGAAACAGAGTTACTGGCAAGTGCTGCAAAAGAAGCAAAGGCCTATGTAGTGATTGGCGTGACTGAAAAAGACAAAATCAGCGACACCTTGTATTGCACTTTGCTCTATTTTTCTCCAGAGGGAAATCTAATCCTTCGTCAAATCACCCCCTGCGCTTGCATGGCTTTCGCTACTTTTATAAATCCGGCAATGTTGGCGCCCGCCATGTAGTTGCCGGGTGAGCCATATTCTTTGGCGGCTGCTAATGACGTGTCGTGTATGTCTTTCATAATACCCACAAGCTTGGCATCCACCTCTTCAGGTGTCCAGTTGGCGCCCATGAAGTTTTGCGTCATCTCCAAACCAGAAGTAGCCACGCCACCTGCATTCGATGCCTTGCCCGGTGCGTACATCATTCCTGCGTCCAGCACGATGTTGATGCCTTCAATAGTAGTGGGCATGTTCGCGCCTTCGGCTAAAAGTTTCACGCCATTCTTTACCAGGTTACTTGCATCTTTCGCGTTGATTTCATTTTGGGTAGCGCACGGGAACGCGCAATCAGCTTTGATGTTCCACAATGGATTGTGATCTGCTTTCGCATCTATCGCCATATATGTGCATTTGTATTTGTCTGCATATTCTTTGATGCGCCCTCTGCGATTGTTTTTTAGATCCTTGAGAAACTCCAATTTCTCCATCGTGATTCCTGCTTCATCAACGACAACTCCATTCGAGTCAGAAGCGGTGATGGCTTTTCCGCCCAGCTGAATTATTTTTTCAATCGCATATTGAGACACATTTCCTGACCCTGATACCAAACAGGTTTTTCCTTTGATTGAGCTGCCTACATTTTGCAACATGTTTTCTGCAAAGTAAATCAAACCATAACCGGTTGCTTCTGTTCTAATCAAACTTCCGCCCCATCCAATTCCTTTGCCCGTGAGCACACCAGTAAATTCATTTCTGATTTTTTTATATGCGCCAAAAAGAAAACCAATCTCACGTCCGCCTACTCCGATATCGCCAGCCGGTACATCTAGTCTGTGGCCAATATGCCGCGCCAACTCGCCCATAAACGCCTGGCAGAATTTCATCACCTCATTGTCTGATTTTCCTTTTGGATCAAAATCACTACCGCCTTTTCCACCGCCCATTGGTATGCCCGTGAGTGCATTTTTAAAAACTTGTTCAAACGCCAAAAACTTCAACACGCTCGGTGTAACGGTTGGATGAAAACGCAGGCCGCCTTTATAGGGACCGATGGCACTATTCATCTGCACGCGATAGCCGCGATTTACTTGCACTTCGCCCTTATCATCGAGCCATGTTACGCGGAATGAAATCAAACGCTCCGGTTCCAACATCCGCTCCAGCAACTTCAGCCGTGCGAACTCCGGATTTTTTTCCAACACTGGAAGCACGGAAGCAATTACTTCTTCGGCTGCTTGTAAGAACTCAGGTTCGTTGGGGTTGCGTTTTTTTACATTTTCGAGGATGGTGCTATGGGTCATATACATTTGATTTAGGCAGCTAAAAATAGCAAAGAAATTACAATTGCATACGATTGAAATCAGGTTTCACGCAAAGCCGCAAAGCCGCGAAGTTCAAATCAGGGTTACTGTTTTGGGTTCGTTTCATATTGCGTCTTTGCGCCTTTGCGTGAAAAAAATGGCGCAGAGGCATGAAGTTTAAATTGGATTCTTTTCCCATTGCGTTCTTTGCGCCTTTGCGTGAAAAATATGGCGCCAAGGCATGAAGTTTAAATTGGATTCTTTTCCCATTGCGTTCTTTGCGCCTTTGCGTGAAAAAAATGGAGCCAAGGCATGAAGTTTAAATTGGATTCTTTTCCCATTGCGTTCTTTGCGCCTTTGCGTGAAAAAAGACTAGCTTCACATAAGCGTAAGAGTTATGAAAACCAATTTTGATATCATCGTAATCGGTGTGGGCTCTATGGGCTCATCTACTTGCTATCAATTGGCAAAGCAAGGTTATGAAGTATTAGGGCTCGAGCAGTTCGACATTCCGCACCACCAGGGCTCGCATGCCGGGCAAAGCCGCATCATTCGCAAAGCGTATTTCGAGCATCCCGACTATGTGCCGCTGCTGCAACGCGCTTATGAAAATTGGAAACAACTCGAAGCAGCCGCCAACACACAAGTCTATTTTCCAACCGGCTTATTGTATGCGGGTCAGCCAGACGATGTATTGATCAAAGGCGTGCGTGCATCAGCTGCTATCTATCAACTAGATGTGCAATCACTTTCACAAGCAGAAACGAAAAAACGTTTCCCCGCTTTTCAAATTCCCGACTCGTATGAGGTGTTGTTTGAACCCGATGCCGGATTTTTAACGCCCGAGCGTTGCGTTACTGTTTATACCGATCAGGCCATTCGGTTAGGGGCCACCATCCGCGCCAAAGAAAAAGTGCTGGAGTGGAAAAAGGAAGGAGAAGCCATTGTGGTGAAGACAAACAAAGGAAATTACCAATGCCAAAAGTTAGTGATTACTGCGGGGCCGTGGGCGGGGCAACTCATTCCATCGCTGCATGCAAAGCTCACCGTTACGCGGCAGGCCATTGCGTGGGTGAACACCCAACAACCCGCTTCATATGCATTGGGAAATTTTCCCTGCTGGCTCATCGATGATCACACACGGCCGGGCATGTACTATGGATTTCCGCAATTGCCCGTGGCGCAATTTGGTGCGCCCATCGGCATGAAGCTCGCCTATCATTTTCCGGGCGATGTCTCACAGCCCGATCAGGTCAACCGCGTTACTTCCGTTAATGATGAAGAACATTTGGTGCAGGCGCTCCATCGCTTTTTGCCGAATGCCTATACGGCTACGCATACCATGAAGACGTGCTTGTACACCAACACACCCGATGAACATTTTGTAATTGATTTCTTGCCGGGCTACGATCAGCGCGTGGCCATAGCGGCCGGCTTTAGCGGGCACGGGTTTAAGTTTGTATCAGTAGTAGGCGAGATCATGGCCGACCTTGCCACGAAAGGAAAAACCGATTTGCCTATTGCGTTTTTGGGTGCGCAAAGACTGTGGTGCTAAAGTTTTTGTGCAAAATATCTGGTAAATAAAAAAACGTGCAAAACCACGTTTTTTCATTTACGTGTGTAGACTACATTTTTAATTGTGCCGTCAGGTCTTCCGACCTGACGATCCATAAATTTACTACCTTAACTCAATGGCACTTCGAAGTAGAAAAGTTGTAGAGTTTTTTTGGCAAGGCTCTACTTTGAGAGATATATCCTTCTTGAAATAATCTTCCAACGGCTTACGATAAAACTCAAAATCTATATGAGCCCGCAGTTTTTCAAGCGGATCGTTTTGCTTGCTTATCTTTTCTAGCCGAAAATGCTCATCAAATAATCCGCGCGTTGTGTGACCCATTTCTTTTTCTTTTTTTCCAAAGATAGAACCGTTAACCGACTGGTGACTTAGCATGGGTTTTTAGAATATATGGTTATTGCCTCGAGAACCAAATGTTCACAGTTACTCCTCTGTTAACAGCGGACTCTAACTTAATCTCTCCCCCAATTGCTTCAACCTGCGTTTTTACAAGAAAAAGTCCGATTCCGTTTCCCGAATGGGTAAGGTTGAATCGCTGAAAAGGTTGGAAAAGCTTCGAAGCCAGCTTTTCCTGATCGAAACCAGGCCCATCGTCACGAATCGTAAGTTTCGTTCTTTCGCGGTCTTGAACGGTATCAATCCAAATCGAAACTGATGTACCTACATTTTTGAATTTTACAGAGTTGCTTATGATGTGAAAGAGAATGCTCTCGAGATAAGAAGGTACTGCATTGACCACAGAAATACCAAGGTTAAGTTTAAGTCCATAGTTGTCGAGGTTTGCTTCCTTCAAGCGTGTGATAATATTTTTTATGATAGGAGCCAATTCCACTTTTTCGAGAGTGACGTTTCTTCTCTGAATATTGACGATATTGCTCATCTCACGGATTATCACGTCAAGATCTTGCGCGGATACGCGGAGTTTGTCGACAATGATTGCGTTATCCGGTGCTGGGAGGTGTGATGAATCAAAAAGATTGGTTAGTCCTAAGATGCGTGCTACAGGCCCTCTAAGATTATGGGCAGTTATGTGACTGAATTGCTCCAGTTGTTGGTTTTGCCTCTCCAGTTCATCTGCCTTTATCATAAGCGCCTGGGTGCGGGCAGCTACCTGTTCCTCAAGTTGCCGGTTATGCTTTGCAATTATTCTGTTTTGATCTTCGAGCAGGTCGCGCTGGGTCGCCAATTCCTCTCCCTGCTGCACCAATTCTTCATTCTGGGCAACGATCTCTTCCTTTTGCTCTTGAATCACTGCCGTGCGCGACTTGACCAATTCTTCCAGGTGCTGGTTCATGTCCGACTGTTGTTCTACAAGCCGCTGTAGAGCACTCTGTTTCTCCTTTTCTAAAAGTTGTTGTTTGTAACCCAAGCCAAGGGCAAAACACAAGAGTTCGCCAGCGATTCCGGCAAAGTAAACTGCGTGAAGAAACTCCACTCTTAACTGCAACTTACTAAGGCTGACTTTTATTATGCCCTGAGTTGCTAAGGTTGATAAAATCAAATAACAGCCAACGGTGCCATACATAATAAAAATTCCTGCTTTGAAGAATGAGAGAACTTGGTCACGGTTTCTGACTTGGCTAAGGGCAAACAAAATCATCATCACAGATATTGCAACACCGATAGCATACGCCATTAGATTTATAGGATCGACATTGCCTGTGATAAACAGAAAACTCGCCCCAACGGCTACTGCCAATGAAATTACGTAAATACTGAGTTTGAAGAGTCGATGCCATCGTGGAAACCGAGACCGCGTTTCAATAAAGTGTATTGTAAAAAGCAAGTGCATTAAAGTCAATAACCCTGCTGAAACGAGATACGCCACAACGGTATATCTCGGAAACCGATTGAAAAACTCAAACCACTGGCTCAGGTAGGTTGCATCAGTTGCGTTTGTTAACACAAAGAGGCATGTGGCCAGCAGATACAGGGAGTAGTACAGGTAACTCACTTTTTTGTTCTGTACGAAGAGGGAAAAGTGATAAAGAAACATAGCGAGCAAGGTGGATAACATTGCTATTAGAACTTCAGAGCTAAAACTATCTGAGTCATCTGCGAAAAAGAGAAATAAATTTCCTTTGGTGATTTGCGGATACACTTTTACGAAGATGGTGTCTTGGCGTGTTGCAGCAAGGGTAACCACCGCCTGCGTGTTGAGCGGATGAAATTGTTTAAACTGAATACCTCGTGCCCTCCAAGGCAGATCTATCGTAGAAGCAAAAACTCGCCACGCACCATCAGCCCTTGTAAAGACGTCACATCTATGAACATCTCCAACGTCAAATGTCCATGTTTTGCTTTCATCAAGGTTGCTTCGAATAGGAATTCTGATAAAATAGCACTTCCCTGGCGCGAGGAAATTGTGTTTAAGCGATTCATAATAGAGTTCTTGGGCTGCCTCAATCGTAGTGGAAGTGTCAGCAACTGAAACGGCAGCTTGTGAAATTGGTACCCTGAAAGATCTATATTGATTGATAGCAATTTGAGAATAACTATTGGTGCTAATTAGTCCAAGAGCCAAAATCCAAATTCCAATTTTTTGCCTGCCCATAGATTTGCACCAAACGACAGCCGCTGGTCTTCGAATATAAATCGAATAAAGTTACCCGATAAATCACTATTATCCTACTAAACATTTAAAAGGGCGTCCTTTTTAAGGTCGCCCTTTAAGGTTGCGTTTAGTTACCACACTTCACATAGCCATGAATAAAGGTAAAAAATTTGTCGGACAGCCGATCCTTTCTCAAGGGTGCATTTCAAATTGTCGCGATAGTTAGTAAATGTAAGCAAACACTACAGCCATGAGCAAGGAGGAGTATATGCTGCCGTCAGGTCGAAAGGCCTGACGATCGATAATTTTACTACCATAGTTCTATTGTACTTAGAGGCAGAAGCGGGGTGGGTTTTTTGGGCAAATGTCTACTCCTGAGAGATGGGTCAGGTCGAAAGACCTGCGCGCACATGAGAAGGCGCCCAAAAAGTGAACGTAATCGGCTATATCTATCATTCGTTGGAGCCGTTTCTTTCGAGACATAGAAAGATCCTACTCTCAACCCAAATTAATCGCCCGAAAATGCCTGACCAAAAAAAAGCCGGAAATACAAACGTGTTTCCGGCTTAACGGAGTGTGCGTAGGTTAATACTAATAGAAGAATTGCTCCAATACGATCTTTCCATCATGTACGTGATACACGCAAATCTCTTCAATTGTCATTCGACCCTGTCCTTTAAAGGTGGCATCCATCGCCCAGGTAATGGCGAAATGGTTTCCCGCAATAATCGGCTCAGAAAGAGTGGCGCTATGAAACTCTTCCACCCCTTCTTGAAAGGCAACGTCCTTTGCTTTGATGGCATCAAGCCCTTCTACTACTTTTGGCCCCATCATTTCATTGGCTTCAATGCTGGTCGCATTGTCGGCAAATAGGGTGTTGTGCACTTCGTCAATTTTGCTTTGGCGACAAAGTTCTACCAATTTGTTTGCTACTTCTTGTATTGTCATGTTTGTTGGGGTTTTAGGTGGATTGAAAATGGTTAGTTGGATTATCAAACAAGGTAACTTTTAGCGGAAGGTTTTTGGCCTACAAAGAGATTAATCTTTTTTTAATAAATCCTGCTAATTAAACTTGTGTACATTACTTTTGATTTTGAGGACTTTGTCCCATTGAAATCTGCTGAACGAAATGAAAACTGCCAATCCATGCCAACTAAAAAACTAGAACTTTACCGCAACGAAAAGATTGCCATACTTCCCCTCAGGAAAACTCCAAAAGGCCAACGGTATGCCGTTACCAACCATGGGCGTGTAATTAGTTTTAATGATACCCCCTTAGACGGATATTTTTTGCGACAGTCTTTGCTGGCTCGCTATCCCGGGGTGACCCTTCGCAGGGGTAAAAAGGAAAGCGGCTATTTAGTCCATCGGTTGGTGGCAAAAGCATTTTTGAAAAAACCCACTAACCAACATCGTTTCGTTATCCACCTCAACTATAAAAAAGACGATAACCATTTTAAAAATCTGAAATGGGCAACCCGCGAGGAGTTAAGCAAACACCACAGATCAAACCCCAACCGAGAAACAGCGATCGGCAAGTTTAAACTTACGCCAGATAAGGTGCTTTTGATTAGACAGCAGCTGTCGCGAGGCAAAACCACCTTGAAAGCGCTTGCCAAAAAATTCCATGTCAGTGACATGCAAATTCATCGCATTAAAACCGGTGAGAATTGGTCGCATGTGGGAGAATGATAGTCTAACTTCTCATAAAATGGATTTTTAATCGATCTGATATTTTAGCCCTTCCAACCTTTGTGTTCTTCACATTCTATTGTCCCGTCAGGTCTTCCAACCTGACGATCAATAGATTTACTTCGATAGTTCTATTGTACTGGGAAGCAGAAACGTTCTCTTCCCGTCATAGTCTCCCGCCTCGTGGCCTCTGAGGGAAGCACAGGATTGGAGTAAAAAAAAGCAGAGGCCGGTAAGTGAAGATGAAATTGTTTGCGCAGAGTCCCCGAAACGGGAGACTCTGCGAGGGACAAACAGGATTATTGTGCCGTCAGGTCTTCCGACCTGACGATCAATAGATTTACTTCGATAGTCTATTGTACTGGGAAGCAGAAACGTTCTCTTCTCGTCAGAGTCTCCCGCCTCGGGGCCTCTGAGGGAAGCACAGGATTGGAGTAAAAAAAAGCAGAGACGGGTAAGTGAAGATGAAATTGTTTGCGCAGAGTCCCCGAAACGGGAGACTCTGCGAGGGACAAACAGGATTGGAGTAAAAAAAAGCAGAGACGGGTAAGTGAAGATGAAATTGTTTGCGCAGCGTCCCCGAAACGGGAGACTCTGCGATGGACAAACAGGATTGGAGTAAAAAAAAGCAGAGACGGGTAAGTGAAGATGAAATAGTATCGAGCGCAGCGTCCCCGAAACG
>VYLJ01000190.1_pt1 | contig 15522 bp, 15 predicted proteins | sample 5114331 | NCBI WGS metagenome assembly VYLJ01 (sample SAMN12291791, study PRJNA351875) | freshwater metagenome | isolation source: freshwater lake | place: USA: Michigan, MSU2 Lake | collected 2011-08-16
CTGGTCGCGCGGACCGAAGGCGAAGTTCAGGCGGCGGCGACAGAAATGGGTGGGGCGTGGGCAACGCTCGACGTTTCGGACCTCGCGGCGGTCGCAGCCTTCTTCGAGGCGCGGCCCGCCTTCGACATCCTCGTCAACAATGCGGGCACCAACCGGCCCAAGCGCATGACCGACGTCAGCGAGGCGGACTATGACGCGGTGCTCGATCTCAACCTGAAAAGCGCGTTCTTCGTCGCGCAGGGCTGTGTCCGGCGGATGCTGGCGGACGGCAAATCTGGAAGCCTCATCCATATCGGCAGCCAGATGGGCCATGTCGGCGGTCCAAACCGCAGCCTTTACTGCGCGTCGAAATGGGCGCTCGAAGGCATGAGCAAGGCGTTCGCGCTCGACTTGGCCAGCCATGGCATCCGCAGCAACACGATCGCCCCGACCTTCATCGAAACACCGTTGACCAAGCCGTTCTTCGAGGACGCAGCGTTCACAGCGTCGGTGCTCGCCAAGATCAAGCTCGGGCGCATCGGGCGGGTCGAAGACCTGATGGGCGCCGTGCTTTTCCTCGCATCAGACGCGTCGGCGCTTGTCACCGGGACCAGCATTGTCGTCGATGGCGGATGGACAGCGGACTAAGTGACTAGACGTTGATGCCGAATGTCGCCCCAACGGGTGCTGGTGTCTTGAAACGGCCCTAACTCGCTGGAAATCTTCATTTTCGGGTTAGGTACGCCGCGCCAAAAAACGGCGTTCAGCGACTAGCTCCATTTGTTCGGTTAAGACCGACGTTGAAGCCGGCAAGTTCGGGCCGAAAGAATCGGCTCGCTCTCAGCCGTTGGTGCGTTCAGATGCGAAACGGAACGGCTGCCTGTGCGCCCGTGCCGGTTGTGATTGTTACGGCATAGCGCCCGGGCTCCTCGCGCCAGGTGCGGGTCGGCGGATCCCGCCAGCAGAGCGAAGCGCGGTCGATGGTCATCCGCACGATTTTTGTCTCACCGGGTGCGAGCTGGACGCGGGCGAAGGCCCTGAGGGCCTGTTTCCAACGCTCGACCGCGCCTGGCGGCGCGACGAAGGCGAGCACCGGCGTTTCGGCGGCGACATCGCCGGTGTTGGTCACTGCGACTGACAGCTCGACCCGTCCACCGGTCACGACCGTCTTGGCCGCACGCAGAGTGAAGCACGCGTACGATAGGCCATGGCCGAAGGGGTAGCGTGGCGCGACGCCATCACGTTCGAACTTGGCGTAGCCGTGCCACTGGTCATAAGTGATCTCGCGGGCGTCACGGTCGAACTCGGGATAATCGCTGGCTGAGCGGGCGACCGTGAACGGTAGCCGCCCCGATGGCGATACCTCGCCCAACAGAAGACGCGCGAGCGCGGTGCCGCCCTCCATGCCGCTGTAGAAGCCTTGCAGGATCGCGCCGACGCGGTCGTGCCATCCCTCGACGAGGACAGCCGACCCCGCGACGATGACAACGATCACCGGCTTGCCGCTCGTGATAGCGGCTTCGATCAGCGCAATCTGATCGTCCGGCAGCCCCAGATCGAGCCGGTCGCCGCCGATCGATCGCGGACGCGGGCGGCGCGACGCCTTGACCGCCTCGGGGAGATGGCTCTGGTCGGGCTCGGCGCTGCCCTCCTGTCCCAGCGTCAGGTCGCCGGGGATGAACTCGCCCTCTTCCTCGGCGGTGTAGCCGACCACGACGACAACCGCATCGGCTTTGGCTGTTGCCGTCGTAGCGGCATCGAGATCGCTCTCGTCGGCGGTCACGATGCGGTCCTCGCCGAGCGCACGCGTCAGCCCCTCGAGCGCGGTCACGACGTGCGGCGCACGGACGCGGCTCGAGCCGTTGTCACCGGTATTCTCGAGCGCCGCCAGCCTGCCCAACACGGCCAGCGTGCCGGTGTCGCGCGACAGCGGCAGAACGCCGTCATTCGCCAGCAGCACCGCCGATTTCTCCGCAGCCTCCCGCGCGAGTGCGACATGCCCGTCGCACGCGACGAGCGACATGGGATAGTCGGGCAGCGGGTCCTCCGCGCAGGCGAAGCGGTATTGCGTCGTCAGGATCCGGCGGCACGCAGTGTCGATGACATGCGGCTCTATCGTGCCGCCCTCGACGGCGGCGACGAGTTTGTCCCCGAACACCATCGGCTCGGGGTTTTCGATGTCGAGGCCGGCCGCCGCGCCATAGGGCTTGTAGACACCCATTACCCAGTCCGAATGGACGAAGCCGCCAAAGCCCCATTCGCCGCGCAATATGTCGGTCAGCAGCCCGCGATGCTGGCCGCAATACTCGCCGTTGACCTTGTTGTAGGCCGACATCACGCTCGCTACGCCCGCGTCGAGGATGGTCTTGAAATGCGGCAGATAGACTTCGTGCAGCGCGCGTTCGCCGATCCGCACGTTGACCGTGAAGCGCGCATTCTCCATCGAGTTGAGCGCGAAATGCTTGACCGTCGCGATCACGTTGTGCGTCTGAAGGCCGACGCCGAGCGCCGCGCCCATCGCGCCGAGATGATGCGGATCCTCGCCATAGGTTTCCTGCGCGCGGCCCCAGGCGGGATGGCGCAGCAGGTTGACGCAGATCGCACCTGACAAGGTACAGCCCTGCGCACGGATCTCGATCGACATCGCTTCGCCGATGCGGCGCTCGAGGTCGGTATCGAAGCTCGCGCCGCGCGCCATTGTGCAGGGAAAACAGGTCGATTGCCCGCGCGCGACACCGCGCGGTCCGTCGGTAAAGTAGAGCGGCGGCACGCCAAGCCGTTCGACACCCGACCCCGCGCGATAGGGCCGCGCGCCCCAGACGCCGCCATCCGCCGCATAGTCCGCGAAGAAGCCCTTGCCCGACATCATGCCAACCTTCTCGGCCAGCGTTGCCTGTGCAACGATCGCGTCGACGCGTTCGGCAATCTCGGTATCGGTCAGGCCCTTTGCGGGGGACAGGTCGGTCATATGGGCATTTCTCCGGGGTAGCGGCGACGCAAGACACGCACGAGGCGGGCATGCAGCCGCGCGTCGATCGCATAGAACCAGATCGCGACAATGCCGAGGCCAAGCATGATCAGCGGCCCGACGGTCAGCAACAGGCGCATGTTCGCGAGCGTTTCAGGCGCCTGCGCGGTGTTCGCCGTATAGCCGATCAGCGAAAGGAGCTCGCCGAGGATGCCGACCGAGATGCCGAGCGCGGCCTTTTGCACGAACGCGATCACGCCGAACACAACGCCTTCGGCGCGGGTACCGGTACGGTACTGGCCGAACTCGACGGTGTCGGGCACCATCGACCAGAAAGCGAGATAACCCGCCCCCGCGCCGAAACCGATCCAGGCGAGATTGGCGAACAGCAGCGCGCCTGGTGCCGGCGGCGACGCGAGCAGCGCAAGATAGCCGATGATGCCGACCGTCGCGCCGCAGATCGTGATCGTTCGCTTCGAGGTCGCCCGCGCGACCCAGGCCCAGATCGGAATGCTGACCATCGCCGCCGCCGTCATCGCCGCCAAACACGGCCCGATCAGGTCGGCGCGGCCCAAATCGTACTTCAGGACATAAGGCAGGGTCTTGCCGAACAGCGTGCTCGCCATCGAATTGGCGAGCAGCCAGAGCGCGATCAGGTGCAGCGGGCGGTTGGCGAGCAGCATGGCGACCATCGCCCTGCGATCAGGACGTGCGGCGTTGCTCTCGGCCGTCTCGGCGCGTTCGAAGCTCGTCGCGAAGGTCCAGAAAAGGAGCCCGGTCGCGACGACGCCATAAAGGATCGCGGTCAGCAGGAAGCCACGCATCGCGTCCCCCTGACCCAGATTCTCGGCGAGCTTCAACGTCGAGAACGCCACGAACAGGCCCGCCCCCGTCGCGCCAACCATGCGGAAGGCGGCGAGGCTGCCGCGCTCCTTGCTGTCGGCGGTCATTGCGGCGGTCAGCGAGAGATAGGGCATGCCGACGATCGTGTAGACCGTGCGGAACAGCATGTGCGCGGCAAGCGCGAACAGGATCAGCGCCCACCCAGTCAGCCCCGTCGGCGTAAAGATCAACACCCAGGACGCCGCAAGCGGCACCGCGCCGAACAGCAGATAGGGGCGATACCGGCCCCAGCGCGTGCGCGTGCGACTGGCGAGATAGCCCATGATCGGGTCCGAAATCGCATCCCAAAGGAGCGCGACGGCGAAGATCCAGCCACCGACCGCCGGACTGAGCCCGAGCACATCGGTATAGTAATAGAGGAGGTAGAGGCTGGCCGTCGTGAAGAAGAGGTTGTTCGCGACGTCGCCCGCGCCGAAGCCGAGCTTGGTGACGAGCGGCAACTTGCCCGTGCTCATGCCGCGAGCCGTTCGCGGAGGAAGCCGCCGAGCCCAGCGATGGACATGGCGGCTTCGGGCACGGCATCCCCGAACGCAGCCCAAGCATGGCCCATCTCCTGCCACGCCTGCAGGCGAACGGCGATGCCAGCCGCATGCAGCCGTGTCGCCAGCTCGAGCGCGTCATCATACAGGATTTCGGCCTCGCCGACCTGGATCATGGTGGGCGGCAGTCCCTTCAGCTCCGCGAACAGCGGCGACACGCGCGGATCGCCGGCGGGCACGGCCCCGCGATAGCGATCGGCATCGAGCGCCAGCCCGCGCTGCGAGAGCATCAGCTCGGCCTTGGCCCGCGCAGTGATGCTCGGTGCGTTCAGCGTGAGATCGACCCAGGGGCTCGTTATAGCGAGCGCGGCTGGCGGCGGCAGGCCAGCGTCGCGGATGGCGATCGCCAGCGCCAGCACGAGACCGCCGCCTGCGGAATCGCCGGCCAGCGCCGTCGGCACGCCGTCCCCCGATATGCCTCGCCAGACCGCAAGCGCGTCCTCAATCGCGGCAGGGTAAGGATATTCGGGCGCCAGCCGGTAATCGACGACGATCGCCTCCGCCCCGCTCGCCCGCGCATAGGCGGCACCGAGCCGCAGATGCGTTTCCGCCGAGCCGAGCACATAGGCACCGCCATGCAGATAGACGATCCGGCCATTCGCATCCGGAGGTGTCACACGCAGCACGCGTACGCCGCCGATGCGATCCTCGACGACCGGTTCGATTGGCGGCGGCGACAGCGCGGCAAAGGCGGCGAGGCGCGCTCGCCGATCGGCGAGCGACACATCGGCATCGTCGGGGTTCGCCGCCAGCATGGCGCGCACGGCCGCGATTCCGGCAATCCCCTGCGGCGAGGCAGGCATGATCTCGGGCTTCATCAACTTGCCGACGGGATCGTGTCGGGGACCTGGCTCTTGCCCATCGGCTCGAACAGGTCGCGCGCCGCCGCGAAACGCGCCGCCATGTCGCGGGCAACGTCGGGGAAGCGCGGGGCCAGGTTGATCGTCTCGCCGGGATCCTTGGTCACGTCGAACAGCAGCGGCATGCCGAACGCACCGAGCGGCACATTGTAGATGCGGTAATAGCTGCGGACGACATACTTCCATTGCGGCGTGCGCAGCGCCGCGACGCGTTCGTTGTTGAACAGGATCAGCTCGTCGTGCGGACTGGCTGCGCGTTTACTCCACACGGGCCAGAGGTCGCGCCCGTCAATAGTGACGCCTGCTGGCAGGCCAGTTCCGGCAAGACTCGCGATGGTCGGCAACAGGTCGATGTTCATGCCGATCGCATCGGTCACGCCAGGACGCAGTGTGCCCGGCCAGTGCGCGATCATCGGCACCAGGTAGCCGCCGTCCCAGCCCGCACCGCCCTTTCGACCCTGATGCGGCCCGGCCGATCCCTCGAACCAGGGGCCGTTGTCGCTTGTGAACAGGATCAGTGTGTCGCGCGCGGCCCCCGCCGCCTTGATCGCCGCGACCAGCCGTCCGAACGCGGCGTCCAGCTCTTCCACCACATCGCCGTAAACCGACGCCGCCGACTTGCCCTTGAACGCGTCGGCCGGGCGCAGCGGGATGTGCGGCGCGCTGGGCGTCAGCATCAGGAAGAAGGGCTTGCCCTGCGACTGCCGCACGAAATCGATGCCCGCGTCGAAAATCTGCGCGGTCAGCGCCTCCTGCACAGCCGGTTCCTGCGACAGCCTGCCATCGGGGCGACTGCGATGGAAATTCAACGGCCGCATGTCATTCGAATAGGGGATGCCCGCAAAGGCATCGAAGCCATGCACCATCGGCGGCCAGGACGGCGCGACATGGCCGAGGTGCCATTTGCCCGCGAGCATCGTCGCATAAGCGGGACGCAGCATCTCCGCGATCGTCACTTCGGAGAGCGGCAGCCCCTTGCTGTCTTTCGCCTGGATCACCTCGTGCGCGAGGCCGGTGCGGATCGGATAGCGCCCCGTCAGCATCCCTGCGCGCGACGGCGTGCACACGTTCGCCGAGGCATAGAAATCGGTCATCCGCACGCCGCCACGCGCCAGCGCATCGATATGCGGCGTCCTGATGAACGGCGAGCCATAGCAACCAAGATCGCCCCAACCGAGATCGTCCGCGACGATCAGGACGATGTTGGGACGCCGCTTTGCCGTTGCGGATAGCTTGGTTGAGGTTGCCGCCGCGGCAAGCCCCAGAAGCAGGTCGCGGCGCGACGCGGTTAACGGCATGACTGCGACCTCGCCTGGGGGAAGGCGACGAAGGTGACGCCGCCCGGACTCACCGAGATCTTCCCGTTCTTGCGCGTGCCGTTGAGCATCGGCAGGACATCGCGTGCCCCTAGTTTCAGCGGCACTCCGCCGAGCGTAACACCACCATCATCGTCGATCCCGCTCAACGGATAGACCGTGCCGCTGGCGCTAAACGCGAGATCGGACGGAGCATCGGACAGGTTGATCGCGACGACGGCCACGCCACCGGCTCTGCCCTTAAGGCAATGCGCATAGAGCCGCAGCGCCGGGACCGGACTGGCGATCGCAAGCACGCGCGGGTCCATGAGCCGCGCCCAGAGCAGTGCCGCCCAATAGTTCGGGCGCGGCGCAAAGTCGCGCTCGTCGAGCAGCGCATAGTCGCTTGCAGCCAGCGTGTTGTGAAAGATCGCCTGCACACCCGATCGCGCCAGCCGTCCAAGCTGATCCACATAACGCGGGGTATCGACGAAGGTCGCTGCCCAGGGTGAGCCGCCGCATGCGGCCTGCGCGGTTTCGGTTACCCAGATCGGTGCGCCGGGCATGTGCGCGTCGCGCAAGGCCGCATGGTAGCGGAACGTCTCGTCGGTCCGCGCCAGCCAGGCCGGATCGCGGGCATCGTCGATGATCGTCGCGAGTGGCCCGCTCGTGGCGCAGCGCTGCGACACCGCACCGTAGTGATGATAGGTGTAGACGTCGACGCGCGGCTGCGATGCGGCGGCAAGATCCGCTGCCGACAGCGTTTTCAATCCTCCAGCAGCGGCGATCGGCCCTAACGAAGCGCCTCCGACTGCGCCGGGGCCCAGAATGCGCACGCCGGGTGCCGTGCGGCGAACGGCTGCTGCGAAACGAGTATAGTCACGTGCGTAATCGGCGATACCGTAACCCGCCGGCGCTCCCGTCGCCCCGATCAGGTTCGGCTCGTTCATGAACGACACCCCGGCAATGCGAATGTCGTACGCCCTTGACTGCGTCAAAAGCCGTTCGAGCTGCCCGGGCTGCCAAACGCCACTTTCGTCGCGCGTGCCGGGACTTGTTGGCGCAGACAACACAACGTCGCTTCGCGTCGCCTTTGCGAACGCCGCGAGCTCGCGCCACTGGGCGGGCGTGAGGACGGTCGTGAACCCCGGTGGCGTCTGCTCGTCGGCGTGCGTCGCAATATAGGTCGCACTGGCCCATGTGCCGCTGACCCGGATGTACGCCGGCCCGAGCGCCGCCGCGAGGATACGCAGGCGCCGGTTCGAAAGGTCGATCGGCGGCCGATAGGCATAACGGTCCGCAGCATCCTTTGGTGGACCGCGCCGATAGGGCTTCCAGAAGCGACCCCCGGTAATCTCGACCATCTCGACATTGTAGGACTGGAAACGCGGATCGACCCGGCCTGCCGGGGGCAACACTGCCGGATCGATCGCAACTGCTGCAGCAAGCGCCAGGGCATCGATGCTCATTGCCCGAATTTCAGCCCCAGTGAGACGCCGATGATGCGCCGCGCATCGGGCGTGTAGAATTGCGAATAGACGCCCGGCGCGTTGAGCACCGGTTGGCTGATGATGTTTGTGGCGTAGAATTTGTCGAACAGGTTTTTGACGAACACGGTCGCGGTCCATTGGCTGTCTGCGCCGGTCAGGCCAATGCTTCCGTTGACGATGCCGAAGCTGTCCTGGACGAGATTGGGATCGCCCGCTGCCGAGAAATTGACCTTGTCGCGGAACTGGTAATTACCCTGCACAAAACCCTTCAGGTCACCCAGCGGCACCTCGTAACGGCCGAACAGCGAGAAGGTCAGCTGCGGCGCGTTGCCCAGGCGATTGCCGGTGCCGTTGGTCACAGCGGTTGCCCCGGCCGCTGCGCTTACCCGGATGCACTGACGGTCCGACGTCCGCACCGTTCCGAACGGCAGGATCGGCTGTCCGGTATAGCAGGCGATATTCTGGAAATCGGCATAGGTCGCGTCGAGATAGCTCCCGTTGAACGACAGCGTCAGACCCGTTGCGGGCCGCACCGAAAGCTCGGCCTCGATTCCCTGCGTCTTGAGCTTGCCAGCATTCGTTACGCGGAAGCGGCCGGGCGTCACGCCCTGGTCGAACACCTGCGCCTGGAAATTGGTGTAGTCGGTGCGGTATGCCGCGATTGCAAAGCTGACGCGGCCATTGAGCCAGGCACCACGCGCTCCGAGTTCGTAGGTGGTCGGGATTTCGGGCTGGATCACTTCGGTGACCGAGGTCGTCACGCCCAGAGTGTTGATGCCCGGCCCCTTGAAGCCGCGGGCATAGGTTGCGTACACCATCAGCGTCGGTGCGACGTCGACTTGTGCGGTCAGGCGATAGGACAGGTTGGTCGCACCTGTGCTGCCCGTAATCGTGCCGGTGAAACGGCCCGGAATCGTAGCAACCGTGCCCGGCGCCTGCGCCTGGCGCAAGGTCAGGTCGATTTTCTCATCGGTGTAGCGCGCGCCTGCGATCAGCTTCAGACCGGCGACCGGACGCACCGTGATCTGTCCAAAGGCCGCCTTGCTGACGTTCGTCGTATCGGTGAACAGCGTGGTGCCGAGCAGCGACGGCAACACCACCGCGCCCAGTGTGCCCGTCTGGTTGCTGTCGGTCACATTGTTCTGGTTGTAGTAGAACAGCCCGGCGACCCACTCGACGGGCCCCGAAGGCGAGGTCAACCGCAATTCCTGCGAGAACTGGCGCAGTTTCGAGGTGCCGGTATTCACGTCGAGGATGTTGGCCGGCAAGAGATCGGGATCGTTGTTGTCGGTGTTCTTCCAGCGCCTGAACGCCGTGATCGAAGTCAACGTCGCGAAACCGAAGTCGTAATCGAGCTGTCCCGACACGCCCCAGGCATCGACATTCTGGAAGAATGGCACGCCGGCCGCGATTTCGCGATTGCCGACCGCGGGCACGATGCCCGCTGCCGCATTGAGCGCGCCGAAAGTCGTACCTGCGGGAGCCGACTGTGCCGTCCACGCGCAGCAACGCGAACGTCGCTGCTGCCAGTCACCCGACAGAACAATCGACAGCTCGACATTCGGCTGAAAGAGCAGCTTGCCCCGGGCGTTCTGTTCGTTGCGGTTGTTGACGTCGGTGCGCAGCTGGCGATTGTAGATGGTCCCGTCGGCGGTCTGGCCGCCCACCGCCACCCGCAGCGCCACCGTCTCGCCGAGCGGCACGTTCGCGATTGCCGACAGCTTCAACTCGTTCAGCGTCGCATAGGACGCGTTCAGGTCCAGCGTCGTCGCGCCCAGCTGCGGTCGACGCGTCGTGATCGAGATCAGCCCAGCGCTTGCGTTCTTGCCGAACAACATGCCCTGCGGCCCGCGCAGCACCTCGACCCGCTCGAGATCGAGCAGATCGCCCGTCGCCTGGCCCGAGCGCCCGAGTACGACCCCGTCGACAACGACGCCGACGCTCTGTTCGACAGTGTCGGAAAAGATCGCGGTCCCGACGCCTCGGATCGCGAACCCTTCGCCACGCGCGTTGGCCGACGGCGTGAAGTTCAAGCTCGGCGAGATCAGACGCAGGTCGGTCGCAGTCGTGATCTGCTGCGATTGCAGGGCGGTGCCCGTCACCGCGCTGACCGCGAGCGGCACGTCGCGAAGCCGTTCCTCGCGCTTTTGCGCTGTGACGACGATTTCCTCAGTGGCAGAAGGGGCTGGCGTTTGTGCCTCGGCGGCCGAAGCCGACATGACCGACAGCCCGGTCATCGCCGTACCGAGCAAGAGTGCGTGACCCATCCCAATCCTCCCGAACGCGCCGCCGATACGGTCGCGGAAGAACAGCTAGGCCACAACTACCGACGCTGGCAAGCTTTCTGACCGACTGGACAGAAACTATTTCGCAAAAGCCCTATCGAGCGCAAGCGCAACGACCGCCTTGAGCGAGTCCTCCCCGTCGAGCGTGCGGCCATAGGCCCGGTCCCACATCGCCCCCTGTGCAACGAACACGTTGACGGTCGAGGAGAGCAGCGCCTGGAAATGCGCTGGGTCGCCCGCGCCGAGCTCGCCCGTCTCCTGCAGCGCGCGGATCAACCGATCGACCGCGAGGACATGCCGCCCGAAATAATGGTCGACGAGCCAGTCGGACCGCCAGGAGGGCGACGCCCCCTCAATGAAGGGGATGCGGATATACGCCGGCCAGCGCAAAGCCGCCTCGACGAACAAGTCGAGCAACAGCGTCAGCCGCGCGCGCGAGGGCGGCTCACCCGCAGGATAGCGGGCATCGTAGAACGCATCGACCTGCGCCCAGATTTGCGCGACGACGGCCTTCCACAGGCTATCCTTGTCAGGGTAATGATAGAGCACGCTGGGCTTGGCGACGCCCGACGCGGCAGCGACATCGGCGATCGAGGTGCCCATGTAACCGCGCTCGGCAAACAGCTGCGTCGCCGCTTCGAGCACGGCGGCATTTGCACGGCGGCCGCGCACGTTGCTGGCGCGGTTAGGGGTGTCGCCGTGGATCGGGTTCGAAGCCATCGCGAGCGCTTAGCGCACGCGGAAGGCAAGGTCACGCCGCGCGGCGCACCGGGACCCAGCGTGTGACTCTCTCCTGCATCGCGACGATCTCGGGCGGCGCCTCGTTCCTCGTACCGGCGCGGCCATAGTGATAGACCATTGCCGCGCGGCGAGCCTCACCGAGATTGTCGACCGACCGGTGGAGCAGGAAACTGTGGAAAACCAGCAGGTCGCCGGGTTCCATGAGCACGGGAACGGCGGCTGAATCGTCTATGCCTTTCACGACGGTATAGCCTTGGTTTGCACCGGGCCGCTCGTCGGGATCGTGCGCCTGAATTGGCAGCTTGTGCGATCCCGGAAGGACGGAGAGGCATCCGTTCTCAAGCGTCGCCTCGGTGATCGCGAGCCACAGGCCTACCTGAGGCTGCTGGTCGAAACGGAAGTAATAGCTGTCCTGATGCCAGGGCTGGCCCCAGGCTCCGGGGTTCTTCAAGATGAACTGCGTCTGGAAGACATCGATGTCCGGGCCGATCAGATCCGCGACGATCCCCGCTGCCAGGTCGCTCTGCGCAAAGTCGCGGGTGGTCCCGACCAGATGCGCGTTGAACAGTTTGGCGACGAAGTCCTCGGGTTCGGTCGCCCGGTCTGGAACCTTGCCCTCTGGCTGGACGAGCAGACCATCAGTCAGGAGATAGGCGCGCTCGCCCGGATGCGCCGAGGGCGGGTCGGCGCGCACGAGCGCGATCAGTTCGTCGGCCATCGCTCGTCCGACGGCCGGATGGACCGCGCCGCGCCGGATAAAGAAGCCATCGTGCGCCCACTGAAGATGTTCGTCGTCCCACAACATATCTTTCGTCCGCGTAATTGACCGACCGGTCAGATACTACGCACTACAGTCTACGTGTCAAGTGGACCATCGCCGACGAAGCGGCCGTTGACGCATCGGATTGCCATGAGACCGCCCCCGGTCCCATTCCAGACATTCGGACGAAGGCGCGGATTACTGCCTTGTCAGCCCACGCGCGAACACTTAGTGTATTACTCGAATAACACGGGAGTTGGCCATGCTCGCTGTCCTGACTGTCATGCTTGCAACCGCGACTCCGCCGGCTCCCGCGCCGCTGGATGCCGCTCCGCAAACCAGGCTTGGCACCGAGCTACGCTGCCTGCTGGGGGTTTACGCGTTTCCATCGGGCAACGCCGTGACGATCACCGGCGACAACGGGAAGCCGCACGGACTGAGATACACCCTTGCCAATGGTCAGTTCGGGACGCTGACGAAGACCGCACAGGGCTTCTACACGGCAGGCGCATTCGCGATCGATTTTGCACCGTGCGCTGATCGGACGCTGTGGTTGATACGTGGCGAAATCGCCGAACGGGGGATGCGGGTCGGGCTCATCCAGAACGAAACCACCTTCACCAGCGACGGCGTCCGGCTCCATGGCAAACTCGTTCTGCCCGCCCGTGGTCGTGCGGATCATGCGGCCGTTTAGATCGAGGGCTCAAATAACAACCCGTCGACCGACGACACGGTCTGGCAATATGAGCTGGCCCGCCGGGGCATCGCGACATTCGTTTATGACAAGCGCTGGACCGGTGCGTCGACCGGGAACCTGTCCTCCGATTTCCATGCGCGGGCGCGCGACACGGCGGCGGCGGTCAGAGAGACCCGGCGGCTGGCACCGGGTATGCGGCGGGTGGGAGTGGTTGGCGGCAGCCAGGGCGGATGGGTCGCGCCGTTGGTTGCGACACTGGTCCCCCTCGATTTTGTCATTCCTGCCTTCGCAATCGCTGAAGGACCGATCGCGCAGGACCAGGAGCTTGTCGAGCAACAACTCCTGCAGGCCGGGTTTGGCGACGCAGAGCTGAAGAATGCGCGCCTGCTTACTGCAATTACTGAAGGATCGTCCGCACGAATGCTGCTGAGGCATTTGCCGAGCTGGATACTTTCAAGGTGAAACATGCCGGCTCTCCGTGGCTCAACGCACTTCAGCCCCGGTCATATACGGGACTTTTCCTTACACTACCCTCCGCGCAGATTATGGCCGCCGGACCCGCGATGGCGCAGGGCCTGAACTTTGATTTTGAACCACGGCCAGTGATTGAATCGATAAAACCCCGTCAGCTATGGCTTCTCGGTGGCAGCGACCGTCAGGCACCGAATGCCAAAACACAGGCAATTCTGCAGCAAATTCAGCAGCGGCGAAGCGATATCGGGGTAGTGGTCTTTCCGAACGCGGACCACGGCCTGATTGAGCCCATCAACACCAGCAACGGTCCAGGGATGGCCTATTCTGCAGACTTGTTCGAAGCCGCCGCAAACTGGATCAAGGAAGGAAAGCTTCCAGCGGCTGGCAGGTTTATCGTCATGCCAATCATACGCTGAGTAGACGTCTAGCGGCCATTTCCCATTTCGCCAACAAAGTTGCCGTAACGCCTTGTGTTCTCGTCCCTCTAATCCGGTCCTTCGTTCATAACGGCGTTATCGGTTGTGCCGAAGCCGCTTAAGCTTTGAGGGACACAGTGCGGAGAAGTTGGGCGTGGGTGACGACGCGGCTGGGATGGCGCGCGAGTTCGGCGAGGGGATCGTATTCCTTGCGGTTCAGGGTGACCTCGGCGTCGCCTCGGCGCAAGTGCCTCCGCGTAAGATCGATGGTCACCTCGCCGGTCAAGACCGTCGCGTCGCCGGTCTGGCTGCGGGAACGATGGCGTAGCGCGACCCGGATGCGCGCGAGCAATTCTTCGGTGTCGAACGGCTTGGTCAGATAATCGTCCCCCCGGATCGAGTGCGGCAACTTTCTCGGGGGTCTCGTCGCGCACGGTCAGCACGACTATGGCACGATCGAGCGCGATCGCATCGTCGTTGTCCACGCCGAAACTAGCGCCGAGTGCGCAGCAAAACGTTGCGACTTATTGCATCAAAGCGAAAAATGCGTCCGTGGACCACTAAGGACGTCTTGGGCCAAACCGGTAAAATCAGCAGTTGGTAGCGGAGGAGGGACTCGAACCCCCGACACGCGGATTATGATTCCGCTGCTCTAACCAGCTGAGCTACTCCGCCCCAAGCAGCCAATGGCGTTCGGGAGCGCCGCCTATACCAGCGGCTCCGGAGGGGTCAACCGCTTGCCTCCGCCGAAACCCCAGGCGCCAAGCGCGTCCCACGGGCCGCCGCGATACCACCAGGCGGCGAGCCCCGCGACCTCGAGTGGACGCGGGCGGAAGTCCGCCGACAAGGCGCCGAGCAACGCCCGCGCGACAGATGGATCGACCTTGTTCTGCACGGTGATGTGCGCGCGCCATCCCTGCCGGTCCTGCGGGGACAGCAACGGGGCAAAGCGGTCGGCGATACGCGCGCGGATCGCGTCGAGACCTTCACTATCGACACGGTAGGCGACCCCGCCGCCCAGCGAGATCAGCGAGGCCAGCCGGGCAGCCGGCGCCGGGGCGAGGCATTCTTTGCATAACACATCCGACACCTCGCGCGCGGCCGATGGCGGCAGATGGTGGAACAGCGTCAGATGCGCGCGCAACAGATTGCGCTCGGGCGGAAAATGCGCGCGGCGCAGCGCATCCGCCCAGGCGAAGTCCTCCCGCCCGAGCAGTGCCGTCACGATAATGGGAGCAGGCGTGCCCACGCCCGCATCCTACTTCTTGAGCGTCAGCCCACCGAAGCGCTTGTTGAAGCGCGCCACCTGCCCGCCGGTGTCGAGCATCGTGCCCTTGCCGCCGGTCCAGGCCGGGTGCGCGAGCGGATCGATCTCGAGCGTCATCGTGTCGCCCTCCTTGCCCCATGTCGAGCGCGTCTCGAACACGCTGCCGTCGGTCATCTGGACCTTGATCATGTGGTAGTCGGGGTGGCCGGTCTTTTTCATGTCGATCTTTCCATATGTGGCCGGTTCCGACCGGCCGGGGAAAAGGAAGCAGCGCCGATAGCGACGGGTTTGGCGCAACGCAACCTATTGCGGCGCGTCGGCGATCATCGCGGTGAAACTGGCCTCGGCTGCGAGCTTGTCGCCGACCAGCGCCCGTCCGGCAAACTTGCAAACGGTCGCGCGCTTCTGGACGAAGCTGACTTCGAGCGTGAGGAGCACGCCCGGCTCGACCGGCGTGCGGAACTTCGCGCCGTCGATCGCCATGAAATAGACGAGCTTCCCCGAGCCTGCGAGGCCGAGCGATTCGACCGCCAGCACCCCCGCCGCCTGCGCCAGCGCCTCGACAATGAGGACGCCGGGCATGATCGGGCGCGCGGGGAAATGTCCGGCGAAAAACGGCTCGTTGATCGTCACCGCTTTCGTGGCGACGATGCGCTCGTCCTTCACCAGTTCCTCGACACGGTCGACGAGGAGCATCGGGAAGCGATGCGGCAGTGCCGCCATCACTCCCCGAATATCCATTTCCATCGGGGCTTAGCGCCCCGGAGGCGTCGGCGTTGCCGGACGCGGCGCGGCGGGCGCGGCCGGTGCGGGCGGTGCCGTTACCGACACGCTCGGCAGCTGCTGGT
>VYLJ01000551.1_pt1 | contig 15497 bp, 13 predicted proteins | sample 5114331 | NCBI WGS metagenome assembly VYLJ01 (sample SAMN12291791, study PRJNA351875) | freshwater metagenome | isolation source: freshwater lake | place: USA: Michigan, MSU2 Lake | collected 2011-08-16
ACTTGGAAACTATCTCATCAAATTAGTTCCCCCATAGAACCCCCTTGAGCCATCTGGCACACTTTTCTCTTTTTGTCAAATTTTATGTTAAGAAAGATGTGACTAATGGATAGCCTTGATAAGGGGGGTGTCTGACAACTTTTAACAACTACCTACTTAACTGCTCGATTAATCCAATAACTTTAGCCTTAATTTCATCGCGAACTCGGCGAAAAGTTTCGATGGGTTGACCATCGGGATCATCAATTAACCAATCCTCGAAAATTTCCTGTAAAACCCATCCTTCCGGCAGATTGACACCGCAACCACATAGGGAGATAACGGCATCGTAATCTTCGGGATTAAAATCCCTAATTGATTTGGAAGTTTGGTCGGTAATATCGATACCAATTTCCCCCATAACTTCGATTGCTCCGGGGTGAACTTTGGCCGCTTCTAATCCGGAACTGGTGACAGCAATTTTACCCGCACCTAAAGTTTTAGCGAAACCTTCGGCGATTTGGGAACGACAGGAATTTTTTCTACAGGCAAACATGACTTTTTTCATGATTTTAACTCCTAGAAATTGATTTAATTAATAGCTTTATGGGCAATTGTGGCTATTTCTTGGGCGGCTTTTTCCTTTCTTTCACTATAGCGATCGGTCAGATAATCTACCTGATCCCGCAGGAGAATGGTAAACTTATAAAGTTCCTCCATCACATCAATAACCCGATCTCGATAGGGGGAATCTTTCATCGTGCCATCCTCGTGAAACTCCTGATAAGCTTTAGCCACAGAAGATTGATTAGGAATAGTAAACATTCGCATCCAACGACCAAGAATGCGCAGAGTATTAACCGCGTTAAAAGATTGGGAACCTCCGCTTACTTGCATGACTGCTAAGGTGCGGCCTTGGGTAGGTCTAACCGCACCAATACTTAAGGGAATCCAATCAATTTGGTTTTTGATAATGCCGCTAATATTGCCGTGAAGTTCGGGAGATGACCAGACTTGACCCTCAGACCATTGACTTAATTCTCGTAATTCTTGCACCTTGGCATGAGTATCGGGAACACTGCCATAAATCGGCACTTCACGAGGATCAAAAAAGCGCACTTCTGCCCCATATTCAGTGATAATTCTGGCCGCTTCTTCTGCTAGTAAACGACTGTAGGAACGTTCCCGTAAAGAGCCATACAGCAAAAGAATTCTCGGTTTGTGAGTCGATTGTATCATGGTGAATAATTATTTGTAAGAACTCAAGCAACGAGGATCGAGAAGGGTGGCTTTTTCTGGATCTCTGGGAAACCAAAAGGCGGTTTTTTTACAGAATTCTACCAACATTAACATCACAGGTACTTCAATCAATACCCCCACTACTGTCGCTAAAGCGGCCCCCGAATTCAATCCGAATAACATCACCGCAGTGGCGATCGCGACCTCAAAATGATTACTAGCACCAATTAAAGCAGCGGGAGCCGCATCTTCGTAAACTAAATTGAGTTTGAGAGCGGCCACATAACTAAGTAAAAAAATCAGATTAGTTTGAATAAAGAGGGGAATAGCAATCAGGAAAATATGCAGGGGATTACTAACGATTAAATCGCCTTTGAAAGCAAAGAGGAGGATTAAGGTTAACAATAAGGCAGTGATTGCCACAGGACTGAGATAGTGAAGAAAACGCGATTCAAACCAGGCCCGTCCTTTATGTTTAAAAATCCAGTGACGGCTATAGATACCGGCAATAAGCGGTAAACCAACGTAGATTAACACAGAAAAAACAATGGTCTGCCAGGGGACTACAAAATTATTAGCTGCCAGTAACCATTTACCTAGAGGAGCGTAGAGAAAAAGCATCGCTAGGGAATTGACTGCTACCATAATTAGGGTATGACCCTGGTTACTGTAGGAAAGATAGCCCCACATCAAGACCATGGCCGTACAGGGAGCAATTCCTAGTAAAATAGCTCCAGCAGTGTAGGAACTAGCTAAACTTACCGTCTGTCCTCGGATAATCTCCGTTTGACTCAACCAAGGCAGAAACAGCCAGCCGAGAAAAAATTGAGCCAGCGCCACCATGGTAAAGGGTTTGATCAGCCAATTAACCACTAAAGTTAAAATAACTGGTTTGGGAGTACGGGCAGCCCGGAGAGCCTGAGAAAAGTCGATCTTAACCATGATCGGATACATCATGAAGAAAAGACAGATGGCGATCGGAATAGAAACGTTATAGACACTCATGGCATCTAAAGTCTGCGCTACGTCCGGAAATAACCGACCGAGGGCAATTCCCGCCAAAATACAGAAAATAACCCAAAGGGTAAGATATTTTTCAAAAACACTAAGGCTACCGCCAGCTTTGGCGGCTTTAGGATTGATTTGATTAGTCATCGCACAAAGGTGGAAAGGGAATAATGGGAGATTGGGCAACCCACCTTTATTATTTCAAAAAAAGTTGATATGTCAAGAGGAAAAGCTAGTTATAAAGCTTTAATATTTCTAAAAATCTTGATTGGTTACTTATTTTCCTCGCAGAAACGAGCGGGGACGAGGGCGGCAAAACGACGATATTCGGATAGATATTCTTCTAGGAGAAGAAATTGAGATAGATTCAGGCTGTAGTAGATCCAACGACCCTCTTGACGACTGCGGACTAAATTAGCTTCTTTTAGCGTTTTTAGGTGAAAAGATAATTTAGATTGGGCGATATCGAGATGCTCGCGCAATTCACAGACGCATAATTCCTGATGTCGCAACAGTTGCAGAATTTGCAGCCGTAGGGGATCCGAGAGTGCCTGAAAACCAGTGTAAATCCGGGTTAACGAGTCGGGAGATGTGGCCAGAGAGTTGAACATTGAGATTGCCCCTAGTGGGAAGGAAATAAGAAAGCGGGAAAATTCAGAATTGCAACAAAACTTTATGTATTTTTGTATCGAATCAGGAAAACCAGCGAATCATCCCCTGTATGATAGACAATGGTTTTGACCAGAGACAATGGTTTTGACCAGATTAGCCTTTTAAATCATTGTAAACAGGTTAGGAGACATCATGGAATTATTTGCGGCTCTCAATTTAGAACCCATTTTTCAACTCACCTTCGTGGCGCTAATCATGTTAGCTGGCCCCTTTGTCATTTTCCTACTAGCTTTTCGTGGTGGCGACCTATAAAAACCGCCTCCCCCCCATTGTTATTCGTGCTTTTTTGACTTCTCTCCTCTTTAAGGAGAGATTTTTTGTCTAAAAGTCAGGAGTCAGTTATCAGTCATCAGTTATCAGTCATCAGTTATCATACTGAATCTGGTTATTAAAAACTGATTATTTATTCCCCCTCGTGCATGAGTGCCTCTCCTTATATGTAGCCTATACTGTATGAATCAGTGTTATATTGGTAGCCAGGATGTGGGAAAAAGGCAAAGAAACGGTACAGACAATGAAGTTTATTCACTGGAAAAAGCAGCAGTTATTGATGATTTTTGTCCTAGCGCTGGCAATTTCAGTCGCGTGGGGGACAATTTTGCCTGTTTTTACTCAAAAGCCTCCTGCACCTAATCCCTGTAACCAACTTAGGGGAGATATTCAAAATCGGGCAAAAAAAGATGCAGAAGCTGACCGTTTGAACTTTTTTAATACTGATAAAAAGAAAAAGACAATTGGTGATATTTTAAATTTGTATAAAGAGGCAAATTCTCAAGCTTCTTGTTTTCCACAGGCTCAATTATGGGATATCTATGAACAACAATATGATATTAATAAATATCCTGCCTGGATACCTGTGCTTGTTATTCTTGTTTTGGGTGGTATTGTGGGGACTGTTATTAGTGATACCTTAAAAAAATGGCTCAATCAGTCTTTAGAAGCGATTAGTAAATGGATTTATAAAACCTTTGCTGGAACACCCTTATTTGAAAATATTGCTCTTAAAAAGTATCGACAAGCATTAATTGATAAATATCAAAAACTTAATATACCTTTTCGTCCTCATCGTCCCCTAGAAATGCGGGAGATTTATGTTTCTTTAAAAGCTTTTAAAGCGAGCGATCGCTCTTTGATTGAAGCAGAAAATGCGGTGCAAAAATACCGCGGCTTAGTGGTTAAAGGTGCGCCTGGTTCGGGGAAGTCGATGTTATTAAAGTATCTAGCACTTTCCTATTCAGAAGGACGATTCAAAAATTTATCGGATCGTCCCGTGCCAATTTTACTAGAATTGAACCGCCTCAATGAGGCTAATTTGACAGTAGAAAAGTTAGAACAACATTTAGTAGAAGCTTGCGATCGCCATAATTTTCCCAAAGCTAATCGTTTCATCTCTCAAGGTTTAAAAGACGGACGTTTGCTGCTGCTTTTAGATGGGTTAGATGAGGTTAGTAGTGGCGTTCGCTCTTCTGTTGTTCGGTGTCTTAAGGACTTTTTAGAATTAGAAAATTATAAAAAATGTCGAGTAATTATTACCTGTCGGACGGCTGTTTATCATAATGAGTTTGTCGATAATACCGAGGAAACTTTAGAGATTGACGAATTTAGTGACCAACAAATGCGCCGCTTTTTGCAAGCGTGGAAGTCGGAAATGCCGCCAGAGAAATCAGTAGAACAATTGATTCAAAACTTGCGAGCTAGACCGAAAATTATGGCTCTGGCGCGGAATCCCCTACTGTTAACAATCATCGCCTATCTTTATACTGATACTCCCTTTGTTTTACCTCATTCGCGGGCCGAATTTTACACTAAAGCTACTGATGTTTTATTAGAATTGCGCGATCAAGAAAGAAATATATCTAATCAATATAGTGGTGTCAACAAGCGGCGAGTTCTGCAACATTTAGCACTCTATGCTCAGAATAGCACTAATCGACAACAGCAAGATCGCCGCAGTCTTCTTGATTCTGAAGTATGGGAACAAGTTAAACAAGTCTTACCTTCATTAAATCTAGAGCCTAAAGAGGCTAATTCTATCGTTGATGAAATCGTCAAACGCAGTGGATTATTGCTTCGCATTGATGGCGGACAGCGTTATTATTTTCCTCATCTCACTCTACAAGAATATTTCGTAGCAGCAGCTTTAACAGACAAACAAGATGAATTAATTCAAAAATGGAAAAATGCTCCTAGCGACTGGCTAGAAATTGTCAAGTTATGGTGTGGATTGGCAAACAATAGTACGGATTTAATTACGGCGGTATATCAACAAGATGCACTGACAGCATTTGAATGTCTAGCAGATGCTCAAGAAGTAAAACCAGAAGTTGCTCAGGAGATTATAGATTATTTTAAGACACAATTGAGAACCGATGAATCAATTTGTAGTGCTTTTGGCTCAGTCGCGGCTGATTTTCGTCCTAGAGGGAAAGCATTATTTGATTTTTTAGTTGCTAGTTTAGATAATTCAGCCAGCCAAAAAGCAGCGGCTAAAGCCTTATCTGCCACTAATTTGCCTCAAGCAGTAGAAAAATTAGTTATTTACTATGATCCGAATCAACCCCATTTTATAGAAGTGCGAGAAGCGTTAATCAGAATGGGAGGTTTAGCAGTTAATCAACTAGAATCTTTAGCTCGAAAAGGCTCTATAGAAGCAATGGATGATCTAGTTAAAATTGCCATACCAGAAGCGGCTGAGGCACTTGAAAGATTGCAGGAAGATCCGAACTTAAGCGGAAAAGTAAGTTTTCGACTTGCAGCACTGTTGAAGGAGTTAGAAGATAGTCAAGCTGAACGCGATCGCACACCATCCTGAAGGAAAACTAATGCTATTAAGATTTATTCGCCGACTAAAAAATCGAGCCGTCAAACAAAAGCGCCAGCCACAAGAGGTAATCGAAACGGACTTAAGTTGGATTTGGCAACCTTTTGAAAATTCAAGCAATTTGCAGTTCTCTGCTAGTGTCAAGAAAATTGCTGCTGCAATTATTGAAAGCTCTGCTGATGATATTCCCACAATCACTCTTGAAGTCGATCCTCGGTTAGTCATTCCTTTATGTGCGATTCAGTTACAAGATGAAATTAATCTAACTCAGTTAAGTTCTTTTAAAAATGAATTGGAATCGGTTTTACTTGAAAATTTAGACAATAAAATAGAGTTTGTTGATCGAGTTTTAAGTAAAATCACTCCAAAGCAGCGTTGGTTGTATTTATTTAAGAGTCTGACACCTGAATTACAATTTACATTATTGTCTTGCTTAATCGACTACCGCCGCCCCACAAGAAACGACTGGCGCAATCTTTTTAAAAAGATAGAGTACGAGTTTAAAACAAGCCCAGAATATTTAGGAGTGTTAACTGTTGTCTTCTTGCTTTCTCTTGGATTTATAATTGAAATATTCGCCATTATGCTCAGTCAGTCAAAAAGTTGGGTCAATGGCTTGATGGCAATCACAATGGTTGTTGTCTTCTCTTTTTTAGAAGTTTTATTGCGAGAAATTATAACCGAAGAAGATAAATCAGAGCCAACTTTATTGATGAAATTGGGCTTACTGGGACCCTGGACGTTTTACAGGGAATGGCAACGGCTACTCAGAAAAAACCTAGTTTGGGAAGGAATAACAGCTTTGTTTGATAATCCTGTTAGGACTAGGGCTGGGGCTGTGGTTGTGACGAATGTGGCTATGGTTGTGATGGGTGTGGCTGTGGTTTTCGCTGGGGCTGTAGATTGGGCTACGGCTGTGGTTTGGGTTTGGGTTGTGGCTCTATTGGGGATGGGTAATATTTTGCTTGTGATTGCGGATTGGGATCACGATTGGGATCAGTATCAGTATTCGGATTGGCATTGGGATCGGTATTGGGAGCGCGTTTGGATAACTATGCTTGGGACTGCGGTCCTGGCTATGCTTGTGGCTTTGGAATGGGCTGGAGTGGCTATGGCTGTGGCTTGGGCTGGGGCTGCGGCTATTGGCTTTGGTTTGGGAATTTGGTATCAGGCTAAAGAAAAAACATATTCGCGATGGGTGCGATTCTTGTCGATATTAGCTTTTCCTTGGTTTTGTTCGTTTCCCATTGTATTTGGGTTTACCTCTTTTGCTCTGTATCATCGCCTATCTTGGGAATGGCAATCAATATCCCTATTTTGGCTAGTTATCTTCGGATTTTGTACTGTCCTTTGGGTGCGAGGTAAAGAATTAGAAGAAAAAGCCCGCAACCCCCTCAGAGGCGTTTTAGATGGGCAGTGATAGTCGCCCAAACAGTAATAAACTTGACGATGTTATAGAAATTCTTCTACTGTTGAGATACAGTGAACAGTAAGCAATGAAATGACAACTGATAAGGGACTTGCGCTTTGATAATGTACCTTTTGGGCGAACGCAGTTCGCCCCTACATTGTGGACAAAATCCGTTACTGTAGGGGCGCAAAGCTTGCGCCCTCCGATCGATTGGGATATTATTCGTTCGTAATTTAAATTGCTTGTTGAGACGAGGCAAAAGGCAAGAGGCAAAAGGCAACAGTAAAGGGATTGGGGGAGGTTCAGCTAATCTAAGAATAAGCGGTTTAAATGCGTCTTAGCTTAACTGTTTACTGATTACTGTTTACTGGACGGCTACGCCGTGCCTTTGGCAACACTGAAAAAAGCTTCCCACTCCCCCTCTCCTAACAATCGACTGCTAAGATCGAACAGAGCGATCGATCTCTCGCTCCCACGATACCTGATAAAACTATCTATGATCATTAAAAATAACCCCTATTGTCGGGCTGTAATCGGCTTTTGGGTCGCTTTCCTTTTGTTTTGGGGTTTTGGGAGTTTCTCACCCCTTCTTGCCCAAGCGAAAGAGGAACCAGCCGATGTACAATCGATTACCCCCTACCTTAAGCAATTTCAACAAAAAATTACCGAATTTCGCCTCGACAACGGACTAAAATTCATTATCCTAGAAAATCGCGATGCTCCAGTTATTTCCTTTGTCACCTACGCGGATGTGGGAGGTGCCGATGAACCGGACGGTAAAACAGGAGTTGCCCACTTTTTGGAACATTTAGCCTTTAAAGGCACAAAAACCATCGGTACTACCGATTATCTTAGCGAGAAAAAAGTCCTCGATCGCCTTGAAGCTATAGACAAAGAACTACAAGCGGCCAAAAAAGCGGGTAAAAGCGCAGAAGTGGCTAAATTAACGGAAGAATTTCAAAAAACTAAGGCAGAGTCCGAGAAATTCGTCCAACGCAACGAATACGGGCAAATCGTCGAAACTCAGGGAGGAGTCGGTTTAAATGCCACCACTTCCAGCGATGCAACTAGCTATTTTTACAGTTTCCCGTCGAATAAATTGGAATTATGGATGTCTTTGGAATCGGAACGATTTTTAGAACCGGTGTTCCAACGGGAATTTTACAAAGAAAAAGACGTAATTCTGGAAGAAAGACGGATGCGGACGGATAATAGCCCCTTGGGTCTATTAATCGAAGCTTTTCTCGATCAAGCTTATACTGTCCATCCCTACAAACGTCCCGTTATCGGCTACGATCGAGATATTCGCAATCTGGAACCCTCAGATATCCAAAACTTTTTCGATAAATTTTATCCTGCCAGTAATTTAACCATAGCTATCGCCGGGGATGTGGACCCAGAACAGGTCAAACAGTTAGCTAAGGTTTATTTTGGTCGTTTTCCCGCTAAACCGAAACCCCCACAGGTGACGGTAGTGGAACCGAACCAAACCAAAACAAAGGAAATTACCCTAAAATTAGCCTCGCAGCCTTGGTATTTAGAAGGATACCATCGTCCCGCCCTCAATCATCCCGATCATGCGGTTTACGAGGTTATCGCCACTTTAATGAGTGAAGGAAGAACTTCGCGACTGTATAAAGCTTTAGTGGAGGACAAACAACTTGCCCTCGCTGCCCAGGGATTTAACGGCTTTCCGGGAGATAAATACCCGAATTTGCTGTTATTCTATGCTCTTACCGCTCCTAATGCCAGTGTGGAGGAAGTAGCGCAGGGTTTGAATTTGGAGTTGGAAAGATTGAAAAATGAACCGGTTTCGGAACAGGAATTAGAACGGGTTAAAAATCAACTACGGGCAGCCCTATTAAGAGGTCTTGATTCTAACATGGGCATGGCGCGATCCTTGATTGAATACGAGGTAAAAACCGGCGATTGGCGTAATTTATTCGCCCAATTAGATGCTTATAATGCTGTCACGGCAGCTGATATTCAACGGGTGGCTAAAGAAACTTTTACCCCCGAAAATCGCACTATTGGCCGAATTTTACCGAAATAGAGAGATGGGGAGATAGGGAAGTGGGGAAATGGGGGAAGTGGGGAAGTGGGGAAGTGGGGGAAGTGGGGAAGTGGGGGAATTTCAACTAAAACCCCATCACCCCCCGCAACGCGCACGCAGTGACCACCCCAACACCCCAACACCCCAACACCCTAACACCCTAACACCCTAACACCTAAAACCTAAAACCTAAAATAAATATAATCATGAAAAAACGCTTACAATGGCTAGGTTTAATCCTGATCACCCTGATAGGTGTCCTAGCTTTTCGTTCCCCGGCAATTGCCCAAACCCCGCGACATTTTACCGATTTAACTTTTCCTCCCCTTCCTGAAGTTACAGTTCCCCAATACGAACGTTATCAACTAGATAATGGTATGGTGGTTTATTTAGTGGAGGATCGGAGCTTACCTTTAGTGAGTGGTACGGCGATGATTCGGACGGGAGGAAGATTAGAATCCGGGGAAAAAGTCGGGTTAGCCGATATTACTGGAACCGTGCTGCGTAGTGGTGGCACGGAGAAACATCCTTCTAATGTCTTAAATCAGTTATTAGAACAAAGAGCAGCCCTAGTAGAAACCTCGATCGATCTTAACGCTGGAACTGCTAGTTTTAGCGCTCTTAGTGAAGATTTAGAAGCAGTTTTTAATCTCTTTGCCGAGGTTTTGCGTTCCCCAGCTTTTGAAAGTCAGAGGGTAGAATTAGCCAAAGTTCAGGAAAAAGGGGCGATTGCCCGACGTAATGATGATCCCGATGATATTGCTAGTCGGGAGTTTAAAAAGCTAGTCTATGGTGATAATAGCCCCTACGCTCGTACTGTAGAATATAGCACTTTAGCTAATATTGACCGTCAGGATTTAATCGATTTTTATCGTACCTATGTCCGTCCGGATCAAATAATTTTAGGAATTGTCGGTGATTTTGATTCTCAGTCGATGAAAGCATTAATCAATAAAACTTTTGGCGATTGGAAAAATCCCGCCACTGCCACTAAAATTGTCACCCCTTCTGCAACCCAAAAAAATCTTCAAGGTGTCTTTGTTGTCAATCAACCCCAATTAACCCAGAGTAGCGTTTTATTAGGTCATCTTGGGGGTCGTTTGGATAGTCCCGACTATCCCGCTTTAACGGTATTAAATGAGATTTTAAGCGGTTTTGGTGGTCGTTTATTTAATGAAGTGCGTTCCCGTCAAGGATTAGCTTATTCTGTCTATGGTATCTGGAATAGTCGTTATGATTATCCTGGTTTATTTATTGCTGGAGGTCAAACTCGCACCGATGCTACCGTGCCTTTTATTAAGGCAATTTTAGGCGAAATCGAGCGACTTCGCAATCAACCCGTTACTGCCAAAGAATTGGAAGATGCTAAAAATGCTATTCTCAATTCTTTTGTTTTTAAGTTTGAGAAACCTGCTCAAAATTTATCGCGATTGATGACCTATGAATACTATGGTTATCCCCAAGATTTTATCTTCCGTTATCAACAAGCGGTAAAAGGGGTGACAATTGCCGATATTCAACGAGTGGCCCAACAATATCTACAACCGAATCAAATTGTGACTCTTGTGGTGGGTAATGAACAGGAAATTCAACCTCCCTTATCCAGTTTGGGAACTACGGTTAAAACTGTTGATGTCACCATCACACAAATATAAATAAATCTAGGTTGGATTGAGCTAAACTAGGTGAAATCCAACCTAGAAAAATGGGACAAATATAGCACGATATATGACTTTACAACTCACCATAAATTATCCTGAAAACTTACCCGACTTTCTTCAAAAAACACGAGAGGAATTCGAGAGAGAAGCAACTTGGGCTATGGTAGTAAAACTCTTTGAGATGAAACGTATTTCATCGGGTATGGCTGCCAATTTATTAGGAGTGGATAGGGTTAATTTTTTATTGAGATTGACCGATTTTGGCGTAGGGATGATTGACTTAACAGAAGAAGAACTATTATCAGACCTTGAAAATGCCTAAAGCTAAATTACAGCCCTTCTCATAAAAAAAAGTATAACCTAATTTGGTATTGACTCCTGACTGCTGACGACCGACTCCCCAAAACGAAAACTTCCTATCTCACCATTGAGATAACTGCTGTAACTATTTTGAGATAACTAAGGCTATCATTGAGGAAAGTTACTGTTGAGACTCCTGATTAGTTTGTTAATTTTTGTGTTAAGTAGCTAGACAATTAAACCCTTTAGAGATAGGGTGATCGTAGCTGAGTTTGCTATTATATAGTTTTGTAAATAAATATCAAACTCAAGGGTTTTTGAAGATGGTATGTCGCTAAACTGAAAGTATAAAGTACAGAGGTAAAAATACTTATGATGCTACTACAAGATGTTGCGAGAACCTCTAGAGAACAAGCATTAATTCTGTGGTTTGAAGAAGTAGACAGCAAAGACGTGGGATTAGTCGGTGGGAAAAACTCCTCCTTAGGCGAAATGATCCAACAATTAACCCCGAAAGGGATTAATGTCCCCACAGGATTCGCCACCACCGCTTACGCTTACCGTCACTTTGTCGAAAAAGCCGGACTAGACGCACAATTAAGACAAATTTTCCAAGATTTAGACGAAAACGATGTCCAAAACTTGCAAGAAAAAGGTAAACAAGCACGCACATTAATTCTCAATACACCGTTCCCCGATGATTTAAGTCATGCGATCGCTATTGCCTATCGCCGACTCTGTGAACGTTATGGCGATGATCTCTATCATTCCATAGATGTGGCCGTTCGCTCAAGCGCCACCGCCGAAGACTTACCAGAAGCGAGTTTTGCCGGACAACAGGAAACCTATCTCAACGTGCAAGGGGTAAGGGGAGTTTTAGAAGCTTGCCATAAATGTTTTGCCTCTTTATTCACCGATCGCGCTATTTCCTACCGTCATCATAACGGTTTCGATCACTTTGCCGTCGCCCTTTCCGTCGGTGTCCAAAAAATGGTGCGTTCAGATCTAGCCACCTCCGGGGTGATGTTTTCCATCGATACGGAAACAGGGTTCAAAAATGCCACTTTAATCACCGCAGCCTACGGTTTAGGGGAAAATGTCGTGCAAGGAGCCGTTAACCCCGACGAATATCTGGTTTTTAAACCCACTCTTAAAAACGGTTACAAACCCATCCTCGACAAACGCCTCGGCAGTAAAGCCATCAAGATGATCTACGATGATGGAGGATCGCGTCTAACCAAGAATATCCGAGTTAACAAGCTAGAACAGGATCAATTCTGCATTAGTGACCAAGAAATCCTCACTTTAGCCCGTTGGACGACCCAAATCGAGGAACATTACTCGCAAGTGCGCGGAACCTACACCCCCATGGACATCGAATGGGCAAAAGATGGGATCACGGGAGAACTCTTTATCGTTCAGGCCCGTCCAGAAACCGTACAATCGCAAAAAGCAGCTAATATCCTTAAATCCTACGAAATTAAAGAAAGAAGTCAAGTTTTAGCGGTGGGACGGAGTGTAGGTGCGGCAATCGGTCAAGGAAAAGCCAGAGTCATCCTCAGTGTAGATAAAATCAATAACTTTAAACCGGGAGAAGTTCTCGTCACCAATCGCACGGATCCCGACTGGGAACCGATTATGAAACAAGCAAGCGCGATCGTGACTAATCAAGGTGGTCGTACTTGCCATGCCGCTATTATCGCACGAGAAATGGGCATTCCGGCGATCGTGGGTTGCAATAATGCCACGGAAACGATTAAAACCGGTCAGGAAGTCACCGTTTGCTGTGCGGAAGGGGATGAAGGGAAAGTTTACCTCGGATTGCTACCCTTTGAAATTCTTGAAACTCCCCTGGACAATTTGCCCCAAACTCGGACAAAAATCCTCATGAATATCGGTAATCCCGAAAAAGCCTTCGCTTTTGCCGATATTCCTGCCCAAGGGGTCGGTTTAGCGCGTCTAGAGTTTATTATCGCTAACCATATTCAGGCCCACCCCAGTGCTTTGCTGAAATTCCACGAATTGGAAGAAGGAGACGTAAAAGACCAAATCGCCGAATTAACCAAACACTACGAGGATAAACCCCAATTTTTCGTCGATAAATTGGCCCGGGGAATTGCCATGATTGCAGCCGCATTCTACCCCAAAGATGTAATTGTGCGGATGTCCGATTTTAAATCCAATGAATACGCTAATTTATTGGGTGGCAAACCCTTTGAACCCAAGGAAGAAAACCCGATGATCGGTTGGCGCGGCGCTTCCCGTTATACTGATCCTAATTATCGCGAGGCTTTCGCTTTGGAATGTCGGGCGCTGAAAATGGTACGGGAAGAAATGGGATTAACTAATGTGATTCCGATGATTCCTTTCTGTCGTACCCCCGAAGAAGGGATGAGAGTCCTTGAAGAAATGGCGAAAAATGGTCTCGAACGCGGGGTTGATGGTTTGCAAGTTTATGTGATGTGTGAGTTACCAAGTAATGTAATTCTTGCCGACCAATTTGCTCAGGTGTTTGACGGATTTTCGATCGGTTCTAATGATTTGACCCAATTAACCTTAGGATTAGATCGGGATTCTGCCCTAGTTGCCCATCTTTTTGATGAACGGAATGAGGGAGTTAAACGCATGGTGAAAATGGCCATTGAAACCGCTAAAGCCCAAAATCGCAAAATCGGTATCTGTGGTCAAGCTCCCAGTGATTATCCCGAATTTGCTCAATTTTTAGTGGAATTAGGCATCGATTCTATCAGTCTTAATCCTGATTCTGTCCTCAAAACTTTATTGATGGTGGCAGCAGTGGAGAAAGGACAATAGTTTAGTGACAAAGGTGGGCAAGTCCCACCTTTTTTTGTACTAAGCCAACTAAGTTTATCATACTGAAAATACCTATAGCCCACTAGGGCTATTTTTTAGTTGTCTCTTAACAAATATTAACTTTAAACTGCGATTAAGAGATAAACTTAGATTTCGTCAGGATTAAGACCTAATTCCCGCAGTTTATTTGCCAATCGTTCCGCTCGTTGTTTTTCCTGATTATAGCTAGTGAAAGCTTGTCCATCGGGATAAAAAAGCAACATTTCCGGTTCTCCTAACTGAAAACGTATTCCTAAACGGGGACTAACCCAATTATCGAGAGTTTCTAGAATTTCTAGCTGATTTTCGCCTCTTATCCAAGCACTGGCATCGTTTTTATGGGGATCATAAAGATAATATTCCTCGACCCCATAACGCTGATAAAATAGCTGTTTTTTGCCCATTGCCGTGAGGGTGTTACCCAGAGAGAGGATTTCAAAAACCACCTGGGGACTAATATTGTTTTCGAGCCATTGTCGATAGGAACCCCTTTCCCCTTTTGGTCTCCCAAAAACCACCATGATATCCGGTGCTTGACGCAGTTTATTATCATTTTCCACAGGATACCAAAGTAAATCCCCCGCAACAAAGACATCAGACTGCTGGCGAAATAGCCAGTCTAAATTAGTTTTAATTGTCGTAATCCAACGAAATTGCAGGGTATTATCGGCCAGGGGTTGACCATCGCTATCGGGGTAGATAATTTTAGTGACGTTAGTTTTATCTAGTCGCGAAACCATAAGACTAAGTAAAAAGTGAAAACTAGAAAATGTCAACAACTTAATTCTATTATAGCGAGCATTTGTATTATGTGGCAATTAGTACAAAAATATTGACAAATAGTATAACTTGTGCATTGGACAATAAAGATTTAATTTTTTTGATGATAACGATTAAAAATTTCGTTGGTTACTAGAAAATTTTTGTCTAATTTTGGGAACTATAATTATAATAAGACTATCAACTGGAATTAGGACAAGAAGATGAGTGGCGGTTTAGTCTATCGACAAAGCCCAGAAGAAGAGGAATTAGAGCGCAAACGTCTCGAATTAGCGGACTTAGAGACGGAATTAGTGCAGAAAGAGCTAGATTTAACCACTTTAAACGCTGAATTACATAATTTTGAACGAGAGTACACTCAGATTAGCGAATATATGGCTTATCTGGAGTCTTCTAGGGGTTTTCGTCCCTCAGATAGTCTCAAGAAGCTGTATCGAGAGGTGGCAAAAAGAATTCATCCTGATTTAGTTACTGATGAAACAGAAAAAAAACGCCGACAACAGTTGATGATTGAGGCAAATCAAGCTATTGATTTTTGAAAAATGGTAAGTAGCTGGTTTTAATTAAATTAAAAATGGATTTTGGGTTCGATCCCCCCTGCCCCCTTAGGGCTGTTTCATTCTCCCATCAGAATATCAAAAGTAAAAGCGATCACTGTCAGGTAAAATGATAAGTGAACGCCAACTTTTTAAATATATGTTGAGCTTAATAGAAAAACTA
>VYLJ01000196.1_pt1 | contig 15260 bp, 16 predicted proteins | sample 5114331 | NCBI WGS metagenome assembly VYLJ01 (sample SAMN12291791, study PRJNA351875) | freshwater metagenome | isolation source: freshwater lake | place: USA: Michigan, MSU2 Lake | collected 2011-08-16
GCCCGGAGGAAGTTCGGCCCTGGGAAGTCGGTGTGCTCTACAATCTCGACGACCGCGCAGCGCGCCTCGCGATCCCGCTTCTTGAGGCAACGGGGATCGCAACCGGCGATCAGCTTCCCTATTCGGGCGAGCTGCTGAACGCGACGATGAACCGCCACGGCGAAGGGACCGGTACCCCTTACCTCGGGCTCGAAGTTCGGCAGGACCTCATAGACAGTGCAGCGGGCGTTGCCCGGTGGGGCGACAAGCTCCGCCCCATCATCGCCGCGTGTCTTGACGCGCTTCACCCGGTAGGCAGAGAGGCGCAATGAGCCACGTCTTCGACAAGTCACGCCTGCCGAGCCGTCACGTCTCCGTCGGCCCCGAACGCGCGCCGCATCGGTCGTACTATTATGCGATGGGCCTGACCGAGGAAGAGATCGCCCGCCCGTTCGTTGCGGTCGCCAGCGCAGGAAACGACAGCGCGCCGTGCAACACGACGCTCGATGCGCAGGCAGATGCGTGCCGAAAAGGTGTCGAGGCGGGTGGGGGAATGCCGCGGCGTTTCAACACGATCACGGTCACCGACGGCATCGCGATGGGCCATCAGGGGATGAAGTCGTCGCTCGTCAGCCGCGAAGTGATCGCGGATTCGGTCGAACTGAGCGTGCGCGGGCATTGCTATGATGCGCTCGTCGGGTTTGCCGGATGTGACAAGTCGCTGCCCGGCATGATGATGGCGATGCTCCGGCTCAACGTGCCTTCGATCTTCGTTTACGGAGGCTCGATCCTGCCCGGGCGGTACGACGGTCGGGACGTCACGGTGAAGGATGTCTTCGAGATTGTCGGCAAATATGGCGCCGGCGCCTGCCCGCTCGAAGAGGTCCACGCGCTTGAGCGGGTTGCCTGTCCGGGACATGGCGCGTGCGGCGGGCAGTATACCGCGAACACGATGGCCTGTGTCGGCGAAGCGATCGGACTGTCGCTTCCGAACAGCAACATGGTGCCCGCGCCCTACACATCGCGCGAACAGATCGCGGTTGCCGCCGGTGCTCAGGTGATGGAGTTGCTCGCACGCAACATTCGCCCGCGTGACATCTGCACGCGACAGGCGTTCGAGAACGCCGCCCGGATCGTCGCGGCGACTGGCGGCTCGACCAATGGCGGGCTGCACCTCCCCGCGATGGCACATGAGGCGGGCATCGATTTCGACCTGTTCGACATGGCCGAAATCTTTCAGACGACGCCGTGGCTGGCCGATCTGCAACCCGGCGGCCAGTACGTCGCTCGCGACATGTACGAGGCCGGCGGTGTCTACATGCTGATGAAGACGATGCTTGGCGAAGGGCTGTTGCACGGTGACTGCCTGACGGTCACCGGCCGAACACTGGTCGAGAACGTCGATCGGGTCACATGGAATCCCGACCAGAAGGTCATCCATCCGGTAACGGCTCCGATCACGGCAAATGGGGGCGTCGTCGGCTTGCGGGGCACGCTCGCGCCCGATGGGGCGATCGTGAAGATCGCGGGGCTGACCGAGCTGGTCTTTGAAGGTCCGGCGTGTGTTTTCGATTGCGAGGAAGACTGTTTCTCCGCGGTCGAAGCGCGCCGGATCGCCAGGGGGTCGGTGATCGTGATCCGCTATGAGGGACCCAAGGGCGGGCCGGGAATGCGCGAAATGCTCTCCACCACCGCCGCGCTTTACGGGCAGGGCATGGGCGAAGCGGTTGCGCTGGTCACCGACGGACGGTTTTCGGGCGCGACGCGGGGCTTTTGCATCGGCCATGTCGGCCCCGAAGCCGCAGAGGGCGGGCCGATCGCGCTGGTCGAGAATGGAGATACAGTCAGGATCGATGCCGAAGCGGGGCGCATCGACCTTTTGGTCGATGATGCGACGCTTGCGGCGCGCCGGGCTGCGTGGGTGCCGCGGACGCACGATTATCAATCGGGCGCGCTGTGGCGGTATTCGCGCAACGTCGGTCCCGCATCCAAGGGCGCTGTCACCCATCCGGGGGCGAAGGCGGAAACGCATGTATTCGCGGACATTTAGCTTTGTCTTGCTGGCGCTCGCGTCGTGTGGTCGCGGCGGCGGTGAGGACAAGGTCGCAGCCGTCCCGGTCGAAGACCGCATCGAATGCGCGACCGGCGGTGCAACCGAGATGTCTCGCAGCTGCGCGATCGAACGCAGCGCGGATGGCACCCAGTGGACCGTCCGCCACAGCGATGGAGGCTTTCGGCGGTTGGCGATAGCCGCCGACATGGGCGTTAGCGCGGCAGACGGATCCGGCCAGTTGACGGGCACGGCGCTGCCCGACGGTCGCCTTGAGATCGTCGTTGACGGCGACCGGTATCGCCTGCCGTCCAAATGACGCCGCTGGCCGGACCCGTCCTGACGGCCAGCGAGACGAGAGCAGCCGAGGCGAAGAGTGGCGTTCTTCCCGAGATTTTGATGGAACGCGCCGGTTCGGCACTTGCCGACGCGGCGTGGCGTCTGGGCAATGGCAATCCGGTCCTCGTCCTGTGCGGGCCGGGGAACAACGGCGGCGATGGCTATGTCGCGGCGCGTGTCCTTGCCGCCCGTGGCGTCAATGTTGCGGTCGCCGCGACCGGACACCCGCACACCGCCATCGCGTCGGCGGCGCGAACGAACTGGACCGGGCGTGTCGAGGCGATATCGAGCGCCGCGCCAAGGTCGTGCGTGATCGATGCTGTTTTCGGAACGGGCCTGTCTCGCCGGCTTTCCGATGAGCTGGCAGACGTCCTCTCAAAGGTCCTCGGTGCGTCGCACCTAGCCATTGCGGCCGATCTGCCGAGCGGCGTCGGGTCGGACGACGGCGCAGCGCTGGGCGCAACCAGGTGCAACGTCACGCTTGCGCTCGGCGTGGCCAAACCCGCGCACTTGCTGCAGCCGTCGGCCAGCCTCTGCGGTCACGTCTTGCTGGCGGACATCGGGATCGCAGCAACGAGCGAAACCTCGATCATCGAGCGTCCCTCGCTTCGAGCGCCACTGCCGACCGACCACAAGTTCTCGCGCGGGATGGTAGCGGTCGTCCCTGGAGCAATGGCCGGGGCCGCGACACTCGGGGTAACCGCTGCCGCGCGGATCGCGGGATACACGGTTCTGTGCGGAAAGGCCGAAGCTCCAGCATCGGTTGTCCGGCGTGGCTTCGACGCAACGCTAGCGGATTCGAGGCTCGGGGCGATGCTGATCGGTCCCGGTCTCAGCGACACGAGCGAGGCGCGCCAGAAACTCGCAGCGGCGCTCGGTTCGTGTGTGCCGCTCGTGCTCGACGCGGGTGCTTTGGGGCTCATCGACCCCGCACTCCGGCGAACTGCGGCGACTGTGCTCACGCCGCACGAGGGCGAGTTCGCCAAGCTGTTCGGTGATCTCGGCGGATCGAAGATCGACCGCGCGCGCGTGGCTGCGGCTCGCTCGGGGGCGACAATCGTCCTGAAGGGCAGCGACACGGTCGTCGCGTCGCCGGATGGCCGTGTGTCGATTTTGCAAGGCGCAACCGCCTGGCTCGCGACCGCCGGCACGGGCGATGTTCTCGCGGGTATCATCGCCGCGATGTTGTCACGCGGTTTGGGACCTCATGAGGCCGCATGTGCGGGCGTCTGGGTGCACGCAGGGACTGCCCGTCTCGCGGGCCCAGCCTTGATTGCCGATGACCTGCCGCGCCATCTCGCTTCCGCGCTGGCAACATGCCGATGACCGAGACGGTGGTCCGCATCGCCGCGCGCGGCGACGGCGTCACCAGCTCAGGCCGGTTTCTGCCCCGCGTCGCGCCGGGAGATGTGGTTGTGGGCGACGTCGTCGTCCCGGGTCCGCACCGCGCGGTCCCGCCCTGCGTCCATTTCGGGCCGTGCGGAGGATGTCAGCTCCAGCACCTTGATGGTACGGCCTATTCGATTTTCCTGACCGATCGAATCACGCGCGTTCTCACCGAACATGGGATAGCCGCGCCGACAATCCTGCCGCCGCATCTGTCTCCGCCGCGCGCGCGCCGCCGGACAAGCTTGCGCGCCGAAAGACGCGGCCGGAGCACCGCGATCGGCTTTAACGAGGCGGCGAGCCACCAGATCATCGACCTCCGCGAGTGCCATGTCCTGCGGCCCGAACTCTGGGCACTTGTCGACCCGCTCAGGGCGCTTCTGACGGCGATGCTGCCAGAGCGGGGCCGGGCGACGATCACAATGCTGACCGTCGACCAGGGGGTCGACCTGCATATTGCGGGACCCGTCCGAACTGAGCTCGATGCGCTCGAAATGCTGACCGGGTTTGCGCGCCGTCATGAGCTTGCCCGGTTATCGATCGATGAGGACGGGGCAGCCCGGGTCTGCTGGGCCCCGGCCGAGCCGACGATTATGTTGTCGGGTGTCCGTGTCGGCGTGCCGAGCGGCGCGTTCTTGCAGGCGACAAGCGATGGAGAGGCCGCGCTGGTCGCCGCCGTCCGCCGGGCGACGACGTCGGCGTCGCGCATCGTGGACCTGTTCGCAGGCTTGGGGACATTCGCGTTGGCGCTTGACGCCACGGCGCTCGCTGTCGAGGGCGCGCGCGACGCGGCCGCGGCGCTGCTTGCAACCCGGCGCGTGCCGGTGATGCATCGCGACCTGTTTCGAAGACCACTCTCATCCGCAGAACTCAAACCGTTCGACGCCGTGGTTCTCGACCCGCCGCGTGCTGGCGCGAAGGAGCAAATCGCTGAAATTGCCCGCTCCGACGTCCAGCGGGTGGCCTATGTCAGCTGCAATCCGGCGACATTTGCCCGTGATGCGCGCATTCTGACGGACGAGGGCTTCCGGTTGGAATGGGTGAAGCCGGTCGGCCAGTTCAACTGGTCGACGCACGTCGAACTGGCGGCGGCCTTCGTGCTCTGAGGTTGGCTCAGCGGTCGGCGGCTTCAGTCCTCCCTAAAAAACGGCCATGAGCGCGTGCAGCGTGAGCATGATCAGCGGGACCGTCCCCAGGGCGTGCAAGGCAAACCGGACCGGGACGCGGTTGAACGTCGCCTGCACCAAGCTGTGCGCGATGCGGAATCCGACATAGGCCCAGGCTGTCATCGCGTTCAATCCGTCGCCCTGTCCCATCAGCGCCAGCGCCAGCGCGACCGCATAGAACAGCGTCGGCTGTTCCATCAGATGATTGTAGTTGTCAGCCTTCCACGAGGCGTTGACCTCACCGGCCGCAACGAGCTGGTCGCGCAAGCTTCGTCCGGTCGAGCCGACCATGTTCGGGTCGATGAGCTTGGCACGCGACATCGCGGGCAAGCGGGTGGCGTAGAGCCAAAGCCACATGAGGAGCGACCATGCGACGAGGACCACGACGGGCTTAAGGATCTCCGGATACACAGCTCAGGCTCCCAGCGTCGCGATTGCTGCATTGACGGCCAGGACGACAAGGCAAGCGGTCGAGGCGAGAAAGAGCGGCAGGCGCACCGCAACCGTGTTGACTGTTGCCTGCCAGATGCTGTGGGCGATCCGCAGTCCGACATAGCCCCAAGCCAGGAGCACGTTGATCCCGGTCCCCGCGCCTACCAGCGCAAGGATGACGACAGTCGCGTAAAAGATCGTGGGCTGTTCCATCAAGTGCGTATAATTGTGTGACTTCCATGCGACTTGCGGCGGCAGCAACGGATCGAGATCCTGCCCGCGAATCCCGACCGGGGTCGGCCCAGCCCGCGGCAATTTGTTTGCGGCGGGCACGCGTGTTCCCGCCATCCAGAACAGCATGACCAGCGACCACAAGATCAGGACGGCAGCGGGTGCAAGTATCGGTGCGTTCATCGACAGTTTCCCCCAGACAGGAGGAAAAGCTGCCTCAATCTGTTGCGGATTGCAACTTAATCGAACAATTGCGCCCAGCGACGCCTGTCGCGCGAGCGGCCCTGCTGCCGATGCCAAGCGTCGCTTGCAAGGAGCGGCATCACGCTGCCGGCCTCGGCGAACACCATCTGCTCGATCGCGGTGGAGACTTTGCCCCAGCTCGCCGCCTCCTGCAGCGTCGACGACGAACACGCGCCGTCGCGCACGTCGGCGACGGTAATCTGCACCGCATATTTGTGCACCGCGACGTCGTGATGACCAAGGATCTCGGCACAGACGACTGTGTCCTGCACGAAGTTCTTCGGCACGCCGCCACCGATCATCAGCAGCCCGGTCTCGCCCGCCTTGACCTTGATATCGGTCAGTTCGCGGAAGTCCGCGATAGCGTCGAGAACCATATACGGCTTGTCCTCTTTCGCGCGGTCGACCTGGTGCTTGACGAGGCCGAAGCCGGCCGAGCTGTCCACGAACGCCGGGCAGAAGATCGGCACATCATGTTCGTAGGCAAGCTTGACGAGGCTGTTCTCTTTCTTGCCGTGCTCGACGAGATACTTGCCCATCTCGCGGATGAAGGCGCGGCTGGAGTAGGGACGCGGCTCCAGCGAGTTGGCGATCTCGAGAATCGTGTGGTCGCAGTCCTGCAGCTGCTCTTCGTCGATATAGGTGTCGTAGATGCGGTCGATGTAGAGCGAGCGCAGCGTGTCGTCGTCGGGCACCTCGAGCGCCTGATAGTGCTTGTGCCCGAGCCCTTCGAAGAAATCCATGTCGACGATCGTGGCGCCGGTGGCGACGATACCGTCGACCATGTTCGAGCGCACGAGTTCGGCATAGAGATCCATGCACCCGCCCGCACTCGTCGAGCCTGCGATCACGAGGAAAATCGTGCAGTTCGGATCCTCGAGCATCTGGTTGTAGATGCCCGTCGCGCGCGCGAGATCGCGGCTGGTGAAGCTCATCTTGCCCATCGCCTCGACGATCGGGCGTGCATCGAACTTGGTGATGTCGATGTGCTCGACTGTGGTCGAGAGCAGTTCGGCCTTGCGCTGGGCGTTGATCTGGGGGGTCATGCGGGTCTCCATTGCGCTGCCCGGTGCAGACGTTCGTCTGCACCGGGGAAACGTGGCTTTAGTGCGTTACAGCTTGACGACGTTGCTCGGAAGCGCCGCTTCGCTTTCGACGTAGAGCGACGTCATCGGCTCGTCCTCGACTTCATAGGTCTCGACCGAACCGAAACCGTTGAAGCCGGTCCGCATCGCACAGCCGTAGGCGCCGAGCATCCCGATTTCGATGTAATCGCCCGCCTCGACGTCAGCCGGCAGCAGGAACGGTCCCGTCATATGGTCAAGGTCGTCGCACGTCGGACCGTAAAAGCTGAACGCCTGGTGCCGGGTGTGGCTCGGCGTCTCGCGCAACAGCTCGACCGGGAAGCGCCATCCGATATGCGCGGCGTCGAACAGCGCGCCGTAGGCGCCGTCGTTGATGTACAACTCGTCACCGCGCCGCTTTTCGACGCGTACGATGAGCGAGGAGTATTCGGCGCACAGCGCGCGTCCCGGCTCGCACCAGAGCTCGGCCGAATAGCTGATCGGCAGATCCTCGAACGCGCGGTGAATGACGTCGAAATAGACCTCGAGCGGCGGCGGCTCCATGCCCGGATAGGACGACGGAAACCCGCCGCCGACGTCGACGACATCGACCGTGACGCCCGCCTGCACGATCGCCGCACGCACGCGCGCCATCGCTTCGCTATACGCGGCCGGAGTCATCGCCTGGCTGCCGACATGGAAGCAGATGCCGAGCGCGTCGGCGGTCTGGCGCGCCGCGATCAGCAACTCCTTGAGCTCTGACGGTTCGGCTCCGAATTTCGAGGCAAGGCTCAGCTTCGAATGCTCGGACGAGACACGAACGCGGACGCACAGCGTCAGGTCGGCCGCGTCGTTCGTCGCGCGCTCGATCTTTGCGAGCTCTTCGAGCGTGTCCAGCGAGAACGTGCGTACGCCATGCGCTGCATAGGCCTCGCGGATCGCTTCCTCGGCCTTGACCGGGTGCATGAAGCACAAGGTCGCCTGCGGCAGGATGCCGCGCACCAGCCGAACCTCAGCGATCGAGGCCACGTCGAAGTGCGTGATGCCGCTTACCCACAGCTCGCGCAGCAGGTCGGGGGACGGGTTCGCCTTGACCGCATAGATCGATCGACCCGGAAACTTCTCGACGAAGAACCGGGCAGCGCGACGTGCGGCGTGCGGACGAATGAGCGTAACCGGCTGGACCGGCTTCAGGGACGACGCTAGCCCCAGCGCGCTATGATGCTTGTGCAACTCAAGAGACCTCCAATTGCCTTGCGGCAGTTCGTCGAAAAGCTGCCTTGCGGTGGAAGTCCCATGGAGCAGCGGAGGGCGCATATATGGAGGGGGTCGGTTGCTGTAAAGGACCGAAACTGCATGCTGTCTCAAAAATGTCATCTGAGCGACAAAGCGTGAGAAAACCGAGCCTTTCCGGCGTGCAGGCGGCTGCGGCTGCGGTTGCGAAGGTCGTGCCGCCGACGCCGCTGTTAACTTTCGAACACGCCGGCGGAACCGTTTTCGCCAAGGCCGAGTCGTTGCAGCCGATGGGTGCCTTTAAGCTGCGTGGGGCGTGGTGGCGCCTGTCGTCGCTGTCGCCTGACGACCAGGCGCGCGGGGTCGTCGCCTTTTCGTCGGGCAACCACGCGCAAGGAGTTGCGTGGGCGGCGCAGCGCCTGGGCATGAAGGCGACCATCGTCATGCCTTCGGACGCGCCAGAGGCGAAGCGGGCGAACACCGCCGCGCTCGGTGCCGACGTCGTGCTCTACGAGCGCCGGACGGAAGACCGGGCGGCAATCGCCGAATCGTTGGCGAGCCGGACGGGCGCGGTGATCGTGCCTCCTTTCGCCGATCCCTGGGTGATCGAGGGGCAGGGAAGCGCCGGGATCGAAGCGACCGCGCAAATGGCCGCGCGCGGCATCGCGCCGCCCGATCTGGTGGTCACGTGTTGCGGGGGAGGCGGGCTGTCGGCGGGGATGGCGCTCGCGTGCCCGGACGCTGCGATCACGATCGTCGAGCCCCAATATTGGGACGACTTTGGGCGATCGCTCGCGCAGGGCTCTATCGTCGGCGTCGCACCCGATGCGCCGGCGACCGCCTGCGATGCGCTGATGACGCCGCGCGCGGCCCCGGTTACGTTCGACGTGCTTAGGTCGCGGAGCGCGACAGGCGTGTCGGTCAGCGAGCACGAGGTCGAGGACGCCATGCGTTTCGCCTTTGCAAAGCTGCGTCTCGTTGTGGAAGCCGGCGGCGCGGTCGCACTGGCGGCAGTGCTGGCGGGCAAGGTCGCGCTCACCCAGCGCACGCTGATCACGCTGTCTGGCGGCAATGTCGATGCTGCGCATTTCGCGGCTGTGCTGGGGCGCGGGCGGTGAACGGACTCGTCACCGGTCTGCTCATGCTCGCGACATTCGCGCTGACGGCAGGCGCGATTTATTTGATGCGACGCGGCGGCGACCGCAAGCGCGCGATCCTGATGCTAGTTGCTGCGTTGGTCATGTTCGCCAACGTACTGATCATGACCGTCTAGCGACGCGGCAAATTGTCGGCTGTGCGCCGGATTTCCTTCAGTGTTTCGGCGGTTATGCGCAGATGCTCGGGGTCGATGCCATCGACGATCTCCAGCACCTCGGGCGCGAGCGAATCGAGCAGGGCGGTATGTGCCTCGCGGCCCGCTTCGGTAATTCGCACGCAGGGATCGTTCGAAACGTCGATCGTAAACAGCCCGCGCGCCACGAGCGCTTCGACCGGCACCCGCGCCTCATCCACGCTGACCTCGAAGCAAAAGGCAATGTGCGACAGGCGGTCCTCGGTCCGCCCCATGCGCCCGAAGAAGTTGAGCAGGCCGAATTCCGCGGCAGTATAGCGCCCCCTGTAGTCGGGCTCGAACCGGTTCCGTACGACGTGCTCGAGGATGGCGATTTCGGTAAAGAGGTCGGTCAAGACCTGACGCTGTTCAGGATCTACGTCTTGCGCCGTCGCCACGTCGTCACCGGATCGGAGAATTCGGCGCGAGACGCATGTCGAGGTAGCGGTCGACCGACTGCATCAACTCGACCCCTTCCTTTTCGAAGAAGTGGTTGGCACCCTTGATCTCGTCGTGGTGGATCGTGATGTGCCGCTGCGTCCGCAGCTTGTCGACCAGTTTCTGAACCGCACTGGGTGTTACCACTTCGTCGCCGGTTCCCTGGATGATAATGCCCGACGAGGGGCAGGGCGCGAGAAAGGTGAAGTCGTACATGTTCGCGGGCGGGGCGATCGAGATGAAGCCCTTGATCTCGGGACGACGCATCAGCAGCTGCATGCCGATCCATGCGCCAAAGCTGAACCCGGCGATCCACGTCGTCTGCGCCTCAGGGTGCACCTGCTGCACCCAGTCGAGCGCCGACGCCGCATCGGACAGTTCGCCCACGCCGTTGTCGAATGTTCCTTGCGACTTGCCCACACCGCGAAAGTTGAAGCGCAGCGTCGCAAAGCCGCGCTTGACGAACGTCTGGTAGAGCGCCTGCACGATGCGGTTGTTCATCGTCCCGCCCGATTGCGGGTGCGGATGCAGGATCATCGCAACGGGTGCGCGCGGGCGCGGTCCGGGCTGGAAACGGCCTTCGAGACGGCCTTCCGGCCCCGGAATGATGACTTCGGGCAAGGTCTTCCCTGACTGTTCTGCGGCGCGGGCGCGCTTGGCGATTTTCAGGCGCGCTATATAGGGAGGGGCGTAGCTTTCGCAACGCCGCCGCAAGGGATGACTTCCGCGTGCCAGACCGTCTGTATCTCGACCACGCCGCGACCACGCCGGTCTTGCCTGCCGCACGCGCGGCAGTGGCGCACGGCTTTGAGGTCTGGGCCAACCCGTCATCCCCGCACGGAGCCGGCCGAGCGGCCAAGGCCGCACTCGAGGAGGCCCGCGCGCGCCTGAAAGCTGCGCTTGGCTGGACGGGCGAGGTCGTTTTCACCTCGGGCGCGACAGAATCGATCCTGATCGTCCTTGCGCACGCGAAGCACGATGCGCTCTTCGTCGGCGCCGGTGAGCATGACGCAGTCCATCGCCAGGCCGCCGGTGCGGTCGTCCTGCCGCTCGGATCGGATGGACAGGTTCAGGTTCACGCGCTTGAGGGGCGGCTGGGCGCACTGGGCGCTGCTGCGCCGCTGGTTGTCGTGCAGAGCGCCAATAGCGAGAGTGGCGTTGTGCAGCCGGTCGACGCTATCGCAGCAGCGACCCGCGCGGCGGGCGGCGTGTACTTTGCTGACTGCGCGCAGACGGCGGGCAAAGTGCCGCTGCCAGATGCTGACTTCATCGCGTTCAGCGCGCACAAATTCGGCGGACCGCCCGGCGTCGGCGCTTTGCTCGTCCGCGATCTCGGCAGCTTGCAAGCGACCGGCGGGCAGGAGCAGGGTTACCGGGGCGGGACCGAAAATCTGCCTTACATCCTTGGTATGGTGGCGGCGCTGGAAGCGTCGCGCGCCTGGGTCGAACGCGCGCGTGATCTGCGCGCCCATCTCGACGGGGCCGTCGAGGCGGCAGGTGGGGAAGTTGTCGCCAAGGCGAGCCCACGGCTTCCGACGATTGCATCTTACCGGATGCCCGGTGTGGCGTCGGGCGCGCAACTTATTCAGTTCGACATGGCGGGCATCGCCGTCTCGGCCGGAAGCGCTTGCGCTTCCGGCACGATGAAGCCGAGCCAGATGATGACAGGCCTGCTCGGCGAAGTGGCGGCGGCCGAAGTCGTGCGCGTCAGCTTCGGGCCCGACACGACGCGCGCCGACGTCTATCGCCTGATCGAAAGCTGGCGGCGCATCCACGACGGTGCCAGGGCGCGCGCGGCATGACCTATCTCGATTATCAGGCGACCACACCGCTTGCGCCCGAGGCGCGCGACGCGATGCTGCCGTGGCTGGGCGAGGACGGGTTCGCCAACCCGCATTCGGCGCATGTCGCCGGACGCAGAGCAAAGGCTGCGGTTGAAGTGGCGCGCGAACAGGTCGCCGCGTTGCTCCCGGCGGGCGGGCGTGTCGTCTTCACCAGCGGCGCGACGGAGGCGGTCAACTGGGCGTTGAAAGGACGGGAAGCTCAATTTTTTGCAGCATCTTCGACCGAGCACGCGGCCGTCCTCGATACGCTGGGCTGGTTGAGCGCGCACGGGCGCGACGTGTCGGTCCTGCCTGTCGCCGCCGACGGCCGCGTCTCGCCATCGGCACTCCCGGATCGTCTTGATGTGCTCGCGGTGATGCAGGTCAACAACGAGATCGGGACGATCCAGCCAGTCGGTGACCTCGCGGCGGCAGCGAAAGCGCGCGGGGCGGTGGTCCTGTGCGATGCGGTGCAAGGCTTTGGGCGTCTCGCACCGCCCGAGAATTGTGACATGATCGCGGTCAGCGCCCACAAGATTCACGGGCCGAAGGGAATCGGTGCGCTGTGGATCCGGGACGGCGTTGTCCTCGAGCCCCTGCTGCACGGCGGAGGTCAGGAGGCGGGCCTTCGTTCGGGAACCCTTTCGCCTGCGCTTTGCGCCGGATTCGGCGCGGCAGCCGCGCTCGCGAAGGCGCGAATGGCCGCGGACCGCATGCATGTCGAACAGCTTTGGGCTTCAGCGCGCGCGGCCTTCGGAAGCACCTGGCACCTGAATGGTTCAGAGACCGATCGTTGGCACGGCAACCTCAATGTCCGGCGACCGGGCCTCGATGTCGCGCGGCTGATGTCGGAGCTTCGCGACATCGCCTTTTCGGCCGGGTCGGCATGCGCGAGCGGGTCGGGACGGTCGAGCCACGTGCTCAGGGCCATCGCGCTGAGCGAAGCCGAGGCGCGGTCGAGCGTCCGTATCGGGTTCGGGCGTTACACGACCGAGGAGGAACTCCTTGACGCCGTCGCGCGCATCGACGCGGCGGCGCGCGCGCAGGAGCGGCTCGCAGCATGATCCGCGTCCGCTTCGTCAGCGCCGACGGTGCCCGGACGGTCGAGGCGGAAGCCGCGCCTGGCACCGTACTCCTCGACCTTGCGCAGCAGCACGACCAGCCGCTCGAGGGAACGTGCGAGGGGCAAATGGCGTGTTCGACCTGCCACGTGATCGTCGATGCCGACGATTTCGCGAAGCTGCCGGGCGCGAGCGAGGACGAGGAGGACATGCTCGATCTCGCGGCGGGCGTGACGCGCACCAGTCGGCTGTCGTGCCAGATCGTGCTCGATGCGTCGCTTGACTCGCTGACCGTGCGTATGCCGCCTGAGGCGCGCAACATGCAGGGGCGCTGAGGTGATCGACCGTCGCCAGCTTATCGTCGCGCTCGGGGCAGGCGCAATTGCCCCGCGGCTTGCGGCACAGGCAAGCCGGGACCCGGTTGCGGCGATCCTTGCGCCGCTCGGCGACGCGCGCCTCGGGCTGGCTGCGTTCGAGACCGGCACTGGCCGCAGGTTCTTCGTCGACGCCGACCGTCGCGTTGCTCTGTGCTCGACGTTCAAGCTGCCGCTGGCGGCGGCAATCCTTCACCGGGTCGATCAGGGCCGGCTGAAGCTCGATCGCCCGAACCGCTTCGATCAGGCAGACCTGCTCGACTATGCGCCCGCCGTGAAGGCCGCGCTTCCGCAAGGGCAGCTCACGGTCGAACAGCTGTGCGAGGCGATCGTGGTGCTCAGCGACAACAGCGCCGCGAACCTGCTGCTCCCCCAGATCGGCGGGCCGCTCGGCTTCACGCGCTGGCTGCGCGAAATCGGCGACGCGACGACCCGCCTCGATCGGTACGAACCGCAGCTCAACAACGTGCGCGGTAAGGAAGAGCGCGACACGACGACTCCTGCCGCGATGATCGCGCTGATGGGCACCATTCTCGACGGCCCGCTGCTGTCTGCGGCATCGCGTACGAAGCTCATGGGCTGGATGGTCGCCAGCAAGACCGGCCTTGCGCGTTTGCGTGCCGGCCTGCCACCGTCATGGCGCGTCGGCGACAAGACGGGCACGAGCGGCGAGGGCTGGTTCAACGACGTCGCGATCGCTTTCCCGCCCGGCAGGCGCCCGATCCTGATCGCAAGCTACCTCGACGCGCCCGGCGCGCCCGCCGAAGCGGCAAGTGCTGCGCACGCGGAAATCGGCAGGCTGATCGGACAGCTCTTCGCCTGAGTCGGCTTGCGCGCGCGGTTCCGCGCCGCCATATGCGCGTCCGGAAGTCGGGCGGACGGTGCTCTCGCCAACCTGGTCAGGTCCGGAAGGAAGCAGCCACAACGAATTCGCCCCGGGTCGTCCGGCTTCCACTGCGCAGGGCGCGCGACGATAGCGAAGCTATCGACGAGACGCGCGAGCGCGGCGGACGAAGCGCAGCTTCGATCCACGTCACGGCTTTGCCGGGACGCCAGCACTCGCTAAGCCCGTCGGCGTGACTCAACCCTATCGCGTCCTCGCCCGCAAATACCGGCCGCAGCGTTTCTCCGAGCTGATCGGTCAGGACGCGATGGTCCGCACATTGGGGAACGCCATCAAGCGCGACAGGCTCGCGCACGCTTTCCTGATGACCGGCGTGCGCGGTGTCGGAAAAACCTCGACTGCGCGGCTCATCGCGAAGGCGCTCAACTGCGTCGGCCCTGACGGACAAGGCGGCCCCACCATCGACCCGTGCGGCGTGTGCGAACCCTGTGTTGCGATCGCCGAGGGGCGACACGTCGACGTGATCGAGATGGACGCGGCGTCGCACACCGGCGTCGACGACGTGCGCGAGATCATCGAGGCGGTGCGCTACGCCGCCGTTTCGGCGCGCTTCAAGGTCTACATCATCGACGAAGTCCACATGCTGTCGAAGAACGCGTTCAATGCGCTTCTGAAGACGCTCGAGGAACCGCCGCCGCACGTGAAATTCCTGTTCGCGACGACCGAAGTCAACAAGGTGCCGGTGACGGTCCTGTCGCGCTGCCAGCGCTTCGACCTGCGGCGCATCCCTGCCGAAACGCTGGCCGGGCATTTCGCGAAGGTTGCCGAAGCCGAGGAGGTCGACATCGACCCGCAGGCGCTCAAGATGATCGCGCGCGCCGCCGAGGGGTCGGTGCGCGACGGGCTCTCCATCCTCGATCAGGCGATCGCGCATGCCGATATGGAGGGCGGCGGCGCCGTGAGTGCCGCGGCGGTTCGAGACATGCTCGGCCTGTCAGACCGGGGTGCGCTTCGCGACCTGTTCGGCGTGCTCCTCGACGGTGACGCGCCCGCTGCGCTGCGCAAGCTGTCCGAACAGATCGACCTGGGCGTCGACCCGGCGGGCGTGATGCGCGGGTTGCTCGAGATCGTCCATGCGACCACGCTGGCGAAAGCGGGGGCCGCGCCCGACCCTGCGCAATCTGCCGAAGAGGCCGAGGCTGCCGGACGCTGGGCCGACGGCATGTCGTTCGCGGTTCTGCACCGGCTGTGGCAGCTGCTGCTCAAG
>VYLJ01000199.1_pt1 | contig 15202 bp, 17 predicted proteins | sample 5114331 | NCBI WGS metagenome assembly VYLJ01 (sample SAMN12291791, study PRJNA351875) | freshwater metagenome | isolation source: freshwater lake | place: USA: Michigan, MSU2 Lake | collected 2011-08-16
GGAGCCGCGGCCTTCGCGATGCAGGACGTGCTGCTCGAACCCTATGGCGGGCAGGTCGTGGGGCTCAGCATCGCCGCGACCACAACGATGACGGCGCTCTGGGCAGGCGGAACGCTAACCGCCTTTGCCCTTGCTGCGCACCGCCTCGGCGCGGGGGCCGAGCCGCACCGGCTGGCGGGCCTCGGCGTGCTGACTGGCATGGTCGCCTTCGCGTTGATTATCGTGGCGGGATCGCTCCGTAGTGGGGGACTGCTCGGGACCGGTTCGGTGCTGCTGGGCTTCGGCGGCGGCCTGTTCGCGGTATGCACGATGACTGCGGTCATGGAGCTGGCCGAACACGACGGTCGGGCGGGCCTCGCGCTCGGGGTTTGGGGCGCGGTCACCGCAACCGCGTCGGGCACGGCGATTGTCCTCGGCGGCCTGCTTCGCGATCTTATCGGCGTATCGCACGGCTACACCGTCGTTTTTGCGGCAGAGATCGCCCTGCTCTTTGCCACCCTGATCGCCATCGGGCCGCTCGTCCGGCCCGTTATCGCTGTTGCCACGCGTACCCCTCGACCCTTCGGTCTCGCCGAATTCCCTGCCTGAAAGGAGACGCCATCATGTCACCCGTCATTGTCGGACACATCGATGTCGCATTGCTGACCTTCTATGCCTTCGTCCTCTTCTTCATCGGCCTGGTCATTCACCTGCGGCGCGAGAACCGGCGTGAGGGCTTTCCGCTCGAGGATGAAGGTGGCCGCCTCGGCAGTGTCGGTGCGCTGCTCGACCCCGGGCCCAAGAGGTTCCGCCTGCCCTTCGGTCGCGGAACGGTGACGACCCCGACCAAGGGCCGCGAACCGGTCGACCTGCCCGCAACGCGCGAGCGCTTTCCAGGTGCACCGCTGCGTCCGACGGGCAACCCGATGACAAGCGGCCTTGGTCCCGGGGCCTTTGCCGACCGCGCCAAGGTGCCGGACCTCGACATGGAGGGCCACGCCCGCATCGTGCCGCTATCGTCGACCGACGCCCTGTGGCTTGATCGGCGCGACGTGGATCCGCGCGGCAAAGAGGTGATCGCCGCCGACGGCGCCATTGCCGGAACGGTCAGCGATGTCTGGGTCGATCGCTCGGATCGGCTGATCCGCTACCTTGCGGTCGATACGGGAGCGAGGACGGTACTTGCGCCTGCGACGATGGCGAAGATCGGGCGCGATGCCATCCGCATCGATGCGATCACGGCCGCGCAATATGCCGACGCGCCCGCCGCGCCCGTCGGAGGGACGATCACCTTTTACGAGGAGGAGCGCGCTCAGGCGTATTTCGGCGCGGGCTATCTCTATGCCACCCCCGATCGTCAGGAGCCGTTGATTTGATCTACGAACACGAAGCCGAGGTCGTGCCGGGACTGCCCGGACCGCTGCCGCCAGGCGAACGGCTGCTCTGGCAGGGACGTCCCGACTGGCGACGGCTGGCCGCGACTGCGTTTCACGTCCGGCTCGTGGCCGTCTATTTCGCAGCGCTCGCGATTTGGGGCGGCGTTCAAGCCGCGCGCGGTGATGGCGACTGGGCGGGCGTGGCGGTAACGCTGGGCGTCGGCGCGGCAGGTGTCGGCGTATTGCTGCTGATAGCGTGGGGCGCTGCACGCACCACAGTCTATTCGTTGACCGACAGACGGATCGTGCTGCGCGTCGGAGTCGCGCTGTCCACATGCATCAATGTGCCCCTGTCGCTCGTCGGCCGCGTGGACTTGAAGGGCTATGCCGACGGGACCGGCGACATTCCGCTCAGCCTGACGGGCTCGCAGCGGGTCGGATGGGCGGCGCTCTGGCCGCACGCCCGGCCGTGGCGGATTGCCAAGGTGCAGCCGATGCTGCGCGCCGTTCCCGATGCTGCGAATGTCGCCGGGCTGATCGCGCGGACGACGGGCGCCGCGCACGGAACGCGGATCGACGCGGCGCCCAGACTGGCGGTGGCGGCATGAGCAGCGTTCCGCACATTCATGACACCACGATTCCACGCGGTGCCTTCTGGTTCGCCGGTGCGGTCATTGCGACAACGGTACTCGCGGGTGTGGCAGTCCGAACGGGTTTGGTACCCGTCGCCGCCTCTCCCGCACTCGAACGCGCGGCCGGAAAGCTGAAGCCTGTCGAGGCGCGCCGGTTCACCTTCACCGACCGAACCGACGGCGGGCTTGCGATCACCGATCTCGCGACCGGCAGCCCGCGCCACAGCCTGGCGCCGGGCGGCGAGAGCGGGTTCATCCGCGGCGTCATCCGCGGGATGTCGTTCGAGCGACGCAAGCACGGCGTCGGGCCGGGTGCGCCTTATGTGCTCGAGCTCTGGCCGAACGGGCAGCTATCGCTAACCGACCCCTCGACCGGCCGGAGCGTCGAGCTGTCAGCTTTCGGCGGGACAAACCGTGCAGCCTTCGCGGCACTGCTCAAATGAGCCGCGCCTTCGACATCGGCTGCACGATCGAGGTGGAGCACGGCTTCGATCATCTGCACGCACACGTCGAACTCGACGGCGACATCGCGATCCATCCAGGCGACAAGGTGCGCGTCCACGGCAGCGCGATCGTACTTCCCTACGGGGAACGGATCGTCGAGCGGCGCACTGCAACGGTAACCCGCGCAAACGCGCTTGAGCGGAGCTGGGTCCGGTTGAAAGCCCGCTTCACGCTGACCGAGCTATACGAGTTAAGCTTTTCGAACGGGAGGCCGCTGTGAACGCGATGACGCATGATTTCCGCCCCGACACGCAGGCAATGGCGGCAACCGAGACCGTACTTTCGCCGCGCTTCTACACAACCGATTTCGACGCGATGGATCGGATCGACGTATCGCGCGTCCGTCGCGAGTGGGACGCGCTGATCGCCGAGATGGCGAGCGATCCCAACAAGCATCACTTCAGGAAGGACGGCAGCTTCGACGGGATCATTGCCAAGATGGAGCCCGAGCTGCGCCGCGAGTTCACCGATTTTCTGGTTTCATCGCTGACCGCTGAATTCTCGGGCTGTATCCTCTATGCCGAGATTGCACGTCGCACGAAGAACCCGGACGCCAAGGCGCTGTTCAAGCTGATGGCGCGCGATGAGAGCCGTCACGCAGGCTTTATCAACGACAGCCTGAAGGACGCTGGGATCGGCATTGACCTCGGTTTCCTGACGAAGACCAAGAAATACACCTTTTTCCGGCCGAAATTCATCTATTACGCGACCTATCTCTCCGAAAAGATCGGCTATGCGCGCTACATCACGATTTTCCGCCACCTGCAGCGGAACCCCGAGCGCAAGATCCATCCAATCTTCGACTGGTTCGAGCAATGGTGCAACGACGAGTTCCGCCACGGCGAGGCGTTCGCGCTCCTGATGCGTGCCGACCCCAAGCTGCTGACCGGCCTGAACAGGCTCTGGATCCGCTTCTTCCTCATTGCAGTTTACGCCACGATGTACGTCCGCGACCACGCGCGACCGGCGTTCCACACCGCGCTCGGTATCGATCCGACCGAATATGATTACACCGTCTTCCGGGTCTGCTCGCAGATCACGCGGCAGGTGTTCCCTGTAGTGCTCGACACCGACAATCCGAAGTTCCGTGCATTGCTGGAACAGGTGCTTGCCGGGAGCCGGGCCCTGGACGTCGCCGGCACCGGCATAGGCGGCGCGTTCCGCAAGGCAGGCGCCTATGCCAGGATCGGGCAGGCCATGATGCGGCTCTATCTGTTCCCTGCCGTTCGCAACGAAGCCCCCGCCAGCGTGCGGCTTGCGCCCGCGTGGTGACTCTCACGGGACATCTTTTGCCGCTGGGCTTCGTCGTGTTGCTTTGGTTCGGCTCGACCGGGTTGGTTGCGTGGCTCGACAATCGCCCGCGCGTCAGCTTTGGCGTGACCCTCGGCGTTGCCGGCCTGCTCGCGCTGGTGGGACTGATCGCGATTTTTGCGACCGCCGAGTCGGCTTCTCCGCGTGCGGCCTATCTGGCATTCGTTGCGGCGTTTCTGGTCTGGGGCTGGCACGAACTTGCGTTTCTTACTGGCCGCGTGACCGGACCACGAAAGGCCGCTTGCCCGCCGGGTGCGCGCGGGTTTCGACGACTGAAGGCGGCCGTTGGGGTGGTCGCGCACCACGAGTTGGCGCTGTTCGCCACACTCCTCCTGCTCATACTGCTCTGCTGGGGCGCGACCAACTTCGTGGCGGTCTATGCCTTTGCGATCCTGTTGGGAATGCGCCTGTCGGCAAAGCTCAACATCTTCCTCGGCGTGCCCAATTTCGATGCCGACATGCTGCCGCCGCAGCTGGCCTATCTGCGTACGTATTTCCGTCAGCGACCCTTTAACGCACTGATGCCATTCTCTCTCGCGGCGGGCATCGCCCTGACCGGATGGCTCGGCCTGGAGGCGCTCGCGGCACAAGGCAACGCGTCAATCGGCTGGTCGCTGCTTGCCGGGCTCGCCCTGCTCGGCATCGTCGAGCACCTGTTCCTCGTGCTTCCCTTTCGCGATGGGGCTCTCTGGCGCTGGGCACTGCCTTCACGCGCCTGAACCCGATGGCCTACGCCGCCATTGGTACCCGCGCGAGCGCGCACATCGACCAGCACTCGCTCAGCGCGTCGATCAGCCGGGCGATGTCGTCGTCGGTATGCACCGGTGATGGCGTGACCCGCAACCGCTCGGTCCCCTTGGGCACCGTCGGATAATTGATCGGCTGGACATAGATGCCGTGATTGTCGAGCAGCCAGTCGCTGATCATCTTTGCATGATGCGCGTCGCCGACCATCACCGGAATGATGTGGCTGGGATTGTCGAGATGCGGAATGCCGAGCGCGTCGAGGCGCTGGCGGACGAGCTTGACGCGGTTTTGATGACGGACCCGCTCGATCTGGCTGGTCTTCAAATGCCGAATCGACGCCGCCGCACCCGCCGCAATTGCAGGTGGCAGCGCGGTCGAGAAGATGAACCCGCTGGCAAAGCTTCGTACGAAATCGCACAGCGTCGTGGAGGCCGCAATATAGCCGCCCATCACCCCGAACGCCTTGCCGAGCGTTCCTTCGATGACGTCGATCCGGTGCATCAGCCCTTCGCGTTCGGCGACACCGCCGCCGCGCGGGCCGTAGAGGCCGACGGCATGGACCTCGTCGATGTACGAAAGCGCCCCATGCTTCTCACAGACATCCAGAATCTCGGCGATCGGCGCGATGTCGCCGTCCATCGAATAGACGCTCTCAAACGCGACGAGCTTCGGCCGCGCCGGATCGACCGATGCCAGCAGCTCATCGAGATGCGCAACATCATTGTGCCGGAACTTCAGGCACTCGGCACGGCTGTGGCGAATCCCTTCGATCATCGACGCATGGTTGAGCGCGTCCGACAGCACGACGCAGTTGGGCAAACGCGATGCCAGCGTTCCGAGCGCGGCCCAGTTCGACACATAGCCGCTGGTGAAGATCAGCGCGGCTTCCTTGCCGTGCAGGTCGGCCAATTCGCGTTCGAGCAGGACGTGCTGATGGTTGGTTCCGCTGATGTTGCGCGTTCCCCCGGCACCCGCACCACAGCTGTCGAGCGTTTCGTGCATCGCCTCGAGGACCGCGGGATGCTGGCCCATTCCCAGGTAATCGTTCGAGCACCACACAGTGACCTCACCGACCTCGGCCCCGTCACGGTAGCGGCGCGCTCGCGGAAAACTGCCCTGCTTGCGCTCGATCTCGTTGAAGACGCGGTAGTTGCCGGCCTCCCGGAGCCCATCGAGTTGCTCCGAAAACATCATGTCGTAACGCGTCATCGCAACCTCCCCCTAGCGCCCGGCGACGAGTGTAGTTGCCGCCGGCACGGTAGCCACGGCGGGCGCGGAGGCCGGCGCAGCAGGCGTTTCCGCGGGAGCGGCAACACGCCACAAAACCGGCGCCTGGTTGCGCATCGACACGCCGTTCATCGGCTTGGCCAGCCCCTGGTGGCACGTCTGGCAATTGACTTTATAGGGGTCGCCCATCGGGCCCTTGCGGAACTGGTCCGCGCCGACGGCCGAGTGCACTGCCGGGAACACGCTGCCGAGCGGCGTGATATAGTCGGCGTTGGTCTTCGCCACCATGCGGAGCCCGTGCCATGACACCACACGCTGAGGTGTCGAATTGGTCCACGAACCGAAGTTCTGCGTGTTGTGACAATAGGTGCAATTGACGCCCAATCCCTGCGACATGTGCATCATGAGACCGTAGGTTGATTCCGCCGACTTCAGCGACACCTTGTGGTCTGCGGCGGGATGCGCCTGCGTGCCGCCAACGCGAATGTTATCGACACCATCGTCCTTTAGATAAGCTGAAAAGCTGTCGTAGGGCAGCGAGGCATAGGCGACGGCCGGTGCGGGCTTGTTCTGTCCGGTCGAACCCTGGAGCATACCGCGCGGCGTATCCGGACCCGCCGAAGCCCATTTGTAATCCGGCACGGCCTTGCCCCGGTGGCAGGTCCAGCAGGTCACGCCGGTCTGCTGGACATGGCTGGTGTAGTTGGCGTTGATGGCACGCGTCATCTGGATCATGCGCAGCGCGACCGTTTTTGTGTACTTCTCGTACGACGCCATGTTGTTGGGATTATGGCAGTAATTGCAGCTTTGCTCGCCCACCGGAAGCCCCTCGGCGGGCACGACCCAGGCAGTCATGTTTGCCATCAGGTGGTTGAATTCGTCGATGCTTACGTTCCCGAGTTCCTTGAGTTCGGGATACTGCGAACTTGCGCGCGGACCGTCGGGTCCGGGCGTGTCATAGGCATTCGCGGGAATGCCCTGGGCTGCCGTCTTCGTCGCGACAAGCGTGGTGTTGTTGATCTGCGCCATACCGGTGCCGCGATAGCCAGTCTGTTTCGAGCTCTTTGGCGCAAGCTCGCAGCCTGTGATCAGAAGCGGCAGCGTCATCGCGACCAGTAGTAGATGAGTCCTTGTCATTGTGCGGCTCCCGGCAGGCTCGCGGGATCGACGACCCCGGTCGCGGGATAGGAGGGCGCGAAGCCTTGCTGCTGCGCCCAGAGATACCAGTTGTCCACGACCGTGCCTGTGAGCAGGATGCCGATCCCGCCCGTAAAGGTCGTCAGCACGGCGAACCACCAGGCCCAGCGATGGATTGCCTCCATCGTGGTGTTCCAGCCCATCGTCCAGCGCCAGAACAGCGCCGCACGCTCTGCTGCGGTGCCGCGGTCAGTGATCTGCTCCAGCTCGCGCTCGCCGCCGTAACGTCCGACCGCAAGGATCGTCGCGCCGTGCATCGCGAACAGCAGCGTCGAGCCGTAAAGGAAGGTGATCGAAAGCGCGTGGAACGGGTTGTAGAACAGATTGCCGTACCGGATCGAAAATGCTGCGGTCCAGTCGAGGTGAGGGAAGATGCCGAAAGGCACACTCTCGGCCCAGCTGCCCATCAGGATCGGACGGATGAAGCCGATCGAGAGCATCAGGAAGATCGCGCTGGCGAACGCCCAGGCGACATGCGTGCCCATGTTGAGCGCCCGGGCGCGCGTGTAGATGCGCACCCACCAAAGCAGGACCGATGCGGTCATGAAGAACGCCGCGATCAGCCACCACCCGCCCTTTGCGAGCGGGACGAACGGAGAAAGGCCGTATTCTGGCCCTGGCGGCTCAAGCGCGAGCCAGAAAAGCTGGCGGACGAACTGGATCGGATCCCAGTTCACGCTGGCCATCATGTTGAGCCCGGTGATTTCGAATGCGATGAAGAAGCACAGGATCGACGCCAGTCCCAGACGCCCCAGGTAAATCGGTCCGATCTGTGCGTTGCCGAACTTGCCGATCCAATAGTTAGTGCCCGGGGTGCCATCGCGGGGAAAATCGCCCTTGGGAAGCGCCGGTCCGGTCTCCGGAGCGCCTCTCACTTGGACCTGGGTGAAGATATTCTGGTAGCGTGCCATGTCCTGTCTCCCCCTTACGACCAGACCGGCAGGTTGAGCCACCAGGTCCACCATTCGGGCCAGCCGCGGGTCCAGAACGGGCCCGAAATGATGATGCACACCGCGCTCCAGAAGCCGGCATTGAGCGCGAGCAACAGGCCAAGACGGTGGACGCCCAGCGTTCCGATCGAATAGCCGATGGTGTCGCGGAAAAACGTGTCCTCATACTCTGGCGTCTTCACTTCACCGCGCTTCGGCGGGTTGACCGCCGACAGGATCAACGCGCCGTGGAGCGCGAGCGCAAGCGTAGTGGTGAAGAAGAAGCTTACCGCCAGCATGTGTGCGGGATTGTAGTGGAAGTGGAGGTACTGGTACCCCGTGTTCGAGACCCAGTCGAGGTGGCTGAAAATGCCATAGGGGAAGCCATGCCCCCACGCGCCGAGGAGCACGGGCCGGATGACCTCGAGGCTGACATAGGCAAAGATCGCCACACCGAAGGCGAACGGCACGTGATAGCCGATGCCCAGTTTTCGGCAAATTTCGACTTCGCGCATCATCCAGCTGGTAAATGCGACAATCGCGCAGATCGTGATGATCTGCCAGAAGCCCCCTTCGCGCAGCGGCGCGAGCGCCAGGCCATAGCTCAAATCGGGGGGTGCGATGCTGATCAGCCAGGGGTTCCATGTCGGCCCCAGGCTCGCCGCATAGAAAATGAGGAGCGTGCCGAGCAGCGCCGACACTGCGCCGGTAACGCCGAAGAAGCCGACGTAGAACGGGCCGACCCAGAAGTCGAAGAGGTCGCCGCCGATCAGCGTGCCCCCCCTTACCCGATACTTTCGCTCGTAGCTCAACAGCGCCATCGCACGTCTCCGCGTTCGTCTCTGCACGTCCGCCGCGCAGGGCCGGTCAATTCAGTCCAGTTCGAAGGCGGAGCGCACAGCCCGGGTGTCGCGCCCCGGCGCGCGCTCCGCCTCCTCGCCGCAGGTTACGGGGTCGTAGCTGCAGGGGCAGCCGCGACCGCGGACGCTGCGGACGGTCCGTCAAGCCAGTTGTACCGATCGGTGCTGAGCAGGATAAAATGGATCAGCAGCGCCAGCACGAACAAGAAGGTGGCAAGGGCGACCAGCGTACGACGCGGGTCGAAAATCATCCAAAGTCTCCACATGGCGTGGGCTCCTTATGTCTTGAAAAAGATAGGCGATCTGAAAAGCCTCAGCCGAGCCAGGGCTTCCATGCCCAGACCAGGACGTGCGCCACCACGGCAATCGCCGTGAACAGCAGGAAGCTGCTGACGAACATCTTGTGGAATTCTTTCGCCTCATCGGTGGTCAGGTAGGTCCCGACCCCATCTCTCGGTTCGCTCATTGTCACGTCTCCATGTTGCCCGTGGGATGATGGAGCGACATTTGCGCCCCTGGGCGATATCCGCGCCGGGACGGGTATCCCAACGAGGATTTCTGGAGGCCCGCGACGGCCCGGTTGTCGAGGACGACGCTCATGACAGCGCCTCCTGCAGAACTTGCGCAACGCGATCCGGCGTCACGACGGCTTCACCCGCGCGACGTGCCGCGCGCTCGGCGGCGTCGCGGATGCGCTTGGCGATCGAAATGCGGGCGAGCACCGGTGCACGCTCGACCGCGAGGTCGAGCTCGGCCTTGGCCGCGACGTCCCAGGCAAGGTCGGCGATTTCGCGCGCGGGGGTCGCATCGACCCGGTCCAGCTGCGCGGCCGTCGGCAGAATGGCGAACAGCATGTCGAACAGCGCGTTGCAGACTTCCTGCACCAGATACGTCGCACCCGCATAGCCCATGAACGGCGTGCCGGTGTGGCGGCGGATGATCGCGCCGGGAAAGCTCGCCGGCACATAGATGCTGCGCCCGCCCGCTTCGGCCGCATACATGCGCTCGTTGAAGCTGCCGAACAGGACAAGCGGCGGGTTGGCACGAATGGCCGCGCGCACCGCTTCATTGTCACTCTTGGTGCCCGCCGTTCGCGACACCGCAAAGGTACAGGGCAGCCCCATGTCGTCGGCAAGGAAGGCGCGAAGCCCACGCGCGTAGGTCTCGCCCGCCACAACCCCGAAGCTCGCGGTTGCGAAGAAATCCTGTGTGACGCTGCGCCAGAGGTCCCACAGCGGCTTGATCGTCGTGTGCTTTTCGCGCTCGATGAAGGGCTCGGGATCGACGCCGGTAAGTTCACCGAGCTTGCGGAGGAACAGCGTCGTGCTCTCGAGCCCGATCGGCGCCTGTAAATACGGGCGTTCGAGCGTTTCGCACAACCCGCGCCCGAACTCGCGGTACATGCAGATATTGACCTCTGCGTCGGCGAGCTTGCGAACGTCGGCCAAGTGGCTCCCGAGCGGGAACGCCATGTTGACCTCGCACCCGATCCCTTCGACCAGCCGCCGGATCTCGGCGAGGTCGGACGGCATGTTGAACGTGCCGTACATCGGCCCGATGATGTTGACCTTCGGCTTTGCGCCATCGGCCCGGATGCGCGGGGATGGCACCTTTTTGGGCCCAAACTGCGTCCACAGCCAGGTGAGCGCGCGATCGGCGGCTTGCCACTGGTCCTCGTCGATCGTGCGCGGCAGGAAGCGGACGATGTTCGTCCCCTCGGGCGTGACGCCGCCGCCAATCATCTCGGATATGCTGCCAGTCACGACCACCGCAGGCAGGTCGGGATCGAGCGTCTTCCAGGCGCGCCTCATCGCGCCTTCGGTGCCGTCGCGGCCCAGTTCCTGTTCGCCAAGACCCGTCACCACGATCGGCAGCTCGTGCGGTGGCAGCGCGTCGGTATAGTGGAGGACGCTGGTGACCGGCAGGTTCTCGCAGCCGACGGGTCCGTCGACGATGACCTGCAGGCCCTTGATCGCGGTAAAGGCGTAGACGGCGCCCCAATATCCGCCGGCACGGTCGTGGTCGAGGATCAGCGTCATACCCCCACCCCCGACCAAAAGTGATAGGCACTCTTTCGCAGCGCGTTCATACGCCCACCGCCTCTTCAGCTTTCGCCGCCGCAATGCGCTTGGCGGCGAACTTCGCCTTGAACTCGGGGCGGTCGACCGGCTGATCCTCCCAGACGCCAGCGGTCGGACCCTCGCCGACACCAGCAAAGAAAGCCTTCATCTTTTCGAAGCGCGCCTGGTTGCCCATCGCGCCGTTGACGACCTGTGCGAGACTTCCCGCGCCCGCGATTCCCATCAGCGGGCGGGCGGAGATCAGGTTTGTGAAATAGAGCGATGGGATCGCCTTCGCCTTCGCGTGCTGCACCACCGGCGTCGTCCCGATCGCAAGGTCGGGCTCGAAGGCGTCGACTGCCTGCAGATCCTTTTCGAGGCTTGCGCGGTATTCGACATGGACGCCACGCGCGACCAGCCAGTCACGATCGGCATCGCTCCACACGGTGCGCGGCAATGCGGTGCCGACATAGGGCACCTCCGCGCCGCTTTCGATGAGCAGCCGCGCGACGAGCATTTCGCTGCCCTCGTATCCCGAAACCGTGATCCGTCCCTTGACCGGAGCGGCGGCGAGCGCGGCACGAATGGCAGGCACGAAGCGGTCCTTGGCCGCATCAACCCTGGCTTGTGCGATACCGCACGCGCCGCCAATCGCGTCGAGCCACGCCGCCGTCCCGTCCACCCCAACCGGGGCAGAACCGATGACCGTGCGCCCCGCCGCCTCGAATTCGCGGACGCTGGCGCTGTAGAACGGATGGATCGCGGCAACAGCGGCGCAATCGAGCGCCGCGTAAAGCTCGCGCCATTCGCGCGTGGGAACGACCGGCCCTGCGGCAAGGCCCAGAGGCTCGAGCATCTGCCCGATGCCGACCGGGTCGACGGGAAACATCTCGCCCAGGAGCGTCACCGTTGGCAGGGCCGATCGATCCTTTGGCGCGGCGACAGGGCCAGATTCGACCTCGTTCCGCGCGTAACTCAGCATGGCGCCGGCGAGCACGTCCTTCGCCTCGGCATGGGTCGGGATGCCGAAGCCCGGGACGTCGATCCCGACGATGCGGACGCCGTCGATCGCTTTCGGCAGCAGCTGAAGCGGCACGCCGCTCGCGGTCGGCACGCATAGATTGGTGACGACGATGGCATCATAGAGCGCCGGATCGGCAAGCCCTTCGACCGCCTCCTTGATGTCTTCGAACAATTTGCCGGTGACGAGCGTCTCGCTGTTGAACGGCACATAGCCGACCGAGCGCTTCGCCCCGTAGAAATGGCTGGTGAAGGTCAGGCCGTAGACGCAGCAGGCCGAGCCGGAGAGTACGGTCGCGGTGCGCCGCATGCGAAGGCCGACGCGCAGGCTGCCGAACGCGGGGCACATCGACTGCGGCTGGTCGTGCGGCCCTTTCGGATAGTCTGTCGCATAACGTTCGAGCACGCCGCCCTTGCCCGCCTCGACCGCGGCGGCGCGAAGGGTGTCACCCGACGAACAGGCGCCTTCAGACTGCATCATAGACCACTTCAAGGCTGGGCTTCGGCACAAAGGCCGCACCGCGCATGTCAGCCTGACTCGCAGGCCTGAGCGCGAAATCGGCCCCCGTCACATCGGCGCTGAACAGGCCGAGCAGCCCGTCCTGATCGAGCGGTGCGGGGCGCAGCGGCGGAGCCTCCGCGACGTTGATCGCCAGCTCCTCAAAGATCGAGGCCCATTGCCCGCCGGGCTTGCCGATGATCTGGTAATTGGCGCTCTTCTTGCGGATGTCCTCGTTCGCGGGGATCGCGGTCAGCACCGGGATACCGACGGCGGCGGCAAAGGCATTCGCCTCGCCCGTGCCGTCGTCCTTGTTCAGGATCATCCCCGCGACGCCGACGTTGCCGCCCATCTTGCGGAAATATTCGACCGCCTTGCACACATTGTTCGCGACATAGAGCGACTGCAGGTCGTTCGACGCGACGACAATCACCTTCTGGCACATGTCGCGCGCGATCGGCAGGCCGAAGCCGCCGCAGACCACGTCGCCGAGGAAGTCGAGCAGGACATAATCGAAGCCCCATTCGTGGAAGCCCAGCTTCTCGAGCGTCTCGAACCCGTGGATGATCCCGCGCCCGCCGCAGCCGCGGCCGACCTCGGGCCCGCCCAGTTCCATCGCGAACACCCCGTCGCGCTGGAAGCAGACGTCGTCGATGCCGATCTCTTCGCCAGCGAGCTTCTTTTTGGCACTCGTCTCGATGATCGTCGGCGTCGACTTGCCGCCAAAGAGCAGGCTTGTCGTGTCGCTCTTGGGATCGCAACCGATCAGCAGGACACGCTTGCCCTGCTGCGCCATCATGTAGCTGAGGTTCGCCAGCGCGAACGACTTGCCGCTGCCACCCTTGCCGTAGATCGCGATGATCTGCGTTTCCTTGGTCACCGGACCGGTGTGCACGGGGTCCGGCTCCTCATGCGCCTCGTCGCGCAAGGCACCTACATCGAGCATCGTCATGCGTGCGCCCTCCAGTCGAGAACCATCTTAAGACAGGCCGGATCGTCGAACGCGCGCGGATAGGCCGCGCGCGCCTCGCTTGCCGGGGCCACGTCGCTGACGAGGCCCGACAGGTCGAGCGCCCCGGTCGCGATCATCGCGCGCACCGCCGTCATGTCTTCGGGTTTCCATTCCGATGCGACACGCAACCGGGCCTCGCGCATGAATGCCTGCGGAAAGGCGAAGGTGATCGGTTCGGCATAGAAGCCGGCAAGCACCAGCTCACCGCCCTTCGCCAGCCGACCGATCAAGGCGTCGGTCAGCGAAGCGTCGCCGCTCGCATCGTAGACGGCGTGATAGCTGTGGCAGCCATCGCTTTCGCCGGTCGCCACGTCATAGCCGCGTGCACCCGATTTGCGGCCTTGGTTCGTTTCCCACACGGTGGGTGCAGGGCCGCCCAGCGCCACCGTGAGCCGCGCGAGCAGCCGTCCGAGGACGCCGTGCCCGACAATCAGGTCCGGCAGCGGATGGTCGGCCAGCGCGTGCCAGGCCGTAGCGGCGAGCGCGCAAAGGATTCCGTCGGACCCGAGCGACTCCGGCACCGGGATCGCACGGGCCGATGACAGCACGACGCGACTCGCAGACCCGCCGAACAGGCCGCGCGCGCCTTCGTAACAGTTCGCGCCGGGCACAAAGACCCATTCGCCGATCCGGCGCGTCGCTTCACGGCCGGCCGAGACGATCCGTCCGACCGCCTCGTAGCCCGGCACGAGCGGATACCCCATGCCCGGAAAGCTCGGCATGCGCCCGTTCCAGAGCAGGCGTTCTGTCCCCGAGCTGATGCCGCTCCAGGCGATCTCGACGACGACGTCGTCCGCTTTGGGGGAGACGAGCGCGACGCGCCGGACCGAAAGGTCGCCTGGTCGCTCGAGGATGATCGCCGCAGCGTCCATTCCACTCCCCTGGCACCGGCTTATCGACCATCGATATATTCCGGTCCGGGTGTCACTCTAAGTTGACGAAAACGTATGTCAAATCTTCTTTACGCTCGGGCGTGTCGGTTTGTGGCGACGATGGCCGATGCGATGACCGGATAGGGTGTCGCCAGCTGCCGGATCGCGCCGAAGCCTGCCGAAGCAAGCGCGGCGCCAAGCTCTTCGCGCGTCCGCGCGCGGCCCGAGCCCATCGCGAGAAGGTACATCCCGAAATACGCATCGGCCATCGCCTCTGTGCCGCGCATACCTGCCATCGGTTCGACGATGAGGAGCCGTCCTCCAGGCTGCAGCGCGGTCTTTGCCGCGCGCAGGATGAGGCCTATCTTGTCGTCGTCATGGTCGTGCAACACGCGCACCAGCGTGATCAGGTCGAACCCACGCGGCAGCGGGTCGGTGACGAAGCTGCCTGGGAAGCGTTCGACGGCCGGATCGGCAACCCGGCCGACGACCTCGGGCAAGTCGAACACGGCGCGGTGCACCTTCGGCGCGACCCGGCCGACGGCCGCAACGAACGCCCCCTGCCCGCCGCCGACATCGAGCATCCGGCGGTGCCGACCGAAATCATAGGCCGCGATCGCCTGTTCGGCGACCATCGGCTGCGATGCGGCCATCAGCGCGGAATACCCCCCTGCGTCGCCTGCGCGCCCCTCGGCATAGGGCCAGTAGGACGACAGGGCTCCCGCCCCGCCCTCGCGCCGCAGCAAGGCGATCGGGTCGGCGAGGTCGGCGTAGAGATGGCGGTGGTGGCGGATCATCGCGACGACGCCCGAATCGCCCTGAATCGCGACACCCTTGGTCCCCAGCATCCAGTCGCCAGCCACCTGTTCAGCCAGGTCGAGCGCCGCCGCCGCGCGCAACAAGCGTTGCGTCGCCGATGGTGAGAGATCGCAGGCCGCCGCGAGCGCATCCTCGCTCACCGGCCCGTCGGCGAGCCT
>VYLJ01000211.1_pt1 | contig 14814 bp, 11 predicted proteins | sample 5114331 | NCBI WGS metagenome assembly VYLJ01 (sample SAMN12291791, study PRJNA351875) | freshwater metagenome | isolation source: freshwater lake | place: USA: Michigan, MSU2 Lake | collected 2011-08-16
GCGCCTGCATCCGCGTCTCGTCACGCAGCAGGTGATCGACCTCGGCTTCGAGGTGGGCGATACCCGGCGCGAGTGCGGCAATGGTGTCCCCGATGCTGCGGCCCGCGACGGCATTGCGCAAAAGATCGGCCATTGCCGCGCGCATCTCGACCGCAACCTGTTCGAACAGCAGCAGCCGCGCCGACTCGGCGATGGTCGCCGCATCGATGGCATCCCACAGCGCGCGGATGTCGAACAGCGCCTCGGCAATCACGAAGGCGGCGGCGACATCGCCCAGGCTCGCGCCCTCTTCCTCGGCGAGCTCATAGGGATGGACGAGGCCCATCCGGTTGACGATGCGGTTCGAAACCTTTGTTGCGACGATTTCGCCGCGCAGCCGGTGACGGGCGATGGCTTCACGATGCGCCTTTCGCATCTTTGCCGGGAAAGCCGCGAGCAGTTCCGGCAGCATCGCATCGTCGGACCCCAGGTCCGCCGTCTCGATGGCGTCCTGCAGCGCGAGCTTGGCGGTCGCCAGCACCACCGCGAGCTCGGGTCGTGTCAGCCCGTAGCCGTCCTGCGCCCGCCGTCCGAGCAGGTCGTTCGACGGCAGCCCCTCAACCGCGCGGTCGAGGCGGCCGCTGCTTTCGAAAGTCTCGACGATCCGCAAAAGCGACGGCACCGCCGCTGCCCCACCGCGTTCGGCGATGGAAAGCGCGAGCGTCTGAAGCCGGTTGTCCTCGAGCACTAGCTCCGCGACCTCGTCGGTCATCGAGGCGAGCAGCGTGTTGCGCTTCGGCATCGCGAGCGCGCCGGCAGTGACCTCGCTATTGAGCGCGATCTTGATGTTGACCTCATTGTCCGAGCAATCGACACCCGCCGAATTGTCGATAAAATCGGTGTTGATGCGTCCGCCGCGCAGCGAGAAGGCAATACGCGCGGCCTGCGTGACACCGAGATTCGCACCCTCGCCGATCGCACGGGCACGGATGTCCTCGGCATCGATGCGCAGCCCGTCGTTGGCGGGGTCGCCAACCTGGCCGTGCGTTTCGCTCGCCGCCTTCACATAGGTCCCAATGCCACCGAACCAGATGAGGTCGACCGGCGATCTGAGAATGGCAGAGATGAGCGCGGCAGGTTCGATCTCCGCGTCCTCGATACCGAGCGCAGCGCGTGCCTCCTTCGACAGCTTGATCGACTTCGCCGAGCGCGGGAAGATACCCCCGCCCTTCGAGATGAGCTTCGCGTCGTAATCTGCCCAACTCGATCGGGGCAGCGCGAACAGGCGCGCGCGCTCGTCCCAGCTTTTTGCAGGATCAGGATCGGGATCGATGAAAATATGACGGTGATCGAAAGCGGCAACCAGCTTGATCGCTTTCGACAGGAGCATTCCGTTGCCAAAAACATCGCCCGACATGTCGCCGCAGCCGACGACACGGATGGTCTGCGACTGAACATCTGTGCCCCGCTCGGCGAAGTGACGCTGAACCGAGACCCATGCGCCCTTGGCCGTGATCCCCATGGCCTTGTGATCGTAACCGACCGAGCCGCCGCTCGCGAAGGCGTCGCCCAGCCAAAAGCCGTGCTCGAGCGCGATCGCGTTTGCCACGTCGCTGAACGTCGCCGTCCCCTTGTCGGCCGCCACAACGAAATAGGGATCGTCGCCGTCGCGCACGACAACGTTCCTGGGGTGCACGACCTTGCCCTCGACAAGGTTATCGGTGACCGACAGCAAGGTGCGGATGAAGATGCGGTAGCTCTCGGTCCCTTCGGCGAGCCAGGCGTCGCGGTCGGTCGCGGGATTGGGGAGCATCTTCGGGAAGAACCCGCCCTTCGCGCCCGTCGGCACGATGACCGCATTCTTGACGCGCTGCGCCTTCATCAGCCCGAGGATCTCGGTCCGGAAATCGTCGCGCCGGTCGGACCAGCGCAAGCCGCCGCGAGCGACCGGGCCCGCGCGCAGGTGGATGCCCTCGACGCGGGGGGAATAGACCCAGATTTCGCGCCACGGCACCGGCGCAGGCAGGCCCGGCACCTTGGCGCTGTCGAACTTGAACGCGAGCGCGAGCTGGCCCGCGGGCGCGAAGAAATTCGTCCTGAGCGTCGCACGCACAACCGCGCGGAGCAGGCGCAGCACGCGGTCCTCGTCGATGGCGGCGACCTGGGCGAGGCCGCGCTCGATCGCGCCCTCGGCCGTTTCAAGTGCCGCATCGGCTTTCTTCCCCGCCGGATCGTGCAGCGCCGCGAACAGATCGACGATCGCGCGCGCGATGTGCGGGTGGCGACGCAGCGCCTCGACGACGGTGACCAACCCGTAGGTCAACCCCGTCTGGCGAAGGTAGCGGAACAACGCGCGCAGCAGCACGACCGCGCGCGGATCGAACCCGGCGGTGACGATCAGGTCGTTGAACCGGTCGTTCTCGGCATCGCCCTCCAGCACTTCGGCGATCGCGCGCTCGACCACCTCGGCACGCCCGAGCAGCGCGGCGGCATCGCCTCCCGGCATGTCGAGCACGAACCGGTGCATGTGCCCCGCATCGTTGGCGAGCAAAGTCGAGACTTCCTCGATCACCTTGAACCCGAAATTCTCAAGCGCGGGCACGACGTCGGACAGGGTGACGGCCGCAAGGCTGTAGAGCTTCAGCCGCAGCCGCCCGTCGGCATCGCCGATGTTGCGATAGAGCCGTACCTGGCGGTCGTGCGCTGTCCCCAGGCGCGCAAGGCGGACGATGTCGCGTGCGCCTTCGTCCGGCCCGGCCCCCGTGCGGTAGAGCGGCGGGAACCCTTCGGCGAACTTGAGCGCGAGCCGCGTCGCCGCCGCCTCTTCGCCCATCGCAACAAGGCTCGCCTCGACCGCGTCGCTCCATCCGCGCACCATCGCGACGATGGCGGCACGCAGCTTGTCCTCGTCGGGCTGGCGAGTCGAAGCGCGGCGGTCGACCGTATACCGGATCTGCGCGACCGCATCGGCGCCCATGTCGATCGACCAGTTGAGCAGTGCGCCGTCAGCGGCCTCGGTGATCATCCGCCCGATCTCGACGCGCCGCGCCGTCGACAGCTCGTCGCGCGGCAGCCAGACGAAGGCGAAGAGATGCCGGTCGAGCGCATCGCCCGCGAGCACCAGTTCGGCACGCGGCCGGTCGGCGAGCGACATCGTCGTCAACGCCAGCCGTTCGAGCGCAGCTTCGTCGATCGCAAGCAGCAGGTCGTGCGGCAGCGCGGTCAGCGCGTGGGTCAGCGACTTTCCCGCGTGCCCGTCGGGCGAAAAGCCGTACTTGCGCATCAGAACCGACAAACGCGCGCGCAGCACCGGAATCTCGTCGGGCGAGGCAGCGAGCGCGGCGCTGGTCCAGAGACCTGCATGGATGACGACGCCATCGCTCGCGGGCGCGACGATCAGGTCGAGCGGCGCACGACGGTGAACGGTCGAGAGGCTGTTCGACTTGGCGAGCATGACCCCACCGTTCGCGTCCAGCCAGACCTTTGCCCGGGCTCGCTGTTCGGGCGAGAGGACCGCGTCACCGATCGCTTTTGCGATGCCGAGCGGCGCGCGAATACCGCCGTCGGCGGGGTAATGCGCCGAACCCAGGAGCGTCAGATTGTCTTCGAGGAACCAGCGCAGCAGCGCCGCCTCCTCGCCCTGCCCAAGTGCGGTCGCGCCGTCCGCCACTGCGGCTTTGAGCGCAGGCCAGTCGCCGACCGCCGCGCGCACATGGCCGAGTGCCTGCTCGATCGAGTCTTCGAGATCGCGGCGTTGACGCGCGTCGCCACGTTCCGATTCGATGTAGATGAGCGAGGTTCTGGCGCCCTTGGCATCGATTCCCGCAAAGCCGCCGTCGGCGGCACGCGCGGCGTGGATGATCGGATGAAGAATGCGATCGATCGCCAGCCCCTTTGCGCTGACGGCATGCGCGATCGAATCGACAAGGAAGGGCATATCGTCGTTTGCGACCGCCAGCCGCATCAGGCGGCGTCCATCCGAACCCGTGCCGGTTTCCACGCGGATCGAGGGCGCTGAACCTGCGCGCGCATCGAGCGCTTCGAAGCAGAGGGCCGCCGCCGCCTGGCGGTCGGCCTTTTCAAACCCTGCGGTCTCCCCGGGCAGCGCGCCCGCGACAAGTGCTTTGGCGATGAGATCGATCTGTTTCGAATTGACCGGCGACGGCGCGCCGGCCGCGCGCGTGGCGGCCATAGGTGTCTGCATCCCCTGCGTGGGCTTGTCTTTGGCCCGCTATGCTCCCCTGAGGTTACGACCTCAAGCCACGGCAGTTCAGAAGCTCACAGGAAAGCGGCCTTGACCCCGTCGATCACGAACTGCGCGGCCAGCGCCGCGAGGATCACCCCAAGCAGCCGCGTGATCATCGCCTCGAGCTTGTAGCCGAGCAGCTTCATCAGCGGCCCCGCCAGCAAGAGGCAGACGAGTGTCAGCGCAAGGACCGACGCAAGCGCGCCGAAGACCACTGCCGTCTCGGCCGGCCCCTCGCTGCGCGACACGAGCAGCATCGCCGAGGCGATCGACCCCGGCCCCGCGATCATCGGAATTGCCATGGGAAAGATCGAGACGTCGTCGTGGCTTTGCGCCAGCACGTCCTGTGCGCGGCTCTCCCGCCGCTCGGTGCGCTTCTCGAACACCATGTCGAGGGCGATCAGGAACAGCATGATGCCGCCCGCGATGCGAAAGGCGTCGAGGCTGATCCCCAATGCACCGAGAAACGATTCGCCGACCAGCGCAAAGCCGAACAGGATCGCGCTCGCGACCAGCACCGCGCGGATCGCCTGCGCGCGGCGGTGCTGCGCCGGGGCGCCGCTCGTCAGACTCGAAAAGATCGGCGCGCAGCCCGGCGGGTCGATCACCACGAAGAAGGTGACGAACGCGGAGACGAAGAGTTCGGTCACTTCAGCCCGATCGTCTCATAGGCGACAAGCTTCCAGCCTTCGCGCCCGCGCCATTGCCAGACGCGCAGGTCATGCGCGCCCGGCTCGCCGCCGATCAGCGCGCGCGAGGCCCACGCAAGTGTCCAGTCGTCCGACCTGCCGGACGCAAGCGCCGCGCCAAAGGTCGTCTTGGGAAGCGCGGCCGGTCCGCGCACCGGCATCTGGTTTTCCTGCTGCACCAGAACGTCGCTCGCGGCATTGCCCGCAAACGCTGCGGCCCCGTCCTGCCCGGCGCGCGCGGCGACGCTTGCCGCAAGCTTCTCGTAAGCCGCCCCGCGCGCTGCCGTCCCCTCGGGCGTCGCACCTTCGCAGACCGGCGCAATCGGCGCAGGCGCATTGCCGGCGGAAACGAGCCGCGGCGTCGGTCGACCGTGGTCCATCACCCAGCGGTAACCCCCGCCCGCCTGCCGCTTCCAGACCGTCGAGAAGGTGCCGACACCTGCAGAAGCCGCGCGCACCCAGGGCCCGGTCGAAAAGCCCAGCGAGCCGTCGCATGACCAGGCGATCGTCGCAGGCCACCACATGACCGGTACCGACGGCTCGACCGCGCCCTTGAGCGCTTCGGCAACCGGCTTGACGTCGGGCACGAACATGATCGCCTGACGGTCGGCGGTCGCGCGAAAGGCCGCCCATTGCCCCTCCGCCTGAGCGCGCCGCGCAAACGCGCGTTCAGCAGCGGCAATCGCGTCGGGGTGAGGGGAAGCAGCCGCAGCGGCGATAGCGAGAAGGATCATGCAGCAGCTCCCTGACGGCGCTGCGCGGACAGCAGCGTATTCCTGAGCAGGCATGCGATGGTCATCGGCCCGACCCCGCCCGGCACCGGCGTGATCGCTCCGGCGACCGCCGCGACCTCGTCGAAGGCGACGTCGCCGACAAGCTTGCCGTCCACGCGGTTGATGCCCACGTCGATCACCGTTGCGCCCGGCTTCACCCAGGGCCCGCGCACCATCTCCGGCCGCCCAACCGCCGCGACCAGGATATCTGCGCGGCGGCACAGCGCGGGCAGGTCGCGGGTCTTTGAATGCGCGACGGTGACGGTCGCGCTCTCGGCGATCAGCAGCTGCGCCATCGGCTTTCCGACGATGTTCGACCGGCCGATGACCACCGCGTCGAGTCCGGCGAGCGACTCGTGAACGTCCTTGAGCAGCATGAGGCAACCGTACGGCGTGCACGGCACGAATCCGGCAAGGCCCGTCGCCAGTCGCCCCGCGTTGACCGGGTGGAATCCGTCGACGTCCTTGTCGGGGTCGATGGCGGCGATCACCGCGTCGGCGTCGATCTGCGATGGCAGCGGCAGCTGGACGAGGATGCCGTCGACCGCGGGGTCCGCGTTGAGCTGCCCGACGAGCGCGAGCAGCGCCGCCTGCGTCGCGCCGGCGGGCAGGCGGTGCTCGAAACTCAGCATCCCCGCCTCGCGGCACGCCTTGCCCTTCGATCGGACATAGACCGCGCTCGCCGGGTCCTCACCGACGAGCACGACCGCAAGCCCCGGCGCGCGCGCCAGCCGTGCGACGTCTCCCGCAATTTCGATACGCAGCGCGGCCGCACGCGCTTTCCCGTCGATCAGTGTCGCGCTCACGCGACCGACGTGTAGGTAATCTGGTTCCTCAGCACGATGTCGAGGATCGTGATGCCGATCAGGACGACGATGGGCGACAGGTCGAGCGCGCCGAAATCGGGCATGATGCGCCGGATGGGGCGGTAAAGCGGCTCCGTGAGCCGGTCGAGCGTCTGCCAGACATTCCGCACGAAATCATTGTGCGTGTTGATGACGTTGAATGCGATCAGCCACGACATCACCGCCTGGATGATGATCACCCACCAGACGATGGTGAGCAGGTAGAGCAGAACCATGATGAGCGTGTTCATGGCGCGCAGATAGCGTTGCGATCTCCATTTGTGAACCTTCGCCGGTGCTATTCCGTGCCAGGCCACTGCCACAAAAGAAGGGGCTGCACGCGGCAGCCCCTTCGTCGTGCCCCTCGGAAGGGCGTTAAGCGGTCGCGACAGTCCCGAGCGTGCGGCGGCGACGCATGACGCCGCCGATGACGCCGAAGCCGCCGATCATCATCGCCCAGGTCGCGGGCTCCGGAACAGCCCCCGAAACGGCCGTCGCGGTCAGGCGGAAATTGCCGACATAGTCGTTCCCGTCGCCCGTTCCGGCAATTGCTTGATAAGGTCCCACCGGGTTACCAAGGAAGCGGCGGAACGAGAACTCATTGAGCGCGTAGTTGACGCCGTTCTCGACGATCGTCGTCTGGCCGCCGAGGAACGTGTTGGTCGTCGGGGTGTAGGTCCCGGTCAGCGACCGGTTGCCGTCGAAGCCGAGCGTGAGCTGATACGTCAGATCCGAATCAAGCGTCGTGCCGATCGGAAACCCGTCACCTGCAAGAAAGACGCGATTCTCGCCGAGCACCGGAGTCAGTGCGATCGCCTCGTCGTTCGGGTTAAGGTAATCACCAAGGTTCGGCGTCTGCAGGAACAGCGTGTAATTCTGCGAATTGGTCCCAGCCGGATCGCCTGCCGTCCAGACGGTGCCTGAATTGACGCCAGCTGCCTGCCCGCGCACCGTCGCCGAGATAATCGTCAGCGCACTCGCCGATGTTGCGACCGCACATGCTGCGACCGCGGTAAGAAGATACGCATACTTCATTGATTGACCCTCCGGACCAGCCCGACAATCGAACTTCCCCGGTCGCGCAACATCTGCGGGGGCATTTGGTTGCTGAAGATTAACCCGTTGATAAAAGATAATTATTTCGGTGAAACAACGACCGGTTCCGCACTCCGCACCAGCGTTCCTGCGCCACGTTGCGTGAAGACCTCGACGAGCATCGCATGCGGCACGCGTCCATCGAGAATGACCGCTGCGTCGACGCCGCCCTCGACCGCGGCGATGCAGGTTTCGAGCTTCGGAATCATCCCGCCCGTCACCGTCCCATCGCCCTGCAGCCGCGCAATGTCACCGGGCGTCAGGTCGGACAGCAGCTCGCCGTCCCTGGACAGCACGCCCGCGACATCGGTCAGCAGGAACAGCCGCGCCGCGCCAAGCGCCGCCGCGACCGCGCCTGCCATCGTGTCGGCGTTGATGTTGTAGGTCTGACCCGACGCATCGGGCGCAATCGGCGCGATCACCGGAATGACGCCCGACGCCGACAGCGTGTCGATGATTGTCCGGTCGACCTGTACCGGCTCGCCGACAAAGCCCAGGTCGACTGCGCGTTCGATGTTGCTGTCGGGGTCGCGCTGGGTGCGCGTGACGCGCTCGGCCACGACCAGCCCGGCATCCTTTCCCGACAGGCCGACCGCGCGTCCGCCCTCTGCTGCGATCCAGCCGACGATCTGCTTGTTGATCGCACCCAGCACCATCTCGGCGACGTCGGCGGTTTCCTGATCGGTGACGCGCAGACCGCCGACGAATTCGGACTGCACGCCCAGCTTTTTGAGCATCGCGCCGATCTGAGGGCCGCCGCCGTGGACGACGACGGGGTTGATACCAACCGCCTTCAACAGCACGATGTCTTCGGCAAAGTCCTCCGCCGCCTCGGGCGAACCCATCGCATGCCCGCCATATTTCACGACGAACGTCTGCCCCGCATAGCGTTGAAGATAGGGCAGCGCCTCGACAAGCGTTTCGGCCTTGGCGAGCAGGCTCTCGTCGGGCGCGTGGCGGCTCACCGGTCGAGGCTCCGTCCATAGGCGACGAAGCCGGCGACGAGAACCGGTACCAGCACCGCCGAAAGCACGACCTTCGCCAGCATCTGGCCGAGCAGCAGGTCGGTGATCGGAAATTCACCATAGAAAGCGATCGTCACGAACAACAGCGTATCGACGATCTGGCTCAGCACCGCCGCGACCGCGCCGCGAAACCAAACGAGCCGTCCCGCGCCACCGCGCCCGCGCAGACGCGCGAAGATCATGACGTTCAGCGTCTGCGACGTGCCATAGGCGACGATGCCCGCAAGCCAAATACGCAGGTTCGAGAAGAGCACCAGCTGGATGGCGTCGCGATTCTCGGGCAGCATCTTGGGGCTTGCGGGGAGCGCCCAGACGATCAGTGCGAGCGCCATCGACAACAGCAGCGGCACGAACCCCAGGCGCACGAGACGCTGGGCGACCTTCTCCCCGTGCAGCTCGGCCACGGCACTCGACATAACGACGAGCAGCAGGAAAGCGAAAATGCCCGCCTCCACGGCGAGCGGCCCGATCGACACCTGCTTGTTGCCGAGTACGCCCGCGACGCAGACCATGCCGCCGTAGAGCACGGAAATGAAGAACAGCGAGGGCGGCATGCGCAGTTCGGTCGTCGACATCCGCGCGGCGTTAACGCCTCGCCCGACAGAATCAATGCGGCGGCCGTATTAGGGGGCTAGCACACCAGATATCGGTCCAGTATGTCGTTGCCGGTTGCATGAGGGAGGATTCGATGCGTCGCGTTGCAGGAACGATTGTTGCGGCTGCCTTGGTGGCCGGAAACGCAAATCTCGCCCTTGCCCAGGCGACGCCAAGTTCGACCGCGAGCGGCAAGAAAGTCGTGAACTCGGTCACTGACCTGCCCGTCTATACCTACACGCTTACTGCCGCGCCGAGCGAGATCCTTGCCGGGCCGGTCGCGCCGATTCTCGCGCTCGCCGACGCGGTCGAGCGTGACGACGTGAAGACTCTTGCCGAATACGAGATCAACGACCTGTCGGCGCGCGAGGCGATCATCGGCCGCCGCATTTCCGCCGCGCTGCTCCGCCGCGACGTTGCAAAGGTGAAGTCGCTGGTCGCCGAGATGCGGTCGATCCAGCAACGTCCCGACCGCAAGCTGACCGCCGGGTTCGTGACCGAGATCGTCGTCGAGAGCTGCGCGGCCAAGGATCCGCAAGCGACCGCGACGCGCCTTGCCAACGAGCGCCTGCCAAAGCTGCCCTGGGCGCAGACCGACACGTGGATGAAGCAGACGCGCGCGGGCCTGTCGACCGCCAATCCCGACCTCGTCACCGGAGGCTTCAAGCAGCAGCTCGACCCCGTCGTTGCGCGCAATCAGGGCAAGGTGAACCAGTCGATTGCAAGCAGCATCGTGGGCGCGAAAGCCGCGCTGCAGTGCCAGTTTCAGGTCGCGCCACAGCTTGCGGCCGCGTTCACGAGCGTGATCGACAAGCAGGCGGCGGCCAATCCCGTCGTCGACATCTGGGCCGCGCGCAACGTCAACCTGACCGAGGCGATGCCGGGCAAGCCCGTCGCGATCGCGGTCTGGGACTCAGGCGTCGATATGAAGCTGTTCAAGCCCGCAAGCGACCCGGGTCTGGCGATCGACGGCGCGGGCAATACGATGGCCGGCGCGCTTCTGCGCCCCGAAGGCGAATTCGCTGGCAAGACCGGCCCGCTGATGGACCTGGTCAAGGGGTCGATGGACCTGCAGGCCGGACAGATGACGCCGGAGGCGACCGCGTTTCAAGCGCGCATTCGCGGCATGAAGGCCGATGAGGTCAAGGCCTTTGGCGAGTCCGTGGGCTTCGTCGGCCAGTATGTCCACGGCACGCATGTCGCGGGCATCGCGACCGCGGGAAATCCGTTTGCGCGTGTCCAGGCGGTCTCGATGCACTGGCCCTACCGTATGGAGGACCAGAAGCTCGACCGCGCGATCGTCGAGCGTCGTGCGGCGTTCTACAAGGAAGCCGTCGCGCGGATGCGGAAGGCGGGCGTTCGTGTCGTCAACATGAGCTGGCGCGTCGGCCCGGCGATGTTCGACGGCATCCTCCAATTGCAGGGCGGCAACACCGATGCCGAGGCCCGGCGCAAGCTGGCGCGCGAGTTGTTCGACATCGAAAAGGCCGCGCTTCAGGCCGCGATGGCCTCCGCCCCCGAAATCCTGTTCGTGGCGGGATCGGGGAACGAGGCGAACGATTCGACCTTCGCCGACTACATCCCGGCTGGGATCAAGCTGCCCAATCTGCTGACCGTCGGCGCGGTCGACCGGGCAGGGCGCGAGGCGCTGTTCACCTCGATCGGAGGCGCGGTTGCCGTCTACGCGAACGGGGTGGAGGTTGAAAGCTACTTCCCCGGCGGCGCGCGGCGGACGCTCTCGGGCACGTCGATGGCCTCGCCGCAGGTCGCGAACGTCGCGGCAAAGCTCGTTGCACTGAAGCCTTCGCTGACCGGCGCCGAGTTGCGCGAGATCATCGTCTCGACCGCCGACCAGCAGGGTCGTGTCCGGCTGATGAACCCGAAGGCCGCGTTCGCCAAGGCCGGGATCGCCGCCGCGAGCTGACCGGCTTTCTTATCCCCGCGCGCCGTGCGACAACCCCCCGAATCGGGCCGCGAAGGCTCGTTCGGGGGGCTTTCATCGCATGACCTATCCGGTCCATATTCTGGCCGACCGCTACGGTTTTCATAAGGCCGCCCGATGCCCTGGCTGATTACCCTGGCGGGCATGGCGCTCATTCTGGGCGTGGCGGTTGCGCTGTCCTCAAATCGGCGCGCGATCCGCTTGCGCGTCGTCGGCGCGGCCTTTGCCCTGCAGGCGGGGATCGCGGCGCTCGCGCTTTATGTTCCATGGGGCGCGGCCGCACTCGACATGCTGGCCCAGGGGGTCATCAAGCTGCTCGGCTACGCGAAGGAAGGGACGCGGGTGCTGTTCGGCGGGCTCGTCGATCCGCCCTATGGCAATGTGTTCGCGATCGGCTCGCTGCCCGTCATCATCTTCTTCGCGGCGCTGATCTCGATCCTCTACTATCTGGGGATCATGCAGTTCGTCGTGCGCTGGATCGGCGGCGGCATCCGCGTGATCACCGGCATCAGCCGCGTCGAATCGCTCGCAGCGGCAGCGAACATCTTCGTCGGCCAGTCCGAGTCGCCGCTCGTCGTGCGCCCCTATCTGCCGACGATGACGCCGGCACAGATCTTCACGCTGATGAGCTGCGGCATGGCGGGCGTCGCTGGCACGATCCTGCTTGCCTATGTCTCTATTCTCGGGCCGCAGGGGGAGGCGTTGCTTCCCTATCTGCTCGCGGCGAGCTTCATGTCGGCGCCGGGCGGCATCCTGATGGCGAAGATCATCGTGCCCGACGACCCGGACGAGCCCGGCCCCGAACCGCTCGACGACGCGGACCTGACGTTCGGCGAGGAGAAGCCGGCGAACATCATCATGGCCGCGGCAGAGGGCGCGCAGACCGGCGTCAAGATCGCGGTCGCGGTCGGCGCGATGGTTCTGGCCTTCGTGTCGCTGGTCGCGCTCGCGAACGGCCTTCTGGGGGGCGTCGGCAGCTGGCTGAACGCGCCGGACCTCAGTTTCCAGCAACTCGTCGGCTATGCGTTCGCGCCTGTCATGTGGCTGCTCGGCATCCCGTGGGAACAGTCGCAGCTGGCGGGCGGCCTGTTCGGGACGAAGGTGGTGCTGAACGAATTCGTGGCGTTCATCGAGCTCGGCAAGGCGCAGGGCTTGTCGCCGCACAGCCTTGCCGTCGTGACCTTTGCGCTGTGCGGCTTCGCCAACTTCTCGTCGATCGCGATCCAGATGGCGGCAGCAGGGGGACTCGCGCCCAACCAGCGCCCCGTGATCGCGCGGCTCGGCATCCGGGCGCTGGTCGCCGGGAGCCTTGCGAACCTGATGTCGGCAGCACTCGCGAGCCTGATGATTCCTTATTGAGCCGCAGCCTTGCGGGCAAACCAGCGCCGTTTTTCCTTCGGCGGCGACCCGGATTTGAGCACGCCGGTACGAAAGCGCCGCGCGGCAAAGCGGATGATCAGCGCGACCCACAGCGCCTGCCAGGCGAGTGCGACCACGTGCGGCCACAGCGCCCCGTCCTGCGCCGCGCGCCCGAGCATGACGAGCGGGGACGACAGCGGAAAGACCGCGGCGAAGAGGCCCAGCGGCGAGTTCAGGCTGTTCACCACCGCCGAGCCCAGGGCGAAAATTGCGAGCTGCGCCATCGTCACCGGCATCGACAGCGTCTGCACTTCGCGCACGCTGGCGGCCTGGCTGCCGATGCCGAGGAACAGCCCACCGAGGATCATGTAGTTGGTGACGTAATAGAGGATGCCGAGCAGCCCGAAGAGCGGCCAGCCCATCGGCGGCACCGGCATCGCCGACACGCCGAACACCGCAATCAGTGCTCCGCCGAGCAGCCCGCCCCAGATCAGGATCCCCGTCACCGAGACCCCGAGCATCGCGACGAGCTTGCCGAGGAAGATCGCATCGACGGGCACCGCCGCGGCGAGGACCTCGATCACCTTATTCGACTTCTCTTCAACAAGGTTCGACAGCAACATGCCCGCGAGCAGGATGGTGAGCATGAACAGCACCGACTGCGCGCCCCGCGCAAGGATATGCCGGTTGGCCGAGGTCCCGCCGCTCGCGATCCCGCCGACGGGCGCTTCGGCGATGGTAACGTCCGGCCGCATTTCGCCGCGCCGCGCCAGCTGCGCGTCGAGCGCGGCCTCGTTGGAGAGCAGTGTGACGCGCGGCTTCAACCGCTCGATCTGGCTCTTCGGCCCATGCAACTGGGCAGCGTCCGGCCAGCCGGTCAGCACCACCGAGGGTGCGCGTCCGCCTTGGGCAAGCAGCGCCTTTGGGTCGGAGGCCGGTGCGACGATGCTGAGGTCTGGGAAACTGCCGGACCTTTCCGAAAGCCGCGCATGGGCGGCCTTGACCGCCGCTGCCGCGTCGCCATCGGCGGCGACCGCGACGAGCGGCTTTAGCGCTTGATCGTCGACCCGTCCGCCGATCCCGCCGAGCAGGATGCCGAAGCCGAGCGCGATAATCGGCCCCATGAGGAACATCAGGAACGACCGCGACCAGACCGTCGCGACATAGTCGCGGCGCGCGATCACCAGCGCCGCGTCGAACAACCGGGTCACGCGGTTCACAGCATCGCCTCCTTGAGTGTCGGTTCGTCGAGTGCGGCAGCCGCCTCCGCGCCCGCGATCGCGACGAACGCGTCGTGCAGCCCGGGCCGCTCGATCGACAGATTTTCTATCCCTGCATTGCCGTCGATCAGCGCTTTCAGCACCGGCTCGATCCCCGTCGACGGCAGTTCGAAGCGCCAGTCGTTGCCCGCCTGCAGCGCGTTATCGGGGAAAGCCGCGCGCCACGCGCCGTCCATCGCGCGGGTCCGCACGCGCACGACCGGGCGCAGCTTGTCGCGCGCTTCATCGACCGCGCCCTCGAAGCGCACCTTACCGCCCGCGATGATCGCGATGCGCTCGCACAGCCGCTCGGCGTGCGCGATCACGTGGGTTGAAAACAGCACGGTCGCGCCGCGGTCGGCCTGCGCGCGGATCAGCGTCTCGAGCCGCGCCTGGTTAAGGGCGTCGAGTCCGGAAAAGGGCTCGTCGAGCACGATAAGTTGGGGTTCGTGGATCAGCGTACCGAGCAGCTGCACCGTCTGCGCCATCCCCTTCGACAGCGTGCGGATGACCTTCTTCGCTGCATGCCCCAGTTCGTGGCGTTCGAGCAGCATGTCCGCGCGGCGGCGGCCCTCAGCGAGCGGCAGGCCGCGGAGCGCGCCCATGAACGCAATGCCCTCGCGCGCCGTCATCGAAGGATAGAGACCGCGTTCCTCGGGCAGATAGCCGACCAGCCGCGCTGCCTCGAGCGGCCGTTCATGCCCGAGCACGCTGCGATGCCCTTCGTCAGGGTCGATGATGCCGAGCAGCATCCTGAGCGTCGTCGTCTTCCCCGCACCATTTGGGCCGAGGACGCCGAAAATGCTGCCTGCGGGCACCGCCAGGTCGATACCGTCGACCGCGCGGAAATCGCCGAACTGCTTGATCAGGCCATGTGCTTCGATGGCATTCGTTGAGGACATTTGCTGGCCCATAGTCTTATGTCGCCAAATGCCTAGCGGCCCCGACCTTTCCGAAGCGCTAAAGGCCGAGGCGATCCGCCTGGGCTTTGCGAGCGTCGGCATCGCG
>VYLJ01000549.1_pt1 | contig 14524 bp, 17 predicted proteins | sample 5114331 | NCBI WGS metagenome assembly VYLJ01 (sample SAMN12291791, study PRJNA351875) | freshwater metagenome | isolation source: freshwater lake | place: USA: Michigan, MSU2 Lake | collected 2011-08-16
GCAACGGTCACGGGCCGCGGCGCGGGTGCATTGGCCGGCGGTGCCACGCAGCTCGCAAGCAACGCGGGGACCAGGGCGGCTATGGCGGAACGACGCATGACTGTTCCGCTATCGGTCATGTCGGGCACCCGCAATCCGCATCAGGCTGCTCGTCGCGCATTCGCCACGCTTTGCGTCCTTACCGTTTCCCCAGCAACTCGAGCGCCGCCGCGGTCATCGCGGTCGCGCCGGTCACCACGCTCGCGCGGCCGTCAACCTTGAACAGCCCCGAGTGATGTCCCGCGACCCGCGGGCCGCCCGCCTTCTCGGCATCGATGTCCGCCTGCGGCGTGCCGCCGACGCCCCAGAAGAAGCCGGGGATGCCGTGTTCGGGCGCGACGTAATAGGCGAAGTCTTCCGCGCCCATCGTCACCTGTTCCCATGGCTTGACCGCCTTTGCGCCGAGGTCGCGCACGAACGCGGCGTTGATCCGCTGCGCGAGTGCACGGTCGTTGCGGGTGACCGGCGTCGATTCGGTGACCTTGACCACCGGCGCGGGCGCGCCATTGGCGGCGGCGATGCCCTTCGCCGTCCGCTCGATCGCCGCGATCAGCTGGTCGCGGACTTTCTGGTCGTTCGACCTGACCGTGACCTGTAGATCGGCATGGTCGCCGATGATGTTGTGCTTGGCCCCGGCGTGGAACGCGCCCACCGTGATGACGCCGGGTGACAGCGGCATGCGCTCGCGTGCGATGATGCCTTGGAACGCCTGCACCATCTGCGACGCGATATAGATCGGATCGCGGCCCAGGTGCGGCGCGGCTCCGTGCGTCGCGACCCCGTTGACGCGGATGTCGACGCTGTCGGCGGACGAATATTGGATGTCCTCCGACCCGGTCACGACACCGGTGGGCAGCCCGGCGCCGACGTGCCAGGCCAGCGCATAATCGGGTTTCGGGAAGCGCGTGAACAGACCGTCGGCGATCATCGCCTTTGCGCCGCCGACACGCTCCTCTGCGGGCTGGACGACGAACACGATCGTTCCCGACCAGCGGTCGCGCAGCGCCGACAGCCGCCGCGCGGTCGCGATCAGACCGGTGATGTGCGTGTCGTGCCCGCAGGCGTGCATGACGGGCGAATCGACCCCGTCGACGCCGACCTGCCGCGCCTTCGACGCATAGGGCAGCCCCGACTTTTCCTCGACCGGCAGCCCGTCCATATCGGCGCGCAACAGTACGGTCTTGCCCGGACCGTTGCTCAGCACGGCAACGACACCGGTCCCGCCGACCTTTTCGGTGACCACCAGCCCCGGCACCGCGCGCAATTCCTTCGCCATGCGCGCGGCCGTGTTGACTTCCTTGAAGCTCAGCTCGGGATTGCGGTGGAACCACTCGAAGGTTGCGCCCAGGTCCTTGTCCCAGTCGGCGCGGATCGCGGCAGCATAGTCCGGTTCGGCGATCGCGGGTGCCGCCAGCGAGAACGCGGTCGCGGCGAGCAGCAGCTTACGGATCATTGCGCTGCTCCAAAGTTGAACGCGCACAGCTTGTTGCCGTCCGGGTCGCGGAAATAGGCCGCGTAAAAGCCCATCTCCGTCGGTTCGCGCAAGCCGGGCGGCCCTTCGCACGACCCGCCGAGCTCGAGCGCCTTGGCATGCAACGCATCGACCTTTGCGCGGTCGTCCATGACCAGTGCGACCATGTTGCCGTTGCCCGGATGCGGCGGCTGTCCGTTGAAGGGCCGGGTGACGACCACGCCGGGCTTGTCCATCGCGACGCCCCACATGGTGAACCCGCCGAGGTCGTCGCCGAACTGCATCAGCCGGGTCGCGCCGACGACGCCCAGCAATGCGTCGTAAAAGCTTCGGGCCCGGTCGAGGTCGTTGGTGCCGAGCGTCACATAGCCGATCATGTCGTCCTCCCGTTTCGGACGGGGAACCTACCGCACTTGCGGCCCTTTGCAATCAGGCCGAAACGCCCGAGCTCGCTCTGGTGCGTGCAGCCTTGCGCGCCTTGTCGGCATAGAGCGCGCGGTCCGCCGCGCGCATCAGGTCGGTCACGCTGCGGCCGTCGACCGGCGCGCGCGCGATCCCGACACCGGCGGTGATCGAGATGACGTCGGGGTCGATGGCAAAGGGCAGGCCGATCGCCGCCCGCACCGCCTTTGCCGCGTCATGACCCGTGGGCCCTGGGGGCAGGATGACCGCGAATTCATCGCCGCCGATCCGCGCGACCGATGGTGATTCCGGAAACAGCTGTACCAGGCGCCGCCCGACCTCGACCAGCACGGCATCGCCGGCGGCATGCCCGAAGCGATCGTTGGCAGGCTTGAACCCGTCGAGATCGATCATCGCGACAATCACTTTCTCGGGCGCAGCAGCCAGCCGCTCGCCGAGGCAGGCATCGAACCGGCGGCGGTTGTCCAATCCCGTCAGCGCGTCGGTGTCGGCGAGGGCCTCCAGGTCGTGGCGCAGCTCGATCGTGCGGACCGTCTCGTCGAACTTCGCGTAGATCAGCCGCGCCTGCATCGCGCCGATCACGATCATCATCACGGCAATACAGCGGATGCCGAGATTATCGAACATGAGCATCTTCACGACGATCGGGCTGAACGATGTCACGATCGCCGTTGTCGCCGCGAGCGGAACGCTCGCAAGGCAATTGGAGGCCATCAGCACTGACAGCGCGACGAAGACCGGCGCGACGATGCAGTAATATTGCTCGGTCTCGGTAAAGGCGCTCACGCACCACACGCCGGCGACGATGCCGATCGCTCCGGCCAGCCGGGGGGCGTGGCGCAGCTCGCGCCTCGCATGGTCGACGTCGACGCGTCCGCGCTCCCGCCGGAATTTGAAGATCAGCCAGCCGCAACCGAGCAGCATGAGTGCGGGCGGCGTGAACTGCTGCCACCACGGCAATTCGCCGAGCAGCGCGAAGGTTGCGGCAATCGTCGTCAGCGCGATGGCCAGCGACAATTCGGGCAGATAGCCGTACATCCGCTGCCATTGCGTGAGCACAAGCTCATCGGCCACGGCGGGGCGAAGATCGCGCGCGAACGGATCGACGATGCGCTGCAGCCTGCGGCGCGCGGTATTCGCGGCTTGCCCCAATGCGGCTTCCTTGATTGTCCCGCCAACGGGGTAAACCGGGTGCGTCTAAGAATGGGTTAACGGACTGCGTTTGCACGACGTCCCGCCGCACCCTATGTTCTTACTATGTCCATCCAGATTCGCACGACGCTCGACGAGCCCGAAACCGCAGAAGGTTTCGTGCCGCACCGCCCGGCGCGGCCAGCCAAGGCGGAAGGGGGGCGGGCGTTCAAGTTGGTCAGCGATTATGCGCCCGCCGGCGACCAGCCGACCGCGATTGCCGAGCTTGTCGAAACCGCGCGTGCGGGCGAGCGCAACCAGGTGCTTTTGGGCGTCACCGGCTCGGGCAAGACATTCACAATGGCCAAGGTCATCGAGGCGATGCAGCGCCCCGCGCTGATCCTTGCGCCCAACAAGATTCTCGCCGCGCAGCTCTATGGCGAGTTCAAGTCGTTCTTCCCCGACAACGCGGTCGAGTATTTCGTCAGCTATTACGATTATTACCAGCCCGAGGCCTATGTCCCGCGCAGCGACACCTATATCGAAAAAGAGTCGAGCGTGAACGAGGCGATCGACCGGATGCGGCATTCCGCGACCCGGTCGCTGCTCGAACGCGACGACGTGCTGATCGTGGCGTCGGTCAGTTGCCTCTACGGCATCGGCTCGGTCGAAACCTATTCGGCGATGATCTTCGACCTCAAGAAGGGTCAATCGGTCGAGCAGTCGGAGATCATCCGCAAGCTTGTGGCACTCCAGTACAAGCGCAACGACGCGGCGTTTGCGCGCGGCAATTTCCGCGTGCGCGGCGATAATCTCGAGATCTTTCCGTCGCACTATGAGGACAGTGCGTGGCGCATCTCGTTTTTCGGCGACGAGATCGAGGAGATTGTCGAGTTCGATCCGCTGACGGGCAAGAAGGCGGCGTCGCTCGATTACGTCCGCGTCTACGCAAATTCGCACTACGTCACGCCCGGCCCGACGATGAAGCAGGCGATGGAGGCGATCAAGCACGAGCTCGCCGAGCGGCTCAAGGAGCTGCAGATCGAGGGCAAGCTGCTCGAGGCGCAGCGGCTGGAACAGCGCACCAATTTCGATCTCGAGATGATCGCCGCGACCGGCAGCTGCGCGGGCATCGAGAACTACTCGCGCTTCCTGACCGGGCGCCTGCCCGGCGAGCCGCCACCGACGTTGTTCGAATATCTTCCCGACAATGCGCTGCTGTTCGTCGACGAGAGCCATGTGACGATCGGGCAGGTCAACGGCATGTCGCGCGGCGACCACCGGCGCAAGCTGACGCTCGCCGAATACGGGTTCCGCCTGCCGAGCGCCATCGACAACCGCCCCTTACGCTTCAACGAATGGGACGCGATGCGCCCGCAGACGGTGTGCGTATCGGCGACGCCGGGGCCGTGGGAAATGGAGGCGGCGGGCGGCGTCTTTGCCGAACAGGTCATCCGGCCGACCGGCCTCATCGATCCGCCGGTCGAGATCAAGCCGGTCGAGGACCAGGTCGACGACTGCATCAACGAAATCCGCAAGACGACCGCCGCGGGCTATCGCACGCTCGTCACCACGCTGACCAAGCGGATGGCCGAGGACCTGACCGAGTATCTCCATGAGGCGGGGATCAAGGTCCGCTACATGCACTCGGATGTCGAAACGCTGGAGCGCATCGAGCTGATCCGCGACCTGCGGCTCGGTGTCTATGACGTCCTGATCGGCATCAACCTGCTGCGCGAGGGGCTCGACATTCCCGAATGCGGGCTGGTGTGCATCCTCGACGCGGACAAGGAAGGGTTTCTACGTTCCGAAACCTCTCTGATCCAGACGATAGGCCGCGCGGCGCGCAACGTCGACGGGCGCGTCATCCTCTATGCCGACCGGATCACCGGCAGCATGGAACGCGCGATGCGCGAGACCGACCGCCGCCGCGAGAAGCAGCTCGCCTGGAACGCCGCGAACGGCATCACGCCCGAGACGATCAAGCGCAAGATCGGCGACGTCATCAGCCATCTGGCGTCGAAAGACCAGGTGACGATCGAGATCGACGAGGACCGCCCGCACATGGTCGGCCACAATCTGCGCGCGTATATCGAGGACCTCGAAAAGCAGATGCGCAAGGCCGCAGGCGACCTCGAATTCGAGCTCGCCGGCCGCCTGCGCGACGAGATCCGCGCGCTCGAACAGGAGGAACTGGGGCTGCCGGTGCACGAACAGAAGGCCCCGCTCATGGGCCGCAGCAACGAGGGCAAGCCGGGCACGCGCAAGGACCGGTTCGGCAAGACGCAGCGGAAGTGGGGAAGCCGCAGTTCGCGCTGAACAGGGCGGCTCCGATCTGACGGCGGTGACGCATCATTTTGAGCGCCGCTATTGGCTGTGTCATGACCTCGGTCACTTCCCGCGGAGTTCGGATCATGGCCAATGTTGAAAAGCTATACGCGCTGCTAGTCGCGGGACGCGCGGGCGTCTTGTCGTTCCGGGACTTTGAGGCATTGCTGATGGCGTTCGGGTTCGTGCCGGTCCGGCAAAAGGGCAGCCACCGGTCCTTCAAACACCCTAAGGCTCAGCGGATGATGGTCATTCAGCCGCGTGGACGCGACGCCAAGGACTATCAAGTCCGGCAATTTCTCGATATGGTCCAAGAGTATGGATTGAAGATCGACGACCGATGACACCGCATTACAATATCAACGTATTCTGGTCGGACGAGGACGGCTGCTGGATCGCCGACGTGCCCGATCTGCGCCCATGCTCTGCCCACGGCGACACACCGTCTGAAGCGATCGCGGAACTGCAGGTCGCGATCGAACTGTGGTTGGACGGGGCCCGCGAGAACGGCTTCCCCATCCCGGAAGCACGCTACCGCCCCGCGATATATGCGGCTCGGGCGGCATGAATTATGGCCGTTTGACGTCTCACTTCCCCTTTTTCTTCGCCGCGCCCTTCTTGCCCAGCTCGCTCTGCGCGGCGCTCGATTTGCGGGGATTTTTCTCGCCGTCCCTGGCAGCCTTGGCGTTCGCTTTCCGCGCCGTCTTGCTGCCCTTGCCCTTTGTCTCGGCCATGTCGCTGCTCCTGCTTGCGGCAGGCTCAAGCGACCGGCGTCGCTCCCGGTTCCCGGAGTCGCCGTAGCGCGAGCCCATAGATGAGCGCGGCAATCGCGGCGAAGACGAACCATTGCACCGCATAGCTGCGGTGGTTGTTCGGCACGCCCTCGATGTCGGGTGGCGCGCTTGCAATCAGGCCGGGTGCGGCGGTCCTTGCGACGAGCGCCCTCGACCGGGCCGCCGCGCCACGCGACCTTTGCCCTGGGGTCGGTACTCACCCCCATGTCGGCGATCAGGCCCGGGCCTTCGGCGCCGGTGCGGCACTCCGCGATCTGACGCCAGCCGCGCGACCCGTCCACGCCGCGCCCGGATTCGACGCGCCAGGCGGCCACGCTCAGGCACACAGCCGACGACGTGCGGAACATCGCCTCGGCGGGCACCGGACCCATCGCTGGAAAGGCAACCGGCGGCTTGCCCCGGTTCGCCGCATAGGTCGCGATCAGCGCGTCCTTCCAGCGCGCGCGGTCGAGTTGCCAGATGCCAAGCCCGGCCATTGCCGCGACCGCAAGTGCAACGACGATCGTCGGGATCAGCGGGAGACGCGTCGCCACGCGCTCAGGCGCGCCCCGCGCACCACGGGTCCGGGTTCATGTCGTCGGGCGCACCGCCGAGGCCTGGCGCCGGGTACCGCGCTTTGAAAGTGAAGGCCTGCGGTGTCGGGCCATAGCGGTCGAGCCGCCACAGCCGCGACAGGCCTTCATCGATCGACGGCACATGCCCCGCACGTACCCACCACAGCGCCTGATATGCGCCCTCAAACCGGCCGAAATACTCGCGTCGCCGCGCCATTTCAGGCGTGTGTGCGCTGCGGTAGACAAAATCGAACAGCGCATCGGCATCACGCCAGACCGACATGTTCACGATGAACAGCGGGTCGTCGGTCGTCTGGATGTCGGTCGCGTTCCCGCTGTCGCTCTGCAGACGCCAGACAAAGCCGTCGCTTGCGTCTGCGAGTGCGTTGATGCGGTCGAGCGCGGCCATGAACGGCTGGATGCGTGGATCAGCGTGCGGCGCGACGAGGCGCCCCACGTTGATCTGCGCAAGCTGCCAACCGCTCATCCGTGAACCGGCGCGCCCCAGCCACCCCAGACATAGACAGCGATGAACAGGAACAGCCAGACGATGTCGACGAAGTGCCAGTACCATGCTGCGGCCTCGAAGCCGAAGTGCCGCTTCGGCGTGAAGTCGCCGCGGTACGCGCGGGCGAGGCAGACGATCAGGAAGACCGTGCCGACAAACACGTGAAACCCGTGGAAGCCCGTCGCCATGTAGAAGGCGGCGCTGTAGTTCAGCCCGGCGAAGTTGAACGGCGCGTGCGCATACTCATAGACCTGGATCGCGGAGAAGATCGCGCCGAGGATGATCGTCGCCCACAGGCCGGTCTTGAAGCCCTTGCGGTCGCCGTGGATGATCGCGTGGTGGGCATAGGTCACTGTCGTGCCCGAACACAGCAGGATCAGCGTGTTGAGCAGTGGCAGGTGGAACGGGTCGATGACCTCGATCCCCTTGGGCGGCCATTGCGCGGCGGTCGCCGCCCCTTCCTGCCCTAGCAGGTTCGTCACCGTCATCGTGCCTGCCGCATGGTCCTTCACCACGTCTAGCGCGGCGGGGAAGAGCGAGAAGTCGAACCACGCCCAGAACCAGCCGACGAAGAACATGACCTCCGACGCGATGAACAAGATCATCCCGTAGCGCAGGTGGAGCTGGACGACGGGGGTATGGTCGCCGCGGCGCGATTCGCGCACGACGTCGCGCCACCACAGGAAGAAGGTCGCGATGATCAGCGCCCAGCCCGCACCGAACACCGGGACGGCGAGCGCGTGCTTGTGCATGAACATGATGCCGCCGGCCGCAAGCACGAACGCCGAGAACGCGCCCAGGAGCGGCCAGGGGCTGGGCGGCAGGATGTGGTAGTCGTGATTCTTGGCACCGGCCATGTCGTTCGCGTCCTTCGTCTCTTCGCGTCGATTAGCCCCGCGTGCGCGGGTCGTCCATCGGGTAAAAGGTGTAGCTGAGCGTGATCGCCGAGATGTCCTTTGCGTCCATGTCCTCAGCGATCTTCGGGTCGACGTAGTAGATCACCGGCATCCGCACGGTCTCGCCCGGCTGCAGCGTTTGCTCCTGGAAACAGAAGCACTGGATCTTGCTGAAATACTTGCCGCTCGTGTCGGGGGTGACGTTGAACGTCGCGCTCCCCTTGACCGGGTAGCGGGCATGGTTGGTCGCGACGAAGAACGTCATGTTGCGCTCGCCGATCGTCACGACCTGGCGCGCCTGCTCGGGTTTGAACGACCAGGGGAGGGTGGGGACGTGGTTCGCGTCGAAGCGGACCTCGATGGTCCTGCCGACGAGCGGCTTGACGCCTGCGCCCGTCGACACCTGCGTCGTTCCGCCGAGCCCCGTCACCTCGCAAAACATGCGGTAGAGCGGCGGACTGGCAAAGCCCAAGGCGAGCATGCCCGCAAAGATCATGAACGCGGAGAACGCGGTCTTCTTCTTGGGGTCGAGGGCGCCCAGGGACAGGGATGGCGCCGTCATTGGTTCACCAGCATCTTGGCGATCGCGATGAAGTAGAACAGCGCGACCATGCTCCCCAGGATCAGCGCAGTCACGACTGCGCGCCCTTTGCGGCGGCGGTCGAACTCGGTGCGTTCCTCGGGCGTCATGCGAACACCGTCCGGTCGAGCGCGAGCGCGGCGAACACGACCAGCATGTACGCGATCGAATAGAGGAACAGCGCCTTTTCCGCGCGCATGAGCTTTGGCTCAGGCGCGGCGTCGACGACGACCCAGGCGTTGAGCGCGAGGAAGATCAGCGAGCCGACCAGTGCGGTCACGCCGTAGAAGGCGCCTGCCAGACCGAGCGTCCACGGCAGCACCGCGACGCCCGCCATCAGCACGGCATAGCCCAGCATCTGCCAGCGCGTGCTCGCGGCGCTCGCGACGACCGGCATCATCGGGACGGTGCCCGCGGCGTAATCGTCGCGGATGCGCAGCGCGAGTGCCCAGCTGTGCGGCGGGGTCCACAGGAAGATGAACGCGAACATCAGGACGGGCAGCAGGTCGACCTGCCCGGTCGCCGCGACCCAGCCGATCAGCGGCGGAAACGCGCCAGCCGCGCCGCCGATGACGATGTTCTGCGGCGTGATACGCTTCAGCCAGACGGTGTAGACGAGCACGTAGAACAGGATCGACGCGGCGAGCAGTGCTGCCGCGAGCGTGTTCGTCGCGACATATATCGTGAAGACCGATGCGGCGCCCAGGCCCACGCCGAACCGCAGCGCGGTATCGGGGTCGACCTTCCCCGCCGGGATCGGGCGGCCCGCGGTGCGGCGCATCTTCGCGTCGATGTCGGCCTCGTACCACATGTTGAGCGCGCCCGCCGCGCCTGCCGCCATCGCGATGCAGAGCACCGCGGTGAAGGCGAGCGCGGGATGCAGCGATACCGGCGCCGCGATCAGCCCGCACAGCCCGGTGAACACGACCGAGCGCATCACGCGCGGCTTGGTCAGCGCAAAGATGTCGCGCCAGTCCGGATTGAGCGATGTCGGTACGGTCGTCGTGGTCATTGCGTCCTCAAATCGTCCGCCGTGGCAAAGCCACGTCGTCGGTCCTCGCCAGCGAGGCCGTCCGGGCGTTCGACGGGTCCGTCATCAGCTGCTGCTAATGACGGCCGTCTCCGCCGTCGATCACCGGCAGAGTCTCGAACTGGTGGTACGGCGGCGGGCTCGACAGCGTCCATTCGAGCGTCGTCGCACCCTCGCCCCACGGATTGTCCTCGGCCTTGCGTCCGCCGAACAGCGACCAGCCGATGTTCACGAAGAACACGACCATGCCGACCATCATCAGGCCATAGCCGTACGTCGTCGCGAACTGGTTCCAATAGGCATAGGCGTCCGGATAATCCGGAATGCGCCGCGGCATGCCATCGAGCCCGAGGAAGTGCATCGGAAAGAACAGCAGGTTCACGCCGACGAAGAAGATCCAGAAGTGGAGCTGCCCCAGGAACTCGTTGTACTGCCGCCCGCTCATCTTCGCGAACCAGTAGTAGAAGCCTGCGAACAGCGAGAACACCGCGCCGAGGCTGAGCACATAGTGGAAGTGCGCCACGACATAATATGTGTCGTGCATGTAGGTATCGATGCCGCCGTTGGCGAGCACGACGCCGGTCACGCCGCCGACGGTGAACATGAAGATGAAGCCGATCGCCCAGAGCATCGGCGTCTTGAACGACAGCGAACCGCCCCACATCGTTGCGATCCAGCTGAAAATCTTGATGCCGGTGGGCACCGCGATCACCATCGTCGCCGCGGTGAAGTACATCTTCATGTTCACGGTCATGCCGACAGTGAACATGTGGTGGGCCCAGACGATGAAGCCGACCACGCCGATCGCGACCATCGCGTACGCCATGCCGAGATAACCGAAGACAGGCTTCTTGCTGAACGTCGCGACGATCTGGCTGACGATGCCGAAGCCCGGGAGGATCATGATGTACACTTCGGGGTGGCCGAAGAACCAGAATAGATGCTGGTAGAGCACCGGGTTGCCGCCGCCCGCCGCGTCGAAGAACGCGGTGCCGAAATTGCGGTCGGTAAGCAGCATCGTGATCGCGGCGGCCAGCACCGGGAGCGCGAGCAGCAGGAGGAAGGCGGTGACGAGCACCGACCACACGAACAGCGGCATCTTGTGCAGCGTCATGCCCGGCGCGCGCATGTTGAAGATGGTCGTGATGAAGTTGATCGCGCCCAAAATCGATGACGCACCTGCCAGGTGGAGCGACAGGATCGCCATGTCCACCGACGGGCCGACCGAGCCGCTGGTCGACAGCGGCGCATAGACGGTCCAGCCGGTGCCCGCACCCATGCCGGTGCCGCCGGGCACGAAGGCCGAGCCGAGCAGCAGGATGAACGAGGGGACGAGCAGCCAGAAGCTGATGTTGTTCATGCGCGGGAACGCCATGTCGGGCGCACCGATCATGATGGGTACGAACCAGTTGCCGAACCCGCCGATCATCGCGGGCATCACCATGAAGAACACCATGATCAGGCCGTGCGCGGTGATCAGCACGTTCCAGGTGTGCAGCGCCTCGTTGAAGTTCGCGCCGTCGCCGCCGAACCAGTAGGTCCAGGTCTGCAGATACTGGATTCCCGGCTCGGCAAGCTCGAGCCGCATCATGCCCGAGAACGCACCGCCGATGATGCCCGCGACAATCGCGAAGATCAGGTAGAGCGTGCCGATGTCCTTGTGGTTCGTCGACATGAACCAGCGGGCGAAAAAGCCCGGCTTGTGGTCGGCGTCATGGTGGTGGTCGTCGTGCGCCTGAAAGGCGGTGTCGGCGGGGATCGTGGCCATGATCTGCGTCTCTTACTGGGCTGCGGCCGCGGGGGCCGTCGCATTGGTGGCATCGACGGCGGTTTCGGCGCCGGTCTTCGGATTGGTGGCTTCGCTCACGGGCGCGGTCGCCGCGGGTTTCGCCCCCGGCATCGTCCCGCCCTTCGAGGCGACCCATTGCGCGAACTGCGCCTGCGGGACGACCTCGACCGCGATCGGCATGTAGGCGTGCTTGGCACCGCACAGCTCGCTGCACTGGCCGTAATAGACGCCCACCCGTTCGGCGGTGAAGCTGGTCTCGTTGATGCGGCCGGGGACTGCGTCCATCTTGACCCAGAACGCGGGCATCGCCCAGGCGTGGATCACGTCGTTCGATGTCGTCAGCACGCGGACGGGCGTGTTCACCGGCACGACGATGCGGTTGTCGACCGCGAGCAGCCGCGGCTCGCCGCGTTTCTTCGCCTCCTCGTCGCTCAGCATGTTCGACACGATCTCGAACCCGCCGTGATCGGGGTATTCATAGGTCCAGTACCACTGGTTGCCGATCGCCTTGATCGTCACCGCGTTCGCGCCCACCGGCTTGTACTGCGCGGCGAGCAGCCCGATCGAGGGGATCGCGATGCCGACGAGAATCAGTACGGGGACGAGCGTCCAGACGACCTCGATCAGCGTGTTGTGCGAGGTCTTCGACGGCACGGGGTTCGCGGCCCGGCGGTAGCGGACGATGACCCAGAGCAGCAGCCCGAGCACGAACAGCGAAATGATCGTGATGATCGGCATCAGGATGGCGTTGTGCATCCACAGCGCGAATTCGCCGTTTTTCGTCACCTGCGGCTGGATCGCATAGCCTTTGGGAATCGGTTGCCCGATGCCGTCCTCTGCCATGAGCGGGGCGGGGGCGTCGACTTTAGCTGCAGGGGCTGCAGCGGACGGCGCCGCGGCTTCGGCGACCGGCGCGGCAGGTGCGGTGTCCTGCGCGAAGGCGGGTGCGGTGAAGAGAAGGCCGATGGCGACAAGCGCGGGGGTCAGAAATTTCACGTTCATTGCGTCCCTATTGGGGTCCCGACCAGGTCGCGGAAGGCGCGCAAATGTCCGGACTTGGGTGGCCTATACGCGCGCGTAGAGCCAGTCTCAAGCATTTGTGCGCAGTTTTGCGTCGCTTGTTGCGCCGCATCATCGCTGCCCCTACGGAAACGCCGTCACCGGCAAGGAGCAGGACGTGACGGACGACGAAGTGCTGGCTGAATTCCGCGCGGCGGACGCGCTGCTCGAGGGGCATTTCATCCTGTCGTCAGGGCGGCGCAGCCCCGTGTTTCTGCAAAAGATGCTGGTCTTTCAATATCCCGAGCGGACCGCGCGACTGTGCACGGCACTTGCGGCAAAAATTACGGATCGCTTCGGCCCGGTCAATGTGATCGTCTCGCCGGCGATGGGGGGCGTCATTCCCGGTTACGAGACGGCGCGGGCGCTTGGCTGCCGCGCGATCTTTGTCGAACGCGAAGCGGGCGAGTTCCAGCTACGCCGCAATTTCGAAATCGGCCCGCGCGACCGCGTTGTCATGGTCGAGGACCTTGTGACGACCGGCGTCTCGTCGCGCGAATGCATTGCCGCGATCCGCAAGCATCCCGGCGAGCTGGTCGGAGCGGCCTGCCTGATCGACCGCTCGAACGGGCGGGCCGACATCGGGATTCCTTTGGTGGCGCTCGCGCGCCTCGATGTGCCCGATTACGATGCAGACGACCTTCCGCCCGAGCTTGCCACGATCCCTCCGGTGAAGCCCGGCAGCAGGGGCCTCGCATGACGCTCCGCCTGGGCGTCAACATCGATCACGTCGCGACCATCCGCAACGCGCGCGGCGGCGAGCATCCCGACCCGATGCGCGCCGTCCGCATCGTCGAGGCGGCGGGCGGCGACGGCATCACCGTGCACCTGCGCGAGGACCGGCGCCACATTCGCGATACCGATCTCGACGCGATCATGGGCGAAACCGCGCTTCCGGTGAACCTCGAAATGGCGGCGACCGAGGAGATGCTCGCGATCGCGCTGCGCCACCGCCCGCACGCCGCGTGCATCGTCCCCGAACGGCGCGAGGAGCGCACCACCGAGGGCGGCCTCGACGCGGCCGGGCAGCACAACCACCTCGCGCCGATCGTGTCCGCGCTCAACGATGCGGGGATCCGCGTCAGCCTGTTCATCGAGCCCGACCCCCGCCAGATCGAGGCCGCGCTGCGCCTGCGCGCGCCGGTCGTCGAGCTGCACACGGGCAAATACGCGCACGGCGATGTGGATGGCGCCGAGTTGCGCCGGCTGACGGACGCGGCGGCACTGTGCGTCAAGAACGGCATGGAACCGCACGCCGGGCACGGCCTGACCTACGACAACGTGACCCCGATCGCGGCCATCCCGCAGCTCGCGGAACTCAACATCGGCCATTTCCTGATCGGCGAGGCGATTTTCGACGGCCTCGACGCGAGCATCCGCCGCATGAAGGCACTGATGGATGCGGCGCGCTGAATGATCGTCGGGCTCGGCTCCGACCTGTGCAACATCGAGCGCATTCAGGCGTCGCTCGACCGTTTCGGGGAGCGCTTCGAGCGGCGAGTCTTCACCGAGGTCGAACAGCGCAAGGCAAACCGCCGTCCGTTCACCAAGGCGGGAACGCTCGCGAAGCGCTTCGCCGCCAAGGAGGCGTTTTCCAAGGCGGTCGGCACCGGCTTCAAGCGCGGCGTCTTCATGCGCGACATCGGGGTCGTGAACGCCCCCACGGGCGCGCCGACGCTGGCGCTGACGGGCGGCGCGAAAGCGGCGCTCGACGCGCTGATTCCCGACGGCTATGAAGCGCGGGTGCACCTGACGCTGACCGACGACCACCCCTGGGCACAGGCCTTTGTGATCGTCGAGGCGCTTCCGAAAGACACGAAGTGACGACCGAAACGCTTGCGGCCGAGGCCAGCCCCGAGAAAAAGAAGACCGACTGGGTCGCCGAGGTGAAGAGCATCACGCTCCTCCTGCTCGCGGTGCTC
>VYLJ01000220.1_pt1 | contig 14499 bp, 17 predicted proteins | sample 5114331 | NCBI WGS metagenome assembly VYLJ01 (sample SAMN12291791, study PRJNA351875) | freshwater metagenome | isolation source: freshwater lake | place: USA: Michigan, MSU2 Lake | collected 2011-08-16
GCCGGGCGTATCGTCACCACCGCCGCCGCGCCCAGACCAGCCAGCCGGAGCATCGCGCGCCGGTCTGCCGTGCCCCTGTCGTCGTCCGGGTTATTCTTGTCGGCCATGCCCGCCCCTTCTCGCAGATCCGTCATTAACATGAAGCGCGGCGGCGCATAGGGGCGATGTCGACGCGACTCGCGTCGAAAAGGAACAGCGTGCCGAATGCTGCGGATCGTCCTTGCCTCGCTCGTCGTAATCGCGACCGCAGCTCTGGTCGCGACGACCGGCACATGGGAGGTCACGCTGGTGCTCGTCGGCGGGCTTTTCGCGGTGGCGATCGCCGCTTGGCCGTCGACTGTCGCGCAGCCGCCCGACCGCACCGTTCGCACGGTTGGGGAGAGTACAGATCCGCGCGCGGTGATCGACGCCTTGTCCGAACCCGTGATGCTGATCGAGGACAATCGTGTTCGCATCGCCAACGCCGCCGCGCGGACAATGCTCGGCGCGCATGTCGTCGGCGAAGACGTCAGGCTTGCAATCCGTCACCCCGCTGCTGCCGAGCGTTTGGCACAAGGCGGTCGCGACGGCACCACGGAACTGGCCGGCCTTGGCGGGCGCGACCAGCGGGTCGTCATGCATGTCGCAACGCTCGGGAACGGACGCCGGCTCGTCCACCTCGTCGACCAGACCGGGTCGCATGCCGCCGAACGCGCGCGGACCGACTTCGTGGCCAACTCGAGCCACGAGCTCCGGACGCCGCTTGCTGCGATCATCGGCTTCATCGAAACCCTGGGCGACGACGAGGCTGCGGCCGACGCGGAGGTCCGCAAGCGCTTCCTCGACGTGATGATGAAGGAGGCGCGGCGGATGCAGCGCCTGATCGACGACCTGATCTCGTTGTCGCGGATCGAGGCGGAAAAGCACAGCCTGCCGGAGACGCCTGTCGACCTTGTGGCGCTCGCGCGCGAGGTCGCAGGCGAAGTCGGCCAACCGGTCAGCCTCGACTTGCCTTCCTGGGCGATCGTGCACGGCGACCGTGCTCAACTCTCGCAGCTTGTGCATAACCTGGTCGGCAACGCCTTCAAATACGGGCGACAGCCGATCTCGCTGCGCCTTACCGAGGACCGCAAGACACTCAAACTAGCGGTCGCCGATTCGGGCGACGGAATTGCGCCCGAACACATTCCCCGCCTCACCGAACGCTTCTACCGCGTCGATCCCGGCCGCAGCCGCGCGCAGGGCGGAACGGGCCTTGGCCTCGCCATCGTCAAGCACATCGTCGAGCGGCATCGCGGCCGTCTCGACATCGCGAGCGAACTGGGGCGAGGCACGACGGTGAGCGTCGTTCTGCCCACCGCCACAGCGGCGGTTGTCACGGAAGAGTCATCGAATTGACATGAAAGTGGCGCGGGCCAGCGATAGCGCGCGTCACAATACCAGCCGCACTGCCCGGCCGGAGTTCCTCGGGGGAAGACCATATGTTCCGTGCCGCCACTGCATTGTCGGCGATTACCCTGCTCGCGCTCACGGGGTGCGATGATACCGGCGGCGCTTCTGCCGGCCGGGACCAGATCCGCGCAGTCGGTTCCTCGACGGTCTACCCCTTTGCGACCGCGATCGCCGAGGCGTTCGTGTCCGCAAATAGCCAGTTCAAATCACCGATCGTCGAATCGACCGGCACCGGCGCGGGCATCAAGCAGTTCTGCAGCGGAATCGGTGCGCAGACACCCGACATCGTCAACGCTTCGCGCCGGATGAAGGCGAGCGAATATGAACTCTGCGCCAAGGGCGGCGTGGACAAAATCGTCGAAGTCCAGGTCGGACTTGACGGCATCGCCTTTGCCGAATCGAAGCAGGGTCTGCGCATCCCCCTGACCGTCACCGACGTCTACAGGGCGCTCGCCGCGACCCCGTTCGGCAAGCCGCAGACGGCAAAGCTCTGGAAGGACGTGAACCCCGCGCTGCCCGCCGAGCCGATCAAGGTTTACGGGCCCCCCTCGACCTCGGGCACGCGCGATGCGCTCGCCGAGCTGATCATGACCAAGGGCTGCGAGAGCGACCCTGCGATGAAAGCGCTGAAGGACACGGACGGCGACCAGCACAAGAAGGTGTGCACCACAGTCCGGGAGGACGGTGCCTATGTCGATGCGGGCGAGAATGACAATCTCATCGTGCAGAAAATCGAGGCCGATCCGAAGGCGATGGGAATCTTCGGCTTCTCGTTCATCGAAGAGAACCGCGACAAGCTGTTCGCAAACACGCTGGGCGGGGTCGAGCCGACCTATGCTGCGATCAGCGACTTCAGCTACCCCGGCGCGCGTCCGCTTTACATCTATGTGAAGGCTGGTCACCTGAACGCCATTCCGGGCCTCAAGGAATTCGTCGGCGCGTGGGCCAACGCCTGGGGGCCGGGCGGACTGCTGCAGAAGCGGGGCATGGTGATCGCGCCGGAAGCGGTGCGGACCGCGATGGCGGAAACCGCGAAGAACCTGACCCCGCTCGATCCGTCGGCGCTGAAGTAACGGCCTGAGCCGCGACCGCGTGTCCCCTTCGCTCATCATGCTGCTCGCATTGGGGCTCGCACTCGTCGGCTGGCTGACGGCGCGCAGTCGCGCAGTGGCGTTCGCAGGGCGCGGCATGCGCCCGCATTCGCTGCCGAATTACCATGCTGCCTATGTCGCGCTCTGGATACTCGTTCCCGCGATGCTCTTTGCAGCGGTCTGGGCAGGGATTTCGCCGCGCCTGATTACGCAGCAGGTGCTGGCCAGCCCGGCCGCCGCGTCGCTACCCGCATTCGGCATGGAGCGGTCGACGATCCTCGCCGAGGCACGCGGGCTGGCGTCGGGAACGATCCAGACCGCGTTCAACCCGATGTCTGAATCGCTCGCGCCCGCGTTCAGAGCCGCCCGCAATTTCTACGGCTCGATCGGCCTCGCCGTCGCGGGCGTCCTCGCCGTAGCGGGCGGTGCATTCGCCTTTTCACGCGTCCGGCCCGATTTCCGCGCGCGCAACCGCGTGGAAAAGGTCGTCCGCTTTGTCCTGCTGCTCGCCTCGCTCATCGCAATCCTGACGACGATCGGCATCGTCGCCTCGCTGCTGTTCGAATCGATCCGGTTCTTCGGCAAGATTCCGCCACAGAATTTTCTGTTCGGTCTGCGTTGGAGCCCCCAGGCAGCGACCGGCGGCGACACGACCGCGCTCGGCGCAATCCCGCTTTTTTGGGGCACGATCTTCATTGGCGCGATCATCGCGATGATCGTCGCAATTCCGCTTGGCCTGATGAGCGCGATCTACCTCACGCAATATGCTGCCGCTCGCACGCGCCGGTGGATGAAGCCGCTGCTCGAAATTCTCGCGGGCGTGCCGACGGTCGTCTACGGCTATTTCGCGGCGCTGACCGTCGCGCCTTATATCCGCGACGTCGCGGACGGGATCGGCATTCCCAATGCCAGTTCGGAAAGCGCACTCGCGGCCGGGCTCGTCATGGGCATCATGATCATCCCGTTCGTGTCCTCGATGGCGGACGACTCGCTTGCCGCCGTGCCGCAGGCGATGCGCGACGGCAGCCTCGCAATGGGCGCGACTAAGAGCGAGACGATCAAGCGCGTTCTCGTCCCTGCCGCGCTTCCGGGTATCGTCGGCGGCGTCCTGCTGGCCGTCAGCCGCGCGATCGGCGAGACGATGATCGTCGTGATGGCGGCAGGTCTTGCGGCGAACCTCACCGCCAATCCGTTCGACAGCGTGACGACGGTGACGACGCAGATCGTGCAATTGCTGACGGGCGACCAGGAATTCGACAGCGCGAAGACACTCGCCGCTTTCGCGCTCGGGCTCGTGCTCTTCGTCGTCACGCTCATGCTCAACATCATCGCGTTGCGCGTGGTAAAACGGTATCGCGAGGCCTATGAATAACTCCGTCGCCCTGACGCCGACCGATTGGTCGTCCGACGCGATGCAGCGGCGGCTGAAGAAGCGCTACGCGTCAGAGCGCCGCTTCCGCTTCCTCGGGCTGTTCGCGATTGTCCTGTCCGCGAGCTTCCTTGCGTTTCTGCTCTTTACAATGGCCGCGAACGGCTTCCGCGGCTTCACCCAGGTGCGTGTGGACGTGCCCGTCGATTTCCCCGGGCTCGCGCTGCCGCTCGATGCGCGCGCCATCCAACAGTCCGGCGGTGCCTACGGTCTGGCAGGCGTCGATTTCGACGATGCCGCCACGCGCGCGGTCGAGGCAGCCTATGGCCCCGGTACCGGCGCGGCGCTTGCCGAGAACGCGGGCGAAGTGCTGCGCGACAAGGTCGCGGCCGACCCGTCGATCCTGGCCAAGCGGGTCGACCTCTCGCTGCCCGCGTCGCCCGGCATTACGGTGGCGGCATCCGGCGACGGCGATCCGGCGAGCGTCACGCTGTACGAAGCGCTGAAAGCCAAGGCCGCGGTATCGCGGGCGTTCAATACCGGCTTCCTGACCGAAAGCGACGCGACGGACCCGACGCAGGTCGGCATCTGGGGTGCGTTCAAGGGCTCGTTGCTGACGATGCTCGTGACCCTGCTGCTCGCCTTTCCGATCGGCGTGCTGTCGGCGATCTACCTCGAGGAATACGCGCCCAAGAACCGCTGGACCGACCTCATCGAAGTGTCGATCAACAATCTAGCCGCCGTGCCCTCGATCATCTTCGGCTTGCTCGGGCTCGCGGTCTTCCTCAACACGATGAATCTGCCGCGCTCGGCCCCGCTCGTCGGTGGGCTGACGCTTGCGCTGATGACGATGCCGGTCATTGTCATCGCCGGCCGCAATGCGATCAAGGCCGTCCCCCCGTCAATCCGCGACGCGGCTCTGGGCGTTGGTGCTTCGCCGATCCAGGTTGTCTTCCACCACGTCCTGCCACTTGCGTTGCCGGGCATTCTTACTGGCACCATCATCGGCATGGCGCGCGCGCTTGGCGAGACCGCGCCGCTGCTGATGATCGGCATGCGCGCGTTCGTCGCAACGCCGCCGGGCGGGATCACCGACCCGTCGAGCGTGTTGCCTGTCCAGATCTTCCTCTGGTCGGACGAGATCAGCCGCGCGTTCATCGAAAAGACTTCGGCCGCGATCATCGTGCTGCTGGTCTTCCTCCTCGCGATGAACGGCCTCGCCATCTACCTCCGCAACCGTTTCGAGACCCGCTGGTAATGACCGAAAACACCAAAATGTCGGCACGCAACGTGTCGGTCTGGTATGGCCAGAAGAAGGCCATCGATGACGTGTCGATCGACGTCAGCCAAGAGAATGTGGTCGCCTTTATCGGCCCATCGGGCTGCGGCAAATCGACCTTCCTGCGCACGCTGAACCGCATGAACGATACAGTCGCCTCGGCGCGGGTCGAAGGCGATATCACCCTGGACGGCGAGAATATCTACGCGGCCTCGATGGACGTCGTGCAACTCCGCGCCCGCGTCGGCATGGTTTTCCAGAAGCCGAACCCTTTCCCCAAGTCGATCTACGAGAACGTCGCCTACGGCCCGCGCATCCACGGGCTTGCCGCGTCAAAGGCCGACATGGACGCGGTCGTCGAGAAATCGCTGACGCGTGCGGGGCTGTGGGACGAAGTCAAGGACCGGCTCGACGCTTCGGGGACGGCGCTCTCGGGCGGGCAGCAGCAGCGGCTTTGCATCGCGCGCGCGATCGCGGTCGACCCCGAAGTCATCCTGATGGACGAGCCCTGCTCGGCGCTCGATCCGATCGCGACTGCCAAGATCGAGGAGCTGATTCACGCGCTCCGCGGCCGCTACGCCATCGTCATCGTCACGCACAACATGCAGCAGGCGGCGCGCGTCTCGCAACGGACCGCATTCTTCCACCTTGGACACCTTGTCGAATACGGTGTCACCTCGGATATCTTCACCAATCCGAAGATGGACCGAACAAAAGACTATATCACGGGAAGGTACGGCTGATGTCTGCCACTGGCGGCGAGCATACGATCAAGGCGTTCGACAACGAGATCGGCGAGCTCCGCGGGCATATCGCCGAGATGGGCGGGCGAGCCGAGGCCCAAATCAACAATGCGATGGAAGCACTGGTCAAGCACGACCTCGACCTCGCGCGCAAGGTCATCGAGGACGACAAGCTGATCGACCGGCTCGAAGCCGAAGTCGAAAAGCTCGCCGTGCAGATCATTGCGCTCCGCGCGCCGATGGCGGATGATCTTCGCGCTGTCGTGTCTGCGCTCAAGATCGCGGCCGTGCTCGAACGGATTGGCGACTATGGCAAGAACATCGCCAAGCGCGTCGGCGCCCTCGAAGGGCGTCGCAAGATCGAACCGCTGTCGCTTCTGCCGAGCATGGCGCAGGTCGCAACGGAAATGGTCGCCGACGCGCTCAACGCCTATGCCGCGCGCGACGCCGACCTCGCTGTCCGCGTCAACGAACGCGACCGGGTTGTCGACGATTTCTACAACTCGATCTTCCGCACGCTGGTCACCTATATGGTCGAGTACCCGCCCTCGATCAGCGACGCTGCGCAATTGCTGTTCGTCGCCAAGAACCTCGAAAGGGTTGGGGATCACGCGACGAATGTTGCCGAGATGGTCTATTTCGCGGCCACCGGAAATCACATGCCGGAACGCGACCGTGGCGATCCGGATGTCCCGAAACTGGAGGTCTGAAGCCATGGCCCGTGCCAAGATGCTGCTGGTGGAAGACGACGCCGCGCTCGCCGAGCTCCTCGTCTATCATTTCAAGCGCGAGGACTTCGACGTCCGTCAGACGTCCGATGGCGAGGAAGCGCTGTTGCTGGCGCAGGAAAGCGCGCCCGACATCGTGCTGCTCGACTGGATGATCGAAGGGCTGTCGGGGATCGAGGTCTGCCGTCGTCTGCGCCGGATGCCCGAGACGGCGAACGTGCCGATCATCATGCTGACCGCGCGCGGTGAGGAGGAGGATCGTGTCCGCGGGCTCGAGACGGGCGCCGACGACTATGTCACCAAGCCCTTCTCCCCGCGCGAGCTGGTCGCCCGTGTCGGCGCGGTGCTGCGGCGCGTGCGCCCTGCGCTCGCGGGTGAGGCGCTCGTCTACGGCGATCTGGAGATGGACACCGTTGCACACAAGGTGAAGCGCAGCGGGACGACCGTCCCCCTCGGCCCGACCGAGTTCCGGCTCCTCAAGCATTTTCTTGAACACCCGAGCCACGTTTTCTCGCGCGAGCGGTTGCTCGACAGCGTCTGGGGACACGACAGCGACATCGAACCACGCACGGTCGATGTGCACATCCGGCGGTTGCGCAAGGCTATCAACGAGGGCGGACGGCCGGACATCATCCGGACGGTTCGCTCGGCTGGCTATGCCCTTGATGCAGAAGGACGCCTCTAAGCCGTTTCGTTACCGGGACGGAACGAGGAAACCGTTGCCCGTTTGAGGCATTGACTCCGTGCCCGCGCCCCCCGGCGCTGAAAAATCGCACGGAGACAATGATGAAGACCCTTGCCCTCGCCGCCGCGTTGCTCGCCGGCTCCGCAGCCATCGCGCAGACCACGCCGATGACGCCACCGGCCGACCCCGCCCAGACCACCGTGCCAACGGCGCCAACGACCCCCGACACGACAACGCCGCCGACCGGCACGACTAATGACGGGATGCAGCCCGCTCCTGCTGGCTCTGCGACAGGTTCAACGACCGGCTCGACGATGGACAGCACGATGGGACAGACCGGCACAATGACGACGCAGCCCGGAATGGGTGCGCCGTCGACCGGCACCCCCACCCAGCCCGGCATGGCCAACCCTCAAGCGGGCGCGACGATGCCCGGAAACATGACGGCCCCGCCCGCGCCGCAGGCACAGGCTGAATATCCGCGCTGCTCGGCGACTGTGACCGACCAGTGCCGCCAGGGTCCGGCGCGCGAACGCAACACCCGTCGCTCGCGCCGCTAGTCCGTCGGACACTCTTGAAACGGCGTCCTGCTTCGACCAAGCGGGGCGCCGTTCGCTTGTCCGGAGACCGCCCGCATGACCATCTCGTTCGAAAATCGTGTTGCCATCGTGACCGGAGCAGGCGGCGGCCTGGGCCGCGCATACGCGCTCGAACTCGCGCGGCGCGGGGCGAAGGTGGTCGTCAACGACTTGGGCGGCGCGCGCGACGGGATGGGCGCATCGAACGCGGCGATGAAGGTCGTTGCCGAGATTGAGGCGATGGGCTGCCAAGCGATCGCCAACGGCGGCAGCGTTACCGAATATGAGCAAATGGTCGCGATGGTCGCGGCAGCAAAGGAAAAATGGGGTCGCGTCGACATCCTGATCAACAACGCGGGCATTTTGCGCGACAAAACCTTTGCCAAGATGGAGCCCGCCGATTTCGAGCTGGTTGTGAAGGTTCACCTGGTCGGCAGCGCGAACGTGACCAAGGCGGTGTGGGAAACCATGCGCGAGGCGGGCTATGGCCGCATCCTGATGACCGCGTCGTCGACCGGCCTGTTCGGCAATTTTGGCCAGACCAACTATGGCGCTGCCAAGCTCGGCCTCGCGGGGTTCACAAAGTCGCTCTACCTCGAAGGTGCGAAGTACGACATCCGCGTCAACACCATCGCCCCGGTCGCGGGCACACGCATGACCGAAGACCTGTTCCCGGCCGAAGCCTTCGCCGCCTTCGCGCCTGAAAACGTCGTTCCCGCTGCGCTTTATTTGGTGAGCGAGGATGCGCCCTCGAACGCCATCGTCGGCGCGGGCGCGGGCGTGGTGCAGGCCTCGTACGTGACGCTGACTCAGGGCGCGCTGCTTCCCGCGGACGACCGCACGCCCGAGGCCGTCGGCAGGCTGTGGGGGCAGATCACCGATCGCACTGGCGAGATCGTCCCGCAGTCGGGCAGCGAACAGTCGATGACGATCCTGAAGCTGTTGCAGGGCGGCTGACTGTCAGTCGTCCACCAACTTCATCAAGCGCCGCTCGACGGGCGCGAGCACGGGCGCGAGCTCGTGCCCGCGTTTCAGGACTGCGCCCTGCTCGCCGATCAGCGCCCACTGGCCCTGGCGGTTACGGAGTAAAGGACGCTTCTCTATCCTGACTTCGGGCCGCTCGGCCGCGCGTCGGAACGCGGCAAAAACGGCGGCGTCGCGGTCGAAGCTCACGGCGTAATCGCGCCAGTACCCGGCGGCTACCATGCGGCCGTAGAGATCAAGGATACGGGTGAGCTCGAGACGGTCGAAGCCGACCTGTTCGGGCACGCGTTGCGGAAAGGGGAGAACCGTCATTCGCCGCCAACGTCGGCAGCGGGCCCTGCGAAATCAAGCCGATTTTCTCTGCCCCTCGGCGTCGCGCTCTTCGATCAGCGCCGAGAGTCGCGCGCGCAGCGTCTCGATCTCGCACTTGAGGATCTCGAGCTGCTGCGTCGCGGGGTCGAACCGGTCGCTGCACGGCGTCCCATAGGGGACGAAGCCGCTGTTTGCCTCGACGAGCGTCGAGCGCGCCGGGATGCCGACCATCGTCGCGCCCGGCAGCACGTCCTTCGTGACGACCGAGTTCGCGCCGATGCGCGCGCCGTCGCCCACTAGAATCGGTCCGAGCACCTGCGCGCCCGATCCGATGATGACGCCGTTGCCGATCGTCGGATGCCGCTTGCCGGGCACACCGTCCGCCGGATTGGTCCCGCCAAGCGTCACGCACTGGTAGATGGTCACATCATCACCGATGTCGGCCGTTTCGCCGATCACCGTAAAGCCATGATCGATGAAAAAGTTACGGCCGATCTTCGCACCGGGGTGAATGTCGATAGCGGTCAGAAAGCGTCCGATATGGTTGACCAGACGCGCAGCCCAGAACAGCTCGCCAACGAACAGCCAATGCGCGACCCGGTGAAAAGCGAGCGCCCAGGCACCAGGATAAAGCAGCACTTCCCACCGTGATCGCGCGGCGGGATCGCGCGCTTTCACCGAATCGAGATATCCGATCAGTCCGTTCGCCATCGCAAGGCGCTCCTTTCGGGATGCGGGCCGTGCGCCTCTCGGGCGCGAAGGTCAATATCGACCGGATAGCTCGGCTTTAGCGCGCATGAGCCGAATTGCGCTTGTGTGGCATCGTGCGTTCAGGAAGAACGTCGCGCTGTGCAGGAACTCTTCACGCTTGAGGCTTTGCTGCCCTTCATCCTCATCGGCTTTGCCGCGCAAATGGTTGATGGCGCGCTCGGGATGGCATTCGGGGTCATCTCGTCCACGTTGATGGTCAGCGTCATGGGTGTCCCCCCTGCCCGTGCATCGGCGGGCGTTCACCTCGTCGAAGTCTTCACAACGGGGGCGAGTGGCGTCAGCCATGTCCTCCACCGCAATGTCGATTGGAAGCTGTTCGCAAAGCTCGTCATTCCCGGCGTCATCGGCGGCGTGATCGGGGCGTACGTTCTCATCAACTTGCATGCCGACATTACGCGGCCGTTCGTGATGGCTTACCTGAGTTGCATCGGGGTCTATCTTCTGTGGAAGTCATCACATCCGACTGTCGAGCGGAAGCCGCGCGTTGTCGCACCTTTGGGCTTGGCGGGCGGATTTCTCGATGCCGTGGGCGGCGGCGGATGGGGGCCTGTCGTAACGTCGAACCTGCTGGTTCAAGGGACCACGCCGCGCATGACCATCGGCACGGTCAACACGGCCGAGTTTTTCCTGACGGTCAGCATCTCGATCACGTTCCTGATCGGCCTCGGCTGGCAGGCCTTCACGACCGCGACAGTTGGCCTGCTCATCGGTGGTCTGGCCGCGGCACCGCTCGGCGCGATCCTCGCGAAAAGGATCAAGGCACAGCTGCTGATGCGGCTGGTCGGCGTCGTGCTGACGCTGACGAGTCTTTACAGCCTGAGCAGGGCGCTCGGGTTCTACCCGTTCGGCCTATTTCCATCGTAGCGCGGCCGGCGCGTCGCCTGCGCGCGCCTCGACCCACGTTTCTCGTCCGTCAGCGAAGCTCTCGCGCTTCCAGAAGGGCGCATCGGTCTTCAGCCGGTCGATCAGGAACGCGCAAGCCTCGAGCGCGGCGTGGCGGTGCGGCGCGGCGGTACCGACGAACACGATCTGCTCGCCGGGCACCAACTGACCGACCCGGTGGTGGATCGCAACTCCGGAAAGAGACCAGCGCGACGTCGCTTCGGTGGCGAGAGCCTCCAGCGCCGCCTCGGTCATACCGGGATAGTGTTCGAGCGTCAGCGCGGTGAGCCCCCCGTCGCTGCGGACGACGCCGACGAAGCTGGCGACGCCCCCGACTCCCTTGGTGCCGAGCGCGGCCATCATCGCGCCCACGTCGAACGGCTCAGAACAGACGCGGATCATCCGCCGGTAACAGGCGGAAAGAAGGCGACTTCCCTTGCATCCCGGATGTCCGTGTCGAAATCCGCCATGACCTGATCGACCGCTACCCGCAGTCGGGCGCGATCGGCGAACACCGGCGCGCGCGTTTCGAGCCATGTCGCAAGGTCGCCGGCTGTTGAAAGGCCTTCGGGAAGGTCGAGCGTCTCTTCGCCCATCCCGACGCCGTCACGGACGCTCGCGAAATAGAGGATGCGCATCAGTCCATGTGCTTCAGGCCGGCACGCAGATAATCCCAGCCGGTGATCAGCGTCAGGATCGCGGCGGCCCACAACGTCGTCAGGCCGACGGTGTGCGGCACATTGGCGACGTCGCCATCGAAGGGGACGGTCCAATCCGGTAGCGCGCGCCCGAGGATGAGCGCGCCAAGGCTGATCATCTGCAGCGCGGTCTTCCACTTGGCGAGCCTCGACACGGGGATCGAGACGCGCAACGGTGCCAGGAATTCGCGCAGGCCGGAGACTGCGATCTCGCGGATGAGGATGATCAATCCCGCGATGACGTGCATGTCGCCGACATAGGGGCCGCGCAGGACCCCCTGCGCCGCGAGAACCAGGATGACAGCGGCAATCATGATCTTGTCGGCGATGGGATCGAGGAACTGCCCGAGCTTCGACACCGTCCCCTGCGCGCGCGCGAGATACCCATCGAAGTAATCGGTGATCCCCATCAGGCAGTAGACGCAAAAGGCGAGCAGGTACCCCAACTCCCAGCTCGGCCACCACAAAAGCGCGACGAGCAGCGGCACCGTGAAGATCCGCGACAGCGTGAGCAGGTTCGGCAAGGACAGCACGGGCACCGTCACTAGAGCGATTGGAACCGTCCGCAAAGCCCGCTAAGGCGCGCGCAACAGGCTAGAGGACGACCACCACCCCATGCAGATGTCGCTCGCGCTGCTCGGCAAGCGCCGTTTCCTGCCGCTGTTCGTCACCCAGTTCCTGGGTGCCATGAACGACAATCTATTCAAGAATGCGATGGTCCTGTTCGTCGTCTATCAGCTTTATAGCGACCCGAAGCAGGAAGAAATTTTCTCCGGTGTCGCGACCGCGATCTCCATCCTGCCGTTCTTCCTCTTCTCGGCAGTCGCAGGACAGCTGGCCGACGCCTACGACAAGGCGCGCGTTGTCCGCATCGTCAAGACGGCGGAAATCGCGATCATGCTTGTCGGTGCGGCGGGGCTGCTGCTTGGCAACATCCCGCTGATGTTGGCAGCGCTGTTCGCGCTGGGGGTGCACTCGAGCTTCTTCGGCCCGATCAAATACGCGATTCTGCCCCAGCATCTGGACCATGATGAAGTGCTCGGCGGCACGGGTTTGGTCGAGGCGGGAACTTATATCTCGATCCTGCTGGGCACGATCATCGCCGGCTTCATCAGCCATTATGCGGCGGCCGTGCTTATCCTTGTCTTCGCGCTTGTCGGCTGGTTCACCGGTCGCCAGGTGCCCGCCGCCCCGCCGATCGGCACGCCCGACAAGATCGACTGGAACATCTTCCGCGCGTCCAAGACGGTCGTCCAGACGGCACTGCGGGTGCCCCGGCTGTTCCTCGCCATCCTGTCGATCAGCTTCTTCTGGGCGATCGGCGTCGTGCTCTTCATCCAGTTTCCGCCGCTCGTGAAGAACGTGCTGACGGCGGACAAGACCGTTGCAAGCCTTTTCCTCGGCATCTTTTCGGTCGGCATTGCGATAGGGTCGATCGCCATCAACCGGCTGTTGAAGGGCGAAATCTCTGCGAAGTTCTCGCCCGCCTGCGTGATCGCGATGGGCGCGTTCGTCATCGCCTTCCATGTCGTCGCCAAGAACTGGACACAGGACAATCCGGGGGGACTCTACACCTTCTGGGAGTTTTTGGCGCATGACGGCGCCATTCCCCTGGTCTTGAGCCTGCTCGGCGTCGCCATCGCGGGCGGCATGTTCGTCGTGCCGCTCTATGCATTTCTCACAACGACCGTTCCCAAAAGCGAAACCGCGCGGTCGGTCGGCGCGAACAATCTGGTGAACGCGGGGCTGATGGTCGGCGGGTCGCTGGTCGCGCTCGGAATGAGCGCGATCGGGATCCCGGCAATCGACCAGTTTCTGTTCGTCGCGGCGATGTGCCTCGTCTCGGCCTGGCTGGGCTGGAAGTTGCGCCAGGCAGAGATCGACCATGCGGGGCAACCGGCAAGCGCCGAGATCGGGGGAGGAGCGCCGCCGATTGCCCCGCCGGACGGGCCGCAGAGCAGCTCGCTCTAACGGCGTCCGATCCGTGCGCGGGGCCGAAAACCCTGCTGCCGCGTGACATCGACACTGCGTGTCACCTGACCGCCGACGCGCGTGACCGTCGCATCGCGGGCATAGAGCTGCGTACCGTCCGACTTGCGGAAGACGTCGGTATCGCGCGTGGTCGTCCGCGTTTCGGTGTCGCGAGTCACGACATGGCTGCCGGTGCGGTTGGGGCCATCGTAGGTGTAGGTGCGGGTCTTGGGCTCGGCCAACGCCGCGCCGGAGGTCGCGACCGCAAGCGCGGTCAACAGAAGTGCTTTCATCGTCAGTCTCCTGATGTGTCGATGAGCACCGGCCGGTCGCTCGCAGTCTCTACGGCGCGCGCGGCGAAACCCTTCGCGTGGCTTCGAGCGGTTTGTGACCGCTCTATGGCGCGACCGTGCTTCCGACCGTTTCCGTCGGCGTCGCGGCGTTTGCCGCGTCAATCTCGGCTCCCGCGCGGCGTGCCGCCTCTCGGGCCTCGCGTGCCTGAAGCCGACGCTCGAACATCATTGCAGCGCGGCGCAAATCCTGACGACGCGCGTCCTGAAGGATCACGCGTTCCTCGGGCGTCAGCGGACGGAAGTCAGCGGCGGTCGGGTCGGACGGCGGGAAGCCCAGCATTGCGCGCCGCTCATCTTCGCGCATCCTGAGTTCGCGCCGCACGTTCTCACGGATGCGCTGAGCGGCGACCGGGTGGTCGCGCGCAAACCGTTCGATCCGCGCGCGGCGTTCGGCACGGCGTTCAAGCCGTTCGGCGAACGGGGGCGGCACGGGTTCGACGGTCGGCTGGACGGCGGGCGGCGACGCTGCTGGCGCAGGCGGCGGCTTCGGCACAACTTTCGGCTTGGGCTTCACCGCGGCGACGGCGACCCGCTTTGGCGCGAGCATCTCGCTCAGCACGGGCACCTCGATCCCGACCCTGCCAAGCAGGCCGGAGGCCACCGCCGCAGCGCTGACCATACCGA
>VYLJ01000224.1_pt1 | contig 14383 bp, 17 predicted proteins | sample 5114331 | NCBI WGS metagenome assembly VYLJ01 (sample SAMN12291791, study PRJNA351875) | freshwater metagenome | isolation source: freshwater lake | place: USA: Michigan, MSU2 Lake | collected 2011-08-16
CAGAACAGAGTAAATCTGTTAAGGCAGGTGCGGAACCCCGCAAGGGAAAGAAGCAGAAACCTAAATCGTGAGGTTTGGGAATCGCCGTCCGTTTTACGGCGGCGAGGATGTCAAATTGAGACTGTTGTCAGCCTTGGAAAGAACTATATTGCCATCTGCGTTGCTATCGCCATTCGACCACCACAACGCATTGAGATCCATCGACCCCTTCTTCATATCAACAGTCCACTGATTTGTGACCGTGTTGTAAGAAGCGGTGAACCAGAGAGCCTGGGTAGTGTCGCCGTATTCCCAGGTGTAAGTGCCTTCTTGCAATGCCATGATAAAGATTCCCAATCAACAATTCTATACACACGGCGGATTTAGGCTCAGTCTGGTACATCTTCTTCTAAGTGGAAATGCTTATCCAATAAGGAGTTATCGGTGCCACACGGATAGAGGAACCGCCGTATGTGAATGGTAACACATTATGTAATGTATGTAACCATTTAGGGGGGGCAAGCAGCCAGTGGCATTGATTCTGTGGAAGGAGTCTCCTGGGGCAGCAGAGAGGGAGAATTACTACTCCTCCCAGAGGCGCGAAGGGTTCCTCGGTCATAAATTCCAAAACATTGCGGTTCTGAGAACGCAGGCTCGTCACTACCATCAGCATCTGCGTCCTGAAGCGGTGACAACGAGGTTAAAGTCTAGGCTGGGTGTAGGGTGTGGGGAGTTTTTTGCTGTGAACAGTAATCAGTAATCAGTGAAAAGACAGTAGGAAACTTCTATTTAATACTGCACACTTAAAACTCAAATCTGATAACTGATAACTGCTATAAACCCCCCCAAACTAATCGGGCTGCCCAAAAGGGAATTAACAAAAATAAAGCGATAAAATCAGCCCATCTTAACTGTAATTGGTGCCAGCGCACTTGATGCTGATTGGGACTGGTAAAACCGCGAACCTCCATAGCGATCGCTATTTGTTCAGCGCGCAAAAGCAAATTATCTAGTAATTTTTCCACTACTGTTAACCAGACGTTTAAACTTCTTTTAATCCCTAATTTTTGCCAATCGATCGCCCTAGTTCGCACTGCCCTAGCCAGATTTTGCACTTCTTCTAAAACCAGAGGAATAAAGCGCAAAGAGAGGGTCAGAGTCAGAGAAATTTCCGTCACCGGCACATTAAATCGCCGTAAAGGACTCATTAAATTCTCTAAACCTTCGGTAATTTCTTCCGGGGCCGTCGTCAATAAAAAGAGATTAGTGCTATAAATTAAAGTAAAAACTAAGGTACTAATTCTCACTGCTAATTCCAAAGAACGTCGGGTAACAAATAAACGACCTCTATCCCATAAAACATACTGATAATCACTTGCTGGCGGTAAATTCAGCCCTTCATCCGGTAAACGCGGCTGAATACTCACCCCTAAACCATCGGGAGTGATAGCAGTAATCAGAAAGACGATAATCGCTAAAAATATCAGCCAGCCCATCTGTTGCCGCCAGACCCGGGGGGGAATAGGTGCAAGCAGGGTTAATAACATTAATAATCCCACCAAAGCTAAACGCCACCAAGGATTAGCCAATAAAGGTGCTGCTAAAAACGCCATTAACCAGATAAATTTTACCCTGGCATCTAGTTGATGTAGTCGGGTAATCGGTTGATCGAGATAAAGACCGATGGGCAAACTTCGCAATAAATCCATAAATTAGACCTTGGTGGCTCTATTAACCGTTTTTTCCACTTCTCGCGCCGGTTTGCCGCGCCAGATTAAGCGGATCGGGGTTCCTTTAAAGCCTAACTGTTGCCGGAATTGCCCTTCGATGTAACGGCGATAGTTATCATTAAAGCGCTGGGGATCGTTAACGAAAAGGGCGATCGTGGGGGGTTGACTCGATACTTGCGTGCCATAGTATAGTTTCCCCTGTTTTCCGCCCCTGGTGGTGGGGGGATTGTGCCATTTAACCGCATCTTCGATCACATCGTTGATTACCGAGGTACTGACGCGACGACGGTGAGATTCGGCGGCAATATCGACTAATTCGAGGATTTTAGTGACTCTTTGCCCCGTCATGGCGCTGACAAAGATCATTTCTGCCCAATCCATGAAATACAGCCGATCTTGGAGCATTTTGGTGTAAGTATTGATGGTGTAGGTGTCTTTCTCCACCGCATCCCATTTATTGACCACTAACACCACCGCACGCCCTTCTTCAATGATTCGTCCCGCCAATTTTAAATCCTGTTCGGTGACACCATCTAGCACATCGATGACGAATAGTACCACATCAGACCGGCGAATGGCCTTAAAAGCACGGTTAATGCTGAAAAATTCGGCTCCATAGTCCACATTCTTCTTACGGCGAATCCCGGCGGTGTCAATTAACCGATACACCTGTCCTTCTCGTTCAATTAAAGTATCGATCGAGTCTCTGGTGGTTCCCGAAATCGGACTAACGATCGCCCGTTGTTGTCCGGTTAAAGCATTGAGGAGACTGGATTTACCCACGTTAGGACGACCGATAATTGCCACTTTAATCTCTTCATTTTCGGGAATTGCCGCCCCGGGTGGCAAATATTTAATCAGGGCATCTAGTAGTTCTCCTGTACCAGAGCCGTGAATGGCCGAGATGGGGAAGGGTTCACCGATAGCTAATTCCCAGAATTCCGTCGCTTGCAGGATACCCTGTTCCACCGATTCACATTTATTGACTGCCAAAAGTATCGGTACATTTTGCTGTCGTAACCAAGCGGCAATTTCTCGATCGCCGGCGGTAATTCCTGCCTGGCCATCGACGACAAAAATCGCCACACTTGCCTCTGCTAGGGCGATTAAAGCCTGTTCGCGGATTAAAGGGAGAAATTCGCTGTCATCGTTAAAAACTAGCCCTCCTGTATCGACAATTTGAAAATCTCGATCGCACCAGAAAGCTGGTTGATAGGTGCGATCTCTGGTAATCCCAGGTTGATCGAAAACGATCGCCTGTTGATCTCCAGCGATACGATTGACGAGGGTGGATTTGCCCACATTGGGACGACCGATAATAGCGACGACAGGCAGTTTCATAAGAGGGGGAGGGGACGGAAATTAAAGACCCAATATTCTATCATAGCGATTTGCGATCGACCTTGGCTGATTGATCGTGTTTCTCATCGCTGCGAAACGTTTAAACAGCCAATAAGGCTGAAATGCCTGAAATCAGCGCCTAGTAAGGTCTTTAGCCCCCGCAACCAACCTGATAACTGCTGAGAAGGGAGAAAAAAGCTGAAGGCTAAAATAACTGATCACTGCCTTTTTCTAGGATTGAGAATCAGAATCCACCCCTGTCTTCACTTCGGGGATAATATCCGGTCTTTGGGCATCTTCCCAACCGACCGGGCGTTTAGAATTATACCAAGCGATCGAACCGATGGTGACAGCAGCGAGAAAACCGACCACATAAACTGCCACAAAATAAACGGGGAATTTGCCACTGGCCACTTCTAGGAGTAGATACATAATTTTTTCACGATTAAGCTTTTAATTTGTATATCTTAACAGAATCGGCCCCCTCATCCCTATTCTCGATCGCTACTGGTCCACCAACCGGAAGGCAGCCAAATACCGCCATGAAAAGCTATTTTTGCCGGTGTCATCATATATCCCCAAGCTTCGCCGATTAATTCTCGCTCTAGATTATAAATAGGAATTCTGCGACGCTGATACTCGTTTTCTTCTGCAGCTCTGCCGGGTTGATAATCTTCCAAACTATCCAAAAGCCCAATATCATAATCTGCGTTAAAAGTCAATAAAATTCCCTTCACCCAGCCCTCGCCCTCGGTCAGTCCGGGATAACCGAGGGCGGTAAGATGGTATAAATGCCCCTTTGTGTAGGCGGTTTTAGAGTTGATCACTTTTCCTGCACAGTAGGCAGAATAGTTACTCTCCTTAGGTTTCAGGGTTCCATAAACAAAGACTTCCATCATCGATCCAATTGTGCCGCTACTCCTCCTAATAGGATATTGCGAACAAATTGACTGGCTAAAAGTTCGTGGGGAAAACCGAGGGAAATGGCGCTGATATTATCCAGTCGTTGCAGCTGTTCCCCAGTCAGGTTAAAATCCACACAGGTGAGATTATCCTGCAATTGGGACAATTTTCGAGCGCCAATGATAGGAATTACGGAGTTAGGGCGATTTCTGAGCCAATTTAACGCCACTTGTGCCGGCGATTTGCCGATTTCTCTGGCAATCTCTAGGACAGTCTCGGCAATTTTCAGATCGCGATCAAAAATTGGAAAAGGTTGGTCGGTCATGCTTAAACGACCATCGACGGGGTTGGGTTGATTATATTTTCCCGTTAAAACGCCTCCTCCTAGGGGACTCCAAGCTGTCACCCCGATATTTAATGCTTTGGCCATAGGCAATAATTCCCGTTCAGGGGTGCGTTCCTTGAGAGAATATTCTATTTGTAGTCCGATAAAGGGTGTCCATCCCCGTAGGGTGGCCAGGGTGTTTGCTTGGGAGACAATCCAAGCAGGACTGTCAGAAATGCCGATATAAAGCACTTTTCCCATCCTGACCAAATCATCGAAAGCGCGCATCACTTCTTCGATAGGAGTGAGAGAGTCCCAAAGATGAAGCCAGAGTAAATCGATGTAATCAGTACCTAAACGCTTTAAACTAGCTTCTACCGCTTGAAAGAGGTTTTTTCGATGATTTCCGCAAGCATTGACATCGCCGGGGCGCGTGTTGAGAGAATATTTCGTGGCGATTACCCATTTTTCTCGATCGCCCTTGACAAATTCCCCCACTAATGTTTCACTGGTTCCGTTTGTGTAGATATTAGCAGTATCGAGAAAATTGCCGCCCGCTTCCGCAAAAGCCTGAAAAACCGCCCGACTTTCCTCTTTATCCGACCCCCAACCCCAATCTTGCCCGAATGTCATCGTTCCTAGACATAGTTCGGAAACCCGCAGACCACTATTACCTAAAAGTTTGTAACGCATAATTAACTAAAATTTTGAATAAGAAGTTAATTATAATTGAATTTGAGCAGCATTTTTGCTAAGTACATTTGGTGCAATTTTGACAAGTTAACCCTGGCCTTATTGGTTAATCATTTTTTGCTTAGGTACTTAGCAGACTCAGGCTATTTAGAAACAGCCCAAGAACGCACTTTACCTAAAGTTACAGGTGTGCGATCGCTGACATCAATCGTAAAGCGAAAAACTCGTTTGGCCCGCAGACCATTTTCGGGATCAAAGAATTTTAATTTCACATCCCAACATTCACTACCATAGCGACAAAAAGGGCTTTTTTCCACTTCAATACTGTGTAATTCCATTCCCATTGCTACTGCTTGGGAGAAGGTTTGTACTGCTTGAAAGGCGTTAGTAGCCGCAAAATTTAAAGCGCGATCCCGGGCGATTTGTCCGACGTTGCGTAAGTCATAATAAATGCGATTTAAGAAACTGGTTAGAGAACGCCGCATCCTCGCTTCATCGGCTATTTCATGTTCCGTGCGAACAGTTTCTATGGCTGATTCAATCAAAGTATTAACTTTCCAGCCATACATTCCTCGCGGACTATTAACCTTGATGACGGGAACAATTTGACCAGAAAAAAGTCTCACGGTTTCCTCGGTCAGCATACCGGGGATACTCACCCTTTCCACATAATCTTCGTCAGCTTCTGGCAATATTTGGCCTGCTAACATATATTGCATGACTTGATAAATCTCGGCGGCAAAAGCTCCCACGGGTTTAATTGCATAGATGGGAGTTAGTTCTAAATTGACTGTCCAAATTAAAGACTTGGTTTCTGATAGATTACTTTCTAAATAATCTACCATTTGCCGCGCATCGTAGGGATTGGATGGTAATTCAAGATTATCGATCATGATGCTTGGCATTAATTGTTTAAAGGTGTCCCGACGCGCTTCTGTGCCGAAATCATAACCTAAATTTCCTAACACATAAACCAGGTTTGACCGTTGACTAGGAACGACACTATTAAAGACAATCTTGTTATTTGTTTGATTATTTTGTATTAATCCGTTTGAGGAAACATTTTCTGAAGCATTGCTAGGAGCGATCGCCAGTTCTATTGTCGCTGCTGTTGGGGTGGTTATAGTTATTCCCTGAGTTGCCATCTCGGTTGTATTAGATGGGATAACCGAGGTTGTCACTGTCATCGGAATTACCGCCGATTTTATGATATTATTCGACAAATTGTTATCCGCTTCAACAGTTTGTAATTTCTCTCCCGTCAGCAGTTCATAAGCACCCGCAATATTAATTTTTCCTAATAAACAGCGTTCTGGTTCTTCTACTTCATTAGGATCGCAGGGAATGGCACTATTAGTCAAGGCGGCTCTTACTGCTTCCGCATCAGGAGATAAACCCTGTTCTAATTGTAAACTCATTAATAAAGCGGCCGTTCCTGTCACAATTGGAGCAGCGCAGCTAGTCCCTTTTTTGCGGATAGGGTCATCAGTTCCGGGTTGAGAGCCTAGAATATTCTCTCCGGGAGCAAGAATCCCTTGAGTCGCATATTTACCACCAAAATTACTGAATTTAAACGGCTCTCCTGTATCTTTCATCGCTCCTACGGTCAGGACATTTTCTAAGACCGCAGGAACGCACCAACACTCTCCTTTATCATTACCACCAGGAGCAATAACGAGTATATTATTATCCTGTGCTTGACGAATTGCTTTATCAATAAATTCGTGAGCTAATCCGCTTTGAGTTGGGTGACAAGCGGCACAATGAATAATATTAACTCCCTGTTCAATTGCGTTACTAATCGCCCGGGAAAGATTGAGAGGATTGATAAAATCCTCGCTATTCCCATAAGCAATGGGAATATTAATCACCGTTGCGTTAGGAGCAATCCCTTCTACCGGTGAATCTGGCTGTCCACAAATGGTGCTGATAATATGGTTAGCATGGAAGCGCAAATGCAAGCTCTGGCGGATATTTTCATCTGGAATCGCCTCCTTAAACATTTCCTCTTTTTCTTCATCACTTTTGCCACTAGCTTCTATTTCTAAGAAGGATTGTAAGTGTTGGGGATCGATGGGAAATTCTTCGGCCCAATAAGGATTAATACGGGTAATATTTGCTCCTTGAAAACAGGCGCGATCTAAGTCAACTGGTCCATCAAGAACGGCGATTTTGATGCGTGGATCGCCTTTGGTATGGGAGCGAAGAGCGGTCATTCCGGGGATAGCATTGAGATCAGGCATAGTTTGTACAGATTTTCAAGAACAGTTATAGAATAAAAGCTAGATAACAAAAATAGGGGAATTAAAGATGAGTTCAATCACCCAAACGGTACAATCCTCAACCACAATTCAGGAACCTTCTGCAACGGTGTATTGCGATTCCCCTTTACCCGACCACACCCAACTCCCCGATAAAGATGGAAGTTTTGTGAAAAACTATCAAGAGCCTCCCCAAGCAGACCTTTTAACGGATACTATTACACCCCTTTTAGAGCAATTACATCCTGACGGTAATTACTGCCTAGGTCGAGATTGTGGGATTTATTGGCGATTGCCAGAGCATCCAGAATCTCTAGAAAAGGGTGCTGTTGCTCCCGATTGGTTTTATGTTCCCCATGTCCCCACGACTATTGATGGTCAAGTTCGCCGTTCCTTTGTGATGTGGAAAGAAACCATTGAACCGGTTATTGCCTTAGAATTTGTCTCTGGCAATGGTGAAGAAGAACGGGATAAAACGCCTGTTAAGGGTAAATTTTGGATTTATGAGCGAGCGATTCAAATTCCTTTTTATGGAATTTATGAAGTTAACAAGGCCCAGATCGAGATGTACCAGTTAGTTAATGGTCGTTACCAAAAAATGACTCCTAATCAGCGCGGTCATTATCCTATTGTTCCTTTAAAGGTAGAGTTAGGAATTTGGCAAGGAGAATACCAAAATCAATTCTTTCCCTGGCTTCGCTGGTGGGATGGGGAAGGTAACTTGTTGTTAACTTCCCAGGAATCTACTGAACAGGAACGACAACGAGCCGAACAGGAACGACAACGAGCCGAGCGGGAACGACAACGAGCCGAGCGCCTAGCGGAACAGTTAAGGGCATTAGGGATAGAACCGGAAGATTAGTAATTTTGGGAGGTAGGCAAGCACGAACAATTCATGTAAAAAAAGACTGCCTACCTAATGACTAATGCCAGGAAGAACAAATTACACTGCGTCGTCACCCGCAAAGGGATAACATTGCTTGGTGTCTAAATCACAGAAGGTAGCAGGGGTAATCACATTACCATCACTAGGAACAGTAGCGATGTTGTCTCGTTGAACCGGGGCGGTAATGCGAGGGGTCAGTTTTGGGGTTTTCATGACAAGTTACTCCAAAGGTGGTTGTCGATAACACTAAAAGATTTACACGATCCTTGTCAAGAGTTTTCTGTTAACTATTGTCAACTTTAAACAATTTGTTTGCAGGAAAAATGGACAAAGTTTAACACCAAATTCGACCCCGGCGAAACGGCGGATCATTGGGATTCGCTTTGCGGTCTTGGAACATGGTTTTCCAGCGTCCGTAATCTTCTAACCCAGTTGCGGGAATATATTTAGCTTTAGGTTGAGTTGTTTCCTGTGGTTGAATGTTGGATTTTTTTGTTTCTGGTTGCTCAACATTCGGATTGGTTTCTGATTGCTTAGAACTTTTAGAGTTAGCCATTGTTTGATTTCCTCCAGTGTTTTTTGTTAGGTTTTAGAAGTCGAGACTAATAACGAAAACCGCCAAAAGAGGACATTTTTAGATAGCCATAGTGAGGGTATTGAAATTGTGCCGGATCGTTGTAGTTAGCCCCATGAACTAACTTAACCAAGATAGATACTAAATCTTCCCCATCTCCATGAACAATATCAACACATTCGTGGGGATGAATAAAATGGGGACGTTTGACGGGAGCAGACTGTTTGGGAAGTCTCATGGTTGTTTTGGGGTAAATAGATAGAGTTTAGGGGAGAGGACTAATAAGGAGAAGACCAGGAACGAACCTCGCCCAAGGTGACAGGAATTAAGTCACTCACATCTATAGTAAAACGGAATACTTTACGAGCGCGGCGGCTATTTTCTGGGTCGAAGAATTTTAACTGTACATCCCAACAATCGCTATCCAGCCGACAGAAAGGACTCTTAGAAACATTAATACTATCTAACTCCATCCCAGCACCCACAGCCTCAGAGAAGGTTTGTGCTGCTTGGAAAGCATTGGTCGCGGCAAAATTGAGGGCGCGGTCTTGGGAAGTTTGCCCTAAATTGCGTAAATCGTAGTAGATGCGGTTGAGGAAACTACTCAGAGTGCGGCGCATTTGGCTTTCTTGGGCTTCTGTTTGTTCTGCACCAACAGCTTCTATTGCCGCACTGACTAAAGTATTAACGTGCCAACCATAAATTCCCCGGGGGCTATCCGGTTCAATGACGGGAACAACTTGTCCTGAGAACAGGCGTACTGTGCGACCAGTAATCCGTCCCGGAATACTGACACGCTGGATATATTCGGGGCTGTCTTCCGCTTGCACTTGTCCCGAAAGCAGTTCCTGTAAAGCCGAATAGACTTCGCGGGAAAAAGAGCCGAGGGGTTCAATGGCGTAAATTGGGGTAAGTTCCAGGTTCAGGGTCCAGATTAAGGATTTGGCTTCTGAGAGGTTATCCGCTAAATAATCCACCATCTGGCGGGCATCGTAGGGGTTAGAGGGAACTTCAATCCCACCAATTACGGCGGTGGGCATCAGTTGTTTAAATGTGTCCCGACGGGCTTCTGTACCGAAGTCATAGCCCAAAGTGCCAATGGCATAGACGATTCCGCCAGCGGGTTCAGCAGCTTGGCTAGGGGTGACAGATTTAGTGGTAGTTTCAGGCATGGATACTCCTTGAGAGGTTGTTACAGGGTTGGGAATTTGGGCGGCAACAACGGGGATTGCCGGTGCGCTGGTTGCGGCACTCAGTTCGAGATTTTGGCGTTGAACCTCGGTGGTTTCAGGTGTACCACCGCAGCCGCAGCCGGAAGCTTCTACTGTTGCTTGGGTTTCTATGGTTTCGGACATGGTTTCTCCGGTTAGGTGTTTAATTGCCCCCGAAATGTTCAACAGGCCGGCTAAACATTTTGGTTCGTTTTCACTGTCTGCATATTGACAGGGAAGGGCGCTTTTTAGTAGTGCTTCCCTGACTGCGTGGGGATTAGGTGTTTCTCCCCGCTGCACTTGCAAACTGAGTAATAAAGCCGCTACTCCTGCTACGATGGGCGCAGCGAAGCTAGTGCCACTCATTTGTATTGTCCCGCCGCCCGGTTTTGCCCCTAAGATGTTTTCTCCAGGGGCAAGGATGCCTTGATTTTGGTAGGTTTCCCCCCAATTACTAAAGTCGAGGGGATGCCCTCTAGCATCAACAGCACCCACTGCTAGGACAGCAGGAAGGGCGGCTGGAACATGGAGGCACTCGCAACCATCATTTCCGGCAGCGGCAACGACAAGAATATTTCTCTGGCTACACATTTCAATGGCACGCTCTAGCCAGTCTTCTGCTTCTCCAATATCGGTGAGGGCACCCCCACTAATACTAATAATGTGCGCTCCATTTTCGGCGGCTTGTTCAATCGCACGGGCTAAATCTAGTTGAGATAGTCGCCGTCGGTCATCGGAAAAAACTGGCACGAGTAAACCGTGACACTGAGGGGCAATTCCTTCGATTTCTGTATTAGGCTGTCCAAAAATTAAACTCGCAATATGAGTCCCATGGGTGGACATCTGCCCACTGGTTGCACCATGTAATACTAAGGTGGGCAGTCGAGTTAATTTTGCTCCTTGAAAACAGGGATGTTGAGTATCTACGACACCATCAAGAATGGCAACAGTAATCTCTGGGGAACCCTGGGTTAGTTTGTGTAATGCTTGCAATCCTGGAATCATAATTCTTATTCTGATATTTTTTTGACAAAAGATTTATGTTGGATTGTAGCTATTCCCAATTGTACAACTTCTAAAACCCTGGCTAAATTACCCGCTAATAAAGCATCTCTACCTAACCATAATCCAGGAAATATTTGAGAACATAATATTCCTTCTGCATTAGGTTCAAGTGTAACATATTTTTCGTCATTTAAGACAAACCAATCAAATTCTTCATCCAATACTCGCCAGACTAAATATTCTTGCACTTGATGGCAGCGATAAACCTTAAGCTTTTGATGCAAGTCAAGGGAGACGGTACTAGCAGCAATTTCCACGATTAATTCTGGCGCACCTTCGACATAGCCATCCGCACTAATAGTTGATTGTCCACCATTTTTAATTCTCAGCAGTGCATCGGGTTGAGGTTCATTATCAGCATCAAGGCGCACGGTACAATTGTCGCCTAATTCAATTCCTGGCGTACTTGACCAATAGTTACCTAACCAAGTGATAATACGAGCGTGAGGGTTGCCATGATTAGTAATTCTTAAGGGAGAAGCCATCAGATGAACAATTCCTTCAATTAGTTCGGCTTTTTTCAGATTTGGCATAGCATTATATCTACGCTCAAATTCACAACGAGTGAGGTTGTCGCCATTTTCTAATAGTGGAATTGCTTGAGGAGATTTTGCTACAGTGGCTATCATCTTAGTATTTCCTACTTGTCAATACATTGGTAATTTTAAGGTGAATCCAGGTAAAATTTCTTCTCCTGATAATGTTGCTGGTAATTCAATAATTTCTACAGATTGATTGGGGCGATAGATTTCTAACCTTTGGTTGGCAGGATCAATTAGCCACCCTAATTTTACACCATTTTCTCGATATTCTTGCATTTTTTCTTGTAGATATTTTAAGGGGTCGGTACGCGATCGCAATTCTATCACAAAATCTGGGCAAATTCTGGCAAATTTTTCTTGTTCTTCTATGGGTAAAGCGTGCCAGCGTTCATTGGCAATCCAAGCAACATCAGGAGAACGTTTTGCGCCATTGGGCAAGGTAAAGATAGTAGAAGAACTAAAAACTTTACCGAGTTGAGTTTGCCGATTCCAAATCACTAAATCAGCATTTAATTCTGATTCTCGATTGCCACTAATGGCTCCGATGGGAGGCATAATGATTAATTCTCCTTGGGCAGTTTGTTCGAGTCGCCAATCGTCATTAGCACAGCACAGTTGATAAAACTGTTCGTCACTTAAATTGGTGGTTTTCAGGTTTAAGATAATAGGTTCGGTGGTAATCATTATACTTTATTTTTAAAGTCAATATTTTTAGTTCTTGTTTTAGATTGATTGTCAGTTAATAGGTTTGATTGGGCAACCAAGAACGATCAAGTAATTGTTCTTGGGAGTAGGGGCATTCAGTAGGAAAAGTTACTAAATTAGTTGTTTTAATTTTAACAAAACCTAGCGCATCTTGATAGATAGAGGTTAATTCATCTTTTAAATACTTGCGGAGATTAGTCGTGATTGTTCGTCTCAGTTGAGTACGAAAGTTATAGATTTCTTCTTGCCAGTGAACAGCATTATATTCGGCTTCAGTTGTCCAATATTGCAGTAACAGCAAATGACGAATAATTTGATCTAACAGACTAGCGACAGCATTTTTCTTCTCTCTACCCAAATCCTCTAACTCCTCAATTAAATTATCTAAATCTAGCTGTTGGAATTGATGATTTTTAAGTAAGTTAATAGTTTGTTCCAGCCATTGATCATCATCAACGTCATAGAGTTGTTTTAATTCATTTACTTCTATCATCAACATAAAATTTACTCCATCTTAAAGGATTTGTAATAATAAAGCCGAATATTTTCAATTCTCGTTTTTTCTAATTCTTTTTGAGTAGTACCTACCCACATACTAAGAACTGTTAGTTTGCTAAAGTCAAAGTTATGTCCTAAAAATTTCTGTAATAAGGAATAATCTAATTGAACACCAACTCGGTTTTCAACTTGTCGAAAAAAAGCTAAAGATTGGGTTAGATATTTTTCCCACTCTTGAGCTTGATCTTTAAAAAAGAGCATAAACCGTGAGGCAATGAGTTTATCTAATTCTATCTTACAGGAGGCTTCAATTGTGCAGTCACCCTCAACACTCATTACAAAGTTTTCAAACAGCCGCAGAGGATAAATCGGCTCAACATCAAAAGCTTGTTGATGATTACGGATAAATTGTATTCTTTGCTCTTTGAGAGAGTTTTTTTGAATCTCAGCAACTATCATAATTTCAAGTGTTAGATTAAAGATGAAAAGTCGGGGATTTATGTAAATCTTTGATTTTGATTCTCAGAGTTTAAGAAAATCCCCGACTTTTTTAATCACTTCGCTCAAAAGCTTCTCCCGCGTGCCAGGTAACAGAAAGCCCTGAATTAACAAGGGTTGTAAGTCAATTCGTTGGGGCAAACCGCGCACCCTGGCAAGCAGAAAAAGACTTTTGACATGATTTGAAGTTCGATGCTCGAATCGGGAGCATTACTCCGCGTCGTCTCCCACAAAAGGATCCCATATATACGCATAAGAGTGGTTATTTGTGGCTATCGCATTGCCATCACGAGAGACGGTAGCGGCATTTTCCCGTTGGACGGGAGCAGAGTTACGGGGTGTCAGTTTCTTGGTTTTCATGGGGTAAAATCCTCCAATCAGTTGGTTTTTCACAGTATGGCAAAACTGCCAATCCAAGTCAACAGTTTCTAGGTCAATTTTTGTTAAGAAAGAGGGCGATGCTGAATCAAGGTATGAATGACAACCTTGTACCCATCCAAAAGTTAGTTTGGGTCTAGGTTTTAAAAATCCCACAAAAGAAGATTCATATCTCAAATCAGCAACGCCGGTTGATTCATGAATCAACCTACTATGAGAGCAACAACCTGTACTCCCCTGCTCCCCCTCTCCCCTGCTTCTTCACCCTCCGAAGCAATCTCTTAAAAGTTTTAATTGTTCTGATTGGTAATAAATTGATGAACAATCTCAACTCTTAGATTTAATTCCCGTGCAATTTGTTCTTCATTAAGTCCCAACCTAACCAGAAGGGGAATTGTTTCTAATTTCCCTTCAAGTTTCCCTTCAAGTTTTCCTTCAAGTTTTCCTTCAAGTTTCCCTTCAAGTTTCCCTTCAAGTTTTCCTTCAAGTTTCCCTTCAAGTTTCCCCTCTTCCTTAGCTTCTTGATAAAACTTGGTTTGTTTCCATTCCGTGAGATTAAACATAGCTTCTAACTCCTGGCGACTTTTCTGCGGAAATTTGTAGATAATAATCTTCTCGATTAACTCGATAACATTTCGTTGAGTGTTAGGGTCAATAATCTGTTGGCGGGTTTGCTCAATCAAGGATTGAACCTGTTCGGGTGCTTTTTTCCCACTGATGAGGATAAACTGGAGGATACTTATCCCCAGAGAGGGAGGAGATTCAGCCTCGATTTCATCGAGATATATTCGTTG
>VYLJ01000228.1_pt1 | contig 14311 bp, 8 predicted proteins | sample 5114331 | NCBI WGS metagenome assembly VYLJ01 (sample SAMN12291791, study PRJNA351875) | freshwater metagenome | isolation source: freshwater lake | place: USA: Michigan, MSU2 Lake | collected 2011-08-16
AGGCTTTGGAGCGCCTCGTACGCTTTCTCGTCCTCTCGCGAGCGGGCGGTGCCCTTGTCGCGCAGCGTGGCGGCGTCGCGGCTGACCTGCTTCAGCTTCGGCTCAACGAAGTCGTTGACCGCGGTGTAGAGCGTCTGGCTGGTCAGGCTGGGGTAGTAGAGCCACAGCGTGTAGCTGCCCGAGGTCGTCGAGAGCGGCCAATAGATCGGGGCTACTCTTCGGCTTTGCGAGTATTTACGTATGTGCGCTGCGAAAAACGCTGCTGGCTTTGAGTAGTACTCTCGAAGCGAGCTGAGCTGTAAGTTTCGACACAGCTCCTCCTCCACGCCTGATGCGTCGCCATCTTTCCAAAGCCCCTCGATCAGTGACGATATTAGGCCTGCAGCATCCAAAGGATGACCAGGATCATCGACCAATATTTCGCGCACTTGAGGTTCTCGAATATTCCAGCCGTGCTCGTCATTGAATTTTTTCCCGTGCACAACATTAGAAATATCAGATGCCGCGCTGCCGGGAGGTGTCAAAGGAATTGCAAGAAATGGATCTTCAAGCGACTCGCATGTAGAATTGCATATAGCTTGATGCTTCCAATGTCCGGCTGCACATCCAAAGAGCCAGTCGACGATATCGCTTGCAACGCCTGAACTTGATACATCGATGTCCGAGAACTGATCTCTATCAATTTCGATATCAGGTATTTCAGCTTCTATCACATCGCGAACTCGACTGTCGAAGCCAAAGCAATCATAAACTATTCCATTAATCCGGTCCGATATGGCGGCCAGCTCACTCCGAGCATTCGCCACCTTTTTTTGGGCCGTTGACACTAGGGATTTAACTGAATCATTCTCTTGGAAGCCATGCAATGCGAGCGGCACCGTAAACTCGACACGAGGCTCCACCCCACGATAGACGGTCCGCACCAAATTCACCGCCCGAAGCGCGAGGGCGGACAACTCTGCTGTATGGTTTGAAAGCTGCGCGTTTGGAAAAGGAACCTTTCGCACGTAGCCAACCTGCCAATGCCGACTGGAAGTAAAGCATTTCACATACAATTCTGCGGCCTTACTGTTCATAATGGCAAGCATTGCTAGGGTTTGCTCTGTGGTTGGGGTGAAAATTGATGGGCTTCCATTGTCAAACACGCAGCCTGCCGGAAGCACCCTCACATTCATTCCCTTTACGGTCACCAAAGGATACGTAAGGCCAGGCTTCATGTACTGTTCGATCTCACGGAGTCTAACCGCTGAACCACCTGATAACAGAATATGGCGACCATCTCCCCGCCAATCGATGAGAAGATGTATATCGCCATAATACTTACTGTATTCGCCACCTTTTGCGTAAGGCGCCCACTTTTCTGTCGGTTTTATGCGCTCTGGTTTTACTTCCCAGCGTAGCCGTAGATATTGGTCATTCCCTGAAGTGACTGCGCCAAGCCGAATATCTGCAAATCTTGGGTAGACTTGCTCAGTGGATCTAAGGTGGTGCAGTATTTCTTGGCCAAGCCAATAAGGCATCGGCGCGCCTTCGATGGCGACGAATACACCCTGATCAACCTCGAAAGCTCTTTCAGATGGATGCCCAATCCGCTTTAATTCAATCTCCGACTTAAGAGCCTCAGTTTTGTTCTGATCAGAGTTGAGTCGAAAAAAAGTGCTAACGGTGTTTGTATGAGCCTCCGGCCCGAGCGTCATCGCGCATGTTTCAACCATTGCGTCATCTAGGACGCCGAACCCCAGGTCAGCAATCTCGCCGATCCGCTTCTTAGCAAAGAGGTGTTCTGTTCTAAGTTTTTCAAAGGATGAAAAGAAGAGGAAGGTTCGGGACGTTAGAGACCCAATCATTCCCCCCATTTCAATGGCTCGTTCCAAAAAGCATCCAAAGAGATCATTCGGTTGACCTGTGTAAGCCAATTGCAGATAGGATCGCGCATTCTGAGATGTATCGCCGTATGGTGGATTCATTACCACTACGTCAAACAATTCCCTGCAAAGGTCGATCATCCGTAGTCCTTGAAGCGCGTCCTCCGCAAACAGCCGCCCCTGATAGGTAGACTGCGCAGCGCGCGCAAACTCGGTGAGTGCTTCGCGCAAGCGACCTTCGGCCTTTTGCCACCGCGCCATGTCCTCTTCGCGGAAGAGGTCGCCATGCTCGCCAATCACAGCGCGCACAAGGGCTGGCAATTCCTTTTCAACCTGCAACAGTACCCCAAGCTCCGGCAGGCCCTTGAGTAGGAACAGCGTCTTCTCGAACAGCTCTGCATCCAGGGGATCGAGTTCCTCCATGAACCGCTTGCGCAGGCCCACCTCGGCCGGGGGTGCGACCGCCGCCACTACATGCCCACGCCCCACCTGGGGCCGGTCCTTGGCCTTCACGCCCGCCTCATGCCAGGCCCGCTGCCCCCGCAACCATAGTGCCAGCGATGCGATCTGGGCCGCACGAGGGTCGATATCGACGCCATAAATGTTGCCCTCAATGATCAGTCGCGGCACGTCGCGCAGAAAGGCGTCTTGGTCATCGTAAGTTTCAGCGAGCGGCTTTAGATCAGGACCGCCGCCAGTTACCCGATCCAGCGCGCTGGGCCCATTTGCTTGCTCCCAATCCCAGGCCTCGCGATAGATCTCCTGGAACAGGTCGAAGGCATAGAGCCCAAAATGCATTGAGCCGCAGGCAGGATCGAGCAGTTTGATTGTCCGCGGATCTCGAAGACGCTTAGCAGGTTCTGGCTGTTCGTCTGGCTTTACAAGTAAGTACTGGCAACGATCGCGCAGGCTCGTTTGACCGCCAGTCCAGTTGAACCAAAGCCGCCCAAGCGTGTTGTCGACCAAAAACTCCACCACATAACGTGGCGTGAAGAACTGGTTGCGTACGGCCAGTTCGCGACTATTGCGCGGTGCCTGGGAAGCATCGCGCATCGCTTTGCGCTCTTCCTTCGAGTTGAAGTATTGGTAGATCCAGCCAATCGTCTCATCCTCTGACCAGAGAGGATCGATCTCGCCATGATTGATAAGTTTGAGAACCTGAAGAAGCGCAGCCTCCCGCGGGAAAAGCCGCCCCTGTGGGGAATAGCGATCAAATAGGCCTGGTAGGTCGAGCGCGAACTCATCGAAGACGCTTTGCAGGTAGACGCGGTAGATGTCGCCCGTTTCACCTAGGCCTGACCCTACTAGCCGCGTGTAGAGCTGAAAGCCCTTGGCTTGATAACCATTGCCGACGGACTCGATTAGCAGGCCTCGTGCCTCAGCCATGCGAAGAGCTGCTAGACGGTTGAGAACCGTGAAAGCTTGCTCTCGAACAATGCGTTCGAGGCCCGCTTTGGTCTCCATGTATCCGCCAGCACAATAGTGATCGAGCGTGTCACGCAGGATCCGCGCTGTTTCACTTTGCTGATCATCGATATGCAGCAAGTTTTCAATCGGCGTAACGGTACCGGCAATCGGATCTAGGCCATAATCGTTTTGAAGTTGGCGGGTGAACTCTTCTTCTAGCGTACGCCTGGCTGCGATGACAAAATCACTTAGACGTTTGCGGGTCGCTTGATCAAACGACATCTCACTCGTCTCCGCTAATCAGAAACGAGACTTTGATATCATCATAAAGCGATAACTCAGATCTGAGTTCTGTCAGGACGGACAACAGTCTTTCCAGCTCCTTGGCTGAGCCAATACTGCTTGGAATTGGGATCATGCGTGAGAGTGTAGGACGCTCACCAACGCCGCCGTAGCCAGGTTTTGATTCGAGCTCCATGCGTCTTCGCTCCTGCTCCTGGCGTGCGATAGACCGCTTGATTTCCTCTAATGTGCTGCTGATATCATAATCGCAGGCCAACAGCTTCTTGAGACCGGGTAGGTCCTCGGATACTGGAGTTACCAAAGCTTCCAACCGCTCGACCGCATTGCTTCGGGCTTCCTGTGTCAGACTTTGCCATTCGGGTAGGCGCTGTAAATCTTCTACACCATCTTTCAGCCGCTCTATCTGCTGGTCTGCTAATGACCTCACCGTGGAACTGACAGATGCTTTAATGTGCGTCAGCAACGAATTTAGATCTGCGGCGTGCTTGAAGAAATCCTCCTTCCTCAAGCGCTCTGACAGGGTAACAAGATCATCATTTAGATCTTTTCTGAGTTGACCCGGAGATCCGCTATTTGGAAGGCTGTCAATTTCGTGACGATGGGTCTGTAATGCTTGTACCGTCAGATCGAGTCCATTATCGAGCACGCGCTTGACTTCAACTGCCCACTTTAGATTATCATAAATAGCTGAAGTTTCTGAGCCCAAGCGTTGGGTAGCGTCGGAAGCGTCAGTGAACAGAACGTCGGTCAAGTCTTGGTTCAACCTGATGATACGATCACTGCCGCCAAGCCCTAAACCGCTCAACTTTTCCGATAGAGATCCGTAGTCCTTTTGAAAGACAGGAAAATACTTCGTAGCGACCTTGCTGATCTCTTGTTCTAAGGGAATGACAGTATCACCGACTAATTCGGTCAACCGTTCTGAGGCACGACCTAAAGTCTCATTTGATGGCCTTTCGTTACGCAACGCGACCCCAATTGGCTTGAATGAGTTATTAGTCTTAAGAGCATCAATCGCTTGCTGACCAGCGGCCGTTACCTCGCGTCCAGAAACTTTGAGCTTGATCTCACCTGCCAACAGCATCGCGGCTAGAATATAGCGGGTCGTGTCGGGTGACCAACCAAAGGGATCGTTGCTGAAGTCGTCGAGCAATCTCTTGCCATCAACGGTTCCGTGTCTATCGATATAATCACGAATACTGGACATCGATTTATGGTCGCTGGTAAAAGTTGTGCGGCCGGCGACTGTTTTTACTAGGCCTAAGGGGTCTATTGCGCTTGTGATTGCAGAGGGGTTTGCAACTTTGAGGAATTTCTCGGCGCAATCAGTTGGAGCTCGGACCGGTGCTTCGACATACCGATCAAACACCTGTTGGGCGACGTCACTTAAAAGTTTCTTTGTTGCTTCCAGCAAATCTGTATCGAGAGTTGCGACTGCGGTCGCTTGACCCCGGAAGATCAAAGACCCGCCTTGCAATGTCTGCTTGATTTTACTTTGAAGTGTTATTGCGTGCTTCGCAGCCCGGTCCATTTGTCCCGCGCAATAATCACGGATCTCTTGATCGGGTTCGTTTCGGTATAACTCAGAAATTCGTTGGCTGCGGAATATTTCATTGGCGAGATCATCCAGTTCTGGGTTGGCTCTCGCCAAAACACCTATAACATTCCGCCCGTTCCGGTTTCGTGATTCATCTAATTGACGATTTCGAGCTACTTCATAATCGCCCGCAGGCACCATTTCGACGACCAATTGTATCGGGTTTTGCTCGCCAGCCAAGCTGGTCAAAGCGCTGCCTGTTTGTACTTTAAGCCCAGTGGCAACAGCTAAAGTGCCATGAAGATTAACTCTAGGCAGTGGATCGAAGACATCTCGCAGTGCGTCATTAAAGGCCCGGCGCACGTCCATTGAGCGCAGAGCCAATGCGCCGCGCTCTTGTTCAATGTCGCGAAGTCTCTCGCTTAAGAAAACAAGATTTCCTTCCTTCATTCCCAATGGAACAAGGACATCACCAACCAATTCTTCCGCTGCTTGGCGCACTTCGTCGAGCTGGGAAGCAGCTGTAATCGAAGGATGCAAAAGGCTAGCAACATTTTCTACCGTTACTGGCAAATTGCCTAGTATTTGAAGTACGGCCACGGATTTTGCTATCTCCTGATGCCTTTTCGAATCACGAAAACAGTTCAGAACCTTGTTAACAGCCTGGTGGATGGACGGAAATGCTTGCCGAATATCTGTCTCTAGCTCGTCATAAAGCGTCACAGTTGTTGCAAGCCAGCCTATTGGCTGATCCGCCATCGCTTTTGAACCACCTTCACCTTTGAGGACATCCTGTATCACTTTGATCGCGGACCGAAGTCCAATGCCGCCAGTTGATTTGGCCAAGGCACCTAAAAGATGCAAAAGAATGTCAAAGTGGGCCGGTAGGAAGGGGTAAAGGTTGATGAATGTCTCGCGGCTAAAGTCCGCGTCATAGTATTTCGCATCCTGCAACTTTGTATTGTGACGAAGTGCCTGACCTTGCGTGTCGAATAGTCGCCCGAGCTGGTCCTCCCCAGCCGGAGACTTGCCGAGAAGACGTCGATAACAAATCTCTTTTATATCGCTTGACTCAAGGTCGATCTGAATTGGGAACCGATCCTTAAGTTTGTAAAGCTTGTCCGAATTCAGGGCCGCCCGAGGGTCATCTTCAGTCAGAGTTTGTTGGGCTGTCGAGATAATCCAGGCTTTGCCGTCCCCGAGCCTTTTAAGATTTTTCGCTAAGCCATCGAGATTAAGGATCAAGTTATCACGAGAGGCCACATATTGACCAACTTCATCGATAATGAAGATGATATTCTGCTTCCCACTCTTTTCCCTAACGATATCGATCATCTCTTGGACGCGCTGATCCTCAAACTGGAAGAACCCTTCCGTGTTTGACGAAAACGACTTTGCGTCGGGGAAAAGCCCCGGATACATGTCGTGGGCGATCTTCGGAATGAGCCCGTCAATGATAAGCGGATTGTTCTGAACGCGATCCCAGGTGGCACCACCTACGGCACTTGCCACAGATCGATGCAGCTCTTCAGTTCGATTGTCCTTCTCGACCATTCTCTCGAAAGCTGCGACCTTGATATTGCGCGAGTAACCGGCCCATTGGAGCACTTTTAGGTAAAGAACTGTAGAGACGTCCGCCATAGTTGCCCCAGCAAGCATCTCACTTGCAAGGTCAAGCAAAACAACGGCCGCGGGAAACCGATGAGTGACTGTGTTGAGCAACGCCTTTGTCTCAGGCTTATGGAATCGAGCCTGAAGATGCTGAAGAAATGGAGTTCCATTGATCGTTCGCTGATTGTCAAAGGCTAGACCGAGATACTTCGTGAATGAGCTTTTGCCCGATCCATAGAACCCAGAAACCCAGACACCCACTTCGTTTTCACCGCCGGTGCCCATGGCGGACTGCATGCGGTCGAGCAGCTTTCTGAATTGTTCCTCGATGCTCTCCGTGACTACATACTCAGAGATTTCGGCCTTTAGGCGGTCTTCTTGAGCGGCACCATAAGTGATAACTTTCTCGATATTCCGATAGATGTCCCTGGACGGATCAAATAAATCACGAATGCTCACAATGCAGTCTCCCAACCATTTCTTTCAACTCTATCCGCCAACATGGACGGAACGGTAATTGCCGTCCTCAGGGTAAAAGCCGAGGAATTTCAATCTCGTTTTTCCGGTTCGAATGCCAGGGTAGAGAAACACTGTAGGCACATGAAATTGTCCCTGGAGTTGGCTCTCTATCGCCCCAATACGCATAAATGGATGAAGCGCTTCTAGATCGGTGACCAGGAGTAGTGCGTTTGCCTTTGTTTCTAAAGGCTTGAGTGCCTCAGAAAGACGGCCGAGTAAGCCGCTCCCAGACGTTATGATATCTGTCAGCGCCGCATTGGTACGCGTCCAATCTAGTGGTGCCGCCTTGTCTTCTGTAAGGCACAATGACCAGAATGGATCATTCTCCAAGAGCTCCGAGATGTTCTCTGCAATTGAAAACTTGTGAACATCCCAACCTTCCTGGTGCAATTTGGCAAGCCAAGCAGGGGTCTGACGTTTAACCTCCAGGATTTGCTCTGGTGGAAAGACAAGATAATAAATAGGCTCGAAGCTCGCATGGCCCAGTTCCCGGCCACGACGAATTCGTTCCCGCAATTCATCAAAATCAGCCCTTAGAGAGGACATCGCAAAGCGCCTCCATGTTTGGTTGTTTCCAACTGATGCGGACAACATCGCCGGCCGCTTGAATGATTAGATGTCCCTTAAGGGATAGCTTTTTGAGCTCCTCCAATACATCCTCGCGAGCTAACCCGAACAGTTGCCAATCAGAGTGATTTAGGAGTGCGTTGTCGCCAACGCCTGAGAAATGCAGATCATAAGCAAGGTATGCCGACGCAACTTGGGAAACGCGAACTGGCAGAATGCGGCGACTAGACTTAAGCCCACGCTCTAGGAATCCATAGTCTGCACAACATCCTGTCAGATAAGCGGACACACGCCTGACCGTCGATTCCGACCATCTAATTGTTGTCTTCCCGTCATCAATCGCTCGCTCGACAAAACCGCGGGCGTCGCTTGAAGAGATCTCAGTATACCCTCCCTCGTAGCGTGACCAATAAACATCCACGATAAAGTCGTTTAAGATCGGATTTGCCCTTGCCGTAAACAACAAGAAAAGTTGCGATAGATCTGATCCAGAAGCATTACCCAAAAGCATCTTTAAATGATGAGCAGCCTTGCCATTCTTCGAAAGGTATCGAGGTGCAAAGCACTCCGAAATGATATTGCGAAGGCGACGCGCGGTAATGTTGGGAAATCTGCCAGAATCAAGCGCCACCTGGTTGAGCTGAGAAATATTCATCCCGGGCACCCACAATTCCAGCAGTTCCTTGGTCTCGTTTATGAGACCGAGGCCAGCCTGCAATTGAGTGGTGTAAGATGGGGTCATGCCGAAACTCAGCGCGTTAAATAGGGAAATGATGGGGAGCTAGATGAGAAAGCTGTATGGTAAACCGCCGCAATCTCCTTGAGATGGTCCGCAATATCACTGACCCTTCCGATAGATACCGGTCCAACCCCATCTCGGCTTTTGTTATGAGCGATATCAAAGAGTTCAGTCATGGCGCTTTGCTTGTCTCTAGGTAGAAAATTGTGGGACGGCTCCTCTTGTCCGGTCTGGACGAGGACATGCAGGTCCTGTTCCAATTCCTCAGGCAATCGAAACAAGTGATAGCTCCCAACATTGAGGCGCTCGTCGTGTAGGCGACGCGCAGCTTCAAGGACGCCATGGTACTGGGCGAGCCGCGGTGTTCTCGCGAAAATAGGTTCAATGAATAGCCGGCTTGATGGGTCAAAGAAGGCGGTAGGCCACCACCCAAACTGGGCTCGCTCACCAAGGAAGCCGACAAGGAGTCTGAGCCTTAGAGTTGAAGAAAGAAACGAACCATTCAGTTTACTCATTGCCGGGGTCCGCTCCTGTTCTTTTATTAAATTCGCCGTTCACATTCGTATTTCGAGATGCACCGTTTGGGCTTAATCAGGAAACATGAACGGACATACCCAGATGTAACGCCCATCCCAACCTAAGGGATAGCAGAAACTGTTGCAACAACCTGACCAAAATTACCGCTATCACTGGTTTTGAAAACTATCCTGACGGCCAGTCTGAGGCCCCCCAAGCCGAAAAGTTTGGCAGCCAGAATTTGCGCCGGAGATGTTCAAGGTCATCCTCCCAATGACCAATTGCAATGCTCATATCTGCCTGGCGCTTTCGCTTGGCATTTCGCGTCAAGGCGGCGAGGACATTTGCGATCTTGAGGAGACGCATCTTCGTGCCTGGCTCTCCCCAATCACTCAAAAGGTTCCTAGGTAAAATGGGCGGGATCTCACCCAGAAAAATACCTTCAAGAATAAGCTTTCTCAGTTCCTTGGGGCGTGTTGGATTGGTTTTGCCAACTCTATATCCAACAAAGGACAATATGCCTTCCTCGGGCCAATCGGCAGACAAGATAGAACTAGTCGTCAATCCAACATGCGTCGTCGGCCATTCATCGCCATTGAGACTAATGATGCCAAGCTTCCTTCGCTTCCATTCTAGATTGATCGCCTCCATCAATGCATTGAGATAGGCTCTTGGAAATTCGCTTTCGGGCTTCAGGTGATTTCTCAGGCAGTTTAGCCAACGGTTTTGCAAGGCTTCCGCAGTCTCAGACGGAAGCATCGCAATATTCTTTTTCAAATCTGCAGGTGAAAGAACAAGCGCTTTCTTTTTGGATTCCACCAATGTGGGACTTAGCGACGTCGCGCGAGAATTCGCCAATTGAATAGCGTCAAGTCTCTTATTGGCTTTCTTCTTCAACCTACCTTGGATACGGGCTAGATCCTTCCCAGTTAGCTGCTCGGCCTCAGATCTAATTTTGGGCGGTAGCTTTGGCTTCGTGCGAATTGGCTGACGTCTAATCGCGCCTTCATACATCAGAGAAAGCAGATCCTTTACTAAAGACTGCGTCCAAGTCTCCCCACAAGCTGTCCGAATTGAACTGCGGTTCAAGAAAGTCGCCACCTCAGCAGGCTTGCGAATGTTTGATTTCGCGGCAGCATTTATGATCGGCCTGACTTGCTCCAATAGCCGGCTCAAGGTCATCTGGCCGAACTCGAAATGACGTCTCTCCCGTTCGCTTAGCGCACTCAAGCTATCGCCATTTATCATTTGTTGGCCTTCACGATTTTCAATAAAACTTCAGAAAAGGACTGACGGAAGCCCTCTGAATAGAAGTGGCATGCGATAGTTGATGCGTCTTTGTTGTTTCAGTCGCGTAATTCACCGAACCTGAGATCAGCATACCGTTCTGATCGTTGGGGGAGGCCGCATTGGTATGGCTTCACTACTGGAAGATGAAGAAGAGAATGAGCCCAATCACAGCCAGAATGATAAGCCCTCCCCAGAAATCCTCATTTTCCTCTGCGTTCTTTGACCCACCAGTTGCTGGGCGGGGCTGGTCCTTGAATTGAACAGATCTGAAGGGCGTACTGGGACCTGGTTCAGCTACATAAACGCTTGTTGGACTTGTTGTTCTGGTCGGTTTCGGCTGGCCAGGCCCCTCAAACTCGTAGGTGACCTTAACCTTCAGATAGCTTCCTTCCTTCGATACACTCCGGACAGAAGCCTTTTTGATTGCACCCGCCAAAATCTGCTTTGAAACAAACTCAGACATCTCCCGGGGCACATAGCCGAGCATCGCACCGCTTTGGCCCAGAACAATCGAGACGGCATGACAATCATAAGGGTTGGATGGCTCTCTCCGAAACCGAACCTCCGACCCTTCGCGCAGCTGCTTTTTGCCGGCCTCAACATGAGCCGAATAGTGTTTGGTACCTTTTATCTCAAACGTTTTAACGGACATCACGTTTAAACTAGTCTAGTGGGGGCGCTGGGAACCAATCGCTCAGACTAATATCGCCGCAGTAGATATAGTTGAGCCCGTTGCCGTCGCCCTTGTCGACAGGCGTGAAAACGGCTCGTTGTTCATTCACATAGAACCTGCCGCCCAAGTGCCCGCGAACTTGCCTTATTGGCGCAAGGACACGATGCAAAGCTTGCTTGTCAGCTAAAACTTTCGACAACTGAACCTTCCGAGTTACTCCTGGACGAACCGCTGGAGGTTGGTCGGCCGTAAGTGCTGGACTCTCGTAGTAGATATCCTGCGCTCCAGCAGCGAGAACGTAAGGGATACCTGGCCGCGGGCCATACCACGTCTCGCCCAGTTTTAGCGGTACGCCGTTGGGGCCAGTCGGGTGGGACGTGAGTTTTTGGCCTTCGAACTCGAACACAAAGTCTGTATCAACAACACCACCAAAATAATATTGCGATGTACCAGCTGCAGCCACAGGTATAATCAGGTGACGATATTCATTGATGTAGAACGCGCCACCTTCTTTGCCTTCAATGGCACGCTTTATACTGTTTACCCTGTCGGCGACGTCGGATCCGCCGCTCTCCACGGCTAGATACATCAACCCATCACCAAGATCATAACTGACCGTGACTTTCCACTTACCATCAACATTGCGAACCACATATTTAGCGGTTTTGCTAATGTTTTGAGGCCAAAGACCTCTATAAAGACTTGGTTGCCCCATCATCATCCCCTTCTCTTCCAATCATTCCAGTTCTTTAAAATGTCGGTATTCAATCTTCCGACATAATAGGTCGCCCAAACACCCCGGGTCTGCCGTTTGGTCAAAATGTGGCCGCCCGCCGTTACCCTAACCCGACCAGCCAGATCGCCAGGGCGGGCAGCGCGAAAACCTTCAGCTAATTGTCTATTAGGACCTGCTATCAGATGCTCGTGCTTCTCGGTGCCGTGATCGGCTAAAAGGTCCCAAGAAGTTGTCAGCGTGCCGTCAGATTGTATGACACACTCAAGGCCAATTGTGCCTGGACCCTTCCAAATGGAACCCGCGGCGATCGAAAGCATGGGACAGAGTAAGTCGATCCATTGTCCGCCAGAAAGAATGCGAAAGCTATCTTCGTACTTTCCAACGACGACCCGAAGCCCTTGTTCGTCCTTGTCCTGCAGTGGCTTTACGATATGGCCGGATGGAAGAAACAGAAGACGACCACCCATCCAGTGCTGACTAACAAGCCTAGTTAGCTGCTTCATGCCATCAGATTGCTGAACATCACAGAAATTCTGCCCATCGTCGGACTCAATCCAGGCACCAAGAGCTCCCCCACGGACCCTAAAACCTGAGTAGGCGCCGCGCGAAGGCGAGTAAGGACCTTCCCAAAAAGCAAAGGGGAATGTTTCAGGCGTAAACCGCATCACCGAAACTCGAGTTTCGCTGAGGCACCATCAAATGGAATCTTCTGCCCGTTTATTTCAAGCCAATAGGAACAATCGCCATCCCAATAGAGTTCACGAACCGCAGTGGAAAGCTCTTTCTCTACCTTTAATGTCCAGCTCAGCAAGCTATCCCGCATCGCGCCGGCTTCCTGATCGGAAGCCTTATCGGGACCACGAGCAAAGGCCTCATCCCGACCGCTCTTCTTGGCAATCACTCTACGTCCGCTCACCTGCTTTATGGCGAGCTTCTCAACGCTTTCGTTTTCCTCTGTTTTGAGGAGCTCAAGGTCGCCAATATAAATCCAATCGCTGCTAGCGCCTTTGCCAGAGTCCTGCCGGCAAATGAGCTGTCCACAAGGGGTTATCGTCGCACGCTTGTGCGAATTGGTATCAAGGATTTTTTGAATGAAATTCGCGGGAGCTTTGATCAGACCACCATCTATGGATCTTAAGTTATTGGCCTGATCGACCCGCACCTCGTCGCCGTGGGTTTGACCCGGGTAGATAGCATCTGGTTGTAGTGTCGCTGGATCAATCTCATAGCACGGTGGCCGATAAGTTCTTGGCGGAACTCCAGCCTCCTCGAGCTCAGCAATAAATTGGGCGAGATTGGCTGGCTGTTGATCTTTCTCAGGGTCGAGCTTCCAAAGAAAATAGCGGTTCTGTTCGGCTCCAATGATGGCTTCCCAGTCTGCTTTTTCGTAAATGGCTTCATCCTCGGTATCTTTGATATAGAGGACAAAAATGACTGCGGAAGTGGCAGATTCCTTTTTGCGAAGCATTCGCCCAAGGCTCTGAATTCTCTGCCTAATGGACCCGCTCGAAGCTGCGATAATCCCGGTATCTGCGGATGGCACATTAAAGCCTTCGATAAGGGATTTTCCGCTCACGATGACCCGGGCGACTCCTGCCCGAAAGGCATTGATGTTGCCTGAGCGTAAACTTGCTGGCAGCTTGCTGTGTTCAAGAACTGCGGGCAGACCTGCTCGAAGTGCTGATCCAAACAGAGAATTGATTTCATTTATGCTTTCATGAAATACAATCGCTCGACTATCGAGATCTACCATCGACGCCTGCAAAACTCTTAAAGCGAAGTCGGATCGCGCTTTTGCACGAAACAGAAGCCTCTTTCTTTCACTTGTGAGTCCTATAAAGCGACCTGCATCGGAAGAACTCTCCTTGCCGGCCATAGTCTGGCACCAAGCGATGAAGCCCTGGCTACTCCTGCTTTGTCGATGTTGCACTTGGAGCCCCTTTCGGAGCTCGGAAATGTCCTTGCTAAGCTTCGCATGACTTGCCGCTTCATCATGTTCCAACGTCAGCCCAATGTGCAGAACTTGGAACTCCGCAAGCAAACCAGCAGAGAGACTCTCCCGCAAGGAAAACTCGAAAATAATTGGACCAAGCGCCTGGCCGACAACGCCTGCGGCATACTGTTGGTCAGAACTTATGCCTTCCTCACCACTTCCGGTCTCAGGCGTCGCAGACAGGCCTAAAGTGTAGGCCGCCCCGACGTCCAAAACCTTACTCGATTTAGCCGCATTAGCCCGGTGACACTCGTCAACAACGAGCAGAAGATGTTCACCCGAGCCGGAATCCTTGATCAAAGCGGGCAGCTTTTCTCGCGCTGAATCGAGAACAGCAATTAGAACTTTAACACCCGCTAGATTGCCCGGCGTTTCACCGCCACCCATCAAGGCTATCTGCGACGCTGGAATGTTGGAGTTTTTGAATTCGTCGCGCCACTGAAACATCAATGGAATGGTCGGAACAACTACAACCAAGCGCAGGTCGGGATCATGAGTATTCTGAAGGGCCTGTGCAGCTGTGAGAGCAAATAAGGTTTTGCCACCCCCTGTGGC
>VYLJ01000231.1_pt1:0-5000 | contig 14216 bp, 9 predicted proteins | sample 5114331 | NCBI WGS metagenome assembly VYLJ01 (sample SAMN12291791, study PRJNA351875) | freshwater metagenome | isolation source: freshwater lake | place: USA: Michigan, MSU2 Lake | collected 2011-08-16
GCTCCGCCTGCGCCGCCCGCGGACGGACCTCGCGCGCTTCGTCGATCCGCTGTCGCAGCGGACGCTTGCGATCCGGCCCGACATCACGCCGCAAGTCGCGCGGATCGCGACGACGCAGCTTGCCGCGGCGCCACGCCCTTTGCGCCTGTGCTACGCGGGGCCGGTACTCAAGCTCGGCAGCTCGCAGCTCTCGCCCGAGCGCGAGGCGATGCAGGTTGGGGCCGAACTGATCGGGTCGGACACCGTAAAGGTCGCGTGCGAGGTCGCGCAGCTTGCCGTCGCGGCGCTGAAGACGGCGGCGGTGGAGGACATCACCGTCGATCTGACGCTGCCCGATCTGGTGCAGACGCTCGCCGGTACGCTTCATCCGCCCGAAACGCTCGCGAAGATCGATACCCTGCTCGACATGAAGGACGCCGGCGGGCTTAAGGCCGCCGGCTTTGCCGACTGGCTCCCCCTGATCGCCGCAACTGGGCCGGTCGCGCCGGCGCTCGACGCATTGCGCGCGTTCGATCATGCAGGGTTGATGGCGTCGCGAATCGCCGGGATCGAGGCCATTGCCGCGCGCCTTGCCGATACCGGCGTGCGTGTGACCCTCGACCCGACCGAGCGGCACGGGTTCGAATACCAGAGCTGGTTCGGTTTCTCGCTGTTCGTCGGCGGCGCGGCAAACGCGGTCGGGCGCGGGGGGAGTTACCCGATCACGCATCCCGACGGACGCGAGGAACCCGCGACCGGGTTTTCGGTCTACCCGGACAGCTGGCTCTAGCGCGTCACCGCCGCAATGAACGCATCCACCTGCGCGGTCTGTGCATCGCCGGGCTTGCCGAGATTGCGGTTCACCAGCATGTGGCTCGTGTTCGATATCGGCAGGCGTTCGGCACGATTGCCTGCTGCGCGAAGGGCCGCGGCGAGCGCGTCGGATTGCGCTTGCGAGTCCGGACGGTCGGCGTCGTTGACGATCAGCCAGTTCGCGACATTTGGCGCGGCAGCGTGCGTGATCGGCGAGAGAGCGGCCTGTCGTGCAGGATCGGTCGAAAACGCCGCGGCGTACATGCCCGAAACACGGTTACCCTTGTCCGCCATTTGCTTCACAACATCGTATCCTGCGCCGTCGAGCGGAACGATGCCGCGCACCGCCGCGATGGGCACGCCCGCACTGCGCAGGTAGCGCGGGTCGGTGCCGACCAGCGCGACCAGGTGCGCGCCCGCGCTGTGGCCGATGAGCACGATCCGGTCGGGATCGACACCCGGCTGGCGGCGGAGCAGGGCGAGCGCAGATGCAACGTCGGCCGCCTGATCTTCAGGGGTCACTTGCGGCACGAGGCGGTAGTTCACTGACGCGAACGCATAGCCCCCGGCCGTGAAATGCGTCGCCTTCTCGCCCAGCCCGCTGCGCTTGTCGCCGATCGCCCAGCCGCCGCCGTGGACGAAGACGACGAGCGGGCGTCGCGCACCGCTTGCGGGAGCCCAATAGTCGAGGCGTTGCTTTGCATCGCGGCCGAAGCCGAGTTCCGTCGCGTTGGGCGGCAGTTCGACCCGCGACGCTGCGCGTTGCGCCGCAAGCCCCAGTATCTCGGTGCGGCATCGTTCGGGAAGGCCTGAGGCCCGGTCGCGGAGGCAACTGCGGATGCCTTCGCGCCCGCCCGACAGGCTGCACAGTTGCAAGACCGCCCGGCGGCACTCGCCCGACAGCCGCTCGCGTTGGGCAAGCGCAGTCCCGCCGACGAGTGTCGCGAGGATCGCCGCCCCGATCAGCGCGCGTTTCATTGCGGCTGAGGGTCCACTTTCATCGCGCCGGGTGCGGCCATGTCGCCGGTTCCGCCGACGCGTGCACCACGGCGTGCCTCCATCGCGGCGCGAAGTTCGCTTTTGCACCCCTCGGACAGCTTGTCGCGGTTGCTCATCATGCACTGGCGGCGCGCGGTGCGGTCGCCGGTCTGTGGACAAAGCTTCTGAACCTCGGCGCGGCAGGTGTCCGACACCATCCGGCGTGGCTGCGCCTCCTGTGCGAATGCCGTGGTGGCGACCGAAAGGGCTGCAAGGGCTAGGGGAATTCGCATGATGATCTCCAAGGGTGGACGTGACCGTTCGGGCACAATACGGGCGACGGCGATTTTCCCTTCACGAAACGGACACACGCATTGGCCAACGTCACCGTCATCGGCGCGCAATGGGGCGACGAGGGGAAGGGCAAGATCGTCGACTGGCTCGCGAGCCGCGCCGACGTCGTCGTGCGGTTTCAGGGCGGGCACAATGCGGGGCACACTCTCGTTGTCGGCGACCAGACCTACAAGTTGAGCCTGCTGCCGAGCGGCATCGTGCGCGGCACGCTTTCGGTGATCGGCAATGGCGTCGTGCTCGATCCCTGGCACTTCCGCGATGAGGTAGCGAAGCTCGCGGGCCAAGGAGTCGAGATAAGCCCGGACAACCTCCAGCTTGCCGAGACCTGTCCGTTGATCCTGCCCTTCCACCGTGACCTCGACGGGCTTCGCGAGGATGCGAGCGGCGCGGGCAAGATCGGCACGACGCGGCGCGGCATCGGTCCGGCGTACGAAGACAAGGTCGGGCGGCGCGCGATCCGCGTCTGCGATCTGGCCCACCTGGATGACCTCGGGCCGCAGCTCGACCGGATCACCGCGCACCACGACGCGCTGCGCGCCGGGTTCGGCCAACCGCCCATCGACCGGGCGGCGCTTGTCGAAGAGCTGCGCGGCATCGCCGATTTCATCCTGCCCTATGCCAAGCCCGTATGGGTCACGCTCAACGAAGCGAAAGCGCGGGGGCGGCGGATGCTGTTTGAGGGCGCGCAGGGCGTACTGCTCGACGTCGATCACGGGACCTATCCGTTCGTCACCAGCTCGAATACGATTGCGGGCACCGCGTCGGGCGGATCGGGGCTGGGGCCGTCGGCGGCAGGGTTCGTGCTCGGGATCGTCAAGGCGTATACTACGCGCGTCGGCAGCGGGCCTTTCCCGACCGAGCTCGAGGACGCGACCGGCCAGCGGCTGGGCGAGCGGGGGCATGAGTTCGGGACCGTGACCGGGCGCAAGCGGCGCTGCGGGTGGTTCGACGCGGTGCTCGTGCGGCAGTCGGCGGCGGTCAGCGGCATCACCGGGGTCGCTTTGACCAAGCTCGACGTGCTCGACGGGTTCGAAACCTTGCGCATCTGCACTGCCTATCGGCTGAACGGCCGCACGCTTGACTATCTCCCCCCGCGCGCCGCCGACCAGGCAGCGGTCGAGCCGGTCTACGAAGAAATCGAGGGCTGGTCGGAGTCGACCGCGGGTGCCCGGTCATGGGCCGAGCTTCCCGCGCAGGCGATCAAATACATCCGCCGCGTCGAGGAACTGATCCAGTGTCCTGTCGCGCTCGTCAGCACGTCGCCCGAGCGCGAAGATACGATCCTGGTGCGCGATCCCTTCGCGGACTGACCCGATTGCCGCTCGCGCGCGTCGGGGCTAGCCTGGAGCGATGAGCGATCCGCTTCTCCATGGCACGGTCCACACCGCAAGCGCCGACATGGCAACGGCGCTGCAGGCCGACTCGAGGGCGTTTGCGCTATGGCAGCAGCTGACGCCGCTTGGCCGCAACGAGTTCATCTGCTGGGTCGATGACGCCAAGCAGGCAAAGACCCGCGAACGCCGGATCGCGCGTACGGTCGAGGAGCTTCACGAGGGCAAGCGACGCCCGTGTTGCTGGGCCGGTTGCATCCACCGCGAAGACAAGGCACCCGGCCCCTGGCAGCAGGCGGTGCTGGTCGACAAAAAACCCAGAACCCGGCGGGGCTAGCCCCGCACCCAGCCCGGGATCAGAATCGCATCGACCAGCCACCAGATCGCGAGAACACCCCAGATCAGGAAGCCGAGGCCGAACCAGAAGGTCAGCCAGCCAAGCCCGTTAAGCGCGATCATGCCGAGGCCCGAGCCGACCCGGCCTGTCACGAAACGGTGCGCGCCGACGGTCCCGAGAAAGAACCACAGCACATAGGTGATGACGGTCGCGAGCGTCGCATCGCCATTCGAACGGAACTGGTCAATCGCTGCCATATCAGGCCTCCTGTCTTAGTGATGTAAGACAGCTCGCCCGGGTTTAAAGAGGGTGGCGGGTGCAGCGTGCGAGATTCGGGGGGAGAACGCGCCACACCCGCTGCCCCGCGCTCAATAAGGCTGCGCTTCGCCCACCTTTTTCTTCTTCTTTTTCGACGCCGTGTCGGTCGTGTTGCTCGTCGAATCGGTCGGGGTTGTCGTCCCGTCGGCCGTCGTCGAATTGCTCATCGCGTCGGGGGAGGGGGCCGGATTCTCTGCGGCCATGGTGTTGCCCATCGTCGTACTGTCTGCGGGCGGAGTGGGTGCGGGGGTCATCTGCGCGATCGCCAGCGCCGGGATCGCCAGCGTGCCGAGGATCGCCAAAGTCTTCGTGCTCATCATGTTACTCGTTGCAACATCGGCGGGGGCGTGCCGACGGCGTTGTTGTGCAACCGCGAGCCGGTCAAAGGCGAGAGCGCGACTCGTCGGCCCGTCGTGCTTTCGCCACGGGCGCAGTGCGGGACGTTGGCGGCGCGGGACGGGTCGCAGTCCAAGAGAAATCCCCGTCGGCGTCTTTTCCCGTAACAGCACTATGTTGTTGAGGCGGAACCAGGGCAACTCCGGGGAGAAGCGATTCGCGCGCGCCTCGTCCGCGCACTCCCGACTTTGAAGGACAAGCTATGACCTTCGCAGGATTGCGGCGGTCGGCTGGCGTGTTCGCGTCAAGCGGCGCGCGCCTTGCCGAGGCGGTGCAGCAAGCCGCCCGCCATGTCCTGAAACTCGCGTCGCGCCGGATGGCGCACGACGACGAGCATGACCGCCCAGCAGGCGATGCCCGCGATCGCCGCGCCGAGCATCTCGACGAAGAGCAGGTCGGCACCGGCCAGGCGCCCCCCCGTCAGGATCAGCAACGGCGCCGCGGTGGCGGCCGCGCAGACAAGTCCCTGAACATAAAGCAGCGCCATGTCGCGC
>VYLJ01000231.1_pt1:10000-14216 | contig 14216 bp, 9 predicted proteins | sample 5114331 | NCBI WGS metagenome assembly VYLJ01 (sample SAMN12291791, study PRJNA351875) | freshwater metagenome | isolation source: freshwater lake | place: USA: Michigan, MSU2 Lake | collected 2011-08-16
ACATAGCCTTGGTAAAGCGAACCCGGGGAACTGAAACATCTCAGTACCTGGAGGAAAAGACATCAACCGAGATTCCGTTAGTAGTGGCGAGCGAACGCGGACCAGGCCAGTGCCTGGAGTTCAACAAGCAGAACGGTTTGGAAAGGCCGGCCATAGCGGGTGACAGCCCCGTATGCGAAAGTGAGACTTCAGGACTCGAGTAGGGCGGGACACGTGTAATCCTGTCTGAACATGGGGGGACCACCCTCCAAGCCTAAATACTCGTGCATGACCGATAGCGAACTAGTACCGTGAGGGAAAGGTGAAAAGCACCCCGATGAGGGGAGTGAAACAGTACCTGAAACGGAATGCCTACAATCAGTCGGAGCTTCTTTATGAAGTGACGGCGTACCTCTTGTATAATGGGTCTGTGACTTAGTGTATGAAGCAAGCTTAAGCCGTTAGGTGTAGGCGCAGCGAAAGCGAGTCTGAATAGGGCGACTAAGTTTCATGCATTAGACCCGAACCCCGGCGATCTAGGCATGGCCAGGATGAAGGTGCGGTAACACGCACTGGAGGTCCGAACCGATTGACGTTGAAAAGTCACCGGATGAGCTGTGTTTAGGGGTGAAAGGCCAATCAAGCCGGGAAATAGCTGGTTCTCCGCGAAAACTATTGAGGTAGTGCCTCGTATGTTTACCGATGGGGGTAGAGCACTGGATGGATGCGGGCGGCGCGAGCTGTACCAACTCTAACCAAACTCCGAATACCATCGAGTATAGTACGGGAGACAGACGGCGGGTGCTAAGGTCCGTCGTCGAGAGGGAAACAGCCCTGACCAACAGCTAAGGTCCCCAAATCGTATCTAAGTGGGAAAGCATGTGGGATTTCCAAAACAACCAGGAGGTTGGCTTAGAAGCAGCCATCCTTTAAAGAAAGCGTAACAGCTCACTGGTCTAAACAAGAGATCCTGCGGCGAAGATGTAACGGGGCTCAAGATACGTACCGAAGCTTTGGGTTCATCGTAAGATGAGCGGTAGCGGAGCGTTCCGTAAGCCTGTGAAGCCATCTGGTAATGGGTGGTGGAGGTATCGGAAGTGCGAATGCAGACATGAGTAGCGATAAACAGGGTGAGATGCCCTGTCGCCGAAATCCCAAGGGTTCCTGCGCAAGGCTAATCCGCGCAGGGTAAGTCGGCCCCTAAGACGAGCCCGAAGGGGGTAGTCGATGGGAACACGGTTAATATTCCGTGACCTGGTGGTGTGTGACGGATCGCGTAAGTTGTTCGACCTTATTGGATTGGTCGGGCTTCGAAGTGGTTCCAGGAAATAGCCCCACCGTATAGACCGTACCCTAAACCGACACAGGTGGGATGGTAGAGTATACCAAGGCGCTTGAGAGAAGTCTCCTGAAGGAACTCGGCAAATTGCCTCCGTACCTTCGGAAGAAGGAGGCCCTGCTTGCGGGCAACCGCTTGCAGGGGGCACAGGCCAGGGGGTAGCGACTGTTTAGCAAAAACACAGGACTCTGCTAAGTCGGCTTCAAGACGACGTATAGGGTCTGACGCCTGCCCGGTGCCTGAAGGTTAAGTGGAGGGGTGCAAGCTCCGAAATGAAGCCCAGGTAAACGGCGGCCGTAACTATAACGGTCCTAAGGTAGCGAAATTCCTTGTCGGGTAAGTTCCGACCTGCACGAATGGCGTAACGACTTCCCCACTGTCTCCAGGAGATGCTCAGCGAAATTGAATTGCCCGTGAAGATGCGGGCTACCCGCGGTTAGACGGAAAGACCCCGTGCACCTTTACTGCAGCTTCAGAGTGGCATTGGAAAAGAACTGTGTAGCATAGGTGGGAGGCTTTGAAGCCCGGGCGCCAGCCTGGGTGGAGCCAAAGGTGAAATACCACCCTGTTGTTTTTTAATGTCTAACCACGCACCGTTATCCGGTGCTGGGACCCTCTGTGGCGGGTAGTTTGACTGGGGCGGTCGCCTCCTAAAGAGTAACGGAGGCGCGCGATGGTGGGCTCAGGTCGGTTGGAAACCGACTGTTAGAGTGCAATGGCATAAGCCCGCCTGACTGCGAGACTGACAAGTCGAGCAGAGACGAAAGTCGGTCATAGTGATCCGGTGGTCCCTCGTGGAAGGGCCATCGCTCAACGGATAAAAGGTACGCCGGGGATAACAGGCTGATAACCCCCAAGAGCTCATATCGACGGGGTTGTTTGGCACCTCGATGTCGGCTCATCACATCCTGGGGCTGGAGCAGGTCCCAAGGGTTTGGCTGTTCGCCAATTAAAGTGGTACGTGAGCTGGGTTCAGAACGTCGCGAGACAGTTTGGTCCCTATCTGCCGTGGGCGTCGAAATTTGAGAGGAGTTGACCCTAGTACGAGAGGACCGGGTTGAACATACCTCTGGTGGACCTGTCATTGCGCCAGCAGTGCAGCAGGGTAGCTATGTATGGACGGGATAACCGCTGAAAGCATCTAAGCGGGAAGCCTCCCTCGAGATAAGATTTCATCGAGCCGTGGAAGACCACCACGTTGATAGGCCGGGTGTGGAAGCGCAGTAATGCGTGGAGCTAACCGGTCCTAATTGCTCTGTTCATGCTTGAGAGTCCCACCATCAACGACAGCTCTGGTCCCGTTTGGGCAGCTGTCGTGGATCGTGATACTTCGAAGCGACGCCTTGAATTGGTCATCTTAACTTAAGTGCACGGTATTGATTTAGAACGATTTCGCTCGCGCCTGCTTCATAGCTTGGTGGCCATAGCGTCTGTGACCCACCCGATCCCATCTCGAACTCGGCCGTGAAACCAGACAGCGCCGATGGTACTGCCGCTCAAGCGTCGGAAGAGTAGGACGTCGCCAGGCTTTGCAGCAGGCGCGCACGAGATCGTTTACGGAACCCATTCCAATGTTTTCTTGTGGCCTTCAGGTCCGCCTTTGGCGCGGGATGGAGCAGCCCGGTAGCTCGTCAGGCTCATAACCTGAAGGTCGCAGGTTCAAATCCTGCTCCCGCAACCAAGGCCACTTGCGTCGACGACCCTATCCAAAGCATGCGGACAGCCCTCGGCTGTTCGTGGTGCCGCGCCGCGTCAGCCTCACACGTTGAGGCCCGCGGATCCACATCTTGCTCGCGCCGCGACGCTTAGGGCTTCCCCCTTGATGGATCAGCGGGCAAGGTCTGCCGCGATGCGCCGACTGTTGCCGCTGGTTTTGCTTCTCGCCGCCGCCCCCGCGCCGCGGCCGGTCGATGACGCCCTGATCGGCTCTGAGACGCTGCCGCAGCGGCTCTCGGAATTTCGGTTCTTCACGGACGCGGGCCGCGCGAATTCACGCCTCGCGCCGTATGCGCTCAACACGCCGCTGTTCAGCGACTACGCCGACAAAGACCGGTTTCTCTATGTCCCGCCAGGGCAGCAGATTGCCTATTCTGGCGACGGTGTTCCGCGTTTTCCGGTCGGAAGCGCGCTGATCAAGACGTTCCGCTATGGCGTGCGCAAGGTCGAGACCCGCGTTCTGCTTCACCGCGCGAACGGCTGGGTCGCGCTACCCTATATCTGGGAGGGCGACGACGCAGTATTGCGGCGCGCGGGGCGACGGATCGCTATGCGCGTGAACGGTCAGGCGATCGATTATGCTGTGCCAAACGTGAACCAGTGCAAGGATTGCCACTCGTCAGACGGCAAGCTGGTGCCGATCGGGCCGAAGGCGCGCAATCTGTCCGAAGGCGACTTTGCCGGATGGCGCAAGGCGGGAGTGCTCGGGATCACGCCACGCGTGGCGAGCCTGCCGATCTGGGGCGACCCGCGCGCGAGCCTCGACGCGCGGGCGCGGGCATATCTCGACGTCAATTGCGGGCATTGCCACAACCCGCGCGGAAGCGCGTCGAACTCCGGCCTCAACCTGACGTGGGAGACCGCGAGCGGGACCGCACTCGGTATCCGGAAGACGCCGGTCGCGGCGGGACGCGGGGCTGGCGGTAATCTCTACAGTATCGACCCCGGCTACCCCGAACGATCGATCATGGTCCACCGGCTCGCGTCGGTCGAACCGGGCGTGGCCATGCCTGAGCTCGGGCGGAGCATGACGCACAAGGAGGGGGTCGAATTGCTGCGCACGTGGATCAGGGACATGCCGAAATGAGCGAATGGGTGATCGGCGTGATCGGCGGCTCCGGCCTTTACGCGATCGATGCGATGGAGGACGCGCAGTGGATCGCGGTGCCGTCGCCCTGGGGG
>VYLJ01000301.1_pt1 | contig 14168 bp, 17 predicted proteins | sample 5114331 | NCBI WGS metagenome assembly VYLJ01 (sample SAMN12291791, study PRJNA351875) | freshwater metagenome | isolation source: freshwater lake | place: USA: Michigan, MSU2 Lake | collected 2011-08-16
AAGGGCGCGTCACCGGTTTGCCGAACAGCCGCACGTCGATAAAAGTGTTGGCATCGGGCGGAGTCAGCGCTTCGGCGAGCCCTTCGATCCGGAATGCGTCTGCATCGCGGTCGGCGAGCACGACTGCGCTCGCCGACGGCCCGAGCATGTCGACCGCCGGAATCGGCAGACCGAGAATGGCCCGCGCGTGCAGGTCGAACTCGCTCAGCGTCTGCGAGACGAGCGTCACCATGCCGGTGTCGTGCGGCCGCGGCGACAGCTCGGAAAAGATCACGCGGTCGCCCTTCACGAAGAACTCGACGCCGAACAGGCCGTAGCCGCCGAGCGCATCGACGACCTTTGCCGCCATCGTCTGCGCATCGGCGAGCGCCGTGTCCGACATCGCCGCAGGCTGCCAGCTCTCGCGATAGTCGCCGCGCTCCTGCCGGTGCCCGATCGGCGGACAGAAGACGACGCCCTGCAGCGTCCGCACCGTCAGCAGCGTGATCTCGTAGTCGAAGTCGATGAACTGCTCGACGATGACGCGCAGCCGGTCGCCGCGCATCCCCGCTGCCGCATAATCCCAGGCGGCATCAATGCCGCTCGGGTCCCGCACGGTCGACTGTCCCTTGCCCGACGACGACATCACCGGTTTCACGACCAGCGGCAGCCCGAGCTCGGCAACGGCCGCGTGCAGCTCTTCGCGCGTCTCCGCGTAAAGATAGCCCGAAGTCGCGAGACCCAGCTCACCCGCCGCGAGGTCGCGGATGGCATCGCGGTTCATTGTCAGCTGCGCAGCGCGTGCTGAAGGCACTACGGTGATACCCTGCGCCTCCGCCATACCGAGCACTTCGGTGCGGATCGCCTCGACCTCCGGAACAATGAAGTCTGGCTGGTGCTTGGCAATCGCCATGCCGAGCTGGATGCCGTCGAGCATCGGAAACACCTCGTCATCGTCGGCGACCTGCATCGCAGGCGCGCGCTCATAGCTGTCGCACGCGACCACATGGCATCCGAGGCGTTTCGCGGAAATCGCAAACTCGCGGCCCAGTTCGCCCGAACCGAGAAGCAGGATCCGCGCCGTTGGCGTCATCGATCGACCGGAATGTCGAAATGCATTACGTCCTCGCGCGTGCCGAGCTTTGTGTAGAGCGCGATTGCGGGGTCGTCGCCGTAGTCGGCCTGGACATACACGATCGATCCGCCCTCCGTTGCAGCGATGGCGCGCAGGTGGTTGATCAGCGCGGTTGCGATGCCCTTTCGGCGATGCGTATCTGCGACCGCAAGATCGTAAATGTAGAACTCGCTGCGCGCCTGTTCGAACTTGCGGAGCTGGTAGGCCGCGAGCGCGCCAGTCACAGCATCGCCGTCATATGCGGCGAGCATCACGAAATCGGGACGCGCCAGCAGCTCGGCAAGATAAGCATCGTCCGGCGGGGTCGAGGTGTAATGGTCGGGTGCGTCGAACGCATCGGCAAACAGTGCGTTTACCGCCCGTGCAGCTGCAACGTCATCGCTGGACAGCCGCCGGATCATTCCCACTCGATCGTCCCGGGCGGCTTTGAGGTATAGTCGTAAACCACACGGTTGATCCCTTCGACTTCGTTGACGATGCGCGTTGCGACGCGCGCCAGGAATGTGCTGTCGAACGGGTAGATGTCGGCCGTCATCCCGTCGACGCTCGTCACCGCGCGCAAGGCGCACACGCAGTCGTAGGTACGCCCGTCGCCCATGACGCCCACCGTCCGCACGGGGAGCAGCACCGCGAACGCCTGCCAGATCGCATCGTAGAGCCCGGCGTTGCGGATCTCCTCAAGGTAGATCGCGTCCGCCTTGCGCAGGATGTCGCAACGTTCCTTGGTGACCTCGCCCGGGATGCGGATCGCAAGGCCCGGCCCCGGAAACGGATGTCGACCGACGAACGCCTCGGGCAAGCCGAGCTCGCGACCGAGCACGCGCACCTCGTCCTTGAACAGCTCGCGCAACGGCTCGACCAGCGCCATGTCCATGCGTTCGGGCAGACCCCCGACATTGTGGTGGCTCTTGATCGTCACCGACGGCCCGCCGGTGAAGCTCACGCTTTCGATCACGTCCGGATAGAGCGTGCCCTGCGCCAGGAACTTCGCGCCGCCGATCTTCTTCGCCTCGGCCTCGAACACGTCGATGAACGTCTTGCCGATGAACTTGCGCTTGGCCTCGGGGTCGGTGACGCCCTTCAGGCCGTTGAGGAACAGCGTTTCAGCCTGAACGTGCACCAGCGGAATGTTGTAGCTGTTCCGGAACAGCGAGATGACCTGCTCGCTCTCGCCCTGCCGCATCAGGCCGTGGTCGACGTAGACGCAGGTCAGCCGCTCGCCGATCGCCTCGTGGATCAGGACCGCCGCGACCGCCGAATCGACCCCGCCCGAAAGCCCGCAGATCACGCGGCCGTCGGTGCCCACCTGCGCGCGAATGTCGGCGATCTTGGCCTGGCGGTACCCCGCCATCGTCCAGTCGCCCGGTGCACCGCAGACGTGCCGCACGAAATTCGCGATCAGCTTGCCGCCGTCAGGGGTGTGCACGACTTCGGGGTGGAACTGCACGCCGTAGAACCGCCGCGACTCGTCCGAGGTGACCGCGAACGGCGCGCCCTCGCTCACCGCGACCGGGGCGAAGCCGTCGGGCAGGCGCGTCACCTTGTCGCCGTGGCTCATCCACACCTGGTGCTTCTCGCCAGATGTCCAGAGCCCGTCGAATAGCGCCGAGCGCCCCGTCACCTCGACGAACGCGCGCCCGAACTCGCCGCCCTCGCCGGAGACGACGACCTCGCCCCCCAGCTGCGCGCACATCGTCTGCTGGCCGTAGCAGATGCCAAGGATCGGAAGGCCCGCCTCGAAAAAGGCGTCGGGTGCGCGCGGGCTGCCGGTGGCGGTCACGCTTGCCGGTCCCCCCGACAAGATGATGCCCTGCGGCGCCATCCGCTCGAATGCGCCCTCGGCCGAACCGAAGGGCGCAATTTCGCAATAGACGCCGGCTTCGCGCACGCGCCTGGCGATCAGCTGGGTCACTTGCGAGCCGAAATCGACGATGAGGATGGATGACATGCACGCCCGCCTAGCGAGCGGCAGCGCGCGAGTCACCCCGCTGCGGGATCGCGACCGAGCGCCCGCGCGAGGGCGACCTTCGTGTGCACGCCGAGCTTTTGGTAGGAGGCAGCGATCTGGTTGCGCACGGTCGAACGGCTGAGGCCCAGCTTCGCCGCGATCGCGCTGTGCGTGCCACCGTCGGCGTATAATTGCGCCGTGCGGCTCTCGGCGGCGGTGAGCGCTTCGCCCTGCCAGTCGGTGGCGACAATCAAGTGACGATCGATCCCCCGACGCAGCACGAAGCGCTGCCGCGCCTCCAGATGCGTCGTGCGCCCGTTCGCGACGAGCGCGCGCAAGGCGTCGGGCAGCAAAGGCCCGTTCCATCCGGGAAATACGCCCGCAGCGCAGCCGCTGAACGCGGCGTCGGCGGCATGGATCAGCCCGCCGTCGTCGATCACGGCATAGGCGCTGAGCGACGGCACCGCGCCGTTTTGCGCCCCGGCGTCGAGCAGACCCACTGCCTGCCGCTGCCGCCACGCCGCGAACAAGTGCGGTGCCAGGCGGTCCAGCGCGTCACGCTCATGGTCGCTGTATGCCGCATCCTCGCCGCTGCGGAACAGGAAGATCAGTTCGCCGACTGTCGTTATCGGGTCAGCAGCGGCAATCCCCAAAGTCTGATGCATGCCGCCCGGCGCGCAGAAGCGCTGGTAGATGGCGCTCGCGCGGTGGGCAGTGACCGGCATGATGTCCTCGTTCCGCAGCGCCTGGCCCGGAGACGCGACGACGGCGGCGCGGAGCGCGTCGCGATCCTGCCAGTTGGCGGCATAATCCATCAGCGCGGCAGGGGCGAAGTGGTGCGTCGCGATGCTGAAGATCGTGTTCGTCCGGTGCACGCCGGAAGCCCAGATAGCGCTGTCGAATGCGAGCGCTTCAGTCAGCAGGGCCAACGCATCGCCCTTGAACGCCGCAAGCGGGCGCTGAAGCACGAGATCATAGATGCCGACGATCGTGTCGTTTAGCGTGCCGTCGGCCATGTCGCCCCGCATGATCTGCGCGATGTTCGCTCGCCATAGTGCAGATGCACTATGCGCTGCAGCCCGATGCCGTCCCAAAGCGGGAATATCCCGCCGTTACCACCGCGACATAGTGCATCTGCACCATTCACGCACCGACACGCAGACAACATTGTCACAGGCGGTCGCGGAAACGGGAGGCGAGTGCGATGGCCGGATTATCGAGACTGCTGCGCGGCGGCGTGGCGGCACTGGCAATGATGACGGCAACGGGCCCTGCGGCTGCTGCAGTGACCTACACCTTCGAAGCAAGCTCGGCGTTCGGCACGCCGTTCGGAAAATTCGTCTATGAGGCGCCGACTTTCATCACGGCGGAAACATTCGTACCAGCGGCAAGCCTGACGAGTTGCACGGTTACATCTCCGGCGTCCGGGTTCACCTGCGGCACCCAGCGTTTCATTCCGGGCGATCCCGCGAACGGCATCTACGATTTCATCGGGTTCGCAACACAGAACACCACGACGGCCTATTACTTCGCGCCTGGTGCGCTGGGCGCGTTCGGTATCTACGAGACACAGTTGTTCGGCACCGATCAGGCGGCGCGCCTCATCGTAAGCCGGTCGGGCGGTCCCGGCCCGGTTCCGGAACCGGCAACCTGGGCGATGATGATCGCGGGCTTCGGCATCATGGGCGGCGCGATGCGCTATCGCCGCCGCCAGGTGCGCGTGACCTTTGCCTGACGCAAACGGGGGCGGCCGGGTGGACCGGCCGCCCCCTCCCCTGTTCGCGCGACGTCAGTAGCCGTTGTAGGCGTAGCCGCCGAAATCGACCCGCTGGACCTCGCCGTAACGGACCGAGCAGTTGAAGCTGCGCTGATCGCGATCGCGGGCCACCTCGACCGTGCCGCGCACATTGAAGCCATCGCTCACCCGGTCGACCGTCTCGATCGAGCGCGTCCGGGCGTTCCCGCCGATCTGCTGCTCCGCCGCCACCGCACAGGCGTCTGCCGCTGCATCATCGGTCCGGATCTGCCCGTAGCGATTGTCGGAGGTGCCGTTCGCCCGGTTCTGGTTGGACTTCGACGCCGATGCGAGGATCGCGGCAAGGATACCCACGCCGATCACGCCCGCGACGACCGCGCCGGTATTGTCATGGCGGCGATGGTGACGACGGTCCCAGCCGCGGTTCCAACCGCCGCGATACCCGCCCCATTGTGCCGACGGTGCGCCGTAGACCGGCCCGCCATATGGCCCCGGATAGTGCTGCGCCGCGGCGGGTGCCGCCGTGGTCGCGAGCATCGCGGTCGCCAGCAGGCCCGCGGTGGCTGAACGCAACGTGATCATTGTCCCTGTACCCCATTGGGCCCACCGATGCGGGGGCCGACGCACACCCTATGCGCGAGTCGCGCTTGTGCGAAGCTGAATTGGCCCGTCAGCGAAATGAAAGGTTGAGGCCGAGAAATATTTTTGCGAGAGCAATGAATTGGCAAGTTTCGCCATTATATGGGCGAAATGGCGGAGCGGCCGGCCGGCAATACGGCGGCACCGTGAGGAGGATGCGGGTTGGCACGGACCATGCTGTGCAGGGTTCGTAATCGTTTTTTTAAAAGGCCGACCTGATGACCGCCCAGAAATCTATGGCACAGACCAGCCCGTTCCGCCGCCACGACACCATCCTGGGCGTATGCCAGGCGATCGGCGACGATCTGGGTTTCAACCCGCTGTGGCTGCGCATCGTGCTGGCCGCACCGATCGTCTTCCAATCGTGGTACGGGATCGCAGCTTACGCTGCACTGGGCATCGCGGTCGTCGTGTCACGCCTGATTGCGCCGGCGCCCAAGCCGCGCGTGGCAGCTCCGGCAGAGGTCGAGGTCGTCGCGGACAACGTGCCCCTCAACGAGGACGCCCCGCTCGCGCTCGCGGCCTGAGCGGAGGGCCTACTGCCCCCCGCCCATGCCCGTGTGCTTGGCGATGAAGGCCCATTGATCGGCCGCCTCGGCGATGATCTTGTCCGTCGGCTTGCCGCTGCCGTGGCCGGCGCGTGTTTCGATACGGATCAGGTGCGGCCGGTCGCCAAGTTTCGCCGTCTGCAAGGCCGCTGCGTATTTGAAGCTGTGCCCCGGCACGACGCGGTCGTCGGTGTCGGCCGTGGTCACCAGGATCGCCGGATAATCCTTGCCTGACGCGATGTTGTGGATCGGCGAATAGGCCCGCAGCACGCGCCAGTCGGCTTCGACCGAAGGGCTGCCGTAATCGTCGACCCAGTAGCGTCCGGCCGTGAACCGGTCGAAGCGAAGCATGTCCATGACGCCGACCGCGGGCAGCGCGGCGGCGAACAGGTCCGGCCGCTGGTTGACGACCGCGCCGACGAGCAGACCGCCGTTCGACCCGCCCTGGATCGCGAGCTGACGGTTGGTCGTGATCCCCTGCGCGATCAGATACTCGCCGGCCGCGATGAAATCGTCGAACACGTTCTGCTTGTTCGCGCGCTTGCCGGCTTCGTGCCACGCCTTGCCGTACTCGCCGCCGCCGCGCAGATTGGCGACCGCGAACGCGCCTCCGGCCTCGATCCACGCGAGCCGCGTGGCGCTGAACCCCGGCGTCATCGAGATGTTGAACCCGCCATAGCCGAACAGCAACGTCGGCGCGGGCCCGGTCGCGCCCTTCTTGCGCGTCACGAACATCGGCACCTTGGTCCCGTCCTTCGACGCGTAGAAGACCTGTTGGGTTTCGTACTGCGCGGGGTCGAAGGCGAGCTTCGGCTGGAAAAACGGCGTCGCGGTGTTGGTCGCGCTGTCATAGCGATACACGGTTGCGGGGGTCGTAAAGCCGGTGAAGGTAAAGAAGCTCTCGCTGTCCCCCGTCTTGCCGCCAAAACCCGCCGCCGTGCCGATGCCCGGCAGCGGCACCGTCCCGACCTTGCGCCCCGACAACTCGTAGAGCTCGGCCTCCGACTTGGCATCGCCAAGATAGGCGACCACCAGCCGCTTGCCGACGAGCGACGCGCCGACCAGCGTATCGGTGGTCTCGGCGATGACGGGGGCGAACTTCGGTGCCTTGGCTGCGACGTTCACGCGGACGATCCGGCCCTTCGGCGCGCCCTTGTCGGTCACGAACCAGAAATCGTCACCGACGCTGCCTGCCAGATCCCAGTTATGCTCGAGCCCGGCGATCAGCTTGCGCACCGGGCCGACACCGTCCGCAGTCAGCCGCGCGACGCTGATCTCGGCTTTCGGGTCGGTCCCCTCCCAGGTCGAGATCACGACCCAGCGCCCGTCGTCGGTCACTTGCGCGCCGTGGCCGCGTTTGGGGGTGTCGGGGGTTGTGTAAACCAGCTTGTCTACAGTCTGCGCGGTGCCGATCCGGTGGAACCAGACCTGCTGGTTGAGGTTCAGCGACTGGAACTTCGCGCCCTCGGCGGGCTTTTCGAAGCGCGAATAGAAGAACCCGCTGCCGTCCGGTTTCCACGCGATCGACGTGAACTTGGCCCATTCGACGCGGTCAGGGAGTTCCCTGCCCGTCGTCGCGTCGACGACCTTGATCGTGCGCCAGTCGCTGCCGCCGTCCTGCACGGCATAAGCCAGGTAGCGCCCGTCGTCCGACGGCGCCCATTCGGCGAGCGCGGTCGCGCCGTCCTTCGCCCAGGTGTTCGGGTCGAGCAGCATTCGCCCGTCACCTGACAGCCCATCGCGCACCCATAAAGTCGACTGGTTCTGCAAGCCCGTGTTGCGCGAATAGAAGTAGCGGCTGCCGGCCTTGCGCGGCGTGCCCATCCGTTCGAAATTGTAGAGCTCGCGGATGCGGCTCTCGAACTGCGCGCGCCTGGGCAGCGTCGCGAGATAGGCGTCGGTGACCCTGTTCTGCGCGGTGACCCAGTCGCGGACCTTCGGATCGACGCGCACGTCGTTTTCGAGCCAGCGGAACGGGTCGGCGACGCGCTCTCCGAAATGGGTTTCGACGACGTCGCCCTTCGGCGTGACGGGATAGTCGGGTCTGGCGGTGGCGGTTGCAGGCATCAGGGTCAGCGCGACGGCGAGCGTCGCGACAAAAGCGGTTTTCATGGGCGTAGCCCCTCCCGGAACATCTCTGGTCGACAAGCTATGGGCGCGGCACAACATTCGCAATGGGCGAGTCGCGATTCGCCCGATCTGCGCTTTTGCTCCCCCAAAAGCGTCAGGCGGTTGAGAGGAATCTTTGATGGTTGCGCGATTTTTCCTTCTTGCCGCAGTCGCGATCGCTCCCGCGCTCGCCGCACCCCGGTTCGAGGACGTGTCGGTACGCCTGCCCGCAAAGCCCGCGCCCGGTCACGCCATGAGCGCGAAGGTCGCCGATCTCGATGGCGACCGGATTGGCGACATCTTCATCGCGATGGAGCGCGAGCCGAACCGGGCGCTGTTCGGCGACGGGCGCGGCGGCCTTTCCGATCACAGCGCGAACCTTCCACGCGCGGCGCGCGACAGCGAGGACGCGGCGCTGGTCGACGTGAATGGCGATCGCAGACCCGACATCGTCGTCGCCAATGAGGACGATTTGCTGCCCGAACTCTACATCAACGGTGGACGCGGCCTGTTCACCGATGCGAGCGACCGGATCGCGCACCGGGTCAAGGCCAATGCCGTGCTCACCTTTGACGCCAATCGCGACGGCAAGGCGGACCTGTTTTTCGGCGGCGACAAGGTGTCGTCGTTATGGTTGGGCGACGGCAAGGGCAACTTCCGCGACGTGAGCGTGGCGAACCTGCCAGGCACCTATGGCGGGACGCAGGACGTGGCGGCGGCCGATCTCGACGGTGATGGCGACCCCGACCTGGTGCTTGCCAACGAGGATCGCAACCAGATCTACCTCAACGACGGGACCGGCAAATTCGCGCTTGCCCCGGCCACCACGATCCAGCGGGCGAGCGCGCCGGAGGAAACGCGCGACGTCGAGGTCTTCGACGCCGACGGCGACGGAAGGCTCGACCTCTTCTTTGCCAACGTCCGCCTGTGGAACCCCAATGCCGCGACGCAGAGCCGTCTGCTGCTCGGCGACTGCAAGGGCGGTTTTCGCGAGGCGACGGGCGCGGTCCCGCCGCACGGCGACAACATGATCGCGGCATTGCCCATCGACCTCGACGGCGACGGGCGGATCGACCTGGTCACTGCGTCATCGGGCGACCTGCGCGGCGGCGACCCGAGCGCGCCGGTGCGCGTGCTCATCAACACGGGCGAACGGTTCGAGGACCGCAGCGCCGAATGGCTGCCGCCGAACACGCGTGCGCGCGGCTTCGACGTCGTCGCGATCGACATCGACCGCGACGGGCGCATGGACCTGTTCATCGCGGGGCGTGGCGGCCCCGACGTGCTGCTGCGGCGGGTGCGCTAGCTCAGGCGGCTTCGTCGAACGCTTCGTCGTCCATCACCGGGCCCGAATCCTGACCCTTTGCGTCGACATCGCGGTCGACGAATTCGATGATGGCCATCTCGGCTGCGTCCGAGGCGCGCGGGCCGGTCTTGACGATGCGGGTATAGCCGCCGGCCCGTTCGGCGTAGCGCGGTGCGAGGACGTCGAACAACTTCTTGAGCTGGGCCTCGTCCATCAACCGGCTCATCGCGAGGCGACGGTTCGAGAGGCCACCGCGCTTGGCCAGCGTCACCAGCTTTTCGGTATAGGGGCGCAGCTCGCGCGCCTTGGCGAGCGTCGTCGTGATCTGCTCGTGCTTGACGAGCGCCGCCGCCATGTTGCGAAACAGGGCCGCGCGGTGCGAAGAGGTACGCTGAAGCTTACGGCCGCCGACACGATGGCGCATGGTTTTTTCTCCGTTCGATGGGGGTCCGTATGAGGCAACCCCGAGCTGGCGAGGGACCGTCCCGCGCCGTGGGCGGCCCTGTGGCGAAGCGGGGGCGCGAAGTCAAGGTGCGGACGTGCCTGTCGCCGCAACACTGCGCGGCATCTAGGCGGCGAGCAGCGTCCCGCCGATGACCGCCCGGCGCAGATCGGCAATGGCACCACGCGCAGCTTCTGCGGTCGGGAAATCCTGCTCGCTCGACGCAAGGCTGAGACCGTTCGCGCCGACTAGCCGCCATCGGAAGCGACGCTCGGCCACTTTGAAGACGACATATTGATAGGCGCTTCCGGCGCGACCAAGCGTTTCACGGTCGAGTGGATAGGCGTCGGGGTCGGCGGAGATGGCGGCATCGATCTCCGCGTCGCCGAGCGCCTTCACCTTCGCCCAATCGGTCGTGGAGGGATTAACTCCCTCGCCGGAACCGGTTCTGATAGTCCTGCCGCTCATGGCGTCTTGCCCTTCGTGCACTGATCAGCCTAATCGCGCCGTCCCTTGCCGTATACACGACGGCGACGATCAAGTCATCCGGACCGATCGTGCCGAGCGCGGTCGGCCGATATTCGTCACCGACGAAACGCTCCCCCGCCGGATCGACGACAGGCCGATCCCACATGTCGATAACATCGACGAAATCAATGCCATGCTTCTCTATGTTGGCGAGTGCCTTCTCAGTATCCCACTCAAAGGTCACCCGACACTCAAGCCCGCACTTCTTCCACCACGCCCACGCTGTTCACCCTGAGCGCCTTCAGCACCGCCTCGACAATGCCCTCCGCGTCCAGCCCCGCCTCGCGGTACTGAAGCTCCGGCTTGTCGTGGTCCTGGAACACGTCGGGCAGGCGCAGCGTGCGTAGCTTGAGCCCCGCATCGATCAGCCCCTCGTCGCTCGCCATCGTGAGCACGTGCGCGCCCAGCCCGCCGACGGCGTTTTCCTCGATGGTGATCGCGACTTCGTGTGTCGTCAGCAGCTTGCGGATCAGGTCGACGTCGAGCGGCTTGGCGAAGCGCAAGTCTGCGACCGTGGTGCTCAGCCCCTTGGCGTCGAGCGCATCGGCGGCCTTCATCGATTCCTCGAGCCGCGTGCCGAGCGACAGGATCGCGACCTTCTTGCCGTGGCGGACGATGCGGCCCTTGCCGATCTCGAGGCGCATCGGCACTTCGGGCAGCGCGATGCCAGTGCCGTTGCCGCGCGGATAGCGGACCGCGATCGGCCCCGTATCGTGCTCGACGCAGGTCTTGACCATGTGGACGAGCTCGGCCTCGTCGCTCGGCGCCATGACCACGAAATTCGGGAGCGTCGACAGATAGGTGACGTCGAACGAGCCCGCGTGCGTGCAGCCGTCCGCGCCGACCAGCCCCGCGCGGTCGATCGCAAAGCGCACCGGCACGTTCTGGATCGCGACGTCGTGCACGACCTGATCGTAGGCGCGCTGCAGGAAGGTCGAATAGATTGCGGCGAACGGGCGCATTCCCTGTGCCGCGAGCCCCGCTGCAAAGGTGACCGCGTGCTGTTCGGCAATCCCCACGTCGAACGCGCGGTCGGGATGCGCCTTCGCAAATTTGTCGACGCCGGTCCCGCTCGGCATCGCGGCGGTGATCGCGACGATGCGGTCGTCGGTCTCGGCGAGCTTCGCCAGCGTCTCGCCGAAGACATTCTGGTAGCTCGGCGGTCCCGGCGGTGCCTTCACCTGCGTGCCCGTGATCACGTCGAACTTCTGCACGCCGTGATATTTGTCGGCGCTCGCCTCGGCCGGGGCATAGCCCTTGCCCTTCTTGGTCACGACATGGATCAGGCACGGCCCTTCGGCGGCGTCGCGTACGTTTTCGAGCACCGGGATCAGGTGGTCGAGGTCGTGGCCGTCGATCGGGCCGACGTAATAAAAGCCGAGCTCCTCGAACAGCGTGCCCCCCATCGCCAGGCCGCGCGCGAACTCGTCGGTTTTCTTCGCGGCCTTGTGCAGCGGGCTCGGCAGCTTGCGCGCCAGCCGCTTCAGCGCGTCGCGCACGCTCAGGAACTCCCGGCTCGAAACGATGCGCGCGAGGTACTGTCGTTGTCGTTGAGGATGACGACGAGACGGTTCCCCGCGTCGCGCGCGTTGTTCATCGCCTCATACGCCATGCCCGCCGACATCGAGCCGTCGCCGATGACCGCGATTCCCTTGCCGGGCTTGTCGTTCAGCTTGTTCGCAATGGCGAACCCCAGCGCCGCCGAGATCGACGTCGACGAATGCGCCGCGCCAAACGGGTCGTATTCGCTTTCGGTGCGCTTGGTGAAGCCGCTCAAGCCGCCGCCCTGACGCAGCGTGCGGATGCGGTCGCGCCGCCCGGTGATGATCTTGTGCGGATAGGCCTGGTGCCCGACGTCCCACACCAACCGATCACGCGGCGTGTCGAAGACGTAGTGCACCGCGACCGTCAGCTCGACGACGCCGAGACCGGAGCCGAGGTGGCCGCCGGTGGTCCCGACAGCCGAGATCATCTCGTCGCGCAGCTCGTCGGCGAGCTGGCGGAGCTGTTCGGGCTTGAGTTTGCGGAGCTCGGTGGGGGTCGGAACCGTGTCGAGCAAAGGTGTGTCAGGACGACTGGACATAGCGCTTGATAGACGCGTCGGAACAGCGCTGCAATCGCGCGGAATCGGATGCAAGGGACCGCGCGAGCCGGTTCGGCGGCTTTAGCTGCACTCCGCGCATGTGCCGCGTACTTCGATGACGGGGCGCAGCGCGCTGAAGCCCGTATTCCCTGCCGCCGCGCGAACGGCACCGGTCAGCGCGTCGTCGTCGATGTGCGTCGCCTGTCCGCAGGCGTCGCAGACGAGGAAGATGCAGTCGTGCAGGCAGTCGGGATGCGCGTTCGCGACATAGGCGTTCGCGCTCTCCACCCGGCGCGCGAGGTTCGCCGCCACGAACAGGTCGAGGATGCGGTAGATGCTGTTCGCCGCGATGCGCCTGTCCTGCGCCTTCGATAGCGCCTCTGCGATATCGTACGCGCTTGCCGGCCGGTCGAAGCCCGCCAGCGTCTCGAACACCGCCGCGCGCATGTCCGTCCATTGCTCGCCCGAACCTTCGAGCGCAGTCTTCGCCGCTGCCATCAGCGGGGCACCGTGGTGAAGCGTGTGCGCGTGTGCGGCCATGCCGGGCGTTCTACGCCCGCGCGCGGGCATTCATCAAGTGCGCGACGGCAAGCACGGTCACGCCGGCCACGGTCATGACGACTTCCGGCCAGCCGTGCGGCACAAAGAGCGCGAGCGCCATCAGCGTCAGGCCGCAGAGCCCGACACCAAGCGGCATCCTGGCCCCGTGCGACAGATACCCCTGCCGCAACGCCACCGCCGCCAGCAGCACGGCGCCAACCAGCCCGGCCTTGTGAATGATCGGGTCCGTCAAAAACGTCGCGGTCCCCGACAGCATCGCGACCAGCACGACGCTGAGCACGCAATGCAGAACGCACAGTCCCGACAAGCCGATCGCGGCCGAATCGAGCGAAGTGGTGGGGAGCTTGCGCGGCATGCGGATCGCCATGGCACGAGTCGTCGCAGGATACAATATTACATCGCGGAACGAGTGGCGATTCCCGTCGCCTGATGCGCCGCGCGCTCCGTTAGCCCGCAGCGTCGCCTCGATCACACGATTTCGACGATAGTCCCCTTGTGCGCGCGATCGAACAACAGGCGTGCAAAGCCCTCGGGAACGCCGATACAGCCGTTCGTCCCGCGCCCCGCGCGCACCGTGCTGGCGTGGATCGCGATGCCGTCCTCGGTCAGCCAGAGCGAATAGGGCATGGCCGCGTCATAAGTCCGCGACCAGTCTGCGCCGTTTGTCGCGCACGGGAAAGCGCCCCTTCGGCGTTGGCTTGGCATTGATCCCGTAGAGCACAACCGCCGTGCCGATTTCATGCGGTCCGCGAAACACCGAGATGATCTGCGCGCGCTTGTCGACCCGGATGCGCAGCGGTGCCGCGGGCACACCGCGCTCGTTCCAGCGGTATTGGCCATAGGTCAGCGGCGTGCGGATATCGAGAAGCGTCGCAGCGCCGGGCATGCCGCGCACCGCGATGCGACCGGACCCGCCCGTCTGGGCCATCGCCCCGGTCGACAGCGCGGCCAGCAAGGCGACCGCAATCGCCTTAGGCACGAAGACCTTCGTCACGCCGCGCGCGTCCGCGGCGGAGCGCCGCGCCCATCGCGGCAAAACCTGCGATCATCATCAGCCAGGTCGAAGGCTCCGGCACCGGGGGGATTGCGCCGCCGCTTGTCGACGTGCCGCCGGTCGAACTCGGGATGCCGCTC